>Ga0183260_10001322_pt1 | contig 20838 bp, 16 predicted proteins | sample AntDrymUQ4972206_2_FD_129768 | JGI IMG/M metagenome (GOLD analysis project Ga0183260, IMG submission 129768) | Polar desert sand microbial communities from Dry Valleys, Antarctica - metaG UQ497 (22.06) (version 2) (version 2) | ecosystem: Environmental > Terrestrial > Soil > Desert | place...
CCGCGCCGTGCGCGCGCTCGCCACCGAGGTCCACCGCGGCGACGTCCGGGAACGATTCGCCGAACATCCGCTCCGCGATCGCGCGGAAGGCGTCGACGTCGCCCGTCGTGAGCTGGAGGTGCCTGGCGCCGCCGGCAGGAGCAGCGAGGCCATTGATCGACAGCAGCTCCGCCAGGGCGGAGGCGGTCGCGGCCGCCGAGTCGACGATCGCGATCCCCTCCCCCGCGACCGCGCCGATCGCATCGGTAAGCAGCGGGTAGTGCGTACAGCCGAGGAGGAGCGTGTCGATGCGCGCGGACGCCGGCAGCGGGAACACGAACTCGCCGCTGGAGTCGCGCTCGCCGAGCAGCGGTGCCAGCGCCTCGCGAACGCTGCCCTCCACCTCCGCGCCGGTCAGGAGGCCCGCCTCGACCATCGGCACGAATGTCGGGGTGGCGTGCTCGTACACCTCGACCGCCGGGTTCTCGTCCTTGATCGCCTCGAAGTAGGCATGCGAGCGGATCGTTGCGGGCGTCCCGATTACCCCGACCCGCCGGTTGCGCGTCGCAAGCGCGGCCGATGTCGCGCCCGGGCGGATCACGCCCAGGATCGGCAGGTCGTAGCGACGGCGGAGGTCGCCGAGGGCGATCGCGGTGGAGGTGTTGCAGGCGACGACCACGGCCTTGACGTCGCGATCCACGAGCACGTCGATGGACTCGGTCGAGAACGCGCGCACCTGCTCATCGGGGCGCGTGCCGTAGGGCGCGCGCGCGTTGTCGCCGAAGTAGATGGTCGATTCGTCGGGGGTGCGTCGGAGGATCTCGCGCAGGACGGTCAGGCCGCCGACGCCGGAATCGAAGACGCCGATCGGCCTCGAGTCCGTCACCCCGGCCGATGCTCCGCCGGTGCCATGGCGGCTAGCGGGCCGCCGCGAGCTCGGGCTGCCCGGCGCGGGCCTGCCCAGCGGCTCGGCCGACGAGCTGGCGCGCGACCTCGACCACGTCCCGGCTGACCCCCGCGTTCGGCTCCGAGGTCACGAACGGCGCGCCCTGGTTGCTGGCTGGGCCGACGATCGGCCCCTCCGAGCGGATCTTGTACTCGGGCTCGCGGCCGAGGGCCTGGCGAAGGTCCGCCGGGTCTATGCCCGCATTCGAGTCGGCGCGATTCACGAGGTACTGCACCTTGCTCGGCGGGTAGCCGATCTTCTGGAATGTCTCGGCCATCGCGATCGTGTTCCGGATCGTGGTGCTGTCGTAGGTGACGATCTCGAGGATCGTGTCGGCCTGGTCGAGCAGCGCCAGCGTGAGCTCGTCCAACCCGACGCCCGTGTCGATGATCACCAGGTCGTACAGCCGGCGCATGAGCGAGATCGTCTTCTCGATGTCGCGGACGAGGACCATCTCGGCCATCTCGATGCGCGGCGGCGCGAACAGGATGTCCACGTCGGCCGGGCCGCGCCAGACCACGTCCGCGAGATCCGTCTCGGAGATCCGGTCGGTTGGCAGGTCCAGCATCGACGGCGCCTCGCGGGGCGCGCGGATCAGGCCGCGCAGGTCCCCGAACTGGATGTTGGCATCGACCAGTGCCGTGTGCACGCCCATGCCCGAGGCGGCCACGGCAACGTTGAAGGCGATGGTCGTCTTGCCGGTCCCGCCCTTCGGCGAGAACACGGCGACGAGCCGGCTGGGGCCCTTCTCGTTCGCGGCCGACGCCACCTTGTGCACGCCTGTCACGCGGCTCATCAGGTCGTATCCGTTGAACGGCATCGAGATGACGTCCGCGATGCCCTTCTCGGGGTCGGCCGTGACGGGGTTCTGGGGCACCGTCAGCACGATGACCGGCACGCCGAGCCGAGCCTCGTGCAGCTGCTTCACCAGCGGCATGCCCCGGAGCCGGCCCTGGAGGAGAGCATCGACCACGATCACGTCGGGTCGGTGCTCGCTGATGCGCGCCAGGACCTGGGTCCCGTCGGAGACGATGTCGATCAGGCGAACCTGGCTCTGGGCGTTGAGGAGCCCTCGGACGTACTGCGCAACTTGCGGCACGTCTTCGACCAGGAGCAGGCGAATCTGATCGGCCGACGCCATCGCCGGAACGGTACCACGAGGGACTGGCCCATCCGGATCACGCGAAGGTCAGGGTTTCCGGGCCACGAGGACGACGCGGTCGGCGCCCGCGCCAAGCGGTCCGAGCTGATGGTCGCCACCCATCTGCTCCACTTCCAGGCCGGCATCGGCGGCGTACGACATCAGCTCGTCGGCGGTCACGAGCCGAAGCGCGTCCGCTCGGGTCCAGCGGACGGGCGCCTCGCCCTGGCGGCCTTCCTCGAAGACCGTGGTCATGGTCACCAGGCGCCGCGTGGGGTCGAACCAGGCCGCGCTCATCTTGGTGACGTCGGCGCCCGTTTCGGGGTCCGTCCGGAGCCAGTCGAGGGACAGTCGGCCGTCGAATGCGGCCAGGTCGATCGGCACGGGCAGCCACTCGTCGACGACCGCCAGGCCGCCCGGTGCGAGGAGGCGAGCCATCGACGCGAACACGGCGCGCTGGCGAGCCGCCGAGGCCAGGATGATGATCGAGTTCAGGGCAAGGATCGCAAGCTGATACGGGCCGCTGGCGGCGACACGAGGGTCCGTGCCGGCGTCGACCATGTCGGCCTGGATGAGCTCGATGCGAGCGGCGACCGATGGGGCGGCCGCCTCGACTCGAGCACGGCCGCGGGCAAGCATGGCCTCGTCGATGTCGACGCCGATCACGCGATGGCCGTCCTCGGCCAGCGGCACCGCGATGCGGCCGCTGCCGACCGCGAGCTCGACGATCGGCCCGCCCGTTCGTCGCGCCAGCGCCTGGTACAGCTCGACGTCGCCCGGGTCCTCGGACAGGTCGAGGTCGTACAGGCGCGCGATGGCTTCGGCTGCGGTTTCCTTTGGCGGTGGCATCCGCGCGATGCTAGCCGCGGCGGGCCGCGGGCTTCGCAGTCGGGCGCTCGAAGCGCACGGACGCGCCGTTCCGGTGCTTCACGGCGAGGGCGGAGATGGCTTCCAGAGCGCAGCGGTTGGCGATCATCGCGGTCGACTCGGCCCAGTCATACGGTGGCGACACCTCGACGATGTCCATGCCGGCAAGCTCGACCTTGCCGACGATGCGCCGCACGGCCCGCAGCAACTCGCGCGGGATCAGCCCGCCCGGCTCCGGCGTGCCGGTGCCCGGCGCCGAGCCGGGATCGACGACGTCGATGTCGACGGAGAGGTAGACCGCATCGGCGCCGTCCAGCGCCTCCGCGATGGCGTCGTCGATCACCGCTTCCGCGCCGCGCTCCTCGATCTCGGTCATGAGGTGCCAGCGCAGGCCCTGCTCGCGCATCCATTCGAGGACCTCGACCGGCGGCCAGTAGCCGCGCAGGCCCACCTGCACGAAGTTCTTGCCGAGGACCGCCCCGGATTCGATCAGCCGGCGCATCGGCGAGCCGTGGCCCGCGAGCTGCCCGAACGAGTCCGGCGCCGTGTCGGCGTGCGCGTCGAAGTGGACGATCCCGATGCTGCCCGGCCGGCGTACCTCGGCGACGGCGCTGGCGCTCGGCCAGGTGATGGAGTGATCCCCGCCCAGGACGATCGGGATCGCCCCCGTCCCCGCGACCTCGAGGACCTTGCGGTAGATCATCGCGTGGCCGCGCTCGAATCGCGCCGGGACGATGTTCGCGTCGCCGGCGTCGACGACCGTCAGCTCGTCGAAGGGACGAACGTCCAGCTGCAGCGAGTTCAGGCCGCCGGAGCTGTTCTGCGCCTCGCGGATCGCCCGCGGGCCGAACCTCGCTCCCGGGCGATGAGTGACCATGTCGTCAAACGGCGCACCGACGATCGCCACGTCGACCGAGAGGGCCTCGAGCTCGGCGAGGTCGGTGACCCACGGCAGGTTGGAGAACGTCGTGGGTCCGACGTAGGTGGGCAGGTCGAAGTCGTCGTATACCTCGTACTCCCGGTCCCAGCCCCACATCCCGGCAAAGGCGCCGGCCTCGCCGGATTCAGTCGAGCTCGGGCGATGAGCTGCGTCGTGGCTGGATGAATCGGGCCGCATGGCTCGGGCGTCTGGCAGGGCGCCGTTGCGAGGCGCGCGCGGAGGGCGCTTGCTCACGTCGATCCTTCGGACCGGGTCGCGAAAGGGTGCGGGTTGCCGGTCACGTTCGACGCCGCCGGTTCGGAATCCGCCGTCCAGCGGGGCGCCTGCGCGGCATCGTAGCACCGCCCGTCTCAGTCCCGGCCGGCGCTCCCGGTCGAGAGCGTGAACTCCGCCACGAGCGCGAGTGCGACCAGGAACAAGCCGATCTGCGGCTGGAAGATGCCATTCAGGCGCATCACGACGAACACTGCAACGAGCACGCCAACCCACGCGCCGCGCCGAATCGCGCGCACCCAATCGCCGCGGTAGGCGATGCGCCGTTGTCGCGCAAACCCCACCAGCCACAGGAGCGGGGCGGCCGTCAGCCCGATGGCGCAGCCAAGCGCGACGGCCCCCAGGAACCCGGCGTTCGGGCTGGCGAGGGGATCGATGTTCAGCGCGATGGCTGCCACGGCAACCCACCCCGCCAGCGCGAACCCGAACAGCGCGAGAGAGACCTTCCGGTGGCGGGCGTCCATGCGGCGGGAGTCTAGGTCGTCGGCGTTGCCCTCAAGCCCCCGGGCCGCTGCTGGTTGCCAGCTCGGCGAGCTCGACCAGTGCGTCCAGCTCAGCAAGCTCGTCGATGACGAGGTCGGGTACGACGCTCGCGTCCGTGAGCAGGTCGTCGCCCGGCTCCGATGTCGGCAGCGGCGTGTCGTCCTGCCGACCCCGGAGGTGGGCCGTGCGCCATCCGGCCCGATGGGCGCCGACGACGTCGGCGGCCCAGTCGTCGCCGACGTGGAGGAATGCGGCGCCCTTGCGACCGCCCATGCCCAGTGACTCCGCCGCGGCGCGGAAGATCGCGGGGTGCGGCTTGATGGTGCCCACGCGCTGCGAAACCACGATGGAGCGCAGGCACGGGAGCCAGCCCTGCGCTTCTGCGAACCGGTCGATCGTGAGGGCGAGGGGCCAGTTCGACAGGATTGCCAGTGCGAAGCCTCGCGCCGAGAGCCGCTGGAGCGTGTCCGTGGCATCGGCAACCGGGGCCATCCGCTCCACGAATGCGGCGCTGTACGCCTCGACGACAGCCTCGACTTCGTCCGGGCCCACGCGCGCAGCGGCGGCGGCATCGTCCCAGGGCACCTCCTCTGGAGGCGCGGGCATGCCCCGCAGGCGGGCGATGACGCGGACCGCGCGCTGGTCGATGTCGACCTCGCGGAGGTGCGGCACCTCCTCGCGGAACTGGCGCTCCCGTTCCTCGGTCCACGCCCGCAGGAACGCAGCGCGATCAGGGACGATGCCCGCCATCACGACTGCGTCACCGGTCACCTCCACGACGTCGCGCAGGCTCGGCCGGTCCACGCGAACCAGCGTGTTGCCGAAGTCGATCGTGATCGCCGCGACGGCGATCCCGGTCTGCTTCACCTGCTACGCAGCGCTCGAGGGGCAGATGTCCCGGAACGGGCAGTAGGAGCAGGCCATCGCACCTGGTCGCGGCGTGTAGTCGCGTGCCCGGATGCCGGCCGCCGCCGTTGCGATCTTGCCGCGCGCCTTTTCGAGCCGGACGGGATCCACCGCCGCGCGCCCGACGAGCCCGGAGTCCAGGAAGTGCAGCTGGACCGCGTCCGGCAGCCGGCCGGTCATCGCCTCGTAGGCCATGGCGTAGATCTGGAGCTGCAGCGAATCGCGCGCGCGCTGGCGTGCGACCGCAGGATCGCGCACGTCGCTCGATTTGTAGTCCGTGATCGTCACCTCCTCCGGTCCCAGGAGCTCGAGCATCGGCTCGACCACGTCGGCACGCAGGACGGACGGCTGGTCCTCGACCTCGAGGACTGCACCGGTGATTGACTCGGACGACGCCGCCACGGGCACGATGTCCACGCGGTCGAAGCGCCCGCGGATCCGATCGCCGCCGAGCGCAAACGCGAACTCGCGCTCCACCCAGGCCGGGACGATGGCGCCTGGTTGGAGCTGCGCCTCGCGGAACGTCCGGAGCGAGGCGCGACCCGTCTCGAGCCGCGCGGTCTCGTGCTCGCGCGAGAGGAACCCCTCGTTCGACCACGCCGCTTCGAACACGCCGATGAGCTCGGCCTCGGCCAGCGGCCGCCCGCGCGCCTGGGAGCGGTGGAACTCCTGCACCGCCTGGTGGAGCGCGGCCCCATAGACCATCGAGTGATGCGGGGTGGTGGGGATGCGCACGACCTGCTGGTACTTGTACCGGAGCGGACACGTCAGGTACGCGTCGATCGCCGAGTGGCTGAGCATGAGCGGACCCTCGGCGGGCGTTCGTTCCGCCTCGGGCGAGACCGCGGGCCCATCGGCGGCAGCGATCCGCTGGAGCGGGCCGGATGCATGGACGGACGACGGCAACGCCTCACTCCCGAAGCCCGCGGTCGGCAGGTCCAGCGCCTCGACCACGAACGGCGAAACCCGTCGCGCCCGCCCGCCTGCCGACTCGGCGGCGTGGCTCAGGACGAGCTCGTCCCGCGCCCGGGTCATCGCCACGTAGAACAGGCGGCGCTCCTCCTGGAGGTGGCCGTCGCCCTCCGGCAGCACCTCGTCCACGAGCTGGAGCGGCATCGCCAGCGGCTCGCGCCGCGACCGCGCCGGGAAGCGGTCCGCGACGAGCCCGGGCAGGAAGACCATCGGGAACTCGAGCCCTTTTGCCTTGTGGACTGTCATGACGTGGACGGCATCGACATCGGGGTCGGGATCGGCGGTCGCCGGATCGTCACCCGCCTCGATGAGCGTGGCGAGGTGCCGGGCGAGGAAGACCGCCCGATCGTCTGCCAGCAGTGCGGACTGCGTCCGAACGATGTCAAAGAATCGCCCGATGTTCGCGAGCTGCTCCTCGGCGGCAAGGCTCGTCGCCCCGGCCAGCTCCGCCAGCCAGCCAGTGTCGCGGAGGAAGGCGTACAGCACCTCGCCGGCAGGACGGCGGACGGCGAGATCGCGGTAGCGGCGAAGGTCCGCCGTGAGCCGTGCCAGCGCCGCTCGGCCTACGGGTGAGACGCGCACCACGCCGGGCTCGCCCTCGAGCTCCTCGAGGGCCTCGAACAGGCTCCGGTGCCGCCGCCGCGCCGACGCAGTCACCTCCACCAGGTCTCCGGCCGGGATCCCGAAGCGCTCGGAGGCCGCGAGCGCGTACACGTCCACGCTGGCGCCCGGGTCCGCGACCGCGCGCAGGAGCGACAGGAGCAGCCGAACCTCGGGCCGCGAGTACAGGCCGGATGAGCCCGAGAACCGCCACGGCAGGCCCGCGCCGTTGAGCGATCTGAGCACGGGGTCCGCGTCCGCGTTCGCGCGCACGAGCACGGCGTGATCCCTGGGTCGCGCTCCAGCATCGACCCGGCGCCGGATCTCGCCGGCGATCCAGTCCGCTTCCTCCCCGCTCGTGGAGAAGACGTGGTGGCGGACCGGCGCGGCCGCCCGGTTCACGCGCTCCGGCACCAGCCGCTTCGAGATCCCGACGCGCGCCTCCAGCCGGTCCGGGTCGTTGAACTTGATCAGCCGATGCGCGCTGTCGAGGATCGGCGCGAGGGAGCGGTAGTTCCTGCGCAACACGACCGTCCGCGCGCCCCGATAGCGCTCCCGGAACTCGAGGATGTTGCTGATCGCCGCGCCCCGGAAGCGGTAGATCGACTGGTCGTCGTCGCCGACGACCGTCACGTTGCGGTGCCGCTCGGCGAGCATCGCCACGAGCTCCGACTGCGCCCGGTTGGTGTCCTGGAACTCGTCTACGAGGACGTACCGGTAGCGGGCCTGGAGCGTCTCGCGGGCCGCCGCCGAATTCCGCAGGAGCTGGAGGGCCATGGAGACCTGGTCCCCGAAGTCAATCGCCCCGTGCTCGCGCAGGAGCGACGTGTAGCGGCCGTAGGCCCGAGCCAGCTCACCCTGGCGGCGTGCGTGCTCGGCCGCAGCGGCCGCGGCATCGCGATCCGCAGCCCCGGCATCGGACGAGGCCTGGAGCGCCGACCCCAGCCTCGCCCCATCCGCAGCCAGTCGGTCGGCGTGCGCGAGGTACGCCTCCGGAGAGACGTCCTCATCTCGGCAGCGGGCGAACAGGGACGCCAGAGCACCCAGGAACCGCGTCGGGTCGCCGAGCGGCCGGTACTCCTCGAGGTCCAAGTCGAACAGGCGCTCGCGCATGAACACGACCACCTCTGGCCTCGACAGGACGCGCACATCTGGCGCCAGCCCGAGCTCGAACGCGAACTCCCGGATCAGCCGATCCCCGAACGCGTGGAACGTCGAGACCGCCGTATCCGCGTAGCCGTATGGGACCAGCTGGTCCACGCGCAGCTGCATCTCCTCCGCCGCCTTGTCCGTGAAGGTGAGGGCGAGGATCTCCGACGGCTTGGCTCGCCGGGTCGCGATCAGCCAGGCGATCCGGCGCGTGATGACCTGCGTCTTGCCCGTGCCCGCGCCGGCCACGACAAGCAGCGGCCCCTCGCCGTGGGTCACGGCCCGCTTCTGTTCCGCATTCAATCCATCGAGCAGCGCGTGGAGACCGTTCGGCTCCGCCGCTCCCTCGACGGCCTGGCTCGCCGCGCCGGTCCCTGGCGCGATCGTCTCGAACCCGCGCCAGACCGGAATCTGCTCGAGCGGGCGGACACGCCGCCGACTGCGGGTTCGAATCATGGGGTCCGGCGCCGGAGGCAGTGGGGGCATGCACGGAGGATGCGAGGCAGTCGTGACAGCTCTGCTGACACGCCGCTCAGCCCGGGATCCATCGTCAGCCGGTCGACCCCGGCGCGCGCCCGGCGAGCGCCTGCTTGAGCGCCGCGGACTCCTCCTCGGAGAGGGCCGCCTCTGAGGTCCCGCCACTGACGGCCTTGGCGTACAACCGGGTGACCGCTCGCGCGTGGAGGCTGCTGACGACGAAACCGTCCCCGCGCCCGTCGAGCAGGGCCAGCGCGAAGCTCTGATTCCCGCCGGTGTCCCCCTCGAACGGGTTGAAGCGAGTCAGCCCGACCCGGCTGAAGGCCCCCAGCAGCTCCTGCTCCACGGCGGTCGTTCGGGCGGAAACTGCCTCGACGTTCTGGACCACCTGCCGCACGCGCTCGAGATGGCTGCCCAGCACCGCCTCGAACGACTCCGCATCGCTGCCCTGCGTCAGGCTCTGGAGCCGCCGCCCGAGGCTTCGAACGCGCCGGATGAGACCGACGACCGCGAACAGGAGGGCGAGGACGACGATGAGCAGCCCGCCGACGATGAGGCCGATGTTCGCCGAGACGAGCGCGTCGATGTCTATCGGGACGTTCCTCCGCGGGCGGGTGGACCGAGTCTAGCGCCGCCCGATTGGCCCCGGCTCACCGCTGGTCGCCCGGAGCCCCGATGCTATCCTTCGCGGCCATGGCGAAGCGAACCCGCTACCCGAAGACCACCGCGCGACCCGTCGCGAAGCGTTCCGCGCGGCCGGACACGGTGATCGACCGACCGCGATCGATCACCCGTCCGACGACGGTTGACGAGCCCCTCCAACTCGGCGACGACATGCCGTTCCAGAGCTCGTCGGGCCTGACCGAGGCCGAGGTGAACCGCGCGGCCGAGCTCGAGGCACAGGCGACGGCCAAGGAGCGCGCGGCGATCGCCGAATCGCTGCGCCGCCGCTCACGCGCTGCCGAGGAGCGCGACATCGACGTGACGGGCGACAACGCCCCGCTGTCCGTCCGAGCCGCACACGAGTACGCCTACGTGGCAAGGGATGTGAAGCGCATCGCGCTCACCGCAAGCATGATGGTCGCGATCCTCGCCGTCCTGGCCATCCTCGTGAACGTCCTCGGGGTCATCTCGCTCTAAGGATCCGACCTCAGTTGGATACGACACCGAGCCCCAGGCGCGGGCTGCGGGCAAGTCGTGGCTCGGCATCCGGACGCGCGAGCCGGAAAAGCCGCTCGAACGCGTGGGATGGGCACTCAGGTTCTGCGGAGCGCTGATGCGCCTGGCCGGCTCGAGGCTTCCGGCTAGGATCAACACGTGCCAAGCCGCCGCGTTCCCGGCGCCCGGCCGGAGGCCTTGTTCAAGCCGCCGCCCGAGCGCCAGCCCCTGGCCGCACGAATGCGACCGCGATCGTTCGAGGAGTTCGTTGGCCAGGGGCACCTGGTTGGCGAGCAGGGACCGCTTCGGCGTTCGGTGTCGCGCGGTCACCTCACCTCGCTCTTGTTGTGGGGGCCGCCCGGCACAGGCAAGACCACTCTCGCCCGAATCCTTGCCGAAGCCATCGACGCCGAGTTCACGATCCTTTCGGCCGTCATGTCCGGCGTTGCGGAGGTGCGGGCCGGGATCGCAGCGGCCCAGGAGCGGCTCGCGCTGGACGGGAAGCGGACGGTCCTGTTCATCGACGAGATCCATCGCTTCAACAAAGCCCAGCAGGACGCGCTCCTGCCGCACGTCGAGGACGGCACGGTCACGCTGATCGGGGCCACGACGGAGAACCCGTACTTCGAGGTCAACTCGGCGCTCCTGTCGCGCCTCCGTGTTTGGCGCCTGGAGCCGCTGCCCGACGACCAGGTCGGACTGGTCATCCGGCGGTCGATCGAGGACGAGGAGCGCGGTCTCGCCGGTGACCTCGGGCCCGAGGGCGGCGTCGCGCTCGGCGACGAGGCATTCGAGCACCTGGTCTCGATATCCGGCGGCGACGCGCGCGTCGCGCTGAACGTCCTCGAGGGCGCCGTCGCCCTCGCCGAGGAGGATGACGCTCGGGACAGGAAGGGCAAGGTCGCGCCGCGGCTCGCGGACATCGAGGCCGCCGCGCAGCAACGGATCCTCGCCTACGACCGGGCCGGCGACGGCCACTACGACACCGTGTCGGCGTTCATCAAGAGCCTGCGCGGCAACGACGCCGATGCCGCCCTGTATTGGCTGGCGGCGATGATCGCAGCGGGCGAGGACCCGAAGTTCATCGCCCGCAGGCTGATCATCAGCGCGTCGGAGGACGTCGGCAACGCGGACCCGCGCGCCCTCCAGGTCGCGATCTCGGCCGCGGACGCGCTCGAATGGGTGGGCCTGCCCGAGGCCTAGTACGCCCTCGCTCAGGCCACGACGTACATCGCCACGGCCCCCAAGTCGAACCGATCCGGGCAGGCCTACTGGGCCGCCGCGGGTGACATCGAGGCGCAGGGCTCGCTCGCGGTCCCGCTGCACCTCCGCCCGGCTGCCAATCCGCGGATGAAGCACCACGGGATCGGCGTCGGCTACCGCTCCCCGCACGACTTCGACGGCGCGGACATCGACCAGCGCTACCTGCCGGAGGCCCTCGACGGGCGCCGGTACTACCTGCCTACCGACCAGGGCTATGAATCGACGATCTCCGAGCGGATGGCCCGCAGAGCCGCCGCGCGCGCAGCGGCCCGCGAGTCCGGCAAGACGCCCAGGAGCCCGTTCCCCTCGCCCGTCGTTCCGCGAGCCGGCGGCGACAGGATCCTCAAACGCCGTGAGGAGAGCCGCAAGAAGCTGGCCGAGACCGAGAAGCGCGACGCCGGGTCCTGAACTCGCGGCTGCGGCGCCGCGCGATCAGTTGATGGCTCGGCCATCTCCTTTTCGGAGACTTCCTGGGGCAGCTTGCCGATGATGATCATCGCGAGGACCTCGTCCTTCGTGACCTTCGTCTTGTCGACGGTGCCCACGAGCTTGCCCTGGAGCATGACGCTGATCCGGTCGGCGAGATCGAACACGTCGTGGATGTCGTGGCTGATCAGGAAGATCCCGATGCCCTCGGGCGGCGGCCAGCGCCACGCCCTGGACGCCGTAGCGGGCCAGCTTCAGAACCGGTCGATCACCGCCGCGTCAGTCCCGGAAGGGCCGACCGGTTCCGCGACTCTCCAGCCACTTGGGCACCAGGATCGCGGCGCCAAAGGCGAGCAGCGACAGGAGCACCAGGAGCACCACCAGCACGGGCAGCGACAGCCCGCCGGTCCCTGCGGTCGGCTCGGGGTCCGGGGTCGATCCAGGCCCGCGCGACGCCGCGGCCGTGGTGGCAGCCGAGGGCGGTGCCGTCGCGCGCGGGTCGCTGGATGGCGTGGGCTCTGGTGAACCGGTCGGCGGCGGAGCCACCGTGGGCTCTGCGGACGGAGCCGCCGAAGGGCCCGCGGTTGGTGGTGGTGCAATCGTCGGCGTCGGGACTGGGATCCCAATCACGTTCAGCGTCACGACGCGGATGGCGCTGTTCGCCGTCCGGTCCGTCGCCCGGTACGAGAACGCGTCCAGGCCGGTGTACCCCGACGCGGGCGTGTAGCTGAAGCCGCCGTCGTCGGCGAGCGTCAACACGCCGTGTGCGGGCGAGGTGACCTTCCTGGCCGCCAGCGAGTCGCCATCGACGTCCGAGTCATTGGCCAGGATTCCCGGCGGGTTGATGGTCAGTGTCCTGTCGGCCAGGACGATGAAGGTGTCGGCATTGGCCGTGGGCGCGTCGTTGACCGACGTGATCGTGATCGCGAAGGTCACCGGGGCGCTGAGATCCATGCCGCCGCGCGCCGTCCCGCTGCTGTCCCTGGCGCGGACGGTGACGAGTGCCGATCCGTGAGCGTTTGGCGCCGGCGTGAACGCAAGGCGGCCGTTCACGTCCCCGCTGACCGTGATGGAGGGTCCCACCGAGAACAGCTCTGGGTGATTGGTCGCGACCGTCCAGTCGTCGAGCCTCTGTCCATCCTCGTTCGGACCGAATGACTCGACCGTGACGCACGGCCCGTCGTCGAACGCTCCGGAGTCCTCGGCGACCGTCACTCCACCAGCGCATGCCCCGCGGAGCGCGATGACCGGCGGGTCGTTCACCGCCGTGACCGTGATCGTGACCGTGGCCGTGTCCTCTGGAATTTCCGGGCACACGCCCGCCACGGTGGTGGCCATGCCATAGCTGAACGAGGTCGTGCCGTTCCAGTTGGCCGTGGGCGTGAACGTGAACGACCCGTCCTCGGCGACGCCCGATCCGAGGCTGCCCTCCAGCCCGGTGTCGAGGTAGCTCGTCACGCACCTGGGTTCCAGGAGGGGCTCGTCGTTGGCGAGGACCCCCGGCGCTGGAACCACGAGGGCGTGGTCCTCCAGGAGGGTGTCGCCTGCCGCGGGATACGCGTCGTCATTGGCACCGTTCGCCGGCACCCCGGCGGCCGCGCCCCCGGCGAAGACGGCACACGCCAGTGTCGCCGCGACCAGATCGACGCCCAGGCGCCTGGTCAAGGGCAATCGCTCTTATGCATGCCCGTCCCCCTGCTCATCGATCGCCCACCCCGTTCGGGCGCGCAGCATATCGATGGCAACCATGGCCGTCGATAGACCATCCGGCAGGTCTCGCAAACGAATCTTTCGGCTCGATCACCGGCATGGACGAATGGCGTCACCAGCCTCGTCGTGCGACCATCCAAGCGTCGCCGCCGCGCCGTACACAACCCCGGAGGAGCCCGTGCCCGGCCCCGAGATCAACCTGCGCATCCCCGGCCCCACCTCGCTGCCACCGAGCGTCCGCGAGGCCGGCGGGCGCCAGATGATCAATCACCGCGGGCCCGAATTCAAGGAGCTCCTCGGGCGCCTGCAGACGGGCATGAAGCCGTACTTCGGGACGAGCAGCGACATCGCGATCCTGTCGTGCGCCGGCACGGGCGGGCTGGAGGCCGCGGTGGTCAACACGCTCTCCCCCGGCGACCACGTCCTCGCGGTGTCGATCGGCGCGTTCGGTGACCGATTCGCGAAGATCGCGGAGGCCTACGGCGCCAACGTCGATCGCGTTGCCGCGGAGTGGGGCTGGGCGGCGGCACCGGACGAGGTCCGCGAGCGGCTCGGCGGCGGCGACACGAAGGCCGTGCTGCTGACCCACAACGAGACCTCCACCGGCGTCATGAACCAGATCCCCGAGCTCGCGGCCGCGATCCGCGATGCCGCGCCCGACGCGCTCATCCTGGTGGACACGGTGTCCTCGCTGGGTGCCGTCCCGTTCGAGATGGATGCGTGGGGCGTCGACGTGGTCGCGACCGCCTCGCAAAAGGCGTGGATGGCCGCGCCGGGGCTGGCTATGGTCGCCGCGTCGCCGCGCGCATGGGCGGCGATGGAGACGGCGAAGATGCCGCGCTTCTACCTCGATCTTCGTAGGCACCTGGACGCGATGACGTCCGGCGAGACGCCGTGGACCCCGGCCATCGCGGTCGCCTTCCAGGTCGACGAGGGCATCCGGCTCATGAACGAGGAGGGGCAGGCCGGGGTGTTCGCGCGTCACGTCGCCTGCGCCGCCGCCACGCAGGCCGGGCTTGAGACGCTGGGCTTCAAGCTGTTCGCCGAGCCGACGCATCGATCGAAGACCGTCACCGCAGCATGGATCCCGGACGGCCTCGACTGGAAGGGGTTCAACGGCGACATCAAGCGCCGCAACGTCGTCCTGGCAGGTGGGCAGGGAAAGCTGACCGGCAAGGTCTTCCGCGTCGGGCACCTCGGCTCGGTCACGCTGCCCGAGATCCTGGACGCGCTGACGACGATCGAGGCGGTCTCCATCGAGTGGGAACGCCCGGTCGAGCCCGGGGCGGCGGTCGCCGCCGCCGAACGAGCCGCGGCGGAGGCCGCGTTGCAGCCCGCTTGACCGCCACCACACCGGCCGCCACGTTGCGGGTGCTCGTCGCGGAGCAGATCGCCCCGGAGGGCATCGAGGCGCTTCGGGCGTGGCATGACGTGGAGGTCCGGATCGGCCTGTCCGCGGAGCAGCTCCGCGAGGTGGTCGGCGGATACGACGCGCTGATCGTTCGCAGCCAGGTGGACGTGGACGCGGCGCTGATCGCTGCCGCGCCCCATCTGCAGGTGATCGGCCGCGCCGGCGTGGGCGTGGACAACGTGGACCTGGACGCGGCCACGCGGGCCGGCATCACCGTCGTCAACGCGCCCACCGGGAACACGATCGCCGCTGCGGAGCACACCCTCGCGCTGCTCATGGCGCTGGCCCGTCGCGTCCCCGCGGCCGACGCATCCATCCGGCGCGGCGAATGGTCACGCAGCTCGCTGCAGGGCGTGCAGCTTCGAGGGCGAATGCTCGGCATCATCGGGCTCGGCAAGATTGGGATGGCCGTCGCGGAGCGCGCGCGAGGGCTGGGGATGAGGCTGCTCGGCAGCGATCCCTACGTCACCGCGGAGCAAGCGGAACGGCGGGGCGTGGAGCTCGTGGACCTGGAGCAACTGCTGGAGCGCTCGGACGCGGTCACCGTCCACGTCCCGCTCTCTCGCGCCACCACCGGCCTCATCGGCGAGCGCGCCATCGCGCGGATGAAGCTCGGCGCCTTCGTCCTGAACGTGTCCCGCGGCGGGATTGTCGACGAGCCGGCGCTGGCGGCGGCGCTGCGCGAGAGCCGCCTCGGGGGCGCCGGAATCGACGTCTTCGAGACGGAGCCACCCACCGGCTCGCCCCTGCTCGACGCACCGAACACGGTCCTCACGCCTCACCTGGGCGCCTCCACGCTGGAGGCCCAGGTCGCCGTCGCCGAGGAGATCGCGGAGCAGGTCCTGGACATGCTCGCCGGCCGGGCGGCGCGCTACGCCGTCAACGCACCGCTGCTGAGCCCCGAGGCGGAGCAGACCATCGGGCCGTACCTGCCGCTGGCGGAGCGGCTGGGACGGTTCCTGGCCCAGTTCGCCCGATCCGGGATCGGGACGATCACGGTGGAGCTCGCGGGCGAGCTGGCGCAGGCGGAATCGGCCCCGCTGACGGCCGCCGCCCTTCGTGGCCTGCTCGAGACGGTCACGACCGAGCGCGTGAATCTCGTGAACGCGGCCATCCTGGCGAAGGGGCGCGGCATCTCGGTGGTTGAGCGGCGGACGGCCGACGCCGGCGGCTTCAGTGCCGCGATCACCGTCTCGGGAGCGGTTCGTGGCGGCACCGTGGCCGTGGGCGGCACGCTCGCCGGTGGCGACATCCGCATCGTCCGCCTGAACGAGTACCGGCTGGACATGGCCGCCGAGGACCGGATGCTCATCACCCGTCACCAGGATCGGCCGGGCACGATTGGGCGCATCGGACAGCTGCTGGGCGAGGCCGACGTCAACATCAGCGCGATGCACCTCGCCCGCTCCGCGCCGCGCGCCGACGCCTTGATGGTGCTGTCCGTCGATGACGACGTCAGCCCCCAGCTGGAAGCGGCGATTCGCGCCGACGATGGCGTGCTGGAGCTGTGGACGATCCGGCTCGGTCCGCCGCGGTGACCGACGAGCCCCGTGCCCCCGGCGAGGTTGGCTCCATCGAGCCCGCCCCCGACGAGCCGACACCGCCCATCATCCCGGCCGGCCTGAACGCGGTGCTCGCGTTCGTGCGGCACGGCGAATCGCAATGGGTAGCGGAGGGCCGCTTCCAGGGCCAGGGCGACCCGCCGTTGTCAGACCTCGGCCAGCGCCAGGCCCTGCTCACCGCCCGCCGAATCGCGCGCCGCGCCCGGCGGCCCGCGCTGCCGCTCCCGGCAGGGCCGCCTCGGAGCATCGTCCACTCTCCCCTCGCCCGCGCCGCGTCTACCGCCGCGCTCATCGCCCGCGCCATCAGCGGCGGCCGTGGCGGAGACGCAATCACGGACCCCGTGCCCGTCCGTCACGAGCCGGGCCTCATCGAGATCGGGCAGGGCGAGTGGGAGGGGCTCCCGGGCGCCCAGATCGCCGAGCGCTGGGGCGCCGTGCTGGAGGGCTGGCGCAGCGATCCGCTGACCGCGTGGGCGCCCGGCGGGGAGGCCCTCCCTGACGTCGACCTCCGCGTCCGCACCGCGCTCCGGGAGATTCTCGAGGACCTGTCCCTCGCGGATGCGGCGACCGCCACCAACCGGTCCCAGGTCCTTGGCTACGGGGACATCCCATCGGACGAGCCGTGGTCGATCGTCGTCGGGCACGACGGCGTGTTCAAGGTCGCGCTGCTGGCCGTGCTGGACCTGCCGCTCGCCCGCTTCTGGACCCTCCCGTTCGCCCTGTGCGGGGTCACCGTGGTCGAGATCCGGAACGGCCGGCCACGCCTGCGGCTGCACAACGCCACGGATCACCTGTCCAGCCTGGAGTCGGAGACCGAGCGCGAGAAGGCCGAGGGCCGGGAAGGGACCGGCGCGCTCTAGGAGGGGCCTGTCCCACGCCCCCGGCGGCGAAGGACGCGGCGAACGACGAGGCTCAGGATCGCGAACCGGAGGCGTTGGTACGCCGCGGCGATGAGGCGAAGGCGATCGCTGCCAAGGTCGCGCCTGCCGTAGGCAACCTCGACCTTGGCTCGGGCGATGGTGGTCAATTCGACCCTAGCGTCGGGCACGGCATCGCCCAGCGCGCCGGCGTACTCATACACCGTCTGCGATGGGCGGGGCCCGAGACCGAACCGCTGTGCGAGCCGGCCCACGGAGCCCCATGCCTGATCCGGGTTCATCGGCTTGCTGGGCGTGCGCCGGTAGGCGGCGAGGGCCAGTGCCGCTACGCCGATCGCCAGGATGAGAGTGATCGCAATGAACGGGCCGATGCCCATGCCCGGGTTCGTGTTTCCCGTCGTCGGCGCAGCCGGCCGCTCGGTCGGCTCGTCGGGGAACGTCGCACGGGGCACGCTCGGCCGCGCCGTGGGTGGGCCAACCGAGCCGGATGGGATCGGCTGGGGCTGGCCGACGTCGCCGCCCGTCGGGTCGAACTCGACCCAGTTGGAGATCTCGCCCGCGAAGTACACCTCGACCCACCAGTGGGCCACGGACGCCTTGACCGTCTCTACCCCGTCAGCCCCGCGGTCGCCAGGCAGGAAGCCGTAGGCGATGCGCGCCGGGATGCCGGCCTCGCGCAGGAGCACGGCCATGGTCGTGGCGTAGTACTCGCAGTAGCCGCGCTTGATGATCGCGAAGCACTCGGCCGTGGAGACGTCCGAACACTGCGCGCGCCTGAGATCGCGCACGTCCTCTTCGTACCGGAAGTTCGCCGGGTTGCGGAGGTACGTCTCCATGGTCCGTGCGAGGTCGTACGGGTTGTCCGGGTCGCGATCGGCGGGAACGGCGGCGCGGATAGCCGCGAGCAGCTTCTGCCCCTCCGGGCCTACGGCGCCCGCCGGCAGGGCCGTGTACATCGCCTCCAGCTCGGCCGATTCATAGTCCGTGCCCGCGGCGCGGAGCCTCGCCTCCGTCGTGCCGCCCTGGACGTCCTCGAACACCGGGATCTGTGCGGAGACGATGTAGGTGCTTGCCGAGTTGGTGGATTCGGCGCTGGTGAACCAGCCGTCCGCCCCGACGCTGATGGCCTCGGTGGGCTGGTCCACCCACTGGACCATGTTCGGGGCCAGGATGGATCGGGCCCGGAAGGCGTCGAGGGTCACGCGGAACTCGACCGGGCGCCGGCCGACGGGCGTGGGCGCGTCGCCGTCCAGGGCGTTCCGCAGGAGGATGTCGCGGGCGGCGGTCGGCTCCCGCTGCTCTACGCCCCAGTCCCAGCCGGACAGGGTGTATTCCGAGTACGTGCCGGCACGCCATTTGAACTGGCGCTCCTCGGTGATCTGGATCTGCGCGCGGAACGCGGTCGCGTCGCTCGGCTCCCACACCCCGCTCGTGGTGGCGCTCTGGCCGAAGCCGACGATCCCCGGGTTGCGGAAGTCGCCGTCCTGCGGCGCAAAGCGCTGCAGCAGCTGCGACAGATCCTGGAGATTGCGCGGAAGGTCCTGCCACAGGCCCTGGAGCGGCGCCGACGAGGCGGTCGTGGTGAGCACGATCGCCCCGAGCACGGCCGCCGTGACGAACCCCGCGCCGCCACGGAGGTACAGCTGGCCCACGGCCGCGGGGTCGCCGATCTTGCGCCGGGCCCAGGTGACCTCCTCCTCGAAGACATGTGTCCGGATGAGGAGCAGGAGCGCACCGGTGCTGAACAGCACCAGGAGGGTCAGCTGATCGTGCGCGGTGACCGCCATGTTGGTCAGGAGGGCAAGCCCGATGACCACGACGGCGTCCAGCGGCCGGCGATGGCCGAACACCGTGAAGCCGGCGAGCATGCCGGCGCCCCAGACGAGGACGCCGAAGACCAGGTGGTAATGGGCGAACTGCGAGGTAAAGGACCGGTTGTTGACGATCAGATCGCGGTGCACGTCCTGCATCACGCCATACGTCGCGGCGAGGCGCTCCGCCATCCCCCGTGGATCCAGGCCAACCTGGGGGCCGAGCACGATGCCGCCCACGATGAGCGGCACGACCAGACCGCCGAACAGGGCGCCCACGAAGTGGGTCCGCCAGCGTCCCCAGCCGAGCTTGGCGCCGCCGACGCCGAACGCCAGGCCGGCGAGCCCCAGCCAGATCAGGAACGCCGGGTCACCGGCGAACGCGGGTGTCCAGCCGGCTTCGATGAGCGACCCGGCGAACACGACGACCATCAGCGCCGTCGCGAACAGCGACAGCCAGCCCTCTGCCGGCCGGAACGAGATCCGGCGCAGCCCATCCGCCATGGGCCCGCCCGCGGTGGCAACGTCGGCGGTCACGACGTGACTCCCAGTGCGGTCATGAGGCCAGGGTCTCGGCGAGCGGCGTCGTGGGCCCAACGCGGTAGACCCCGATGTCGAACTCGGCCAGCGCGTGCCGGAGCGCGCGCCAGTGCTGCGCGGTCTGCGTCGCCTCGGCGAGGGGTGCCTCGGCGGCATTGGCGCCGGACCGGCGCGCCGCCGCCTCCTGCTCGCGGCGTTCGAACGCGGGCACGTCCATGGAGATGACGACGCAGGCGACGCCGCGCGAGCGAAGCGCGGCGAGTGGCTTCACCCAGTCCCGGTCCAGCGATGCCGTGACCACCACGGCGGTCATCCCCCGCCTGATCCGCGGGACGCTCGCGACCAGCGCCTCCGCGATGGGCGTCGAGCCGTCGCCCTCGACCGCGGCCAGGAGCTGCATGATCTTGAGGTGCTGGCGGCCGCCGCGGTCCGGCTGGAGCTGGGCCAGGCGGTGGGCGTTGATCGTCATGCCCACCGCCCGGTTCTCCAGCAGCGCCTTGTCGGCGACAGCGGCGGCGGCCCGGACCGCGACCTCGACGGTCGATTCGTCGCCGGAGCCCAGCTGGACCCGGCGCTCCAGGTCCAGCACCAGCCAGGCATCGGCCGTCTGCTCCAGGTCGAACTCCTTGACGTGGATCTCGCCGTGCCGGGCCGTCGCCCGCCAGTGGATGCGGTTGAACGCGTCACCGGGCGCCCACGGCCGGACGGTGGTCGCCAGGGGCGTGGCCTGCAGGGTTCGCTCCCGCATGGCGTGGCTGCCGTCGATGTTCGCGGCCGGCAGGCGCCACAGCGGGATCGGCTCGAGCCGGGGATAGACGGTCACGTTGATCCCGCTCCCGACGGAGGCCGAGGACTCGAAGAAGCCGAACGGGTCCCCCGTCCGGATCTGCAGCGGCTCCACGCGGAAGTGCCCGCGCCTGGTCAGCGGCGTGCGGATCAGCCACGAGCGCTCCGCGTGGCCGCCGAGCGAGATCGCCCGACCGGGCAGGCCTGCCGGCAGCGACGTCGGGTTGTGGATCTCCAGCCAGGGCTTCGGGATGCGGCTCGTGTTGCGCAGCGTGTACGTCACCCGGATGCGGTCGCCGACGTGGCCGGACAGCTGGTTGACCGCGTAGCCGGCCTCCAGGTCCGCGAGGCCCAGCCGCGTAAGGACATACGACCCACCGACCACGAGCACGCCGAGGTAGACGAGGTAGAACAGGAATGGCTCCCCGGTCGAGAAAGCGGCGATCACGAGGATCGCGCCGAGGATCAGCAGCTGGAAGCGGCGGAACATGCTGCCTTTCGTCCGAGCTTGCTCGGTCTCCCTTGGTGTCCGACGCTCAGCGGTCCCGCTCTCGCGAGCG
>Ga0183260_10001323_pt1 | contig 20836 bp, 21 predicted proteins | sample AntDrymUQ4972206_2_FD_129768 | JGI IMG/M metagenome (GOLD analysis project Ga0183260, IMG submission 129768) | Polar desert sand microbial communities from Dry Valleys, Antarctica - metaG UQ497 (22.06) (version 2) (version 2) | ecosystem: Environmental > Terrestrial > Soil > Desert | place...
TATCGTGGTAGTGCAATTCGAGCGGACCTGTGTGGTTCGGGTCTTTCGCGAGAATCGTCAACGCGATGGGCGCGCGGCTGCCCGAACCGAACAATTTTCCGCCTTCCTTGCGCGAAGTCTCGCCCGAAGTGCGCTGGTTGCCGCGGGCGTTGAACACCCAAATCGAGCTGAACTCACTAGCGAGCGTCTCTCGGAGGCCATCCATCGCATTGCCGTCGATGAATCCGGCGTTGGTCACGAACGCGATCACGCCATGATCCCCAATCCGATCCGACGCCCAACGGATCGCTCGAACATAGGAGTCATATAGATTTCTCTTTAATGTACCCGTTGACTGTGCCGCATAGGTCGCACGAATCTTCGCATCCAGTTGCGGGTAGCGCAGGTTCTGGTTGTTGTCGTTCGCGCTCTCTTGCCCTACGGAGTACGGCGGATTGCCGACGATCACCCGAATTGGGGTCCGCGCCTGTTTTATGGCGCGTTCGCTATTCTCCGAGCCATTGAACTCAACGATCCGGTATTGCGCCCCTCTCTCAACGACCGTCGGATCGTTGTCATCCATGCGGAACGTGTCTGTCCAGACAGTCTGCTCGTTCTCGGTCATCTGGAAGGTGTCGGTCCAGACGATCCCGGTGAATGGACGGTACTCGCCGCCGAATGCTTCCTGAAAGACCACTTCGATATTGACGGCGGCGATGTAGTACGCCAGCAACACGATTTCGTTGGCGTGCAACTCATGATCGAACTTCCGCGCCGCGTCCTCCGGACTGATCAGCCCGCTCTGCAACAATCGCGTGATGAACGTGCCCGTCCCGGTGAACGGGTCCAGCACGTGCACGCCTTCGTCGGTCAGACCCTTGCCGAAATGTTGCCGCAGTACGTAATCGGCGCTGTGCAGGAGGTAATCCACGATTTCGACCGGCGTGTAGACAATGCCAAGCCGTTCCGCCATCTTCGGGAAGGCGTTCTTGAAAAACTTGTCGTACAGCTCGATCACGATCTTCTGACGGCCTTCGGCGTTGTCGATGCCCGCCGCCCGTTCATGCACGCTCCTGTAGAATTTGTCGAGCGTCGTCCGCTCCTCCTCCAGCGTGTGCTCTCCAAGCGAATCCAGCATCTGCTGCATTGCGAGAGAGACGGGGTTCTTGACCGCGAACGACTCGCTCGCGAACAGCGCGTCGAACACTGGCCGCGTGATCAGGTGTTGCGCGAGCATTTCGATTGCATCGTCCCTTGACACGCTGGGATTGATCTCGTCGTGCAGTCGTGTCAGGAAGTGCTCGAACGCCAGCGATGGCGCTCTGGACCGATCGCTGAGCAAGCGCTGCATCCGTTCGACATGCGTGCTGACGATCGACGCAATGTCCTTCGCCCAGGAGTCCCAGTACCGGCGGTCGCCAACCTTGTCGACGATGCGGGCGTAGATGCCATCGCGCCACTGTTCGAAGAGTGAGGGATCGAGCGTCAATTGCGCGGAGCCATTCTCGGATCGCGTTTCGCCGCGCTCCCTGGTATTCCCGCCACCGACGCCGATGACCTTGATCTTCTCGTCCTTTCTCTGGTTGAGGTCGAGTTTGTTGATCATCGCGTTGAAGCGATCGTCGTGTGCGCGCAACGCCTGCAGCACCTGCCAGACAACCTTGTAGTTCTTGTTGTCGTTCAGCGCTTCGGAAGGGGTCTGATTCGCGGGAATCGGAATCGGCAGGATTATGTAGCCGAACTGCTTGTCCCTGGCCTTACGCATCACCCGACCGACCGACTGCACGACGTCGACCACCGAATCGCGCGGGTTGAGGAACAGGACCGCGTCCAGCGCCGGCACATCGACACCTTCGCTCAGGCACCGCGCATTGGAGAGAATGCGGCAGACGTGTGCGTCCTCCGGCGCATCATCCTTGAGCCAGTCCAGCATCTGGCTCCGTCGCAGCACACTGTCTGTGCCATCGACATGCTCGATCTCGCATCGCGTCAGGTCAGGTTCCCCAATCGCATCGGTGAATTGATCGGTGACCTGCGGGAAGAAGTTCCGGATGTGCTTTGAATCCTTGATCGTGCGGCTGAACGCCACCGCCCGGCGCATCGGCTGCGGATCGTCCTTGAACTCATCCACGCCGTCCGTAGGATCGTACCGCTTGGCAAGGCCGTTCCAGCAGCCGATGATCTTGACCGCGTCATCGAGGTTGAGTTCCAGATTCTCGGGCGAATCGAGGTCGATCGTCCGTTGCAGCATCGCTTCACTGACGGTCAGGATCAGGACCTTGTAATCGGACAGCAAATCATGGTGAACCGCCTCTCCGAATCCGAGTCGGTGGAACACTGGGCCGTACGTCCTGATATCGTCCATCGACGCCAGCAGGTACTCATTCTCCTGAGCTTTCCTCTGGCTCTCGTCGGTATAAATCCGGGGCGTCGCGGTCATATAGAGACGTTTTTTCGCCCGGATCGCGTCATTGTCGTGAACTTTGAGAAATTCGGATCGCTCGTCCTTGTTCGCGGCGACTCCTGTCGTGCGATGCGCCTCATCGCAGATCACCAGGTCGAATTCTGGCAACTGGGAACCCGTGTGCTTTTGCGCCTCGGACACCTTGCTGATCGATTGGTACGTCGAAAAGATGATCGTCAGGTCATCGGCTGCGTGTTTGAGCAATCCGTGACTGAGTCGGTCCGAATCGGTAGTAGCTGGAATTACCAGGTCGTACGGCCGAATCTCGTTCGTATCGTCCACCTTGCGCCCGACGGTGACGTCGGAGCAAACGGCATAACAGCGCATCGCTCGTTCCGTTTCGCGCTTCCATTCGGTCAGCGTTTGCTGCATCAATGAAATGGATGGGACTAGGAAGAGGACGTGCCCGCCTTTTGGCGCCAGTTCCTCTACCAGTTTGAGCGACGTGAACGTCTTTCCAGTCCCGCAAGCCATGATCAATTGGCCGCGATCCTGCGTCATGAAGCCGTCGATCACGGTGTTGATCGCGGTCCTCTGATGCGGCCGCAAGTGCATGCGGCCGGTCGTCCGCATCGTCTCTTCGGGTTTGGTGATGACAAACGTCGACCAGTCGATCCCGGAATCGCGCAGGTCCTGAACGCGCACGCGATTGACCGGCTTGGTCGGGTTATCGAGCAACAGCTCGGCTTGTTTGCTCCAGTTGTCTGTCGTGGAAAAGACCATGCCTGCGCGGAATGGCTCTTGTCCCAGGGCCGCGAAGAACGAGTTCAGCCCGCCCTTGTCGAGGTAATGGCCATCTTCGTAGAACTTGCACTGGACGCCAACGAGCGCGCCGTCGTCCGCCCGTGTGGCCACGATGTCGATGCCGGAGTCAATTCTCTTGTTTCGTGCGGGCCAGTCTTTCCAGAGCCAGACATTGCTGAAGAGGCCATCGTACCAGGGGCTGACTTTGAGCACGCGGACAATGAGTCGCTCGAAGTAGTCGCCCTATTCGCGGGTGGATTGGGACATAATCCGCAATTGCAGAAGGACGTCATCAAGCGTTCTCATGTCGTGGCTCCGCATAGTTGGTGGATTTTTTCAGTGTGGGTAAGTGTACCTGACGATACCGGGACAGAAAGTCGACGCTAGTTCGCCAGATCAAGTCATCCTGAATGCCTCCGCTGCTGCACTGCTAGGCTTCACCGCCAACAAATGAGCGATTTCGGAATGTTCACGCCGCTCTAGACCGAGCCGTATGGGATGCCTACGGCTGGGATGATCCGGAACCCAGCGATGTCGAGGAAGACACGATGTTGGCGCGATTGCTGGCGCTCAACAGGGAGCGAGCGGGTTCTGGCTGAGTAGAATGGGACGCACAATTCCATTGATCAATCTCGGGGTGTTCTGGAGTAGGAAACAGGGGTGACTCATGCGGGCGTGGCGGGGGATGATGGCGTCGCTGATGGCACTAATGCTGCTTCCGGGGCCCGCACGGGCCGAGCACGGCCCGCATTTCGAAGTTGTATGTCCCACCGGGACGGCGCAGGTGGTACTCGATCCGGGACATGGCGGGCCGGACCCGGGGGCCGTGCACGAGGGGCGTGGGCTGCACGACATCGCCCCCTAGCGAGCCGCACGTGAGCGTATGGACACGTCTACGACGATTCGTCACCGGAGGGTAGGACGAACGTCTGCGAAGAAAGTCACGTACGCCGTACTCGGGGCGCTGATGATCGTCACCGCCGTGTTGCTCCGCAGTCTCGCCGGCGGTGGCGTCGAGCTGGTGACGCAGCTGGTCGAGGCGCTGCGGTTGATCGTCGGGCCGATCCTCGCGGCTGCAGAGCGGGATCTTTACACCCGGCTCGATCAGGGCACGGGGGTTGACCGCAGTCAGCTGCCGATGGCGCTGCGCGCGGACCGAGGGCGGGGCTGTCTGGCGGGCCTGCCAGCGATAGTAGCTGGCGCGGTTGAGGTGCAGCGTGCGACACATCATCGTCACCGGATAGGTCGTCGCCTTCTCCGCCACCAGCCCATAGCAGACGTCTAGGGATGGACCTTTTTGGCGAAGAAGGCGGACGCTTTTCCCAGGAATTCGTTCTCCCGCTCGAGCTGGGCGATCCGGAGCAACGCCGCCTGATGCGTGGCGGCATCGACCGGCTCCGTCGCGTGGTGCTGGCTCGTGGTGGCGGCCTGCCGGTCGAGGTCAGCATAGAACCAGCCCCACAGGGTGTGCTGGGGAATCCCCGGCTCGACCGCCACGTCCTTCACCGCATGGCCGGCCGTGACGAGGGCTACCGCCTCGCACTTGAAGTCCGCTGCGTAGTGCCGCGTCATGGATGATCACCTCCGCATCGCCGCCCTCACTTTGGCCGTCCGGTGTCTCATCTTCATGTTACACACCACTAAGAGAACTCATTTTACCGATTTTGCCTGGCTCGGACACTTCCGGTGGTTGCACCAGGATGACGAGCAACTCCCGGCAGCGGAAAAGGCGTGGATCGTCGCGGCAATGACGCAGCTCATGGAGCACCGGTCACCCAATGACCCCTTTTTTGACACCCTTAGCTCCTCCGGAGCAGCGCCAGAGCGCCAAGGGCCGCCGCTGCGGTGGCCGCCGTAGCCGAGATGAACGCAACCCGTGGGTGCGCACGCAGCCACATCTGCAGATCCGGGCCATGTTCGCGGTCCCGGTACGGTCCATGCGCGCCGGGGTCGCCCGGCAGCGTCTTGAACAGAATGTCCCGTCCATCCTGCCGATTGGTTTCGTCGATGAATTGGGAGTCCCACCCCGTCTTGCCCAGGTAGCGGTCGAGCAGGGACGGAAAGAATTTCTGCGCCCAAACCGCCTTGACCGTTGGGCCGCCGATCAGCAGCTCGCGCGGCGCGCGTTCAGCTGCCCAAACGATCGTCTCGGCGATGGCAAACCTCCGACAGCGGGGGTAGACTGCGAGTATTCTCCCAGTCTACCCTCTTTTCAGACACCCTCTTATACGAACTTCGGGTACTCACTGTGCACTCCGGCGGGGCCGGCGCTCCGGCGGCCACCAGGGGTCGCGGGTGTGCGCCATGATCGTCTGCCGGTCCGCCGCCAGGACCTGGCAGCGGTACACCAGCAGGTCCTCCAGCGCATCCAGATCGGCACCCGGGCGGTTGGCGACCGGCTCGTCGATCAGCGACCACCGCCGCTCGGCCGGGTGCAGCTCCGGCGCGGCGGGGGGGCAGGAAGACCAGGTCGATCCCGGCCGGAAGCACCAGCCGGTTGGCCGGGTGCCAGCCCGCGCCCTCTGCCGCATCACCGTTGTTTGGTCGCAGAGGATCAGGCGACCGGGGTTGCTGCGGAGTCATCCGTTGGTGGGATGACGTACACCGTGAGCTGGGTCTGATCTTCACCGAGGTCGAAGAACCCGGCCTCGTCCTCATCGAGGATCGCAATGCCATAGACCCCGGAATCACCAACCGGCGTCAGGGCGACAACCAATTTTTCGTCGTCCTTGACACCGGCGACCTGCCCACATGCCACCAGCGTGCCGAACTCCTCCGAACTGGCATGGATCGCGACGATGTGGTCCGATCCCCCCAGGTCATCGAGCGACACGTCGATCGCGCTGCTGCTGGTCGAGACATTGCTGGTTACCGATGTGCCGATGATCTCGGGATCGTCCTGATCGACTCCCACGGTGACGGCGGGGTCGACTTGCCAGGCTGGCTCGGCTGTGGGATCGTCACAGGTCCCCTCATGGATCGCGACTGGATATCCTTCCGACGGGCCTGTCGGGGTGGCATCCTGGGCCGCGACCGCGGTCACGCCACCGAGGGTGAGCGCCAACACGAAAAGCGCGGAAACGAATGTACGGTATACAGACATGGAGTTCCCCTTTCGTTCCGAGGCACGATCTACGACGAGCCGATTCCGGGCGCGCGCGGATTCACCGTCGCTACCGGGTGATCATCTTACACCACCCGGGTCAATCCAGCCATGCAGGACGCCGGGCGGCAACGGTCGCGGATCGAGGAGTGGCTGGCCCAAAACGGGTTCGAGCCGGGTACACACTACGACGAGATCACCCATGTCAAGCCGCCGGCCCTCGCCTATATCGACGATCGTGCCCTGCACTTCGTCGACTGGTCCCAGGCCCTGGCCGAGCTGGGGGAGCGCACCAACTTGGGGTAGGCGCGCCGCGTCCTGGCGGACGGGCGATCCGCGCCGGGCGCAGACCTCATCCTGGCGGTGATCCGGCGGCCCGGTTCCAACGTACAGGAGTAGTATGGAATTGCGTGCGGTCCCGCCTGCAGACGAGTTGACGTTCCTGGGTGGGGCTCCAGTCCGGCGCCGGTTGGCGGCACGCGGAACGGAGGCACCCATGGCGACCTCGATCGATCCCACCCTCGCGGCCGGCGCCAGGCGTGACCGCTGGTGAGTCGACAACAGGCGGCCACATACGGGATCGGCTACCGGCCCTACCGGGTCAAGGCGGATGGCTGGGTCCGGATCGGGAGCGTACGCGTCGGCTTGCCGGGGGTGATGCTCGGGGTGCAGTGGTTTCCGGCGGATGATCTGGTGCGGATGGAGCGGCCGTCGACGCCGGTCCATCGGTCACCTACCGTCACGGCATCATGACCCATGGATCCGACACCCCAACAGACCGGACACAGGCGAACCTCGACGAACTGGGTCAATAGAACTCTCGGACTCTCATGGCCGCGAATGCAGGCAGCCCGTCCGAGTTTAGGAAGTTAGTCCGGCATCGCTTTTCTCCCCAAGTTGAACTCCCCCCGGGAATCTTGCTCCTGTCTGATGACTCTTCCGAGAATCGAACACCAGAGGAGAAAACATTATGGCCGAGCCACCCAGAGAAGTGTGCAGCACGTGTGGCGGGACCGGCAGCGTAGTCGATGAAAGCCAGGCTGGAGAGCCAGTGGCGACCTGTACGAACTGCAAGGGGAACGGTTGGGTCAAGAAAACGGGCTACAACGACACGTGCTGAATCGTATATGAACGGTACCGGCACGGTGGTAAGTCTGGATGCATGTGACGGATACGGACTCCAGATAGAAGTCGACATGCCCGTGCTTGTCGGCGTCCGTAGGAGGGGTACAGATATCGGTGGGGCAGCCCACGCCCCCCGGCCGAAAGCAGGCCGATGGCGCCCGCAGTCACTCCCACGGGGTATCCAGGTCCTACATGCGATGCACGGCGTGCCGTTTCGGTGCCATAATTAGGTGTGCACACGGTGAATGCACGACGGAGAGGAATCGAGATGACGCAACCCGGCACACGGACCGTTCCATTTCAGGATCCGCGTAACAACCATACCCCTCTGCTCATCGGCGTAATCATCCCCGCCGTGCTGGCCCTCCTCCTCGTCCTCTTCAATTGGGATGAGGTTAGCCTCAACATCCTTGCCTGGGGGGTGGATGTGCCCCTCGGGCTTGTTTTGCTGCTACTGTATGTGCTTGGTCTGGTCACCGGCCGCCTACTTCAGCAGCGCCAGGAAACTGCGGGCCCCTCGCGCGTGCGCGTTGTCACCCGCAACGATGCTCAGTAGCATCGCTGACGTCTCATACCGGGCAGATGACTCCACCAATCGCGACCACCCGCCAGGGTGGCAGTGCCGGGCCGGTCGCGCACGATGGCCCGGCCTTGAGGGACCACCATGACTGATGAGGACACGGGTGCCCGCCGGGCGCCGAATCCCGGCGATGACCGCGCTTCCGCCACGACTGGGCCGGAGCCCCTGCTCCTGAGCATCGCCGAGGAGCAAGTCGAAGCCCGCGTTGTGGAACGCGACCAGGGCAGGATTGTCGTTCACAAGCGCATCGAAATCGATCCGGTGACCGCGCAAGTCGATCTGTATCACGACGATATGGTGATCGACGAAGTGGCCATGGACGAGGAGGTCGCCGAGCAGCGCGAGCCTTGGTTTGAAGGCGATTCCTACCTGGTGCCGGTGTACGAGGAAGTGCTGATATCGTATACCCAACTGGTGCTCAAGAAAGTCATCCGCATTCACAACCGGCGGGCCAAGGAGCAGGTCAACCTCAGCAGCACCGTCCGCCGCGAGGTGGTGGAGATTGAGGAACTCGGCGCCGTCGATCCTCCAACTCCCCTGCCGGACGACGTCACCCGCGAGCCCTGACGCACCGGTTCTGGGGGGCCGCGTCGACGCCGTCCCCCGATTGCCCACGGTTACTGGCCGGGACCGTCCGATTGCTCATCGGTTCTGTCCACCAGGTTGCCGTTTTCGTCGTACACGCGCACGTCTTCGCGGCGGGCGGGGGCGGTCACGTGCTCGGTGCGTTCCACGACCTCTGTGTCGATCTCAAGCTCCTCGACCACCTGGACGCGCTTGTCGATGACGACTTCTTCGCCCCGCAACGGCACTTCGATGGTGCGTTCGGTGAACACCGTCTCCCCTGGCTCCACCTCACGGTCAACTGTTTCGCGGCGCACCAGCACATGCTCCTCGTTCACGGGCAGGTCAAGCTCATGCTCGTGCTCGGTGACCACCGTTTCGACCTGCGCCCGGCCGCGCTCAATCTCGCGGGTGCTGGCGTGGAGCTCTTCCTCGTGCAGCGGCACCGTCAGGGGAGTCGTCACGTCACTTGTGCTTAGCTCGTCGCCATCTCCGGAGTCCGCTGTCGGCAGATCGGCCGGCTGGGCATCCCAGCCCTGATTGAGGGCATCGTGCCGGGCAACATTGAGATGCACTTTGTCCGTTACAGTGGCTACCGCGTTGCGGGGGATGTAGTAATCGGTGGGGAAGAACAATCCCTTCGAGACTACGATGTAGTCACCCGGGATACCGTTCACCTGGCCGATCTTCCCCCCATCGGCACCGACGACATCCATGCCAGCAATGATTGTTCCGCGCTCGTCTGCATCAGCCACTGGGAATCCTTTCCGCCCGGGCCAGCGGTGCACGTACGGTGCCCGCGCCCCATTCGGTCAAATACGGGTATGTGTCCGGCAGTCTATCATGTACAGCGATATCCACATATGACTTTATGAAGCTAGGAAATCGACCCCACAGTGGAAGTGATATACACGATATGCATGGACCAACCACGCATCAATCGGTGTCCACCGACGGTTAAGTGTCAGCCACCGACCTCCGTACGAGAACTTAGCGTGGTCGGCGGCGCCTCATCCCCCGGTCAACCCTATCGACCGTCGGTCCATCGTATCGTGCCAAGGCCTGTATCGGGACCGATCGACTCTGCTGATCCCAAAGACCCCCCAGCTAGACTGAGGGTCTCGGCGGCGGCGGCACCGCGAGCCTATCGCCGCCTCAAGCGACATAGGGAGAGTCACCGACAGGATCGCCGGCAAAGACGGCGCGGGCGATTGCCTTAAAGCGGCCTGGCGCCTGACGCTCACCCCCACGCAGCATAGCCCACGTCTGTTGCAGGATCGCCGGGTGCGAGACGGACCTTCCGGACTCGGGCGCCATGGTAGCCGGAGTCGAGATCAATGGAATTGGTCGTCTGAGGGCCACCCAACGATGCGGCAGAAACTTCGCCTTGTGGAGATCGGAATCGAGGAGAGCAGGTTGGGAAAGCCCAGGCGCCGGAACGGGAACCGCCACCCGGGCGCGGCCGCTGAGCTGCGCATCGGCTGCCGGTGGCGCCGGTTTGGAAAGCCATCGGCGCCATTTTCACCAGACTACGGGATGCCTGGCGCCGGGTGGCTAGGCGTCGTTGGCGGTGGTCCGGGCGGCGCCGGAAGGGGGGATGATTCCGACCTCGGTACACATTTGGTACACATTCGCTCGGAAACAACAATGGCCACCCTCTGTGGGTAGCCATTATCCGCGTCGTTATGGGCCTTTTGGGGAGCGGGAGACCGGATTCGAACCGGCGACATTCTGCTTGGAAGGCAGACACTCTACCAACTGAGTTACTCCCGCACGAGCGCGCCCAGTATACCCCGACCACCGCTCTCATGCGAACACCCCAGCTTGGGAAATCAGTCCCGCATCGCGTAGACTTGCCCGGTCAGGCCGGGTCCCGAATGACCGGCCCGATTGGGTGTGCCTCGCGCTCGCATCAACGAATGGTCAGTGCATTCGCAATCGAGCAGCGCGATCGATGGTCTTCCATTGAATGCCGCCCAGTTCCAGTCGACAACGCCAGCCGCGATTGTCGGCCGCGGCAGGTTGCGCAACCCGCCGTGGTTCCTGATCCCGGACGACCTCGTAAACACGAGCGACGCCGGAGGAGATGCGATATCGGGCCGGTGGTGTAGGCAACCCCCAGGCTTCAACGGATCGCAAGGAGCGTTTTCAATCGGGACCTGATCCGTTACAGGAGTAGCACAACGTGAATTTCACCGGACCGAAAGTCAAGAAATCCCGAGCGCTCGGTGTCGCCCTGACACCCAAAGCGCAGAAGTACATGCGGAATCGGCCATACCCGCCCGGCCAGCACGGCCAGCGTCGTCGACGCCGCCCCTCGGACTACGGCGTCCAGTTGCTCGAAAAGCAGCGATTGCGATTCCAGTACAACATCAGCGAAAGCCAACTCAGCAAGGCCTACAAAATGGCCGCGCGGATGCCCGGCTCAACCGGCGACAACCTCGTCCAGCTTCTCGAAGTCCGGATGGACGCCCTGGTCCTGCGCGCTGGTCTCGCGCCAACGATTTACGCCGCCCGCCAGTACGTGACCCACGGTCACTTCCGGCTGAACGGCAAGAAGGCGTCGATCCCGTCGCAACGGCTGAAGCCGGGCGACATCATTACGGTCCGCGAGAAGAGCCAGAAGAGCCCGATCTTCAACGAGTCGAGCCCCAGTGGCGTCGTCGCTCCGTACATGACGGTCGACCTCGCCAATTACTCGGCGAAGTTCGACTACCTTCCTCCACGGGAAGAAATCCCGATCATCTGCGCCGAGCACCTCGTGGTCGAGTTCTACTCACGATAGGTCCTGGCGCGAGTGTCACATCAACATCGAACAAAACACCCGGGAGCGAAACGCTCCCGGGTATTTTCTTGTCCAGAATTGATTGGCCGATCATGCAACACGGTCGGGGTGAGAGGACTCGAACCTCCGACCTCAGCGTCCCAAACGCCGCGCGCTACCAGGCTGCGCCACACCCCGAAACTGGCGGTCAAAGTCGCGCCGCCGGATTGCAGTATAGCCCGGCGGACGACCTCGCGGCAACGCGCCACGACCGGAATCAGCCTTGAATGACCCGGTACACGATTGTGTCGCCCGAGACGAACGCCACCTCAAACACGCCTCCCACCAGTGGTTCGAAGGCGGCGATGCCCGCGCTGTTGTCGGTCGAATGGAACCCATCGGTCGGGTAGTTCCGCTCAAGTTCTCCGACCACCACATACTCGATTCGGTACTTTTGGAGGATCGATCTCTTCTCTTCCGGGTCCGTCGACGTGTAAAGCGTGCGCACGTCCTCGTGACGTTGGCTCAGGTCGGTCGCGGCGCGTTGTTGCCCCTGATGCCCCAACCAGCCGACGACAACCGGCAAGCCGGTGTGGACCGCGATTCGGGAACCGGCGAGTCGGTATTGTCCAAAGCTCGCCTCGGCGATCACCGGGGAGCCAGGGACTTCGCTGTTGAACCACTCGATTACATCGCGATCCTCATCGTACGCATAGACGACGCCGCCCGCCCCATGCTCGGAAATGCCCCCGTAATTCATCCAGTCCAGCGCATTGAGCGTCCATGTCCCACCGGGTTGCGCGAAGTGCTGGCCAAGCCGGGCGCCAGTCGCGAACACCGGGTAGGCCAGCGACGCCAGAATCGCGACGCCGGCAACCACCAGCCCAACCTGCGCCCACGATCGGCTCATTCCGAAGCGATCAGATTCTTCCACCTCCGATTCCTCCTGGGTTTGATCGCGGGAGCGCGTCGCGGATTGATTGGCGACCACATCGTGGCAGGGCTGCGGAGCTTGCTCCGCCCGTGGCGCCCTGAAATTTGCTTCAGCAACCAAGGGGCCTCGATTGGCGCCGGGTTCACAACCACCAATATCGGTGGCGCCGGGAGTTGTGGCCGCCGTGTAGCGCTCACCGGACGCATTCGGCAAATGACGCGATAACTCGGACAACCCATGGATCATCCACGCGATGAATCCCGCACAGGCGAGGGCAAGCATGATCCAGATTCCGTTGTAAAACTTGAAGACCGAGTTCATGCGATAGTAGTCGCCGCCGGAGAGCCCATCGACGAGGTACACCAGCTCCATCCCGGCGCCCACAAACATCCCGCCCGCAATCAGCATCGCCGCGAACCGTTCCGCGGCCGGGCGCAACATCAGCCACAGCATGCCAGCGGCGAACCCGAACCCGAAGAAGAACGCAAACGCCGGTTTCTCGACCGCCAACCCACCGAGCACAACCAGCCACGCCGCAATCACCAGCAGCCGCGCCAGCCGTGCGCCGATCCCGAACTCCAGCCGCTCCCTGGCTGCCAGGATCACGCCCAGAAACAGCCATCCAACGCTGACCAACACAGTCAGTCCGTCGACGAGTTCAATCCAGTGCTCCGGTCGGTCGACCACGTACCAACGCGCGAACAAGACGGCCGTGATGAACGCGACAAACACAGTGGGACGGCAAAACAGGGGCGGCGCGATCCAGAGTCGAGACATCAGGAACGAGAGCCCGCACAGTGCGATCAGGAAGAACATCCCGAAGTGAGCTTCGATCGCAACAAGGGGGGTGACCGAGCGAGTTCCCTCCACAGCCCCGTACAATGCGACATAATGTTGAGAAAATGGCCAGACCATCGCCGCGGCGATCGCGCCGATCCCGATCGCAAGCGCGACGGTGACACCTAACCGGACCGCCATTGGTCGTATCGTTCGGGTCGCAAGAAGCAGGCTCACAGCCGTCACCGCGGCGTAGGTCGGGATGTCCCAGGCATTGGTGACGAACAGCGAGGCGAGCGTCAATGCGAGCAACCCGAACGTGAGGGCGATCGCGCCTGTTTGCCCCGCAAACGCTCGTGGGCGACACACCGCGAGGTTGAGACCACGTCCATTCCACACAATCGCGAAACAGAGGGCGATCGCCAACACTGTCATCGGCAACGCCACAACGTGCGCGTGCAGATCGGCGTAGGCGCCGGTGAAGTAGGGGAACTCATGGATCGTCGTCTGCCCCGGCAACACCCTGGTCGGCGTCCAGAACCAGTAGTTGAAGTCGGCGAACGGCGGCGCTGTTTCGGCAATCGACAACACCAGTCTCGCCGCGGCCACAATATTTCCGGAGAAACTGACGAGCACCACGCCCGTGAGTCCTCCGATCCGAGCGAGGGTGGTCGATCTCGTCCAGGCGAAACTCAACGCCGAGGCAACGCTGAAGGCGCCCGTCGCCAGCATCGCGATCACCGTCGGTTGGGCCAGGTTGAAGGCAATTTCGCTCGGAATCCCTGTCACCTTCATCATGAAGGCGACCAGATACATGCCGTAGTAGTAATAGTTGAGGATGCCATCGGCGTACCACGGGTCGTGCGGCGGAAAGTGCGCAGTTCGCAGGATCGCGTTGATGTGCGCGAACTCCATCGGCTTCTCGCCGCCCCACACCGGGTGGTACGAATCAGGATTGAGCAGTCTGAAGACGAGAAACAGCCCGAACACGGCCCAAAACACCACCTCGGCAGTGACGATCAACGTGTTCCGGTGCCATGGGCCGTCATGGGGGAGGGGAGCCATAACCGGTCGCTTCCGGGATCGGATGTGAACAGGAATTCCGACCAGAAAGATCGCCAGACCGCACCAGATCGTCCGGAAAGCGATCAACTCGACGCTGGCCAACAGCCAGACGGCGTATCCGGCGGTCATCAGCGTGATCAGGCGGCCGAACGCCCAGCCACGATCCGGAAAGCGGGAGAAAATTTGCCTCACCACCGGCCACATCGCGACCTGCAAGGCGACGAGCAACACGAGCCACACCGCCAGGGCCGCCCACGAGTTGCTTGTCAGATCGGCGCTCCACCGCGCATCATCGACGATGGGGAGTGAACCCACTGGTCGCTCGAATGAAATCGGCCCCTGCACATATCCATCGTCACCATCAACCTGGAACCAGGCGCCGCTCACAAATCGCATCGAGTTGAATCCCGGCTAGCCCAGATCGATCACCAGGGCTTCCTGCTGGTAGTGGCCCGCGAGGAACGAGGGACCATGACGGCCAACTGTCGCGGGCTGTACGAACTTTCATGGCAGCCGTATCGCGAGATAATCCATTCGTGAAAACTTCAGACTCGTAGATCGCCGTCCGTCTCCTCCAATTGTGACGCACACGACCCATTCATTCACTGATGCAACCTAATCGTTTGAAGGAGAGTCGTCCATGATCAGTCGAGTCGTCTACATGGGAACCCCGGATTTCGCCACGCCCGCACTGGAAATGATCGCAAGATTTCCCGAAGTCGAGATCGCCCTGGTAGTCACCCAACCGGATCGGCCGGCGGGTCGTGGCCGGCGCCTGCTTGCCCCACCGGTTAAGCAAATGGCCGAACGGCTCGGGCTTCCAATCTACCAAACATCGTCGCTGCGGACCGCCGCGCAACGCCAACCGATCGTGAATGCCAGACCCGACCTGATCGTGGTCACCGCGTTCGGTCTGATTCTGGGAAAGTCCATTCTCGAACTTCCCCGGCTCGGCTGTGTGAATCTCCACGCATCGTTGTTGCCGAAGTATCGCGGCGCGAGCCCGATCGCGGCGGCGATCCTCAGCGGGGACACCGATACCGGCGTGACACTGATGCACATGAAACGTGGCCTCGACACCGGCCCAATGTACTCCCAGGCCAGCATCGACATAACACCAGAAGACACCACCGAGTCGTCAACGGGGCGACTCGCCATCGTTGCCCGGGAGCTTCTTCAGTCCAATCTGGGCGACCTGCTGGCCGACACGTTGACGGAGGTCTCGCAGCCAGCGGAGGCGACGATCACGCGCCCCCTGGTGAAGGCTGATGGCTGGATCGACTGGACAAAGTCGGCTGTCACGATCGAGCGCCACATCCGGGCAATGTGGTCGTGGCCGCGCGCCTGGACCACGATACCGAACGGTTCGACGTTCCAGATCCACCGGGCGCACGTCGCCGGCCCGATCGAGTCCGCGATCCCCGGCGCGGTCGTTGGCGACCACTCCGGACTCCGGATCAGTTGCGCCGATCAATGGATTGAGGTCGAAGTCGGGCAACTTGCTGGGGGGAAACCGCTCAGCGGCCGGCAACTTGCCTCGCACCCAATGTTTGGAAGTCACGGCATCCTCGGCCAGGCGGAACCACCACACGTTCCGGGTCCGCTGATCTGCCCAGTTGTCATGCCGTCGTGACTCTCAGTGCTGCGTCTAACCCTGATTGACAGACCCCAAACCGTCACTCTGAACGAAGGAAGAGTCGGAACTGCTGGATACCGGCGAAGCCGGTCCGCATCAGCTGACGCCTCCTGGATGGGTCCCCAAACTCCGACTTCGTCGGAAGCGCTTCGCTGGTATCCAGCGGGGCCGATGTTTCGCTGGCGCTCAACATGACGGCACACTAGAGCGGGTGTCACAAAGGTTGACGATCTTGGCGGAAGATGGGCGGAGCAAGCTCCGCAGCCGTACCAAGACGGTAGGCGTCAACCATTTCGCGATCCGCTCTAAGGGCGAGACTAGCAGTCAGACCTCTCCGTTGTACACGCTCCGACGACGGCGGAATCTTGTTCTCCGGCAGCCATCAATCAGGACGTCTGCAATCGGGGAGCCTCGCGAAAATCGTACTTTGCGGATAAGCGCACTTGTCCGCAAAGTATGCTCGCGGCAAGCCCGGGGTGGAAACAGCATCCTCGCGACAGGCATGTTGATCTGCGATACGATCAATCCGGGACTCACACCCGATGACGGGTGTCGACCATGGCCACGCGCCGCAACAGCCGGAGGGAACAATCATGTCAGGCACATCGATTCGGGTTGGCGTTATCGGTCTTGGGAAAATGGGTCAACCGATAACCCGCAATCTCCTGAAGGCGGGGTTCACGGTTGCCGTTTGCAATCGGTCGCCGGGCTCGACCTCGAAAATGGTCAGTGAAGGCGCGATCGATGGCGCCAATCCGCGTGGTGTTTCCGAACAAGCGGATGTCGTTATCACCAGCCTCCCAGACCCCGCGGCCGTCCGGAACGTCTACCTGGACGCCGATGGCCTCGTTGAATCCGCCACCACTGGCCAAATCTTCATCGATACAAGTACGATCGATCCCGGCCTCAGCCGCGAACTTGCACGGAAATTGGGCAACAAAGGCGCCGCGTTCCTCGATGCGCCGGTCAGCGGAGGCGTCTCCGGCGCCGAAGCCGCTTCGCTCACGATTATGGTAGGTGGAAATGAGGACGCCTTCGCTAAAGCAACACCCGTGCTGGAGGCGATTGGCCAGAAGTTGCATCGTGTTGGCCCAAGCGGTTCCGGCACTGTCGTTAAGTTAGCGAACCAGCTCCTCGTCGGCATCAATATGGCTGGGGTGGCCGAAGCGCTCGTCCTCGGCGTCAAGGCAGGGGCCGATCCCGCCAAAATGCTCGAAGTTCTGTCCACCAGCTTTGGCGGCAGCAAAATGCTCGACCGCGGCGTGCCGCTCATCCTCGACCGCAATTTCGTCGGCGCTACCCCCGTCGACCTGATTCGCAAGGACCTCGGACTGATCGCCGATCTCGCCGCCGAGCTCGGCGTCCCGCTGTCTACTGGAAACCAGGCACGCGCGGTCTTCGATCGCGCGCACGACACCGATCATGGTGCCGAAGACATGACCGCGATCGTCATTCCCATGGAACAGGAGGCCGGCATCGAAGTCGTCCGCATCACGGCAGGGGAATAACTCCTCCACTGCCTCGCTATCCGAAATTTCGTCAACCGCACTGGACGTTATGTCTTGCTATACAAGTCATTTGCGTCTAGAAATCACGTCCCCCAACCGCGATTCCGACGACGTAGAAGTCCGCCACATAGCGGTACGGATGTTTCTCAGTCCGGTGCTGCCTGGTCAACGGCTGACACGAGGTCCGCAGCCCTGCATCAGACGGTGTAGCCCACGCCTTGGCCATCCGAACGAGTACCCTCAGACTCCGTACAGGTCATCTACCTTGCCGGTGAGGTAGGCAATCAGCGGCTTGGGATCGAACCGTTCCGTGCCAACCACTCGCTTCAGCAACTCGTTCGGTGTGTACTTCCGGCCGTGCTGGTGAATGTTCTCGGCCAGCCAGTTGCGCAGGTCCTCGAACTCACCGTTAGCGATCTGGTCATCAAGTGTCGGAATCTCCTGCCGAATCCGTTCCCATAGTTGCAGGGAGACGACGTTCCCAAGTGCATACGTCGAGAAGTATCCGAACAGGCCATGGCCCCAGTGCACGTCCTGCAGCACGCCTTGGGCATCGTTCGGGACATCGAGACCGAGATACTCCTTGATGTTGCGGTTCCAGACTTCCGGCAGGTCGGCAACCTCGATTTTGCCCGAAAACAGGTCTCGCTCAATCTCGAATCGGAGAACGATGTGGAGGTTGTAGGTCAGTTCGTCGGCCTCCACCCGAATCAGCGACGGTCCGAGCTTGTTCACAGCGCGATACACGTCGTCCTCGGTCGCCGAACCAAACACGTCGGGATACGCCCTCTTCAGCACCGGCAGTCCCCATGCCCAGAATGGACGCCCCCGTCCGATCAGGTTCTCCCACATCCTGCTTTGCGATTCGTGAAACGCCATCGAGGCGCCCCGCGCCAGCGGTGTCCGCTCCAGCGACTTGCTCACGCCATGCTCGTACAGCCCATGACCGAATTCGTGCATCGTCCCGAACCAGGCCGGGTTGAGGAAGTCGTCGTGATAGCGGGTGGTGATCCGGATGTCGTCAATGCCAGGCGATGACGCGAACGGGTGTTGCGTTACGTCAAGTCTCCAGGCGTCGTCGGTGAATCCAAGTTGCTTCGCGACTGCAAGCACCGTGCGTTCCTGAACGTCGATCGGGAACGTGCCGTGGACAAGGGAGTCGTCAATCGAACTTTCACGTTCACGGACGCGATCGACCAGCGGCTTTGTCGCCGCCTTGAGTTCGTCGAATACACGGGTCACTTCAGACGACTTGAGTCCAGGTTCGTAGCGGTGGAGTAGAACATCGTAGTCCTCTTCAAAACTGTCATCGCCCGCGCGAACATGGGCGATCGACTCTTTGCCAAGTCTCACGATTTCTTCGAGGTGCGGCCGGAGTTTTGAAAAATCGGACTCCTTGCGGGCCGTCACCCACGCCATGTAGCCCTGATTGCTCGCGTTCATCAGCGCGACTTTGAGTTCAGTGGGAACGAGCTTGTTCATTTTGTAGTCGCGACGAGTCACACGGATGATGCTGGCCTCGTCAGCGTCGAACGGCATGCTCTCTTCGAACTCGGTCAGGTCGTCAAGCAGTTTGCCGAGATCGTCGGACCTGAACTTTTCGTCGAGGATTTTGGTCAGCGTCGCCATCCGATTGGCGCGAATCGCCGCTCCCTTGGCCGGCATGATCGTCTGCTGATCCCAGCCGAGCAGGCTGAGCACACCGCCAATATCACTCGTCTCCGCCAACTTTTCACGCAGGGTGTCGTACATCTCCTGGGTCACGAAGTATCCTTTCACCGGGGGTGAGTCGATTGCGACGCTAGGTCGCGGCAGTCAGTGCAGTTTCCAGAATGCCGCCAAGAAATCGTAGACCATCCGAACCGCCGATCAGGGAGTTGGTAGCGCGCTCGGGATGCGGCATCAGACCGACCACGTTGCGCCGAACATTGCAGATCGCCGCGATGCTGGCGACGGACCCGTTGCGGTTCGCGCACTCATTCACAGTTCCATCGGGGCTACAGTAGCGGGCCACGACCTGACCCTCGCGTTCGAGATCGGCCAATTGGCCGTCCTCGACATAGTAAGAACCTTCTCCGTGGGCGACCGGCAAGCGCAGGACATCCGCGTTCGCCAGTCCTGCAGTCCAGGACGTGTTGGATTGCTCAATCCGCATATGCGTCCAGAAGCAGTGGAAGTTCAGCGTGCGGTTGCGCAACAGCGCCCCGGGCAACAAATGCGCTTCGCAAAGCACCTGAAACCCGTTGCAGATGCCAAGCACAGGTCTCCCTTCCTCCGCGAATGCGCGGAGTGGCGCCATCACCGGCGAAAAGCGGGCGATCGCGCCACAGCGCAACGCGTCGCCATAGGCAAACCCGCCGGGCAAGACAATCGCATCGAATTCATCGAGATTCGTTTCACGATAGTCCACCCGGCGCACGCTGAGCCCAAGATCGTGCTCCAAAGCGTGCAGCGCATCGTGATCCCCGTTGCTTCCGGGAAACGAAATGACTCCGGCCCGAATTCGCGTCATGATCTGTGACTTTCTACCCGATCCGCGCGGCGGATACGACAAATTCCTCAATCACGGGATTGGCCAGCAATCGTTCGCACATCCGGGTTCCCTGATCGAGCGCGTCCGCTTCCGACGCTGCCGTGACTTCGACTCGAATCAATTTGCCCACGCGCACGCGCTGAGTTCCGGTGAACTGCAGGGATCTTAGCCCGGACATCACTGCCTCGCCCTGCGGATCGTTGACGCCTTGCCTGGGCATTATTTCCGCTTCAACAATCCACCTCGGTTGAACAGATTCCGGTTCGCTCATGGTCCCTCCTCAGTCATTTCATGGATTCGCGTCAACCTGTCCAGCACCTCGGCGTATCGTTGCCGCGTCATTTCAACAATGTGCCACGGCAATGTCGGACCCGGTAGTTCCTTGTCCCAACCGCTCGATTCGAGCCAATCGCGAACGACCTGCTTGTCGAAGCCTGGAGGTTCCGATCCACCGTCCCAGGTCACGACATCCCAGTACCGCGAACTATCTGGCGTCAGCGCCTCGTCGATCAGGGTCAGTTGCCCATCGATGAATCCGAACTCGAACTTGGTGTCGGCCAGCACAAAACCGGATCCCGCCGCAACCTCGCGTGCACGTTGAAACAGACCTATGCTTGCTTGCCCCAGGCGAGAGGCGAGCTCGGCGCCAACCCGCTCCGCAAGATCTGTGCGGGAGATATTCTCGTCGTGACCGGAATCGTTCTTTATCGCTGGCGTAAATCGTGGCTCTGGCAATTCGGCCCCGCGCGACAAACCGACGGGCAACGGCTCACCGGCAAGTGTCCGCATCGCCTGATATTCCTTCCATCCTGAACCCGCTAGATGACCACGCACGACACACTCGATGTCGATTCGTTCGGCCTTCCGCACGATGCTCGACCGACCGTGCAAGAGAGCAAGTTGTTGTGGATCGAGTCCGAGCGTCTCGATCGAGGCTCCGGTCCGGTGATTCGGCATCAGCTCAGCCGTGCGATCAAACCAGAAGTCCGAAATCGCCGTCAGCAATCTGCCTTTGCCAGGAATCGGCGTCGGCAGCACCACATCGAATGCGGAGAGCCGA
>Ga0183260_10001324_pt1 | contig 20834 bp, 20 predicted proteins | sample AntDrymUQ4972206_2_FD_129768 | JGI IMG/M metagenome (GOLD analysis project Ga0183260, IMG submission 129768) | Polar desert sand microbial communities from Dry Valleys, Antarctica - metaG UQ497 (22.06) (version 2) (version 2) | ecosystem: Environmental > Terrestrial > Soil > Desert | place...
GTGTGCGCGCGGCCATTCGTCGCGGCTCTCGAACTCGCCGACGCCGACCGCGTGCCGCGCCATCGCCGATTCGAGCATCGCGATCGATACGATCTCAAGCACTGCCAGGTCGGTAATGCCGTGCTCCCGCAGCGCCTCGAAGTCCGCCGTCGTCGTGCCTTCGTTGAACGCCACCTTGCGCGAGAAGCGCAGCACTGCCTTCGTCTTCGCGTCGACCTTGTCGGAATTTTCGAAGTCGATGATGTCCATGACATCGTCCGACGACAGGCCGAAGCGTTCCATCAGGTGCGTCTGATGGTTGTTGATGCAACGGGGGCAGCCGATTTCGGCCGCGCATACGAGCGCAATCGAATTGAGCAGCGGTTTCGGCACCGCGCCTTCGGTGATCTGCAGTCGCTTGGTGAGTCCCCACCAGTGCCGCAACAGCTCCGGGTCGAGCGCGAAAAAACCCCAGGCAGGCGTCAGGAAATGTCCGCCCTTGGTCTTGCGGATGTCGTCGAAGATTTTTGCGGTTTCACCCTGGGCGTCCTGCGGTTGAACCAGTCTGACTTTTTGGACCACGATGCAATGCTCCTTTGAGTGCGTTGACGCCAGCGTTAAGCGATCTCTTTCTACTTGCACTCCGCGGTGCACGCCCGGTTGGCGGTGTCCGTCCCGCCGAGCACGAAGAAACCGGCGCGGTTCGGCATCTGCACCTTCGGCAGACTGCTGGCGTCCATCACCGCATCGGCGCCGACGATGCCGTTCAGATGCAACAGGTACGCCGTCACCGCATACGTCTCGTTTGCGGTCAACGACTGCGGGTTGGTGTACGGCATCGAGCGATAGACGTAGTCGTACACCGTCGTCGCGTACGGCCAGAAGCTGCCGATCGTGCGCACCGGTTTCGTCTTCAGGCTGCCGGCGCCGCCGACCAGCTCATCCGCCGGCTTGCCCTCGCCCTTCGCGCCGTGGCATGCGGCGCACTTCTGGTCATAGATCTCTTTGCCCAGTGCAACGTTGCCGGAGCCTGCGGGCAGACCTTTGCCGTCCGGTGCGATATCGATGTTCCAGCCGGCGATTTCTTTGTCGGTGGCTTTCTTGCCGATTCCATAGCCCTGGGCCATCGTGGCCGCGGCAGCCGTCGCGGCGATTGAAAACATGACGCAATCACGTATGAACATTGGTGATCTCCCCGGACGGCGAAACCTTCCAGCTCTGAATCGCGTTGTTGTGATAGAACCAGGGCCCTGTGCCGCGCACGCTGATGATCTGCTGCCGCGTCGGCTGCACGTAACCGGTTTCGTCGATCACGCGGCTTTGCAGGATCGCTTCGCCGCCCTCCCAGCGCCACGGCAAGCTGAAACGCACTGCAGCCCGGCTCAAGATCGGCTCCTGAATCTGCGCTTCGCGCCAATTTCGTCCGCCGTCGATCGACACGTGCACGCGGCTGATTCGGCCGCTGCCCGACCACGCGAGGCCGGAGATTTCGTAAAAACCGCGCTCCTTCAGTTTGTGGCCGGCGCTCGGAAACGTGATCACCGATTTCGCTTCCATCAAGAAGCTGAACTGGCGCGACCTGCCGTCCGGCATCAAGTCGGTGTACTTCGACGTCTCCTCGCGCGTCATGAACGGCTCGCTCGCCACCTTGATCCGGCGCAGCCACTTGATGCTCATGTTGCCTTCCCAGCCCGGCAGCAAGAGCCGCAGCGGATAGCCTTGCTCGGGCCGCAGCGCTTCGCCGTTCTGCGTATAAACCAGCATCGCGTCATCGAGGCACTTGGCGATCGGCACGCTGCGCGTCATCGCCGCTGCATCCGCGCCCTCGGCCAGAATCCAGTGCGCGTCGGGCTGCAACCCGACCTGCTCCAAGATCGTCGACAACATGACGCCGGTCCATTCGCAGTTGCTGAACAATCCGTGGCTTTCCTGCACCGATTTGGCGACCGGAGCGCGGTATTCCGTGTTCGTATTGCCCGAGCACTCGAGGAAGTAAATGCGCGACACCGAAGGAAAGCGCGCCAGATCCTCGATGCTGAACACCATCGGCTGCTTGACCAGCCCATGCACCATCAGCCGGTGCTGGGCAGGATCGATATTCGGAATGCCGCTGTGATGGCGCTCGAACACGAGGCCGCTCGGCGTGATCGTGCCATGCAGATCCTGCAGCGGCGTATACGACGGGCCTTCGCCGGGCACTTTCATGCGCCGGGTTGGATTGAATCTGCGCACGACGTTCTGCTCGAATTCGGACGGCAAGCCGTACTTGCGCCATAACACGGGCTCGCCGGGTGCGCGCATCCACTCGGGCACGTTGGGCGGCTGTGCGGTCTGCGCTAACGGAGGCGAAGCCGTGCCAGCTGTGATTCCCAAAGCGCCAGTACGTGCCAGGAATTTGCGTCGTGTTGAAGCGAACGGTTCCGACATCATGACCTCCTATGACCATCGCAGGCTTGTGTTCAAAGCTACTTCCCTTGTCCAGAAGTCGCAATGGTTTATTGTTTACGACTACAGTTCGTATCATCGAGTGATAATTTGTGAAGACCAGCGGAAATGTCTCTGTAGTCCTGCGGACGGTTGCCGTGCTCGACTCCGTCGCGAGCGGCGGCGAACACGTGCCCTTATCCACGATTGCTGCCGGCGCGCGCGTGCCGAAGCCGACCGCGTATCGGCTGCTGCGGGAGCTCGCGAGTGCGGGCTGGCTTCATCGCGAAGCGAGCACACCCGGCGGCTTTACCGCCGGACCGCGGCTCGAGCGTCTTGCGCTCGCTCTGCTGGAAAATGGCGGCTGCCGTGTCGCGCGTCACAACATCCTGCGCCGGCTCGTGACCGAACTGGGTGAGACCTGCAACATCACTGCGCTGAACGGCAGTCAGGTGCTGTATATCGACCGCGTTGAATGCACGTCGCCGCTGCGGGCGCACCTGCATCCCGGTTCACGGGTGCCGCTCTATTGCACGGCAAGCGGCAAGCTTTTCCTTGCGTACATGGCCAGGCAGCGCCGCGAGCGCCTGCTCGACAAGGTAAAGATCGAGCGCTTTACCGAGCGCACCCACGCGGACCGGCATGCGCTGCAGGAAGAATTGGAACGAATTCGGAAGCGAGGCTACGCGGTGGATAACGAAGAGTACGTGGCGGGGCTTCGTTGCGTCGCTGTACCCGTGATCGATTCCAGCCGCAAGACGATCGCCGCGGTTGCAGTTCAGGCGCCCGCCGTCCGACTGCCGTTTGAACGAACCGGACTGACGCTGCCGGCTCTGCGACGCGCTGCAGCCGAGATCGCCGCCACCTACGAGGTCATCGAAAGCCGTCAAAAATGCAGGAAAGCGTAGTCGCTACCCCGTTTGTTACCTGGCAGTCTGATCGCAATGCACCGGCGGAATGTTTTTATAAAACTGCGTCGCAGATTCGTACGCCGCAGCGATCTTGAGCAGAAGTTTTTCTTGCAGATCGTTGCCCGTGATCAGTAACCCGATCGGCTTGCCGTCCTGGCTGAAACCGCATGGAACGGAGATCGATGGAAGCCCGAGAAAACTGGTCGGAATGGTGAACTGAAATCCGCGCTCGTAGGTTTTTGCGTCGGCCGTCAGCGCCGGAGCCACCATCGGCATCGTCGGACTGATCAGTGCGTCCACCTCCGCGAATATCTGCTTGATCTCCGAGACCCGAGAGGGACGCTCCGCCAATGCTTTTTCGTACGTTTCCTTCGAGATGGTTTTACCTTTCGCAATGTTCGCCTGCACGAGGGGCCCGAACAACTCCATGCTTTCGGCTCGGTAATGTTCGGCCATGATCTGATTGAATTCATAAAGCAGAATGCTGAACAACGGTGAATAGTCGAGTGAGCCGCCCAGCCAGGGAATCTTCACCGTCTTGACCACCGCCCCCAGCGCTGCCAGCTTGTCGATCGCCACTCGTACCGCATCAGCCACTCCGGTATCGACGTCGCGGAACGTGTAGTTGTCGACGATGCCAAGGCGTATACCGCGAACTCCGCCGTCCAGCTCAGCGCAATAATCTTCTTTCGGCGCTCGCACTGAGTGCTGGTAGGCCGGGTCATAACCGACCATCGCGTTCAACATGAGCGCGACGTCGGCGACCGTACGGCCGAGTGGGCCGCCGCAATCCAGGCTGTATGCGCGCGGGAAAACGCCGGCCAGACTGACCAATCCATAGGTGGGTCGAATTCCAACGACGCCGCACCAGCTCGCGGGGATGCGGATCGATCCGCCGGTGTCCGAGCCCGTGCCGGCAAGACAGCAGCCTGCTGCTATCGCGGCGGCCGTTCCGCTCGATGATCCACCGGCGGACCGCTCCGTGTCCCACGGATTGCGGATATCGCCGAACGCTTTGTTGGTCCCGCTCAAGCCGGCGGCAAGCTCGTTCATATTGGTCTTGGCCAGCATCACCGCACCGGCCGCCTTCAGTTTCTTCACCACCGCCGCGTCTTCGGTGGGAACCCTGCTTCTGAAAAACTCGGAACCTTCGGTGGTCGCGATACCTGCCGTGTCGTACAGGTCCTTGTGCACTATAGGAATGCCATGCAAAGGGCCGCGGTCGTTCCCGTTCTTCAACTCGGCGTCGAGTTGCGCTGCTGTGGCAAGGGCCTGCTCCTCGGTAATGGTGATGAACGCGCCGAGCTTATGCTGCAGCCGCTTTATGCACTGCAGATAAGTTCTTGTAAGCGCCTCGGAGGTTATCGAACCCTCGCGTAGAAGCGTTGCAGCTTCAGCGCACGTCATTGGAAGGGGCATCATTCGCCCTTTATGCCGGTGGCTTCGACGAGCTTGGCGAACCGCTCGACTTCGGTCTTGAAGAATGCGCTGAACTGAGCTGGGGTGCTGCCGACCGGCTCGACCCCTTGTTTCGCGAGCACTTCCTGGACCGTCGGATGCTTCAGTACATGCGCGATGTCCTTGCCTACCTTCGCAACAATTGGTGGCGGCGTGCCGGCCGGAGCGAATACGCCGGTCCAGAACGTGTGGTCATAGCCCGGAACACCCGACTCAGCGATGGTCGGAATTTCCGGCGCAATGGACGAGCGCTTAGCAGTGGTAACTGCGATCGCGCGTACCTTGCCTGACTTCACGTGAGGCAGTGCGACCGGCAGTCCGGGAAAATCGAACGCGACCTCGCCGGCCATCACTGCGGTGAGCGCCTGCGGCCCGCCTTTGTAGGGGACATGGGTGACTTTAATTCCGGTCATGTGGGCAAACAGTTCAGCGGCCATGTGGTCTGTCTGGCCGTTTCCTGCCGACGAGAAGAACACCTGTCCTGGTTTCAACTTCGCGTACTCGATCAGGTCTTTGATTGTGTTTATCGGTAGCGAAGGGTTGACGCACACCACCTGTGGCATCAACGTGGTCTGTGACACCGTCGACAGATCGGTGAGCGCGTTGTACGGCAGTTTGCGGTAGTACGAGTGCGCGATCGCGATGCCGACGTTCCAGAAAAGTAGCGTATAGCCGTCCGGGTCTGCCTTCGCGACGGCATCGGCACCAATGTTGCCGCCCGCGCCGGCGCGATTTTCGACAATGACGCTTTGGCCCCAAAGCTTACTGAGCTCGTTGGCTATAAGGCGACCGAGGATATCGGTGCTAGAACCCGGCGTCAGTGGGAGGATGAAGCGCACCGGTTTGATCGGATAAGAGTCTTGCGCGTACGCCAAGCCGGTAGTAGCGAGCAACGCGGTCAGAGCGATCAGAGCGACGCCAAGTTTCGAACGCAAGCGAGTATCCATGCAATTCTCCTCGTAGGTAGCGTCTCGTGAGCGCTACAGATTTATTGCCGCCATGTCACGGGACATGTCGAAAATCGAATTCAGAACATCGCCTGTCCGGCCACCACTGCTGCCCAAGCAAGGAACGCGAACCCGATTGCCCGATCCAGCCAGCGCGCGCGCGGCAGGACTTTTTCCATCAGGACTAGGGCAGTCAGCAAGACGATCCACAGCACGTTCATCACTCCGAAAACAAACAACAGCAGCATCAGCAGCCAACAGCAGCCGACGCAAAAGAGGCCGTGGCGGAACCCCATCACGAAGGCGCCGCGATGGGAGTCGCGCCATTCGGTCAGGATGAAGCTCATCGGCGAGCGGCATTTCTTCAGGCAAACGTGTTTGAGCGACGTGAACTGGTACACACCGGCCGCCGCAAGCAGTGCCGCGCTCAGCAGCGGACTTGTGCTTTTCATCATCGGTGAAACCAGACGCGCTTCCAGCAACGCCCATTGCGCGAGCGCCGCGAGCAGGCTGAACCCCGCCCATACGAAAAGGTATCCGCACACGAACACGAATGTCGCAACGAAAGCCTGACGGCTCTTCGAACGCTCGCGCGCGATTCGCGCATACACCGAAATCATCGGCGCCGAAGAAGGCAGCATCATTGCCGCCATCATGATCGTCCACATCAAAAACACGAGCAGGACGTCCGCCTCGCGCCACTCGGTCATTCTCGGCATGATCAGCATGTCTGCACCGACGTCCATGTGCACCATGCCCCAGACCATGTAGAGCAAGTATCCCCAGCAGAAAAGCAGGGCCACGCCGAGAGCGCCTGCGATCAGCAATCGATCTTGGCCGGCGCGCGGTCTTTCGTTGGCGCTATGCCGCATCGACAATGTCCCGTCGGCATCACGCAGCCTCGTCTGCATCTTCATCTCGAAAAATTCTTTCGACAATTTTTATTGCATCTTCGTCGAAAAAATTATGCATCTTCTCTTCGTTGCGCGTAAGCATTAACGCGCGATAAGACGGTACATGCTCGTGTCGAGCGCGCGAATTATCGTTGCTTGAGAATTTGCGCGGCTTCGCAAGCGCGCAAATTATCATCAGTTGAAACTACGACGACCCGATGACGTGTGAAGAGTGACTACACTTGGATCGCTCTCACATCTGCGCAGAGGAAAAACATGGCAGAGGAATACATGGATTGGAACGTGCGCGGCGAGTACATCGAGAATTGCAACTGCGACCTGATGTGTCCGTGCCTGCTCGGCCCGCGCCATCCCGAGCATGGCCGCGCGCTCGCGCCTCCGACGCTGGGTTACTGCGACATTCTGAGCCTGTTCCACATCAACGCCGGCCGATACGGCGACGTGATACTCGATAACCTGAACGTCGGAATGACTAATCATGTACCCGGCCTGATGTGTGACGGCGACCTGGACGTCGCGGTCTATCTCGACTCGCGCGCCACGGAGGATCAGAGGAGTGCGCTTTGGGAAATCTTTCGAGGCAACCAGGGGGGACCGGTTAATCGCCTTGCGCTGTTCGTCAAGACCTGGAGAGAGCCGCGCGTCGCCGATATCGAATACCGTCCGGAGGGCTTTCATCGGCGGTTTGCCATACGCGACGTAATGGAAGTCGACGTCGAAGCGGTTCCCGGACGGGACGTAAAGCGGGAGGTGTTGATCGATAACGTGCTTCACTGGGCGTGCGAGCGCGTGATCTCTGCGGTGACTAACAAGGCGTGGTACCGCGATCACGGCTTCAACTGGAACCACGCTGCGGGCACGAACGCGCACTACGCACCATTCGAGTGGAACTCGAAACGCATCGCTTAAGTAGCGATCGTGCCATCCCAAGCGCCTGTGGACCGGTATGTGATAGCCGGCCGCGGCAGTCCGACTCGCTAATGGAACGAAAGCATTGTTACTTGTAGCGCAGCGGATTTCGAAGAGGTGAATTCAATCGATCGTCGCAACACGTCCTTATAGGAGGTTGCGATGGGTACGAGGAGTGTTCGAATTGGTCGTGGCACGATGAGGTCGCCAGGGCGACCTTCGGTCCTACATCGATCGGAACGGCGGCCGTTCTGGCAGGCGATCGCTGATGGGAGCTCGAGCGAAGAAGCGGCCCAAGTGGCTGGAGTGTCGCAGGCGGTCGGAACGAGATGGTTTCGGGAGTGTGGAGGTATGCCCCATCGCATCTTTCGCCTTCATCGCCACCACCGACAGGACGGTACTTGTCGCTGGCTGAGCGTGAGCAGATGGCTCTGCTGCGTGCACAGAGTCAGGGAGTTCGAGAGATTGCCCGGCAACTTGCACGTTCCCCGTCGACGATCTCGCGCGAGCTGCGACGCAATGCCGCGACCCGAGGCGGAGGCTTCGCGTATCGAGCGATCACGGCGCAGTGGCACGCCGATCGTGCGACACGACGTCCCAAGCCTGCCAAGCTGGCGATCAACGCCGGGCTACGAGGCTATGTGCAAGATCGGCTGGCCGGCAAGGTTGCTACTCCTGGAGGGAAGGCAATTGCTGGCCCCGCAGTAGCTTGGAATGGACGCCGCCACGGACGAAGACAGCATCGACGGTGGGCCCGCGCGTGGAGTCCAGAACAGATCGCTCATCGCCTTCCGATCGACTTCCCCGAAGATACTTCGATGCGCATCAGCCACGAGGCGATCTATCAGGCGCTGTACATCCAGGGGCGCGGCGCCCTTCGGCGCGAGCTCACTGCCTGCTTGCGCACGGGGCGAGTGCTGCGCGTGCCCAGAGAGCGAACACGCGGTCGAGGCAAGTCCTTCATAACACCAGAGATTCTCATTAGCGAGCGTCCGGCTGTGGTCGACGATCGCGCTGTACCGGGTCACTGGGAAGGCGATCTCATTCTCGGGCTAGCCAGCTCCGCCATCGGAACGCTGGTCGAGCGGACGACGCGGTTCACGATGTTGCTGCATCTGCCGCCGCTTCCAGGACACGGGCAACAAAGACGCGACAAGCACGGGCCGGCACTTGCAGGGCACGGTGCAGAGGCGGTGCGCGATGCGATCAAACAAGCCATGGGAGAACTGCCAGATCAGCTTTGACGCTCCCTGACTTGGGATCAAGGAGCAGAGATGAGTCAGCATGCGCAGCTGGCTATCGATACCGGATTGAGGGTGTACTTTTGCGACCCGCGAAGCCCTTGGCAACGAGGAACCAACGAGAACACCAATGGACTGCTAAGGCAATACTTCCCCAAAGGCACTCACCTCGGCGTTCACCTCCCGAGCGATTTGCAGGCAGTGGCTCTGGCTCTGAACACGCGGCCAAGGAAGACCCTCGGCTGGCGTACGCCAGCCGAGGCACTCAATGCGGTGCTACTGTCGGCGAGTCAAAGCGGTGTTGCGACGACCAGTTGAACCTGGGCAGTTCACCAGCACGGTGTTCGGCAATCGCTGCAAGCTGATGGGGGTGCGCCCGTCGATGGGCAGCGTCGGAGATGCCTACGACAACGCGATGGCGGAGAGCTTCTTCGCCAGCCTCGAATGCGAGTTGCTCGACCGGCGCAGCTTCAAGACAAAGACCGAGGCACGCATGGCGGTGTTCACGTGGCTGGAGGGTTGGTACAACCCGCGCCGGCGCCACAGCGCGCTCGGGTATCGGTCGCCGGTGCGCTTCGAACTGGACCACGCGCAGGGCGTCGCAACGAAGCAATCGTCCGACGAACACGGGTTATCCACCGCGCCGCTCGCCTCCGGCCTCTTACGGGCCGGCGGCGGCGCCGTGGATAACCCTGCAGCCGGGCACATCCGCGCTTGAAAACCAAGCGCTAAACCGTCCACGGAAACGGGGCAACTCCAACCGACCCTTTCTTCATAGGTCAGTTGTCCTCCAGGTTTGGGTTCCAAAAACGGGCTGGAACCATAAACCTTCCACGACTCTTCTGGAACCATAACGCTTCCGAACCGGAAGTTTTATGGGTCCAAGAACAATTGAGAGGCTAGAGACCGAAAACTATGGTGGAGAAGAGGAGGATCGAACTCCCGACCTCTGCATTGCGAACGCAGCGCTCTCCCAGCTGAGCTACTTCCCCGGATCGCGCAGCAACAAACCGGAGCGCGATCACGAATGTTACCGCGCGCCAAAACGTTGTCCAAGCGCGGCTAGACTTCCCCTATGACACCTGACGTCGAATTTCTGGAACGCGAGTACAACGCCCGCGCTTCGATTCCGGACCATGCGCAGATCTTTGCGCGCTGGGCCGAGCAAGGAGCAGCCGCACGGCGCTTACGCGCGTGCGAGCCCGATCTTCAGTACGGGTCGCTGGATACGGAGCGGCTGGATATTTTCCACTCGCATCAGAGCGATGCCCCGCTGCTTGTCTTTATTCATGGTGGCTACTGGCGATCGCTCGACAAGTCTGACTTCTCGTGGATTGCACCGCCGTTCCTGCAACACGGCGTTGCCGTTGCACTGACCAATTACAGTCTCGCGCCGCAAACGTCAATTGAAGACATGGTGCGCCAGCAACTGAAGGCTCTCGGTTGGCTGTATCGCAACGCGGAGCGGTTGCGCTTCAACCCTGACCGAATCGTCGTGGCCGGTCACTCTGCCGGCGGACATCTAACCGCGATGCTGATGGCTGCGCTCTGGCAGCAATTCGACTCGACTTTGCCAAGCAGCCTCGTGAAGGGTGGACTCGCCATCAGCGGGCTGTTCGACCTGCGGCCTTTGGTGCGTCTACCTTTCGTCAACATAGACCTGAAACTCGACAACGCGCGTGCGAGAGCACTGTCGCCGCTGTTGATGCCGAGTGCGACCGCGGCGCCGCTGGTGACCGCAGTGGGCGCACTGGAATCGAGCGAATTCAGGCGGCAGTCGACCGAGCTTGGTGCTGCGTGGCCCAACAACCTCGTACGTCACCTGAATTTACCGCACACCAACCATTTAACAGTGTGCGACGAACTGGCGAACCCGGCGTCGCCGCTGTTCGACGCAGCGCTCGACTTGATCGGCCGCGCTCACGGTCGGTAAGGTCATTGAATTCCAAGCGCTTTCGCGCGCGCCTGGGTCAGCGCATGTACATGGCGAATCGTGGGGACTGCAATTGACGCACGCTCTGCAAGCTCGATCACGCTGCCGACAATCGCGTCGAGTTCGAGCCGACGATGCTGTTGCAGATCCTGCAGCATCGAAATTTTGGCCCCGCCCAGCTGCCGCGCGAGGTCGATCCGCTGCTCCACCGTCATCGGCACCGGAACGCCGTAGTGCTCTGATACCTGCATGCCTTCACGCATCATTGCGCGAATCACGTCCAGAACATCTTCGTCCGCAACGATCTCGCTCATCAGATAGCCGGTCAGCGCCGCGATCGGGTTAAACGACAGATTGCCGACCAGCTTGGTCCAGACATCGAGCCGGATGTTCGTTGAGCGCGTGGCTTCAAACCCGGCCGTGTCCAATGCAGATGCAACGCGTTGCAGACGCTCGCTGACACCGCCGGAGGGCTCGCCAAGAATGATGCGTGAGCCGTTGGTGTGATGGACCTCGCCGGGGCTGCGGACTTCAGCTGCAATGTGAACCACGCAGCCCAGGATATGACGTGGCGCGATTGAGTTAAACATTGAGCCGTCCGGGTCGAGCGCCCGCAGGCTCGTTCCCTCGAGCGCACCTCCCACGGCGTGGAAGTACCACCACGGCAGACCATTGATTGCCGGTACCAGAACTGTCTGGTCGCCGATCAGTGTTCGCATGCGCGGCAGCATCGCGGCGATCGAGTGTGCCTTCAAGCCAATGATGACGAGATCGTGCTGTTCGAATCTGGCGGGATCGTCGCCCGCGGGCAAACGATAGTTGCCCGAGAACTTGCCGACCCGATCGACCAGCGTCAATCCACCGGCAACGATGGCTGCCAGGTGCGCGCCCCGTGCAATCAGCGTGACTTCGTGCCCAGTTGCCGCCAGCTTTGCGCCGATCACTGCGCCGATCGAGCCGGCGCCGACCACCGCCACACGCATCAGCCGGGCGCGCTCGCGGCGCGCTCACGCCGCCACAGGTTCTTGCGCTGCGTCCACGCGTCGAGGCGAGCACGCGCAGTCTTGCTCTCTTCCTGCATCTGCATCTCGGAAGCAAGCTGCGCTGTCAATTCGACACGGATGCCGTTGGGGTCGAAAAAATAAATCGATTTAAAAATTTCATGGTCGGTGACGCCGATCACTTCGTGTCCATGCGCTTCCAGCCGCGCCTTGACCCGCTCGAGCTCGTCGACCGTATCGACCCGCAGCGCAATGTGGTTGACCCACTCCGGAGTATTCGGTGACTTTTCGGCCGCAACATCGTCGCCAAGATCGAAGAATGCGATGCACGAACCGTCGCGCATGCGAAAGAAGATGTGCGTGTACGGGCAATACTCTCCGGTCGACGGCACGTGATCGCTTTGGATGATGTGATACAGCGGCAGCCCGAGAACGTCCTCGTAAAACTGTCGCGTTTCTTCCGCGTCCTTGCAGCGATGCGCAAAGTGGTGCAGCCCGTGAATCGGCGCAGTGCCTGGAAACGCTTGCTTCGAAATTGCACTCTTAGAAACGTTTGACATATCGCGCCTCCGACATCAATGCCGCCAGTCTAATCAGCGCCGAACGCTTCTTCGATGCGCCGCTTGTCCCACCCCGGTACCAGCGTCTCGATAAACGAATACACGAAACTACGCAGGTAGGCGCCCTCCTTCACCGCGAGGCGCGTGACGTTTCTGCCGAACAGGTGGCCGCACGGCAGCACCGCCACACCGTCGCGTTTTGAATCAACGGCCACGCCTGCCACGATGCCAACACCCATTCCGATCTGCACGTACGTCTTGATCACATCAGCGTCAATCGCTTCGAGCACGATCGAAGGCGCAATGCCGGCCGCTGCAAATGCCGCGTCGATCTTCGCGCGTCCCGCGAACTGGTGCTCGTAAGTAATCAGAGGATGGCGTGCGAGATCCTTCAACCCCAATTTGCCCGGCGTTGTCACAAACTTGGCAAGCGGATGGTCCGGCTTGCTGATCGCCACATGCTGCCAGTCGTAGACCGGAATCGATAACAGCCCCGCATGGTCGGCCAGAGATTCGGTCGCGATGCCAACATCGGCCTGCCCGTGAATCAGCATTAACGCAATCTGCGGCGGGTTGGCTTGCAGCAGCTTCAGCCCCACTTGCGGATACTTGGCAGCAAACGTCTGGATCACGGTCGGCAAGACGTAGCGCGCCTGCGTGTGCGTCGTCGCGACACGCAGCGTCCCTTCGGGACTGCCCGCATAATCGCGCGCCAGTTTCTTCAGATTGTCAACGTCCTGCATGATGCGCTCAGCCGCATCGAGCACCATCTGGCCTGGCGCGGTCAATCCCTTAACTCGCTTGCCATGCCGCGCAAAGATCGGCACACCCAATTCGGCTTCCAGGTCAATGATTGCCTTGGATATTCCGGGTTGCGACGTATGCAAAGCACGCGCCGCTTCGGTCAAGCTGAATTTGTGACGCGCTGCTTCGCGCAGGAAACGAAACTGCTGCAAGTTCACTAAAAAACTTTCGTGCGGATGTGTAAAGAGCGAGTTTAATGGCTCGGCAATATGAGAAAATTTCGGTTTGGTGGAAGACAACAATGACGTTCAGTCATGCAGCCTGCTCATGAAGCTCGATAACGCACAACTTCTTCTCGACGAGCAATCGATTTCGATCGACGTCCTGCTCGAAAAATACGCAAAAGGCGACGAGACCTCGGTCGATGAAGTGCGCCGGCGCGTCGCGCGCGGCCTGGCACAAGTTGAAAAGCCCAAGCTGCGCGAAGTTTGGGAAAAACGCTTTTACGAAGCCATGGTCGACGGCTTCATTCCCGGCGGACGGGTCAATTCGGCCGCGGGTACCGGCATCGCAGCAACGTTGATCAACTGTTTCGTCCAGCCGGTCGGCGATGCGATCAGTGGCGACAAAGACGGCGTGCCTTCCATATATCTTGCGTTGAACCAGGCTGCTGAAACCATGCGGCGTGGCGGGGGCGTCGGTTACGACTTCTCGCTGATTCGCCCTAGAAGTGCGCGTGTCCGCGGCACGCAATCACGCGCGAGCGGACCCATCTCTTACATGCGTGTGTTCGACAAGAGCTGCGAGACGCTTGAATCGGCCGGCGCGCGGCGCGGCGCGCAGATGGGCGTGATGCGTTGTGACCATCCCGACATCGAAGAATTCATCAACGCCAAGCGCGACGGCTCGCTGTCCAACTTCAACATGTCGGTCGCGGTAACCGACGAGTTCATGCGCGCGGTCGAGACCGATCGTGAAATCGAGCTCTGGCATGAAGCCGAGCCGTTCGATACATCGTATGGCTATCAACGCATTGACAGCACGTGGGTGTATCGCAAGGCAAATGCGCGCGAGTTGTTCGATCAGGTCATGCGGTCGACGTACAACCACGCCGAGCCGGGCGTAATGTTCATCGATCGCGTCAACGCCGACAACAACCTGGCGTACTGCGAAACGATCGCTGCAAGCAACCCGTGCGGTGAACAGTTTTTGCCGCCTTACGGCTGCTGCTGCCTTGGTTCGATCAACCTGACACGGTTCGTGATCGCCCCGTTTAGCGAACAAGCATCATTCGACTGGGACAAGTTCACCCAGGTCTGCAAAGTGTCGACGCGCGCGCTCGACAACGTGCTGGACGCCACGTTGTGGCCCTTGACCGAACAGGCCGACGAGGCTGCCAACAAGCGCCGCATCGGACTTGGCTTTACGGGTTTAGCCAATACGCTGACGATGCTTGGCGTGCGTTACGACACTGATGCCGGGCGCAGCTTGGCTGCCGACATCACGCGCACGATGCGCGACGCGGCCTACGAAGCTTCAGCCAGCCTGGCGCAGGAAAAAGGCGCGTTCCCGTTGTTTGACGCCGACAAATATCTCGCGGCGCCTCATTGCGCTTCGCGCCTGCCCGATGCGCTTAAAGAACAGATTCGCGTCAACGGGATTCGCAATTCGCACCTGCTGTCGATCGCCCCAACGGGCACGATCTCGCTTGCGTTTGCGAGCAACGCATCGGGTGGAATAGAACCGACGTTTTCGTGGACGTATGTGCGCAAGAAGCGCATGCCCGACGGCAGCAAGCAGGAATATCCGGTTGAGGATTACGCGTACCGGCTGTATCGGCGCATGGGTGGGAACGAACATGATTTGCCGGCCGCATTTGTCAGCGCGATGCAGATGCCGGCGCGCGACCACATGCGGATGAGTGCCGCAGTCCAGCCGTACATCGACGCAGCGATCAGCAAAACGGTCAATGTGCCGGAAGATTATCCGTTCGAGGAATTCAAGAATCTTTACCTCGAGGCATGGCACGCTGGGTTAAAGGGCATCACGACCTACCGGCCCAACAGCGTGATCGGCTCGGTACTCGAAGTGAAGAAGGATTCGCAATCGCGCGAACCGCAGGATCTGAAAGATGATCCCGATCGCCGCGTGCGGCTCGACTCGGCACCCGAACCTGCGCTCGAAAGCCTGAAGTGGCCAGGGCGACCCGATCTTGCCGGCGGCAACCTGGCGTGGACCTACATGGTCGAGATTCCCGAGCGCAAGGAATCGTTTGCCATCTTCATCGGCCAAATTGGCGAGCCGCCGGTGCCGTTCGAAGTGTGGGTCAACGGCGCTGAACAACCGCGCGGACTCGGCGCGATCGCCAAAGCGTTGTCGATGGACATGCGCAGCGAAGATCGCGCGTGGCTCAAGCTGAAGCTCGATGCGCTGGCGCGCGCGCGCGATGAGCAGGGCTTTGCGATCCCGATGCCGCCCAGCGGCGAGCGGCACTGGCAAAGCGGCGTCGTGTCGGCGTTCGCCAACATCGTGCGGCTGCGCTGCGAGCAGCTCGGCGTGTTCGATGATCTGGATAAACACGCAACGCCGATGCTCAATGCGTTGTTCTCGAAGAAAGAACCAAAAGCCGGTCCGCTTGGCACGATGAGCTGGACCGTTGATGTGTCGAACGCGAACACCGACGATGACTTCGTGCTCGGTGTCAAGGAGTTGCACCTGCCCGACGGCAGCCGCCGCCCTTATTCGATCTGGCTGGCTGGCGAATATCCGAAAGTGCTCGACGGCCTTTGCAAATTGATCTCCTTTGACATGCGCGTCGTCGACGCCAACTGGATCGGGCTCAAGCTGAAGAAGCTTCTGAACTTTGGCGAGCAGAACGGCGAGTTCTGGGCACCGATGCCGGGGGCGGAAAGATCGACGCAATACCCGAGCACTGTCGCGTACATCGCAACGCTGCTGCTGCATCGATACAAAGTGCTTGGCATCCTCGATGATGAAGGCCGTGCGATTCAGTCGGCCGGCATCCTCGCCCTACCAGGCGCTGCAAAGCTGATCGATGCAAGCGCGCCGATCAAAGGCAAGGTATGCCCGAGCTGCAGCGCAGCGGCGATGATCAAGCGCGACGGCTGCGAGTTCTGCACCGCGTGCGGCTTCACCGGCCACTGCAGTTGAATCGCAGGCTCAGGCGATGACCCTGCAGCAGCTGCTGGGCATCGAGCTGCCGATCATTCAGGCACCAATGGCGGGTGTGCAAGGCAGCGCACTCGCCATAGCGGTGTCGAACACAGGCGGGCTCGGGTCGCTGCCTTGCGCGATGCTGACATCGGATGCAATTCGCAGCGAACTCACTGCGATCAAGGCAAACACCGACAGGCCGTTTAACGTGAATTTCTTTTGCCACGTGCCGCCCTCGGCAAACGCCGAGCGTGAAGCGCTTTGGCGGGGTGCCCTGTCGCCGTACTACGCTGAGTTCGGAATCGATGCGAGCACGATTCCGGTCGGGGCTGGTCGCATGCCCTTCACTGCCGAAGCAGCCCGCGTGTTGAGCGAATTCAAGCCGGTCGTCGTGAGCTTTCATTTCGGCTTGCCGTCTGCCGAACTGCTGGCGGCCGTACGAAGCTGGGGTGCGAAGATACTGTCTTCGGCAACCACCGTTGAAGAAGCCCGTTGGCTCGAAGCGCATGGCGTTGATGCGATCATTGCGCAAGGGTTCGAAGCAGGTGGCCATCGCGGCATGTTTTTGTCGGACGACCTGAGCACTCAAGTCGGGATGTTTGCACTGCTGCCGCAAATCGTGCGCGCGGTCAACGTGCCGGTGATTGCTGCAGGTGGGATTGCCGACGCGAAAGGCGTCGCGGCGGCGATGGCGCTTGGCGCAGCTGGCGTGCAGATGGGAACGGCCTATCTGCTCTGCCCCGAGACCACCACGACCGCCGTACACCGTGCGGCGCTCAGCAGCGACGCCGCGCGCCACACCGCGCTGACTAATCTTTTCACGGGCCGCCCTGCCCGAGGAATCGTCAACCGCATCATGCGAGATCTGGGCCCGATCAGCTCCGCGCCGCCGGCGTTTCCGCTAGCGACTGCCGCTATCGCACCGTTGCGCGCCAAGGCTGAAAGCCGAGGATCTGGTGATTTCTCACCTCTGTGGTCCGGCCAGAATGCGAGCGGCTGCAGGCAGGCGCCCGCCGCCGAGTTGACACGACAATTCGCGGCCGCCGTTTGATGCGGCCGCTGCCTATTACCAAAGTCGGAACACTAATGACTGTTTTTAATTTCAGCGCCGGCCCAGCGGTACTCCCGAAAGAAGTTCTGCAGCGCGCAGCAACGGAGATGCTCGACTGGCACGGCAGCGGCATGTCGGTGATGGAGATGAGCCATCGCGGCAGCGAGTTCATCTCGATCGCGGACAAGGCGGAAGCCGACCTGCGTACGCTTATGTCGATCGGGGACGATTACGCGGTGCTGTTCCTGCAGGGCGGCGCGATCGGCGAAAACGCAATCGTGCCGATGAACCTGCTCGGCGACTGCAAGGTCATTGACTTCGTCAACACCGGCGAATGGTCGAAGAAGTCGATCAAGGAAGCGAAGAAGTACGCGCAGGTCAACATCGCGGCATCGAGCGACGACAAGAACTTCACGTATGTGCCGGAGCGCTCGGGCTGGAAGCTGTCATCCGACGCGGCCTACGTGCACGTGTGCACCAACGAGACGATCGGCGGCGTCGAGTACCAGTGGGTGCCTGACGTCGGCACCGTGCCGCTGGTCGCAGACATGTCATCGCACATCTTGTCGCGCGTTGTCGATGTGTCGAAGTACGGTGTGATTTACGGCGGCGCGCAGAAAAACGTCGGGCCCGCCGGATTGACGCTGGTGATCGTTCGCAAGAATCTGCTCGAGCGCGCGCTTGCTATCACGCCGTCGGCGTTCCACTGGAAGGAGCAAGCTGAGAGCGACTCGATGCTGAACACGCCGCCGACATACGCGATTTACATCGCTGGGCTGGTGTTCGAGTGGCTGCTGGCGCAGGGCGGATTGCCTGCGATCGAGCAGAAAAATATCGCCCAGGCGAAGCTGCTGTACGACGTGCTTGACGCGAGCCAGCTCTACTTCAATCCGGTCCGCAAGGAAGATCGCTCGCGCATGAACGTGCCGTTCAAGCTGCGCGATGAAACGCTCGATGGCGCGTTCCTCAAAGGCGCGCAACAGCGCGGCCTGCTGCAGTTGAAGGGGCACCGCTCGGTCGGCGGCATGCGCGCATCGATTTACAACGCGATGCCGATCGAAGGCGTGCAGGCGCTGGTTGACTATCTGCTTGAGTTCGAACGTACCCGCGTTTAGCTGCATGCAAACACGCAAAACGACACTCGTCATCGCGTTCGCCGCGGTTGCCTGGCTGGGTGTGTTGCTGCAGCTTTATCTTTCAGCTCGGCTCGGGGTGGCCAACGGCAAGGGTATTGCCGGTGGCATCGTTGCCTTCTTTGGGTACTTTACCGTCCTGACGAACATCCTGGTTGCTGTTGCCCTGACGGCCCCGCTACTGGCGCCCGCATCACCCGTAGGCCGGTTTTTCTTGCGCTCTTCCGTCATGACGGGCGTGGCGACCAGCATCACGCTCGTTGGAATTGCCTATCACCTTTTACTGCGCAACATCTGGGCGCCGCAGGGGCTTCAGTTGCTGGCCGATGTGGTGTTGCACTACGCGGTGCCCTTCGCCTACGTCGTCTACTGGTGGCTCGCCGTACCCAAGGAATCGCTGCGGTGGGTCGATGCATTTACGTGGAGCGTGTATCCCGCTGCCTACGTTGCGTACGCGCTCGCGCGGGGCGCGCTTATCGGTAGCTATCCCTATCCATTCATCGACGTCACCTCGATTGGTTATCAGCAGACTTTGCTAAACGCACTCGGCTTGCTGATGGTGTTTATCGCGATGGGGCTTTTGTTCGTCGCAGTCGGCGGGGCAAGCAGTCGGCAACGATTGGCATCCGTGCGATGACAACCTTTCGCATCCTCACGCTGAATAACATTTCGAGCCACGCGTTGGTGCGACTCCTCCCTCAGCGCTATATCGTCGGCAAACACGTCGACCATCCCGACGCGATCCTGGTGCGCTCGCACGACATGCATGCGATGACGATTCCCTCGACGGTCAAGGCGATCGGGCGTGCCGGTACCGGCACTAACAATATTCCGGTGATTGCGATGTCCAACCGCGGCGTGCCCGTGTTCAACGCACCCGGTGCCAACGCCAATGCCGTCAGAGAACTCGTGCTCGCGGCGCTTCTGATCGGAGCGCGCAATCTGGTTCCGGCACTGCGGTTTGTCAGCGAGCTGCCGCCCGATGCGGCCAACTTCGAAGCGCGCGTCGAGGAAGGCAAGAAGCAATTCGCCGGTATCGAGCTGCCGCACCGCACGTTAGGCATCGTAGGTCTTGGCGCAATCGGCGCGCTGGTCGCCGACACCGCGCTGAAGCTCGGCATGAAGGTCGTCGGATACGACCCGGAAATCACGGTCGATGCCGCGTGGCGGCTGCAGTCGGCGGTACGCAAGGCGCAGTCAATCGACGAAGTGCTGAAGCAGGCGGATTTCGTCACGCTGCACGTACCCCTGGTGGCGGCCACGCGCGAGCTGATCGACGCCAAGCGGCTGGCAATGATGAAGCCCGGTGCAGTGCTGCTCAACTTTGCGCGCGATGCGATCGTCGACGAAGCCGCAGTCGTCGAGGCGCTGCGTGCGGATCGACTAAAGGCCTACCTTACCGACTTTCCATCGCCGACGCTGTCGGGTGTGCGCGGTGTGATTGCGCTGCCGCACCTGGGTGCGTCGACCGCAGAAGCGGAAGAAAATTGCGCAGTGATGGTTGTCGAGCAACTGCGCGAATTTCTGGAAAACGGCGGCATCAGCAACGCCGTCAATTTCCCGCACGTCGAGATGGCGCGCGAATCGGCGTATCGCATCGGTATCGCCAACGCCAATGTGCCCAACATGCTCGGTCAGATTTCAACCGCGATGGCCAACGCCGGACTGAACATTCACAACATGCTGAACAAGTCACGCGGCGAAATGGCGTACACGATGGTCGACGTTGACAGCCCGGTCGCGCAAAGCGTGGTCGACGCGATCGCAGCGATCAACGGCGTGCTGTCGGTGCGCTCAATTCCTGCCGAGCAAGAGGCCTCAGAGACTGTGCGATCTCAAGTGGCGGCGCGGTAACCGTCACGATGCGGGATGCGATCCGACAACGCAGCTGATAAGAGATAACCATGACCCCTTCCTCGACCTTCGCTGCAGCCGACGGCGGCAGCTATGAGTTGCTGATGGGCCGCTGGAGCCGGCGCCTAGCCGAACCGTTTCTGGACTTCGCCGGCACCGCAGAGGGTGAGAGTGTTCTGGATGTCGGCTGCGGCACCGGCTGCCTGTCGGTGGCCCTGACCAGTCGATGCCAGGTCAAGCAGGTGCGGGGCGTGGATTTCTCACCCGAGTACATCGAATACGCCAAGCGCCATATCGATGATCCTCGAATTGCCTTTGAGGTAGGCGACGCCTGCGCGCTGGCGTTTCCGGATCGCAGCTTCGACCGTGTTCTGTCACTGCTGATGCTGCAATTCGTTCCAAGGGCGGATGAGGCCATTGCCGAGATGCGGCGAGTCGCCCGCCCCGGCGCTGTCGTTGGTGCGGCGGTGTGGGACGCGCGCGGTGGCTTCGTTGCGAGTCGGATGTTCTTCGATACTGCCGCCGCGCTCGACCCCAAAGCGGCCGAGCGCCGGGCGCGCAATTACACGCGCCCGATGACGCGGCCGGGGGAGTTAGCGAA
>Ga0183260_10001325_pt1 | contig 20825 bp, 22 predicted proteins | sample AntDrymUQ4972206_2_FD_129768 | JGI IMG/M metagenome (GOLD analysis project Ga0183260, IMG submission 129768) | Polar desert sand microbial communities from Dry Valleys, Antarctica - metaG UQ497 (22.06) (version 2) (version 2) | ecosystem: Environmental > Terrestrial > Soil > Desert | place...
AAAGAGCCGAAGATCTTCGACACGACCAACGACGTCAAATCCGCACTCGAAAGCGGCCAACTGGATGGGCTCGTCACCGATGTTGTGACGACGGTCTATCTTCGGGATTTCGAGATCCCGGGCTCAGTCGTAGTCGGGCAGTATCCGACCAACGAGCAGTTCGGAATGGTCTTCGAGAAGGGGAGCCCACTCGTCGATTGCGTCAACCAGGTGCTCTCCGACTTGAAAAAGGATGGAACGCTGAAGAAGCTCCAGGACCAGTGGCTGCAGGATTATCTGGGCGTCCCGGTCCTGAAGGACTAAGTAGCGTCATCCACTTGCCGCAATCCTGGACGAGCGGAACCGGGTTGGGCCCAACCGGGTGACGACAGGCGCCCCCCAGAGCGGACTCGATCCTCTCGGCTTGCCGGGAGCTACTCCGCCGTCCGGTCGTGGCTCTCGTATGCTCGGTGGCCGAGCGGTTCTCGTTTCCAGTGCCAGCACGATCGTCTTCTTTGTCGTGATCTTTGCGGCGATCGCCCTGGCCCCGGGGGCCTCGATAGTGCAAGAGCGTTTCCTGGATCCCGTCCACTTGAAGCAGGCCTTTCTCGGAACCCAAACTTCCCCCTCGGTGTTCGAAGCCTTGCTCTTGAACGTGAAGATGTTCATGATCGCCGAGGCGTTCATTCTCGTGTTCGCGCTCGTCGTAGCGATCGTCCGTGGCATTCCCGGCCCTGTCTTCTTTCCCTTTAGAGCCGTCGCGGTTGCTTACACAGATCTCTTTCGGGGAGTGCCGCTGATTCTCGTCCTCTACATGCTCGGATTCGGCGTGCCGGGTTTGGGTCTGCGCTTCTTCTCGAGCCGGTCAGACGTCACCTATGGCATCGCTTCGCTGGTGCTCGTATACTCCGCTTATGTCGCCGAGGTCTACAGGGCAGGCATCGACTCCATCCACGAAAGTCAGGTTGCCGCTGCGCGTTCTCTCGGTTTGTCGCGCTGGCAATCGCTGCGTTTCGTGGTTCTTCCTCAGGCCATCCGCCGGGTCATCCCGCCACTGCTGAACGACTTCATCGGTTTGCAGAAAGACACGGCCCTCGTCTCAGTCCTGGGATCGGTAGAGGCGGCGCGTGCTGCGCAGATCTACGCAGCGGAGCAATTCAACTACTCGAGTTACGTCGTGGCTGCAGCGCTGTTCGTGCTCCTGACAATTCCTCTTGCCCGCTTCACCGATCAGTTGATTGCCCGGGATCGACGCCGGCGCGCAGCCGGTGCCACCGTATGAATCCAAGCGCGGCATCTCCGGCGTCCTTGGGTGATGAACCGGCTCTGCGCGTCGACAACGTCTTTAAGTCGTTCGGCGCCAATCGGGTACTCAACAGCATAAGCGTCCAGGTAGCCCCGCTCGAGGTCATCTGCCTCATCGGGGCGTCCGGCTCCGGCAAGTCGACTCTGCTCAAGTGCATAAATCTGCTTGAACCGGTGGACTCCGGGAGCATCTTCGTCGAAGGACGTGACATCACGGCCCCAGGCGTCGACGTCAACCAGGTAAGACGGCGCATCGGAATCGTCTTTCAAGCCTTCAATCTGTTCCCCCACATGTCCGTTCTCCAAAACATCACCCTTGGACCCCGGCGTGTGCTGCAGATGTCACCAACAGAGGCGGACACACGAGCGGCCGAGCTTCTGGACCGGATCGGACTCAGCGACAAGAAAGATGAGTACCCGGACCGGCTCTCCGGGGGGCAGCAACAGCGGGTCGCAATAGCACGTGCGCTTGCCATGAATCCCGACATCATGCTCCTGGATGAAATTACGAGCGCGCTCGACCCTGAGCTCGTTGCGGAGGTTCTGGGCCTTGTCAAGGAACTCGCTCTGGGCGGTATGACGATGGTCATCGCGACCCATGAGATGGGCTTCGCCCGAGACACCGCCGACCGGGTGTGCTTTCTCGATGAGGGTCTGATCATCGAGGAGGGCCGGCCGGAGGAGATGTTCACAGCTCCCAGACAACCCCGCACCCAGCAGTTCCTACAGCGGATAATTGCAGCAGGCCGACTCTAATCCCGAGATGCGGTCCTCCATTCTGATACGCCTTTAATCGTCGAACAGCGGGGGATCCTGACAGCTCGGGTCGTAGATCGCTTTGATCTTGGGATCGTCGACATTGTCCTTTGTGATGTAGTAGGTGCCGGTTTCCTCACTCTTTGGCGTCTTACCCGTGCAAATGAGTTGCAGCGCAGCGTTGACTCCTTCGTAGCCATCTTGAATGGGTTTTGGGTCACGAGCACGCTGACGACGCCTTCCTTGAGAGCAGCGATCTCATCGGGTGATGCGTCCCATCCGACCATCGCAATCTCACCGATCTTGTCTGCGCGCCGCACGGCCTCGGCGGCACCAAGAACTCCTCCCTCGTTCGCCGCAAAGATACCGTCGAGACCGGGATGGGCGGTGATGATGTTTTTCAGTCACGTTCAGTGCGATGTTGTAGTCGGCTTGAGTCGTCTGCTCGTCGACAAGCTTCAGCTTTGGATACTTCTTGAGACCCTGCTTGAAACCCTTGGCCCGATCGTCGTTCGTGCCGCTCCCCCAGCTGAAAGGGCAGGAACGCAATCTCACCCCCTTGTGGACCGATCTCCTTCGCGAGCAGGCCGGCTACCTTCCTGGCCGCAGCTATGTTGCCAGTCGCATACAAGGGCACCTGCTCGAGTTGAGGATCGGTGCCCGAGTCGATGTTGGTGACCTCGATGCCCTGTTCGAGCGCCAACCAGGATATCTGCGTCATCACGGCAGACAGCGCCGCATAGACAAAGTCCGTCCACACCTTGGGTAATAACGTTCTGCCTCGAAGATCTGGGCCTTAGCTCCAACGTCGACACCGCGGGCAGGCTCATCGAAGAACAGGATCCGTGCGCCCGTCTCGAGCCATTTAGCGACGACCACCTTCTGCTGGTTACCGCCGAGAGAAGCTGCACCTTACACCGAACCGATGACTTGATGCCGAGCTCCTCGCTGCGGGTTTCCGCCGTTTGGCGCTCGCCGGGCAGGCTGATGATTCGTCTCTTCATCTGCAGCTTCGCAAGAGTGATGCTCTGGGCAATTGGCAGCTCCATGGCGAGGCCCTCTCGCTTCCGATCCTCGGTGAGGTAGACGATCTCGGCGTCGATGGCAGCCTTTGGCGAGTTGATCCTGGCCTCCTTGCCGTTGAGTCTGATGGTGCCCGAGTCTTTGGGATCAGCGCCGCAGATCGCCCGTGCGAGCTCCGTGCGATCCGCCCCGACAACTCCTGCGAAGCCCAGGATCTCGCCCTGATGCAGCTCGAAAGAGCAGTCGTCCAGGACACCGGCGCGCGACACTCCTTCAACCTCCAACACCACTTCGCCGATCTCGACCTCGGCCTTGGGATAGAGATTCTCGACCTCACGCCCCACATCAAACTGATTAGCTTGTCCTCATCGAGCTCGTCTGCAGGCAGGGTGTCGACCACTTCAGCATCGGGCGCTCGACCTGTGACATGAGTTTCATGAGAGTCGACTTGCCCGCGCCGTTTTCTCCGGCAATGACATGAACTTCCCCGGGGTAGACGTCAAGGTCGACACCCTTTACGGCAACGGCGCCGGGGAACCTCTTGGACACTCCCCTCAGCTGCACGACCGGCTCTGCATCATCTGTTGACATGATGTCCCCCTTGCATCTTGGCCAAAGCATGAAGCTGCTCGCGTGTAGCCGGGTACAACTCTCTGTACATGGCGTAGAGATCATCGTAGACATCCCGATGCTCCGGATTCGGTTCGACTCTGTGAGCTACGGAATTCCATTCGGCCCCCGGTTCGGCGATTCCGGTTGCTACGGCCGCGAAGAACGCGTCACCATAACTAGCGCCGATGCCGACCTCAGGCAGGTCTTGCGGCATGGTGATCACGTCTGAAACAATCTCGGTCCAAAGCCCCCCTTTGGTGCCACCCCCAACAGCCACGATGCGCTGGCCGGTTCCCCCCACCTCGCGCATGATTTCAAGGATGTGGTTCACTCCGAAGGCGGTGCCCTCCAGGAGGGCCCGGTAGAGGTGACCGCGGGTGTGGCCCAAGCTGAGCCCGCATATGACGCCTCGGGCCTCGGTGTCGAACAACGGCGCTCGCTCCCCCGCAAAGTAGGGAAGCACGACGAGCCCGTTGGAGCCGGAAGGGGTCTGCGCGGCCTCCTGGAGCAGCGTCTCGTAAGAGAGGCCGCCGACTATGTCTTTGAACCAGGTCGTAAGGGCCCCCGATGCCGCCATGCCGCCGGCCAGGTTGTGGGTCCCGGGCGACAGGCTCACGGTCGACCAGAGGCGGTGGTCGGGACGAGCCTCGCTCAAGACCTCGACGAGGAACATCGTCGTCCCGTACATCAGCATCATGTCTCCCGGATTGCGAACCCCGACACTCGCCGCTTCGGCCCACGTATCGATCGTCCCCGCCGCAACGGGTGTGCCCGGAGGCAAACCGGTGGCGTCCGCCGCTGAATGAGTCACCGACCCCGCTATCTCTCCGGGCCACAGGAGCCGTGGCAGCTTCAGTCCGGGTGCAATCTCGGATGCCCAGTCCTCGATCCACGCGTTGGTAGCCAGCTCATAGAGCGGGTCCCCCTGACTGGCCGAGTGGTGATCGAGGATGTACTCGCCCGTGAGCCTGTGCACGAGGTACGAGCTGGCCATGAAGAGATGAGTGGTCTTGTCCCATACCTCGGGTTCATTGGCTCGCAACCAGGTGAGCTTGGGACCAACAGCCTGACTCGTCAGCGGGGAGCCACAACGGGCAAGTATCTCTTCGGCACCCAGAAGAACGGTCAACTCCTCGATCTCGCGCGCTGCCCTGGTGTCGACCCCGTAGAGAATCGCGGGGCGGAGGGGATTCCCGTTACCATCGGCTGCGAGCACGCACGGTCCAAGTCCGCTGCAACAAACGCCGACAATGGCAGCATCCGCCTTGGGCACGAGCTCGTGGCAAAGGGTGCAGAAGTCTCCCCACCACACAGCCTCCGCATCTTGTTCAACCCAGCCGGGATGAGGTCGCGACACGCGATGTGGACGCACGGCCGTGGCGCACACAGACCCATCCGGGCGCGCCAGCGTCCCCTTGGATGTCGAAGTTCCGATGTCAACCCCCAGCAACAACCCGCTCATGCCATCCGTTCAGAATCCTCGGCCCGCAGAGCGCTCGTTTCCAGCTCCGTCGCCGTAAGCGCCCCTTCGACATCCGGCCAAGAGACTACAGTCTTCCTTATTGCGCGGTGAAGCCTCCATCCACCGGCAGTGCGACACCCGTCACGAACGAGGCGGCCGGCGAGGACAGGAACAATGCCACCGAGGCACATTCTTCTGGGGTTGCGAGCCGGCCAAGTGGCTGCTGCTGCTCAAATTCCCTTAGGGCTTTTTCGGGATCGGGAGCGGAGTCGATGAACCGGTCGAGCATCGGAGTGTCGACAACACCGGGACAAAGCGCATTGACACGCACGTTCTCACTCGCCCAGTCGAGTGCCAGACCACGAGCAAGCTGCACCGCGGCTCCCTTGGTCGCGTTGTAGACCGGCGTGCCCGGTTGGGCCACCAGCCCGGTCTTGGAGGCCACAACGGTGAGGCTGCCCGCAGTTTCGGCAAGCGGCCCGTGGGCAGCCTGTGCAAGATAGATCAAGGCTTTGAAATTGACGGCGATCAACCCGTCGATCTCCTCCTCGGTCGTCTCATCGATGCTCTTCTCGAGGTTGATGCCGGCATTCCCGATCACGGCATCGAGACGGCCGAAGTGTTCAAGCGCAGAGGCGACGGCCTCCTGGTTGGCCGCTCGCCCGCTTATGTCGCCGGCAACCACGACGAGGGAGCCACCAAGGCCCCGGGCCAGCTCGTCGAGCGTCCCGCCGTCGCGGTCCACGGCAACGACCTGCCAGCCGTCATCGACGAACGCCTGAGTGGTCGCTCGACCTATGCCCTTTGCAGCCCCCGTGACAAGCGCGACTTTCATAGGTCGGCGTAGTCTAGCCCTCGGCCGCGCCGCGGCGGCGACCTAAGGGGAGGCAGCGGGGCTTGCAGGTTGACGCTCATCAGCATTTCTGGAATCTGCAACGGGTGCACTACCCGTGGATATCGTCGGACGATGCGGCCCTCTACCGCAACTTCGAGCCGGAGGACCTGAAGCCAGACCTAGACCGCGCCGCAATCCAGAAGACGGTTCTGGTTCAGGCCGCCGACTCCTCCGAAGAGACCAACGCCATGCTCGAAAGGGCAAGTCTGCATCCCTGGATCGGCGCCGTCGTGGGCTGGATCCCGCTCATCGACCCGGACGGCGCCGCCCGAGCGCTAGAGGATTATGGGGGCGAGGCGAAGCTCCGGGGCATCCGTCACCTGCTTCACGACGAACCCGACCCACATTGGGTCCTCCAGACTCGGGTCATCGAATCGCTCGAGCTGCTGGCGCCGAGGGGCTTGGTCTTCGAGGTCCCGGCAGCCTGGCCCAACACCTCGTAGACGTGCCGGCCCTCGCAGACCGTCTGCCGGAACTGACGATCGTCATAGACCACCTCGCCAAACCACCGATCAAAGACCGAGGATGGGAGCCCTGGGCCGAGCAGCTAGCCGCCGCCTCCTCCTATCCACGGGTGTACGCCAAGTTCTCGGGGCTCGTGACCGAAGCCGATCATCAGGGGTGGACGCCGGGCGACCTCAGGCCGTACACCGACTGGGCGATCGAGTGCTTTGGTGTGGGACGGCTCATGTGGGGCAGCGACTGGCCTGTGTGCACCCAGGCAGCCACCCTGGGGGCAGTCCACAGAGCAAGCCTGAAAGCAATGGAGAACAGATCCCGAGAAGACGTCGCCGCCCTGTTCGGAGGAGTCGCCACAAACGTCTATCGCCTCGGCAGAGGGGGATGAGGATCCTGAATGCGGCAGGCCGATCATCACGGGCGCCCACCGTGGGACCAGCTCCCTCACGTTCCCGGTAGTCTGCGGACGTGACCGACCCCTACGGACAAGATCCCAACCCCACCAAACGGATCAGCTCGGCCTTGACCGACGGGCCGGATCGAGCGCCGGCGCGAGCCATGCTCAAGGCCGTGGGCTTCACCGACGAAGACCTCGCCAAGCCGGTCATCGGCGTCGCCACGACGTGGATCGAAACGATGCCCTGCAACTTCAATCAGCGCAATCTCGCCTCGCAGGTCAAGGGCGGCATTCGCTCCTCCGGCGGCACGCCCATGGAATTCAATACGATCGCCGTCTCCGACGGTGTTTCCATGGGCACCGAGGGCATGCGCGCCTCACTCATAAGCCGCGAGGTCATTGCCGACTCGATCGAGCTCGTCACCCGAGGCCACCTGTTCGACGGAATCGTGTGCCTGGTCGGATGCGACAAGACGATTCCCGCAGCGGTGATGGCCCTTTGCCGAATGAACGTCCCTGGCCTCGTGCTCTACAGCGGTTCGATCGCACCGGGCAAATGGCGCGGACGCGACGTGACGATCCAGGACGTCTTCGAAGCGGTCGGTCAACATGCGGCAGGCAAGCTGTCGGCCGCCGACCTCCACAGCCTCGAGGACGTTGCATGTCCCGGAGCGGGGGCATGCGGCGGACAATTCACGGCCAACACGATGGCGACTGCAGTCGACTTCCTCGGGATAGGGCCCGCCAGCCTGGACGGCATCCCGGCGACGGCGCCGGGCAAGCGTGCTGCCGCCGAGAAGGCCGGGCGCCTGGTGCTGGATCTGGTCAAGGACAACGTGCGGCCCCTGGATATCGTCACGCACGAGGCACTCGAAAACGCGATTACCGCCATCGCCGCCACCGGCGGCTCGACCAACGGCGTCCTCCATCTGCTCGCCATAGCCGAGGAGGCCGGGCTGGAACTCTCGATCGACGACTTCGACCGCATCGCGGCGCGTACTCCGACGATCGCCAACCTCAAGCCCGGTGGTGACTACGTGGCAACCGACCTCTACCGCGCGGGCGGTGTGGCGCTCATCGCACGTGAGCTTGCGAAGAAGGGACTCCTCCATACCGAGGCCGTCACGGTCGACGGGAGAACGATCGGCGAAATTGCAGCATCGGCCGAGGAAGCGCACATGCAGAAGGTCGTCGTGCCCATAGAAAGCCCGCTCAAGCCGTGGGGTGGTCTTGCGATACTGCGGGGCAACCTCGCCCCCGAAGGCTGTGTCGTCAAGCTAGCCGGGCATGAACGTCAGTTCCATCGTGGCCCGGCGCGTGTCTTCGACTCCGAAGAGGATTGCTTTCAGGCGGTCAAGGCCGGCGCCTTGACCGCAGGCGACGTGGTCGTGATTCGCTACGAAGGACCTGCGGGAGGACCGGGCATGCGCGAGATGCTGCATGTCACCGCAGCCATCGTCGGTGAGGGCATGGGCGAGTCGGTTGCTCTCATCACCGACGGACGTTTCAGCGGAGCCACCCGGGGGTTGATGGTCGGCCACATCTCGCCTGAAGCGGCGCACGGCGGCCCGCTGGCAGCGGTAGCCGACGGCGACATCATCGAAATAGACGTCGGTGCACGCGAGCTCCGGGTGCAGCTGTCCGATGAAGAGATCGCCAAGCGCCTCGCCGACTGGACCGCGCCCCCCCATCGCTACCAAAAGGGTGTCTTCGCCAAGTACGCAGCGTCGGTGTCCTCGGCCTCGAAGGGGGCTGTGACCAACCCCGTTTAGCCGCGCGAGGGTGTCATTTTCGGATGCTACGCACTAAGTTCGGGGTACAACGGTTTCGGGTGAAGGCAGGGAAGTCGCCAAACCGGGATGGGCCTTTCTCAGCCATCGTTCCTCCTGCTTTCCGAGCCGCGTGCTCGAGGACTCCCCGAACCACACTTCCCGTGCGATCCGGTGCCAGTTGGCGGTCGCCCCCAGACGGCCCAGGAGCGACACCACCCCAAAGGACATGCGGTTGAGCGTCACGACCACTCCCGGCAGGCCAACCTTGCGGAGTGTCTGAAAGGCGGGGGATCGAGGGTCCATGCCCGCTGCCGTCATCTCCTGAACCAGCGGGGGATCGACGGTGAGGTCGCGATCCTCGAGCACAAGCCGGTTGATGGTCTTGAGATGACTCCAGATGGCCTCGACCTCAGGCGTGTTCCGAGTCAGGATACCCATGCGTTCGAGCGCCTGTCGGGCGCGTTCCTGGTCGTCGCCGATAAGCGCCCAAACGATCTCGTGCAGAAGATCCAATGACTGCGCGTCGATCTCTCTCACCAAACCGAAGTCCAGAAAGGCCACTTTGCCACGCGGGAGCAGGAGGTAGTTGCCGGGGTGGGGATCGGCCGAGAACACCCTGAAGCGGTTCAGGCTTCCATAGAAGAAACGAAAGAGAATCTCCGCCAGCGCGTCCTTTCTCGGCTGCGGCCATTCGAGCGCCGAGTTGAAGGGCTTCCCTTCGATGAACTCCTGGGTGATCACCCGCTTCCGGCAGAGATCCGGATACACCTCGGGGATCACCACGAACGGATGACCTCTGAAGAGCTCTGCGAACCTCTGCTGGCTGACCGCCTCCCGCCGGTAGTCGAGCTCCTCGAGGACTCGAGCGCGGACCTCGTCGGTCACTTCCTTGGGATCGACGTTGGGGGCAAGAGCGACCGAGAGCTTCATCATGGCCGACAGGTTCTTGAGGTCGGCGCGTACCGCATCATCTACGCCTGGATACTGAACCTTCACTGCAACCGTCTGGCCGGAGAAAAGGGTCGCTCGATGCACTTGGCCGATGGAAGCCGACGCTACCGGCTGCTCTTCGAAAGTGGCGAATACCTTGTCCACCGGCTTGCCGAACTCCTGCTCGATCGCCCCCTTCGAGGCGGCGGGGTCCATCGGGGGCGCTGAGCTCTGCAACATCGTCAGCTTGTCCCTGTAGGTCGACATCGTCTCGTCGGAAGCCGTGAATTCATAGAAAGAGGCGATCTGCCCAAGCTTCATCGCCGCGCCCTTCATCTCGCCCAGCATGTCGACCAGCTGTTCTGCAGTCTGCTGATGGAAGTCGTCCAGGAACTCCTGGGCGCGCTCAGGATCGGCGAAAGACTTCATTCGGGTGCCGACGAAGCGCGCGGCAGACCGGCTCGTCTGGCCGGCGAGGCGTGCGCTTCTTTGGAACAGCCCCGTGGGCAGAGGGTCTTTGCGTTTGCGGTCGTTTGCCATTCTTTATCTGTACTCTAGTCCCCGTGTTAAAAGCGCGCTTGCCGGTCGTCGTTGTCGTCGTGAGCGTCCTGGCATCGGGCCCTGCCCTTGCAGGCGTTTCCGAAGGTGACTCGGCGCTTCGGTTCTTCTCTCCGCCTATTCCGCAGGTCGCCACGGTCGAACGCGGTGTCGCCACGGCCGCGTCCTCGTCTCAACGCCTCGAGCGCTTTTCTCTCAATCGCGCCATGGCGCATGTTCGCCGCCTCGCAGGGGACATCGGGACCAGGGTGCGCGCCCATTCGGGAGAAAAAAAGGCCGCTCACTACATCGCCAGACGCTTCCGCTCGATGGGGTTCAGGACACATGTGAACCCCTTCTCCGTGGACGGTGGCAGATCGAGGAACGTCGTGGCGAAATGGCCGTCGAGCATCAGGTACGGAGTGGTCCTGGGGGCACACATGGACACGGTGCCGGGGTCACCCGGAGCCAACGACAACGCCTCGGGAGTAGCAGTCCTGCTGGAGATCGCCCGTCTCATCGCCGCCCGGGAACCGTCGCGCTGGGTGAAGCTCGTCGCCTTCGGTTCAGAGGAATATGGAGTCGACGGCCGGCACCATGTCGGGTCGAGCGGATTCGTGGAACGGCTCGGCCCCCGCGGCCGGCGCCGGCTGGCGGGGATGGTGTCTATCGACATGATCGCCGACGGACGCCCTCTTCTTACCGGGACCTCAGGGATCGGACCTCCGGTGGCGGCCCGCAGCCTCTATCGCACGATCAGGGCCAAGACCAACATCGGCCTCCGCTACATCACCTTCTGTGACTGCTCGGATCACGGTCCTTTCGAGCACGCCGGAATCCCCGCCACCTTCTTGTACAGCGGAGAGGAGCCCGACTACCACTCGTCATCCGACCTTCCGCCAAATCTCATTCCTCGCGACCTGCGGAGGACCGGGCGGGCGGTGAGGGCGTTCGTGGCCGAGGTGGACCAAGGGCTCGTGCGGCGCTGGCGCTCCCGAGGCTGACGCCGGCCCTCGACGCCACTCGGCGTAACGGGTTCCTCGCGAAAAGGATTTCCCGGAAACGCCGGGAGCGCAGACGCATTAGGGCTAAGGTCGACAGAGGCGGCAAGCGCTCGATCTGGGGGCGCTGAGGCACGACAGCACCACGATCATGAGAGGGGTTAGAGATGAAGGGCCGCTATGAGCCAGTCCGCTAGGCAACCTCAGCAGACGCAAGAGGTCCAGCGGCGGCCCCGGGAATGGGACAAGAGCAGCCCCCCCGTCAAAGTGCTCTGGGGACGCGTAGCTGCTTTGGCGGCCACCATCATCCTCGCCTATCTAATCGGGCGCGCCGCAGCGCCGCAGGTCCCCGCAGAAGAGCTGAGTCGGGCACAGACGGAACTCGCCGCCGCCCAGGAACGAATCACCGAGCTCGAGACACGGCTGGAGGACACGACCTCACCCGAAAACGCCCGTCCCGAACTTTCCCCCGCAGACAACGCGGATGAGGGCGCGGAGCCACGAGCACAGGCCCCGGCGGACGGAAACGGCGCAGACGGCGATTCGGCCCCCAGCGGAGGTCCCCCCGAGGGGAACCAAGCTCCCCAGGATCAACCTGGATCCGTCCGGACCTACGTTGTCGAAGACGGCGACACCCTCAACACCATCGCCAAGGACGTCTACGGGGACGCCTCTCTGGTCGACTTGATAGCGGAGGCCAACGACATCACCGCCCAGGGCCAGATCCAGATCGGCCAGAAGCTGGAACTCCCGCCCGCACCCTGACCCCAGCCCCAGCAGGCCACCATCCGGTCGGGGAGCGCCGAGGGTGTGGGACAACAAACAAGAGATACGTGTGGATGACGCACGCTCACTGCAATCCGATTCGACGGACGGTCTGGGTGGGCTCAGTCTCCCAGAGCCTCGAAAGCGCCTTCGCCCCGGCGTTCGTAGGCTTGGGCCACCTTGGCCGGGAGCCCGGTGCAGTCCCTTTCGTCGAGGATCAATTTGCGGTCCCCTGGTGGCGTCTCCTGATCGAAGTCAAACGCGTTCATCATGTTGCTGGCCTGGCAATCTCGTTTCGTCATGCAGTCGAGGTCGTGCACGGTCTCGATGAACTTGAGAACCGAGGAGAACTCGTACTCGGTGGTGTCGACGTAGCCCTCCTTGGCCCACGGCGAGATGACCAGCAAGGGGGCCCTCGGCCCGAGACCCATTACGTCGTAGTGGGGCGGCGGAACATGGTCGTAGAAGCCTCCGAAGTCGTCCCAGGTAAGGAAGATCGCCGTGTTCTTCCAGTATTTCGAACGCATGATCTGGTTGACGACCGAAACCGTCCAGTTCTCCCCCACACACACGCTCGGTCCTCCAGGGTGCTCGTTCACCCCCGGCCCGGGAACCACCCATGTCACAGGCGCAAGCCGTTCCTTGGCGATGTCTTCGGGAAAGTCCTCCTCGCCGGTTATCTCTTTGCCCCAATGCGACGAAAAGCGCATGTGCTTGATCGCCAACATCGCATTCATCCACGACCCTTCGTCCGCGTAGTAATGCCAGCCGATCCCGGCTTTGTCCAGCTGATCGGGCAACACCTTGAAGTTGAAGCAAGCTCCCACGTGTTCCCAGTACTGAACGATCGTGTCCGCATCGTTGGCCTCCTCCGCCTTCATGATCTCGCGCTTCTCCTGCCGCGAGAGCTTTTGGAAGCGGAGGACGGTCTCATTGATGTCGTCGCAGTAACCGCCCTCGGTACTGGTCTGATCCTTGTTGCCCACGACTCTTCCCGACTGAGCTGCGACGGTGTAGAGGTGGGCGGGAAAGGTGGGCCCGTACATCGAGGTGAACAGGTTGTCCCCCAGGACGAATTCGTCGGCATATGCCCAGTAGTTGGGAATCCCCTTCCGGGTGAAGGCGGTGTAGCCGTTCATCGTCTCGCCGTTGGTCACCTGATCGAACCCATCCATCTTGCCGCCGTTGATCGACTTGACCCCATCCAGGAATGCATGGCCGAGATCGGGCTCGAAGACATCGGTCGCCACAGCCAGGTCAACGGTCTCTCCCGTCGATGTCTTGCCCGTGGTTGCTCCGTTGGCCCCGGGGTAACGCCCGAAATAGTTGTCGAACGTGCGGTTCTCTTTGATGATGAAAACGATGTGCTTGATGGGTATGTCGCGGTCGGCCCCGGCCGGAGCCGCATCGCCCCCGTCGTCCTCCTCGGGGGTGGGCGGGCCGGCCTGCTCTCCTTCCGCAGGCGCAGCCGGCTGACCCGAAGTGGCCGTCGCGTCGGTCCCGGAATCCCGAACCGCAAACCAGGCGCCGGCAGATGCGATGATAAGCATGACGAGCACGAGCGCGGAGCGCCTCCGGCGCGCCAGCATCCGTCTCCGTGCAGAGCGGCGAGCACTCCAGGCCTGGGCCGGATCAATGCGAGATCGGACGACCCGGTTCGACCCTCTTCGAGGAGGCAGAGCCCCCACCCCATTTCTTCTTGCGGAACCCGAACCCCGGCCGGGCATTCAACCGAACGGCGCCCGACACGACGCGGTAACCGATGGACGGATCCAACGTCCAAAGCTATGACGCGGCGAAATCCTACTTGAGCCCGGGGGCCCGGGGTTGGATTGACGAGGGTTTCCGCTTTGGCCGCGGCGGGTAGTTGGGTGTGTCGGAAGAGAGATATCCCTTTATCGAAGGAGAAGAGATGGACGAGTTCACAGATGGATTAGGCGACGCGTTTTCGTCGATAGCGACGTTCCTGCCGAAGGTGGCCGGATTTCTTCTGATTCTGGTCATCGGCTATTTCGTCGCCAAAGCAGTGGCGAAGGTGCTCGACAGGGTCCTCGAGCGCGTCGGGTTCGACAAAGCTGTCGAACGAGGCGGAGTAGGCAAGGCTCTCACCAAATCGCAGTACGACGCCTCGGGGATTTTGGGCAAGATCGTCTTCTACGCCCTGTTCCTGTTCGTGTTGCAACTGGCTTTCGGCGTATTCGGCCCGAACCCGATCAGCACCCTGATAGCGAGCGTCATCGCCTATCTGCCCAAGCTGTTCGTGGCCATAGTCATAGTCGTCATCGGGGCCGCGATTGCGGCTGCGGTCAAGGAAATTGTCGAGGCTTCGCTCGGCGGTCTGTCCTACGGCCGCACGTTGGCTTTCGTGGCAAGCGCCGCGATCCTGGTCATAACTGCGTTTGCCGCACTGAACCAGCTGGAGATCGCGCCGGAGATCGTGAACGGCCTCTTCTACGCCATCCTTGCGATCGTGGCAGGCAGTGCCATTGTGGCCGTCGGAGGCGGTGGCATCTCAACGATGCAGGAGTACTGGCAGCGTACTGCCCACCGCACCGAGGCGGAGAGCAGCAACATGAAGCAGGAGGCGGCCGGCTCCAAAGAGCGGATCCAGGAGCGGGCACAGGAGCGCAAGGACCAGGCCCAGACCCAAAGCGCAGGCGATGGGGCAACCCGCGTAAGCTAAAAACAACGCTCAAAGCTCAAACCCACACCCAAGAAGACCAAGAACCCGTCCGGCCACCCGGGCGGGTTCTTTTCTTGCCATACGAGAGGGAAGAAGGTTGTGTTGTGGCGGATGCCCGTCTTCTAGTGGAGGGTGCGCCCGCCCTCGGCTGGGACCAGACCGATCCTGAGGTGGCCGGTGACCGAGTCGGTCTCCAGCGCCGATGAGAAGCGCGCCAGAGCCCCGCTCTCGAGTCGCTGCCGCACCTCACTCAGCCCGGCATCGTCCATCACGTCTACATCGACGTCGACCTCCGGGCGGCGGCCGTCCTCCCGCATGCGAACCCGAGCGGAGCGCACCGCCGGATCCTGTTCGATGTCGTCCGACAGTGCGGAGGTCAAGCCGGACGCCCGCAACGTCGTCCGGCCTTCCGCCGGGTCGCGGGTGAGATCGAGCTCGGCCACAGACGGAGTAGGTGTCAGCTGCGCCTTGAGCCACCTGTAGGCAAGATAGGCAAGGATCAAGGCGACCAGGGCGACAAGGGGCCAGAACCAGTTGTCGATGCGGCCGAAAAACCCTGTGATACCGGCTGTGAGGAGCGGTTCTTGTGCCTGGGTGCTGCCGAAGGCGCCATAACCCCGTGCCACACCGTATGCCCCCGCCGCGATCAAGATGACCCCGAGCAGGGTGAAGACCGTGCGGTTGAGTGCGTCCGGAGTGCTGCTCATTGGGTCCCCCTGGTCCTGAGGTTGACGACAACGTCGGTGGGCGAATCAAGGTCGAGCGAGGCCAGTCTCGAGCCAACCGCAGACTGCACCCGCTGTTTGAGGTCCCCTTCGACGCGGCGGTTCGTCGTCGCAGACACCTGCGCCGTCCCCGCCTTCTTTATCCTCACGCGCGCCCCTGAAACGCCTTCGACGCTCATCGCGCTTCTGCCCAGGGAGCCCTCGAGACTCTTGCGTTTGACGATCGCATCAACCGGGCCGCCCGAGCTCTTCAGCGGGAACCCCAGGGGGCGTCTGGCGGCCAGAGCCAGGTAGAGCATCACGAATCCCGCCACGATCAGACCGATGCACAGCAGCCGGATAGCGGGGTTGCTCCACGGATTCTGCAGAGCCCCTTGGTACCAGGTCGTGTAAGGGATGACCAACGGAGGCTGACCGAGCCCTGCGAGCAGTATCTCGAGAACAACCAGCAACGAGCCGATCAACAGGGCGAGCGCCAACAGCGCGGCGACTATTCGTCCGAAGATGCGCAAGCTTGTCCTCCTAGCTAATTAGATGACTCTGGGCCGGGGGGGCGGCGCACTCGGAACCACGAGCTCGGGGATGGTGATGTTTACCTCACCGACCCGCAAACCCGTCAATTCGTGAATGCGTTCGACCACGTGCTGTCTGACGCGATTGGCGACCGCACCAACCGGCTCGGGATACCTCACGCTGACTACGAGGTCCACCGCCGTAGAGGCTCGATCCACCTCGGCGTGGGCCTCTGCCTCCCTCTTGTCGCCGCCTGAGAACAAATCCGCGAAGCGCCCTAACCCGGACGACTGGACGCCACCCACGCCGTCGACCTCTGAGGCGGCGCGACCGGCGATCTTCTCGACCACCCTTGGAGTGATGATCGTGTGCCCGCGTTCGGTGATCAGCAGATCGCTCGAAGAGGGGTCTTCGGTTGCCTCGTCGGATGGCACCGGGGCAAAGGGGGCCGGAGAGAAGGGGGCCGGGGTGAAGGGCGCTGGGGTCGTCTCGACGTGCTCGGGCGTGACCAGGGGATCTGCGGCTCCGGGGAGGCGAACTTCATCCTCCTCCCACATCGAGGACTCCGCCGACGGATGGTGGGTCTCGGCAACCGGTGCAAAGGGCTCCTGAGCCACTGCCGGCTCGACCGGTTGGGGACGCTCCTCAGGGGTGAAGGGCTCCAGCCCTCCCTTGTCCTCCCGGGCCTCGGGCGCCTCGGAACCCACGTTCGATCCGGTCTCGGTTTGATCAACCGGAATCGTGTCCGGAGGAGGGGTCGCGCCTGCTGCCCATGCCGCCGCTGCGGTCTCGCCCAGGGGGTCATCACGTATCGATGACTCCTCGACCACGGGGATCTCTTCTAGTCGAGACGCCTCGTCATCCGCATCGGCAGGGGCTTCACCCTCAGCCGGGTCATCGCCCGCAACCTCGAATTCCTTGGTCTCGAACTCGTCTGGGTCGGAGCCCCCGCGCCGACTCATCGCCGGTTCGGCCCGCCGCCGATGTACTGCGACACGTCGAGCTCACCCTCGACAACCTTCATAACGACGAAACCCGCTGCGCCAAAGAGCGCTACCACGAGCATCTCGCCGAAACCCACCAGCACCAGAGCGAGTCCCAGGATCAGACCCACGAAAAGTCCGGCAACCGTCGGCTTCATCGAATTCCTCCCTCCACGTCAGATAACTCTCCTTGACGACCGTCTCCGCACACTCCATTGTTTGCGGAACCACACCACAGGTACCTCCATGCCCCGGGGCCTGTGATAGAAGACGACCTCCGAACCGCTGAGACGGGACCCTTCTCCCGAAAGGCGGCGGTACTCCTCTGCACCTGCTTTGAAGAAATCGGGGTGCCCCCCCCTGTCGGGATGATGTTCGAGGGCAAACCGCCGCCAGGCGCCCTTGAGCTCGTCCTGGTTGGCGCCCGCACGCACTCCCAGCGGAGACGGCGGTGATTGCATCTTCAAGTTGGCCCCCCTGTGCCCCTCTTCTTGGAGGTTCGCTTCTTCTTCGGAGGCTGGGAGCTCGCCGGAGGTGCCACCGGCTCACCTGGTATCACGTCGCCGGGAACCTCGTCTTCGAGCACGGGATCATCGGGCAGGATCTCGCCCGGAAGCACGTCGGCTGCAGGATCTCCTTGAACAGACGGCGCAGCCTCCGGTTGGGCCAGCCGCAGATCGGCCTGGACTTCAGAGGCCACCGGATCTGGTGCAAGCGGATCCGCTATCGGGTTTCCGGGAAGTGTGTCACCGGGCAGGGGCATCCCCGCCGGCGCAAGCGCCGCCTGCCCGGCGGGGCCCGAGAGAGTGTCCTCGGGAGGCTCGTCGGCTCCGAGCAGCGCCGGGGGGATGTCGACGTCGTCGATGTAGACGGCCACAGGCAGCCCCCCGGCCACCGGCGCCGCGGCCCCGCGGACCTCGTCGGCAACCTGCGGGAGAGGCACATCCCACGCCGCCACCACGTGCACCTCGAGCTGATCCTCGCCAAGGCGGACGCCTTCGACGCGCCTGCCCGGAAGATACGTAGCCACCTCGGCGACGCCGCCGGGATAGAGACGGGCGACCGAGGGGCATGCAGAAACCGCTGCGGCAATGACCTCGGCGTCGACGGGCATGTTCGTTACTGGACTCGTGGCTCGGGAGGCGGAGGTGACGGCTCTTCCGGCTGCTCGATGAAAACATCATCGACCGATACGTTCACCTCGGTGACCTGCAGCCCGGTCATCGCTTCGACGCGCTGGACGATGTTGTCCCGCACCGCTTGTGCAACGTCGACGATCGAGACTCCGTACTCGGTCACGATATCGACATCCACAGCGGCCTGGCGCTCGCCGACCTCGACCCTGACTCCCTGAGAGGGGCTCGGCTGGTTCCCACCCATCGGCAGCTTCTCGACGAGTCCCCCGATTGCTCGTGATCCGCCGGTGCCCATGTTGTGCACGCCCGATACTTCACGGGCTGCCATACCCGCAATCTTCGTTACCACCGAGTCCGCAATCGAAGTCTTGCCCTTGTCGGTCAAGAGATCGCTTCCCCCGGTTGCCGAGGTACTGGCCAAGCTTCCGCTCATACCACTCCCACCTTTCTTTCCCAAACGAAGAGGAACTGCGCCCCGGCAGCACCCTCTGATAAGCCTTCCCCTGGACCCAACGGGAGTAACCTACCAAGAGCGCTGTCGCGCCGCACCCTGCCTGGCGAAAATACTCGCAAAAGAGCCCAAAGCCGAGGCCGGCCAGAAGGAGAACGTGAGCCTGAGGGCTATGGGAAGCTTCGAGATTCTCGACCACACCGCAGATGTGGGGATCAGGGCACAGGGCTCGAGCCTCGAGGAGCTGTTCGAGCAGGCAAGCCGAGGGCTTGCCGAGATCATCGGTATCTGGGCCCCTGTCTCCGCACCGAAGCGAGAAGGCCATTTGCCCGCAGAGCAGATCGTGATCGACCTGGGTGCAAAGGACCTCGGGGGCCTGTTGGTCGACTGGCTGGGTGAGATCGTCTACCTCGCGGACGTAAAAGAAAGTCTTCTGACGCACGTCGACGCAGAAGCGGTTGGCGAGCCCGGTGGGGCCGAGGCAGGAGGGTACACCGCCGCCGGCCGGCTCTGGCTCGAGCCACGGACAGGCAAGCAGCCGGAGGGGACCGCAGTGAAGGCGATCACCTATCACCGGTTGAAGGTAGCGCCCACTCCTGCCGGTTGGATGGCAGAGGTCTACGTCGATGTCTAGCTCAACCGAACCGCGGAAGGTTGGGGAGTTCGAGTGGGAGATCCCCCTTGGCTACGTCGATGGCATGCGGGTTCCCGGCCATATCTTCGCTTCGGACGCGCTGTTCCACAAAGCGGCCGAAGACCACTCCATAGAGCAGGTTGCTAACGTGGCTACCCTTCCGGGCATCGTCGGCGCCTCCTATGCGATGCCCGACATCCACTGGGGATACGGTTTTCCCATCGGAGGCGTCGCTGCCACAGACATTGCAGGCGGCGGCGCGATCTCTCCGGGCGGGGTCGGCTTCGACATCGGTTGCGGCGTCCGCCTGCTCCGGAGCGAGCTGCCGTGGAACGACATCCGCACACGGCTGCCGGGCATTGTCAGGTCGCTCCGGCGCATGATTCCGCGTGGGGTCGGCGGCAAGGGCAGGCTGCAATCCGGCCCTCACGAGATGGACCGGGTGCTTCAGGAGGGGGTCGGGTACGCGTTAGTCCGCGGGGTGGGGTGGGAAGAGGACGCCGAGATGACCGAGGATTCCGGCACCCTCGCCGGCGCACGCCCCGTCTACGTGTCCGATCGCGCCAAAGAACGTGGGGGAGCACAGCTTGGAAGCCTCGGCGCCGGCAACCATTTCCTGGAGGTTCAGGTGGTCGAGCAGATTCTCGACGCACCTGCCGCCGACGCGATGCGCCTGTGGGAGGGGCAGGTCTGCGTCATGATCCATTCCGGCTCGCGCGGTGTCGGACATCAGGTATGCACCGACCACCTCAAGGTCTTCGACCGCGTCATGGGCGAGCTGGATATCGTTGTTCCCGACCGGCAGCTCGCATGTTTGCCCGTGGAACACGAGCTTGCCCAGAGTTATCTCGGCGCGATGGACGCCGCCGGAAACTTCGCTAGGGCCAACCGCCATGTCCTCGCCGATGGGGCGCGCGCGGCGTTCGAACAAGTGCTGGGCGCCGGGGCCCGCGACATGGGAATGGCCACTGTCTACGACATCTCCCACAACCTCGCCAAGATTGAGACCTATGAGGTTGACGGACGCCCACGAGAGCTCTGCGTTCATCGAAAGGGCGCAACACGTGCCTTCGGTCCCAATCATCCGGACCTTCCGGATCGCTACGCACGTGTCGGACAACCTGTGATGGTTCCGGGCAGCATGGGCACCGCGTCGTATGTGTTGGCCGGCCTGGAGGGGGCCCGGGGGCTTTCGTTCAGCTCCACATGTCACGGCGCAGGGCGTTTGATGAGTCGCACGAAAGCGCGCAAGCACATGGACGGCCATGCGCTGAGCCGGCAGTTGAGCTCCCAGGGGATTCTGCTGGCCGGGTCGAGCTCGAAGCTCCTGTCCGAGGAAGCACCCTACGCCTACAAGGATGTCGCCGAAGTGGTGGCGGTGTGTGAGGGGGCGGGGCTCACAAAGACGGTGGCGCGCCTCCGTCCCGTGGGAGTCGTCAAAGGCTAGTGGTTCGTCGCGCAAGTAGCGCCTGCACCGAGAGCGAATGCGTCGGTAATTTGCGCGACGAGGCACTAGTGCGTCTGTGCGTAGGTCCCGCCGCCCTGCGACGAGCTGCACGACGAAGTCGGGGTAGAAGTATGAGAATCGGCGGGATGCATGCAACCTTTCGCCCCTCCGGGCCCGTCAAAGTGGTCATGGAAACCAAAACGAGATTACGCGTGAGAACGGGTGCAGGTTTGGCGGCTCTGGCGCTGGCCCTGGGTGCTTGCGGCGCGCCGAATGGGGGCGGCTCAGGCTCAGGGAGCGGGTCGGGGCCGGATGGGCCCGTGGCCGGCACTCCGGGGACGGGCTCCGGAGGTGGAGGTG
>Ga0183260_10001326_pt1 | contig 20819 bp, 13 predicted proteins | sample AntDrymUQ4972206_2_FD_129768 | JGI IMG/M metagenome (GOLD analysis project Ga0183260, IMG submission 129768) | Polar desert sand microbial communities from Dry Valleys, Antarctica - metaG UQ497 (22.06) (version 2) (version 2) | ecosystem: Environmental > Terrestrial > Soil > Desert | place...
ACGAAGAGCGCGGACTGGTTCGTGTTCCGGTAAATCCGTCCGGCATCGTCCTGCGAGGCGCCCCATTGCCCCCGCGAGAGTGTCTTGCGGACCTCGAACTGCCCCTTCTTCAGCCGCAGGAAGGTGTCGACCTCCGACGTGTGGATCCAGTTGTCGAGTGCCCAGAGCAATGTGTTCGCGTTGTGCTCGACGTTGGCAAACTCCTGTCCATACGTGTCGGTGACGAGATCCTTCCTGTCGGCCTTGAGGTCACCATCGGTGTCGCGTGCAAGCCAGAGGTTCGGCGGTTCGCCCACCAGCACGCCGCGCTCGAGGACCTTCATCGCCCGGGGAAGGACCAGGCCATCGAGAAAGACGGTCTTCTTGTCCATCTTCCCGTCGCCGTTGGTGTCTTCCAGCACACTCACGCGCCCGCTTGGCTCGCGCTCGTTCGTGCCTGCCAGATCGCGCATATACGCGGGCATCTCCAGTACCCAGAGCCGCCCATTGGCGTCCCAGTCGATCGCCACGGGCTCTTCGATCATCGGCTCGCTGGCGACGAGCTCGAGGCGGTAGCCCGGCGGGAGATGGAAGGTCTTCATGGCCTGCTCGGGTGTCAGGACCGGTGAAGAGTCTTCGGGAACCGACTGCAGGGGTGGAGCCCAGGGGGCGGGGTCCTGTGTCGCGTAGCCGGTGAGGACTGCGGAGACGGCGAGGAGCAGAGCGAGCTTCTTCATACGTTGGACGGATTTGGATGCACCCACGGGCCACGATAACTGCGGCTGAGCAGCCGGTTGGCTTCAGCATCGCCGATGACTTCTCCCTTCGCGTGGTCCCACGCAAGGGAGCGTCCGAGTCCCTCCGAGAGATTCGCGAGGATGCACGCGGTGGCGGAGATGTAACCTTCCTCGATATCCGCGACGGGCCGGCGGCGCGACTCGATACAACTCAGGAAGTCGGTCATGTGGCCGCGGATGGCCGGTGCCACGTGACGCTCGAGGTCCTTCTCGGTGCGGTCGCCGGGGTACTGCTCGTACTCGTAGACCACCTCTTCGCTGATCGGTTGTCCCCCCTTGCCGGAGGGAATGAAGTCCCAGCCCATGACGCTTGCCTTCAGCGTCCCTTTGTCGCCGTAAATCGTCGCACCCCACGGGTACTTCGGGTCGGGAGGATCACCCCACGTCCGGTGCGTCCAGACGACCGGGAAGGCGGGGAAGTCGAACGTGGCGGTCTGCGTATCGGTGATGTTGGCTTTGGCGTCCTTCTGCACGAGGATGCCGCCAGACGAGCTGATCCGCGTGGGCATGCCGAGCTCCAGCATCCAGCGCACCATGTCGAGCATGTGGACGCACATGTCCCCGACGATACCGTTGCTGTACTCCATGAACGCGCGCCAGCCGCGCGGGTGCACGATGGTGTTGTAGGGCCTCATCGGCGCGGGGCCGGTCCACATCTCGTAATCGAGATGTGCCGGTGGCTGGGTGTCGGGGGGATTCGTCCGGTTCCGCATGTGGTAATAGCAGTAGATCTCGACGAGCCCCACCGTGCCCAGCAGGCCTTCGCGAATGACGCGATCCCGGGCATGGATCAGGTGTGGTGTGCTGCGCCGCTGCATGCCCACCTGCACGACTTTCTTGTACTTCCGCGCTGCCGCCAGCATCGCCTGGCCTTCGACCACATCCACGCTGATCGGCTTCTGCACCCAGACGTCGGCACCCGACCGCACCGCCTCGATCATCGGCAGGGCATGCCAGTGGTCGGGCGTCACGACGAGCACGATGTCCAGGTCTTTCTGCTTGAGCATCTCGCGGTAGTCCGTGTACGTGCGCGGCGTGTTCTTCGACACCTGCCGGCCCGCCACCTGTGCGGCCGCGTCCGCCAGCAGATTCTTGTCGACGTCGCAGAGCGACACGACCTCCACCGGGGCGACCTGTATGAGTCTGAACAGGTCAACCTTGCCATACCACCCGGTGCCGATCAGGCCAACTCTTTTCCGGGTGTCGGCCAGCTGCGCCGCATATGCGCGTACTGACGATGCCGCCAGGGCCGCCGCGCCGGTCTTGAGAAAGTTTCTTCGATGCATGCTCCGATCCTATATCCCTTTGCTTCTCCCTTCTCCCTTGTCCCTTCTCCTTCCCCCTTGCGCCTTCTTCCCTTCCCTCGTCGCATAATATGCCCCGATGTCTCTGTTGATCAGGTCGTCCGGCGCAGCCGTTCTGGCCCTCGTGGTGCTCTTCAGCACGTTCATTGCCGGTGCCGAGCAGGCGCATGTGCACCCGTTCCTGGAAGTCCCGCTGCAGCCGCTTGCACAGGGGGCCAGGCGGCTCGAGACGGCCATGCGGTTCCTCGGGCAGCCGCTGCCCGCTGCGGATCATCAGGCGATCAACGAAGTCCTCGGCATGAAGGATGAGCGGGAGGGGGTGGCTCGGCTGCAAGGAGTACTCGACGCCCACGTGCTCGTCGTCGTCCATATCAATCCCGAGAGCCGCGTGCGGGTAGAGCAGGGGGCCGCCCGACCTGACCTCGTACAGGGGGGCACGAGGCTGTTCCTGGTGAAGGTCATCAACGAAGCGGGGGTGACGGCCCCCCTGACGGTGCAGAGCCCGAATGCAGGGCGCGTCTATATCCCTTCGCGAGGGGGAGTCGGGGGGCCCGAACCAGAGATGGTGCTCACCCAGGCGGATGTCCGCGAGCGCTGGGCCGACCTCTCGCTGTATACCCAGCAACCGATGCGCTCACGGTTATCGGGGCTCGGCATCGAGTACGCCATTCTGCAGGTCTCCAGCCGCGATGCGGGGCAGCGCTCCGCCCTGATCAGCTTCAATGTGGGTCAGGGGTCGCAGGATATCGGGTTCCGCAACGACGTCGAGGTGCTGTTCACCGCGGCGCCGGCACACCAGGTGCGCGTCCGGGTGCAGGACGAGGAGGGGCAGCCGGCCACGGCCGCCTTCCTGATCCGCGACGACCTCGATCGGCTGTACCCGAGCATCTCCAAGCGTCTGGCGCCGGATTTCTATTTCCAGCCGCAGGTCTACCGCCGTGACGGCGCGACGCTCGAGCTTCCTGCCGGATCCTTCGATGTGACGGTGACCCGGGGGCCCGAGTATCTCCCGCAGACGCGCCGCCTGGCCGTGAACGGCCCCATGGAGCTGCTGTTCAGGCTGGTCCGCTGGATCGACCCGACGCGTGACGGGTGGTATCCCGGGGATCACCACATTCACTCGGCCGGCTGTTCCCACTACGAGAACCCGACCGAAGGGGTGCTGCCCGAGGAGATCTGGCCCCAGATCGACGGCGAGGCGCTGAGCGTGGCCTCCGTTCTCACCTGGGGGCCGTCCTACTATTTTCAGAAGCAGTTTTTCACGGGGGCCGATCACCCGCTCTCCACTCCGTCGCGCCTCATGCGCTACGACCTGGAAGTCTCCGGCTTTCCTTCCAGCCATGCGGGCCATCTCGTGCTCCTGGGACTCGAGGACCAGGATTACCCGGGCACGAAGCGGCTCGAGGACTGGCCCACGTGGACGCTGCCGGTCCTGCGCTGGGCAAAGGCGCAGAAGGCCGTAGTGGGGTTCGCCCACTCGGGCTGGGGACTCGAGGTGCGGAGTGCCGATCTGCCCAACTACGAGATGCCCGGCTTCGACGGCATCGGGGCCAACGAGTTCATCGTCGGGGTGACTCACCCCGGCGTGGTGGACTTCATCTCGGCCGGAGACACGCCGTACGTGTGGGAGCTCAACATCTGGTACCACACGCTGAACGTCGGGTTCCGCACGACGATTAGCGGCGAAACGGACTTCCCGTGCATCACCGACGACCGCATCGGGCTCGCACGTTCTTACGCGAAGGTGGACGGTCCGCTGACCTACCGGAAGTGGATCGACGCGATTGCTGCCGGCCGCAGCTATGTGTCGGACGGGAAGAGTCATCTGATGGATTTCGCGCTGAACGGAACGGCCTCCGGCCGGGCCGACAGCGAGGTGCGGCTCGACCGCCCCGGGATCGCGACCGTGACCGTCCGCGCCGCCGCCAGACTGGATGAGGAACCGAACGAATCGATCCGCCGCCTGCGCTACGACGAGAAGCCGTACTGGGACATCGAGCGCGCTCGGATTGGTACGGGCCGCGAGGTGCCGGTGGAGATCATCGTGAACGGCGAGCGTGCCGCCGTCCAGTCGCTCGTGGCCGACGGCACCATCCGGACCCTGACGTTCGAGGTGCCCATCGAGCAGAGCAGCTGGGTTGCCGCGCGGATCCTCCCCTCGTCGCACACCAACCCGGTCTTCGTGCTGGTAGACGGCCAGCCCGTCCGCGCCTCACGCCGCAGCGCCGAATGGTGCCTGAACGCGGTGAATCAGTGCTGGACGCAGAAGGCACCCCAGATCCGCCCCGCGGAGGCGGAGGAGGCCCGCAAGGCGTACGAGCACGCCCGTCAGGTCTACAAGCAGCGCCTGGCCGAAACCCGGTGATCAGGTGCCGAACCCGCAGAACCGAACCCTGTAGAACCGAACCCAGCAGAACCTGCAGAACCGAACCATGCCGAACCCAGTCGAACCCCGAAGAACCCCGCAGAACCTCTGTCTTCTGACCCTCCTCGTCCTCTGCATCGCAGCATCCGGCAGGGCCCAGCAGACGTCCGACTTCACCCCGCTGTTCAACGGGCGGGATCTGAGCGGCTGGGTGAACGTGAACTGCGCGCCGGAAACGTGGAGCGTGCGGGAGGGGATGATTCACTCGACGGGGAAGCCTATCTGCGAGCTGCGGACGGACCGTATGTACGAGAACTTCGTCCTGGAGCTCGAGTACACGCACCTGGTGCCCGGGGGAAACGCAGGCGTCTTCATCTGGGGTGACGCGCTGACGGCGCGGGGACAGCCGTTCGTGCGCGCCATCGAGATTCAGGTGCTCGACGGACAGGAGACCGCGAACTACACGAGCCATGGCGACATCTTCCCGATCCATGGGGCGACGATGACGCCTGACCGCCCGCATCCCGCGGGATGGGCGCGAAGTCTGCCGAGCGAGCGCCGCGCCCGTCCTGCCGGGGAGTGGAATCATTACCGCATCACGGCTGACAAAGGCACGGTCACGCTGGCCGTGAACGGCAAAGAGGTCTCGGGCGGGTATGACATCTCTCCCCGGAAGGGTTACATCCATCTGGAATCGGAGGGGGGAGTCGTGCAGTGGCGGAACCTGCGGGTGAGGGAACTGCCCTCGGCCGGTGTGCTGCCCCCTGCCCTGGTGGCAGAGGAGGATCAGGGCTTCAAAACCTTGTACACCGGCACTGACTTCCGGGGGTGGCGTCATTCCACGGCCCACGAGGGGCGCTGGGTGTCGAAGGACTGGATCATTGCGGCCGACGGCAAGGGGGACGCGGAGGGAGACGTCCTGTGGACGGAAGGGGTCTTCGGCGACGTCTCGCTCATAGTGGATTGGCGGTGGACGGACAAGGGACCTGACGGTGATGTGCTGCCGATCAGCGTGGCTGGCGCTGAACTGCCGGCGGAGGCCAGGGCGCTCGTGGCGCGTGAGCTGGTCTCGAGGTCGGCGAGCGGGCAATGGCACCGCGCACTGCTGCGGATCCAGGGCGGGCGCCTGTCGCTGACGCTGGACGGAGTGGACGTGTTCGCGGACATCCCGTTGGCAGGGGGGAAGAACGCTCCAGTCGGCCTGCGTCATTCCGGCAGGCGGCTGGAGTTCGCCAACATCTTCGTCAGGGAGTGAGGGGAACACCCGGCTTCACGCCATAGCGGTACAGCTCCTGTCCCGCCGTGTCGACGAACGCGACGTCGATGCCCGCCGACGAGATCTCGAGCACGGCGAACCCATGTGTGCTCTTCGCGAACAGCGAGCGCGGGCCTGGTTCGATGGGGCGCAGCTTGCCGCCGGATCCCGCGATGAAAAAATGCAGGTTCCCCTCCGGCTGGAGGTGTTGCATGTCGTGATCGTGCCCGGCCAGGTAGATGTGGGCTCTGCCCCGCAGGACGGGCAGCAGCTGTTCGATCTTGGTATTGCTGTCTTCGTGTTGGCCGTGCGAGTAGATCGGATGATGACCGTAGACGATCTTCCACCTGGCCTGGCTGGCGTCGAGCGCGGCCGTCAACCAGAGCAGCTGCTTCTCTGAAATCACATCGGTATCAAGGGCAAAGAATTGCGCCGGACCAGCAGTGAATGTGTAGTACGCCGCCGGCATCCGCCAGCTCTCACTCCTGTGGGTATAGAGGATCTCGGCGGCCGGGCTGTTTGGCTGCCCCCAGTCGTGGTTTCCGAGCGTTGCGTAGAACTTGATCCGCAGCGGGTCGTAGAGATCGCTCCACCACGTCTTCCACCTCGGGTCGTCCGGGCTCTCCATCCCAATCGAATAGAAGTTGTCCCCCAGGGTGACGGCGAAATCGAAGGGCCGGCCGGCGTGATACGAAAGCATTGCCGCGGCGACCCGCCGTTGATCCGGGCTGCCGTCCCCGAAGTCGCCGAACGCGAGCACGCGTACCGGGGTTTCAGCAGGAGCCGCCGCAAACACCGGGGGCGGCCGCTGCATGAAGGTCGGCAGCAGCCCTCCGCGCATGACGGTCGCCCAGCGTTCGTGCTCGGCAGCCAGGGTATGGAGCTGCGTCGCGTCACCAGCGGCGTGCACCTCCTGAATCCGTCTTTCCAGCAGCCCCATGAGCGGCGCCACTGCACGGGTACGCAGCAACTCCAGCGCTGCGACGGCGTTGACGGGATCACGCTCCCGCAGCACGGCCCGCTCGAGGGCCGGGCCGATCCGGGGATCGCTGATGTCCTCGAGCTCATCGAGAATCTCCGCCCGGACCGCCGGCGAGGGGTCGTCCTCCAGCAGTCCCAGAACAAAATCCAGCGTGCCGATCGGGTCGGCTTCCATCAATTCCTCGACGAGGTCTTCTCGCCTGGCGTCGTCGCGCTCTGCGAGTGCGGCCCGGGCACGCTCGCGCAGCGCAGGCGGAAGGGTCTCGAGGCGCTGCGCCGCCGAATCCTGCCGTGCGACCGCGGGCGTTCGAGAGGCCAGCGCGAAAGATCCGTATCCGAGCGCCGAAATGAGGATGGCCGAAGCAAGTGCAGTGTGGTGCATGGAAATCATCTCTGTGCCTGTGGGTCTCGCGAAACTTCCGCAGAGGCTGTGAAGGACCTTGTCATCACCCCGCAGCGTCGTCGAAGCGCCGCTCCACGAGGTCGGCCAGGGCCTCCACTGCGGCGACCTCGTCTTCGCCACTTGCCTGGATCAGCAGTTCTGTGCCTTGTCCAGCTTCGAGCAGCATCAGGCTGAGAGCGCTCTTGCCATCCGCCTGGTGGTCGTTCTTGAGCACGTGAATGGCCGAGCGGAAGCTGCTCGCGGCGGCCATGAAGACCGTCGCGGGCCTCAGGTGCAGGCCGGTCGCGTTGTCGAGCCTTACACGGCGCGCGTACATCGATCTTCATCTCCCGCTGGTGGTGCTCCGGCAAGGCGGGCGTCGACCGCCGCGGTGGTCCAGAGCGCCATGAGCTCCTCCCCGAGTGCCCGCGCCTCCTCCCTGGAGACTCCTCGCACCAGCTCTTTCGTCCGGGCGATCGCGTCTGGCGCAACGCTCAATTCGGTCACACCAAGGCCGATGAAGAACGGTGCCATTCGTGCACTTCCGGCCACTTCGCCGCAAGCCGACAGGGAGGTGCCGCTACGAGACGCCGCCGCTGCCGCACCGCCCAGAAGCCGCAGAACGGCCGGATGCTGCGGCTGATAAGGTGTTGGTTCCCGTGTTTCCCGGTCGGCCGCAAGCACGTACTGTGTCAGGTCGTTGGTCCCGAAGCTGAGGAAATCGGTCACCGCGGCGAGCTCGTGCGCCATGACGGCAGCGGCGGGCGTTTCGATCATGACGCCGATCTGGAACCGATCCGCGATTTCGCCGGGTCCGGCTTCACGAAGAAGCTCGCGCACGCGAGCGACATCTCCAGGATCGTTCACCATCGGCAGCAGGAGGCGTATGCGGCGTCCGATGAACGCGCGAGCAAGCGCGCGACATTGAGTGTGCAGGAGCTCGGGGTGTGCGAATGCCAGCCGCACCCCGCGCAAGCCGAGCGCCGGGTTCGGCTCGGGGGGCAGCCGGAGGGCCGGGGGCCGCTTGTCTCCACCAAGGTCCAGCAGTCGAACGGTGAGAGGCCGGTCGCCAGCCAACCCGGCGATCTCGCTGTACACCGCAACCTGCTCGTCCTCCGAGGGCAGCCCGTCATGGCGGAGGAAGAGCCATTCCGTCCTGAACAGGCCGATCCCGTCCGCCCCGGCCGCCATCGCCCGCCGTGCGTCCTGCGGCCCCGCGATCGTGGCTGTGACCGACACGGGTACGCCGTCACGCGTTTGCGCCGGCCGCGGATCGCATTCGACGCTCGCGACGCGGGCCGTGCCGCCGAAGGCTGGACAGGCGGCGGGCTCCGGATCGACGACGACCTGTCCGCAGGTTCCATCCACCAGGAGCATGTCGCCGTCACGAACGAGCGACATCACGCGGGCCACCCCGATCACAGCCGGCGCTCCGATGGCCCGCATGAGGATGGCGGCGTGCGATGTCTCCACGCCTCCTTCGAGCACGAACGCGAGCGGCCGGCCGGCGGCCAGCTGCATCACCTGGGCCGGCGAGAGGTCCGGGGCGCACACCACACCTCCGATGGCCGGGAGGACGGGCGGCGTGTTTCCCTCCAGGTGCTGTGCGATCCCGTCACAGACGTCGCGCAGATCGGCGGCGCGGCCGCGCAGCACCGGGTCGGCGAGCGCTTCGACACGCGCCGCGAGTGCGGCTCCGGCCTGCGCCAGCGCGTCCACAGCCGTGACACCCCGATTGAGGTACTCGTCAATGGCGGCCGCAACCATCGGGTCGCCCATGAGTGCGAGGTGCGCGCGAACAATCTGCCGTGCCGGGCCCTCCGGGAGCGCCTCCGCACGGCCGCGCAGGCTGGCTTCTGCACCGCTTCTCGCCGCGGCTACTTCCGCGCGTGCGTCGGCAGTCCTGCCACGTCCCGCGGGGGCATCCCGCCGCACCGTGAACACAGGCCCTGCGGCACTGCCGGGGACGATTCCCAACCCTTGGAGGGCTCTCACGGCCGCACCACCACCTTCATCACCTGCCCCTGCTCGACCGCCAGCAGGCCCTCCATCACCCGATCCAGAGGCAGTTGGAGCTCGACGAGCCGCCGGATCGGCAGCTGGCCTGAGGCCACCAGGTCCAGCGCCTGGCGGTTGTGCACCGGCCGCGAGCCATACGCGCCGACAATCGTCAGCTCGCCGTAATGTACGGCGTTGGCGTCGAGCGAGATCATCGGGTTGGTCTTCGGCAGCCCCCCGAAGAAACTGATGCGCCCCTGCCGTGCCGCCAGCGTGACGGCCGCCTCCTGAGCGCGATGCGACGGCGCCGCGACGATGACGACCGAGGCCCCCTCGCCATCGGTCTCCTCGAGTACGCGCGTGCGCACGTCCTCCCGCATGGCATTGATGAGAACGTCAGCCCCGAACGCGGCAGCCGCCTGCAACCGCTCCTCCCGAAGGTCGACGAGAATGATTTTCGCTGCACCATTCACGCGCGCGAGGGCCGCATGGAGGCAGCCGATGGGGCCGGCGCCGATGACGACGACTGTGTCGCCGCCGCGCACACGGAGAAGTTCCTGGCCATTGATCACACATGCCAGCGGCTCGGCAATGGCCGCTTCCTCGAACGAGAGGGTTTCCGGCAGAACGTTGACACAGCCCGCCCGAACGGCTGTTGCGGGAACGGTCATGAACTCCGCGAGCCCTCCGTCGAATTGATACCCGATCGACCGAAGCTGTCCGCACATGGTCTCGGCTCCGCGCCGGCAGTAGCGGCAGTCACCGCATGGAATGGCCGGTGCGACGGCCACCCGCTGTCCCTCGCGAAAACCGGAGACTGCGCTGCCCGTCTCCTCAATCGTGCCGCTCACCTCGTGCCCGAGCACGACTGGCCGGTCGATGTTGCGTGCGCCATGACGGAAGGTGCGCACATCGCTGCCGCAGATCGCACAGGCCGCCACCCTCACCAGCAGCTCCCCCTCCAGAGGGGCGGGACGGGGCAGCCGGGTCACCCGGAGATCGCCGGGCCCGTGGAACACGGCTCCCTTCATGGTCTGTTGGCGTGCACCGTGATCAGGCAAATGCTCAGCCCCCCGTCATGTCGAAGATGGTTTCGATCGGCGGCAGGTTTGTTCCGGCTTTCAAGCGGCCGAGCAGATCCTCATCGCTGAGCACACGTGCCACCGACGCGAGCAGCCGCAGATGGGCATCGTCTCCGGTGCCCGCAAAGCCAATGGCGAGGCGCACGCGCTGCCCCGACGCCCACTCGAGCCCCTCAGGAATGGCGGCGATCACCAGCGAGTTCCGCAGGACAGCGTCGCGCACGTCCGCGGTGCCGTGGGGGAGCGCGACTTCCGGGGTCACGATGGTGTTTGCCTGCTCCTCCTTCCGGAGCATGCCGTCTATATACGCCGGCGTGACCGCCGAGACGCGCAGCATCGCCTCGCCAATCGCCTCGATGACGGCCCGCTTCGATGCAAACGTGTGCTGCTCGAGTATCTGAACCGTCGGCGGCTCGACGCGCGGGATCACGTCGACGCCTCCGGTGCGGCGGAAGGCCGGAATGCCCGGACGATCGTGTCGTAGACCGGACTGTTGATGAACTCGTCCACGACGTAGACGGTTGCTCCCGGCGCTCTGGACCGCGCACGGTCAGCCAGCGTGGCGTGTACGACCACCACGGCAGCTTCGCGCGGGAGGTCGGCGATGGCCGAGTGCGTGACGGTGATGTCCACACCTGCCTCCCGCAGCTTCCGCCGCAGGATGGCTGCTCCGATGACCGATGAGCCCATCCCTGCATCGCACGCAAAGACGATCGAGCCGCGGTCCAGGGGGGGAGCCGCCGGCGTCTTGTGGGCCAGGCTGTGCTCCCGGGCCTGCGCGAGATCTGCGGGCGTGGCGCCCGCACGGGCACGCCGGACCAGCGGAACCGCCGCGAGGAACGAACACCCAGCACCAGTCGCCACTCCGAGGAGCACCGGGAGCGCGCCGCCGCGCGGCGCCATCGCGAGCTGCGCAAAAATGCTCCCGGGTGAGGGTGTCGCCACCAGGCCGGCTCCGGTGGCGACGAACACGACGTTCGCAGCTACTCCTCCTGCGACCAGCGCCACGATCGTCAGGGGCTGCATCAGGACGTACGGGAAGTAGATCTCGTGAATCCCCCCCAGGAAGTGCACGACCATCGCCCCTGGTGCCGACTGGCGCGCCGCCGCGCCACCGCACAGCCAGACCGCTGCCAGCAAGCCTAGCCCCGGGCCCGGATTGCTTTCGAGGAGGAAAAAGATCGAGCGGCCCGCCGCATGGGCCTCTGACGCCCCCAGGGGTGCCAGAATGCCGTGGTTGATGGCATTGTTCAGGAACAGGACCTTGCCCGGCTCGATCACCAGCGCGATGAGCGGCAGCAGTCCCGCGGAGGTCAGCGCCTGGGCCGCGGCGCCCAGCGCAAGGGTGGCGCTCTGGATGGCGGGACCAACCGACAGGAGGGCAGCCAGTGCGAGGAGCGTGCCGCAGGCGGCCGCGGAGAAGTTGGAGGCGAGCATCTGGAGGGCTGGGGGCACACCGGCGGTGCGAGCGTCGATTTCACGGATGGCCCACCCTCCGATTGGCCCGATCACCATCGCGCCAATGAACATCGGCACATCGGTTGCCGCGATGGCGCCCATCGTCCCGATGGCGCCGACCACACCGCCGCGCGGCCCATGCACCAGGCGCCCGCCAGAGAACGCGATCAGAATCGGCAGCAGCGTCAGCAGCATCGGCGAGATCAGCGCCGCCAGCCGTGGATTAGGCAGCCATCCGCCAGGCGCGAACAGGGCGGTGATCAGGCCCCATGCCAGAAAGGCGGCAATATTCGGAACGATCATGCCGGACAGGAAGCTGCCCGTTCGCTGCAGGCGAGCACGCATGGTCAGGCGCGTCATGGGGCCAGCGTCCGGACGCTGCTCGAGGCGGGCAACACCGATTCGATGAGCACCCGGGGCAGGAGCGCCTCGACCTGGGTGAGCGCAGCGACCGGCGCAGCCGTTGCGGCCGCCGCGGAGCCGTGGGCGGTGGCCAGCCGCAGTGCCTCGTCCGGGGGCAGCGCGCGTGCCAAGGCGTATGCCAGGGAGGCGACCATGGCATCGCCGGCACCTACGGTGTTCCGTGCCACGACGGCCGGAGGGTGCGCGCGCCACATCCCGCTGTTCCAGGCCGCCAGCGCCCCCTCGGCACCGAGCGAAATCACAGCCGCCCTGGCGCCGCAATCGAGGAGCTGGCGTGCCGCCGCCACGAGGTCCGTTTCGCTGCCAATCCGCGTGCGCAGCAGATCCTCGGTTTCCGCCCGGCTGGGCTTGACGAGATCCGGGGCTGCGGCGATGCCGTGGCGCAAAGCGATGCCCGCGGTGTCGAGCACCGTCTTGACTCCCGCCCGGGCCGCCAGCTCTATGTAACGTGCGTAAAGGTCTTCCGGCGCGCCGGGCGGCAGGCTGCCGGAGAACACCATCACGGAGCAGCGCGAGGCGAGCGACTCCAGCCTTTCTGTCAGCGCGTGGACAGCCTCCATCGACACGGGGTGCCCGGGTTCATTGATCTCGGTCTCGGCGCCGGTTGCGGGGTCCAGAATCTTCAGGTTGACGCGGACCTCGCCTGTGACCCGCACGAAGTCAGGCCGGACGCCCTGTGCGGCAAGCGTCGCGATAATGCCGTGGGGATCGCCGACCCCGAGGAGTCCGGTGGCGAGAACGTCGCACCCGAGCCGGGCCAGATTGCGAGCCACGTTGATGCCTTTGCCGCCGATTTCCACCCGTTCGACAGACGCCCGATTGATTCCGCCCACCCTGAAATCACGGATGACCAGCGTCCGGTCGACCGCCGGGTTGAGAGTCACCGTGACGATCATGCGACACGTACTGGCGTCGTCCCGGCCTGGCCGGCGGAGTGCGCGAGGTGCACTTTGATGCCGAGCCCCTCGATCGCGGCCGCGACGTCGCCCGGCAGCCCGTCATCGGAGATCACGGCGGCGATCCGCTCGAGACCACAAATCCGGCCAAACGTCACGCGCCCGAACTTGGTGTGATCGGCGACCAGAATGACCTCGCCGGCGCACTCGAGCATCGCGCGCTTCGTCTGGGCCTCCTGGAGATTGGGTGTCGTGATGCCCCGCTCGAGATCCACTCCGTTGGCCGCGAGGAACAGCCGGTCGACATGCAGTCCTGCAATGGCCTGCTCGGCGATGGGGCCGACCTGCGACAGGATTCCGCGGCGCACCTGCCCCCCGATGAGCACCAGTTCCACGTCGCTCGACGCGAGGTCCCACCCGATATTCAGGGCGTTGGTGACGACCGTCACCTCCCGGCGGTTCCGCAGGTGAAAGGCAATCTCACGCGTGGTCGACCCGGAGTCCAGAAAAACCGTGTCCCCGGGAAGAATGAGGCGGGCGGCCTCCGCGCCAATGGCGGCTTTCTCCGCGTGGCACCGGTCCGTCTTCTGGGCGAGTGACAGTTCTGAAAGGACCAGGCCGTTGCTGATCGCCCCGCCGTGCGTGCGCGTCAACAGTCCCGAACGCTCGAGGTCGGCCAGGTCGCGCCGGATGCTCGCCACGGATGCACGCAGGCTGCGGCTCAGGTCGGCGACCCGCACAGAGGGCGCACGCTGGAGAGCGGCGACGATCTGCTGTTTTCGTTCCGCGGCAAACACGCTCACCCCGTTTCAGCAGGTCGCGGGCTTGTGCTTCCCGCAGTTTCCAGGGTCATTCCGCTTGACTTGGATGAAGGCAGGGCTATACTGCACCGCATCGGCCACGAACAGTCAACTCAAATCACAATCGCTCTCAATCGAGCATTCCCCTGGTGTTGCGAATGTCGCTCACACGCGAGCAACGCTGAGGTATTCCTAATGAGCCGTTCAGCTGAACTGCGCCTGATGCTTGTTATCGTCGTGGCGTTCTCCTCTGTGGGGTCTGCGGCGGCCCAGTCGAGCAACGCTACCCTTCACGGCACGATCGCCGATCCAAGCGGGGCGGTGCTCCCGGGGGTCGCGGTGAGTCTGGAATCTCCCTCCACCGGCCTCAAGCGCGAGGCGGTCACGAACGAGGCAGGTCTGTACGTCTTCAACTTCCTGCCTGCGGGTCAATACCTCGTGACCGCTGAATTGTCCGGGTTCAAAGCGGTCCGGCACGAGAACCTCCCCTTGGAGGTCGGGCAGAACCTCGCCCTCGATATGAAGCTCGAGGTCGGACAGGTTCAGGAGACCGTCACCGTGGAGGGAGCGGTCACGCTGCTGGACCGCACGTCAGCAGCGATCAGCACCGTCATCCAGTCGGCTCATTTGAAGGAGCTGCCGCTCGCCGGGCGGCACTGGGCCGGCCTCATGCTCCTGGCGCCGGGGGCCATCAACACCGGCGACGGGACGCACCTGAGCACCCGGTTCGCGGGGCGGGCACGCGATGACAACAACTGGACGTTCGACGGCATCGATGCGACCGGCGTGAAAGACCCGCGGCAGGACAGCGCCGCGCGCCTGATCATCAGCAGCGAATCGATTGCGGAGTTCCGTGTCGGATCCGCCCTGTACTCCGCAGAATCCGGCGCGGGCGCCGGTGGCCAGGTGCAGCTCATCTCGAAGACGGGCACCAACCAGTTCCACGGCACCGTCTACAACTTCATGCGCAACGACGCGTTCGATGCCCGGCCGTTCGGCACGACTGGCGCTCTCCCCCCATTCCGGCTCAATCAGTACGGGATGAACGTGGGCGGCCCCATCACCCCGCAGCGGACGTTCTTCTTCGTGAACTTCGAAGGGCTGCGTCAACGCCAGACGCAGAGCTTCACGCGGTTCGTTCCGAGCCAGGCCTTCCGTGCGAGTGTGGACTCCGCGGTCGCCGGGGTAATTGCGCAATATCCGTCGGGCACAGGCCCCACCTCGGACCCGAACATCGATGAATGGCGGGTGCAGCAGCAGTTCACGGCCGACGAGGACGCGCCGTCGTTCCGGGTCGATCACCGCTTCTCCGACGCCACCAGCCTGTTCGGGCGCTACAACTACGACAACGCGAACATCACGAATCCTACGGATACCGGCTTTACGACGAACAAGCTGCGCCCCTCGAATTTCGTTCTGCAGGTACAGCGCATCCTCAGCGCCAGCATCGTCAACGAGCTGAAGTTCGGCTACAACGCCTCACTCCGGACGGAGCTGCGGTCGGGCCCCAGTGACGTCCAGATCAGCGTTCCGGGCATCGTTGCGCTGACCGGCCCGCGGGAGATTCTCGAAGACGGCCGGACCTTCAGCGTGATCGATAACCTCGGGATCGTGCGTGGCCGCCACAACATGAAGATGGGGGGGGAGATCCGGCGCATTTTCGTGGACATAGGCGAGGGCAACACCACCAGCCTCAGCTATTCCAGCAGGCCCAATCTGCAGGCCAACCGTCTCGAGAGCTTCAGCATCGTCGACTTCCCCGTGGTACAGGGGCAGCGCTGGTGGTACTTCGGCTACATCCAGGACGACATCAAGTGGCGGCCGAACCTCACCATCAACGCCGGCCTGCGCTATGAGTACTACTCGGTCGTCGAGGAAAAGGACGGGCGGGCGAAGGTGTGGCGCATGTCCTGCGGCGGTTTCTGTCCCCAGGGAACTTCGTGGTATCAGCCGGACAAGAACAACTTTGCGCCGCGCGTGGGTTTCGCGTGGTCGCCGGCGCGGTTCGGGGACGCGACCGTCATCCGCGCCGGGTTCGGTGTGTTCTTCGGACCCGGGCAGAACGACGACGTGTTCGCACCGATCGACAACTCGGGCAGCCGCTTCACACTGGAACGCGCCACGGTGCCGGCGCTGTCCTATCCCATCACTCCTTTTTTGCCGCTGGCAAGCTCCATCGGCAACAGCGCACGCGCGGTCGACGAGAACCGCGTCGATCAGTACGCGGAGCATTACAGCCTTTCCATTCAGCAGGCCTTGCCGTGGCGGTTCGTCACGCAGGTTGGCTACATCGGCAGCCAGGGGCACCACATGCTGGATCGCTCATTCGTCAACCTCATCGATCCGGCAACGGGCAGGCGTCCTCTGGCCAATTTCGGGCGTGTCGACATCAAGGGCAGCGGGTCGAGCACCAACTTCAACGGTCTGCAGGTCTCGCTGCAGCGTCCGTTCAGCGATGGGTTGCTCGTCGGCACACAGTACATGTGGTCACACTCCTTCGATGAGGGGTCCCTCGGGGGTGGGGAGTCGTCGCCGCCACAGAACGTGGCGTGCCGCCACTGCGAGTACGCCAGTACCAACCAGGACATTCGCCACACGGTGACGACGAACTGGGTGTACCAGCTGCCGTTCGGAAAGGACCGCCGCTACCAGCCGGACGGGGTTCTCGGGCACTTCCTGGGAGGGTGGAATTTCTCCGGGCTGCTGCAGGCCAGGACCGGACGGCCGCTGACGATCTCCGTCACTCGCAGCACGGCCGATCTGCCGGATGGGAACAACTCCGGCCAGCGTGCCGACATCGTCGCTGGCGTTCCGCCAAACCCGGAAAACCAGACACCCGCGCAGTGGCTCAACCTCGCGGCCTTCGCGGTGCCCGCTCGCGGGACCTGGGGCAACCTCGGGCGCAACACCTTCAGGGGGCCTGGACTGTTCCAGGTCGATCTGGCGTTGCAGCGGCGCTTGCAGATTTCAGGCGATCGGAATTTCGAGCTGCGGGTCGAGGCGTTCAACGCCTTCAACCAGCAGAACCTGGCAAACCCCAATACCAATATCAGCTCAGGACCAGCCTTCGGGCGCATCACGGGTCCGCTGAATCTTAGCTACGGGACCGGCACGGCCCGTCAGATGCAGTTCATGGCGAGGTTCAACTTCTGACAATACGGAAATCTGAAGTCGGCAGTCCGAGCCTTTGGTTTTGTGTCCGGGGAGTAGGGGGTCGGGCTTGGGAGTTGGGCCTTGGGAGTTGCGCCTTAGGTTGAAATTGTTCGAGAAAGCGCTGTTGAGCTGGGCCAGTGGAAATTCAGCCCATCTAGGTATACCGTGTGCAACGGCGACGGCGGCTTAATCGGACAGCTCTCGGCTCACAATGGAGGGGAATGCAATGAGGTGTAAGTCCAAGCACCAATGGCACCGCCTGTGCCGGCTCGGCATCTGGGCCATGGTGCTGCTGGTCGCCGGTGTGACATCGGCGTACGCGCAATTCGACCGGGGAACGGTTTCCGGCACCATCAAGGACGCGCAAGGTGGCGTGGTCCCCGGCGTGACGGTGACGGCCACCAGCACGCAGACCCAGCAGACCCGCACGACCGTTACGGACGGCAGCGGCTTTTATACGTTTCCAAACCTTCTGCCCGGCCGCTACGACGTCGCCGCGGAGCTCGAAGGATTCAAGCGGGTCAGCCGGCAGGGGGTGCAGCTCGACGCGGGCGGCTCCCTGAACATCGATGTCACGCTCGAGACCGGTGCGCTGACCGAGGAGGTCACCGTGACGGCCGAGGCCTCGATGCTGCAGACCGACGTGGCGGTCCGCAAGACGATCGAGGCGAAGGACATCGAGCTGCTCTCGTTCGCCGGCCGCAACCCGATCGGCGTGCCCGCGCTGAAGCCTGGGGTGATCGGCGGCAACTTCAACAACGCCGGCTTCTCCTCCCTGACGACCGGCGGCTTCAGCATCAACGGCAGCCGTTCGGACGAGAACGTCATCTTCGTCGATGGCGCAGTGGCAAGCAGGACGCGGTCGAGCGGCGCGATCATCGGGGTGCAGAACGCCGATGCGGTGCAGGAAGTGCAGGTCCTGACAGCGAATTACATGCCCGAATATGGCCGGTCCAGCGGCGGGCAGATTCGATTCGTCACCAAGGGGGGCAGCAGCCGGTACACTGGCAACGCGTCCTTCTTCTACCGCGACGAGTCGCTCCAGGCCAACCAGTGGGGGCGCAACCGCAGCCCCGATCCGGCCCAGAACTCCGGGCCGGCCCCGTTCGACTACAAGCAATACGGCTATTCGTTCGGAGGCCCGGTCCCCGGGGAAATGTTCCGGGACCGCCTGTTCTTCTTCGGCGCGCAGGAGTGGGTGAACTTCTTCCAGGTGGCAACGAATACGGTGACGGTGCCCACGGCAGCCATGCGGGCAGGTGACTTCAGCCAGCTGCTCGGCGCGAATCCCTTCTTCAACAGCCCACAGATCATCCGCGACCCGCTCACAGGTCAGCCGTTCCCCAACAACGTCATTCCCGCCAACCGCCTGTCGCCGAACGGCGTCGGATTGATGAACCTGTACCCGATGCCCACCCCGGGCTTCCAGCAGGGCTCGGCCAACGTCATCCAGACGAGCGACAACCCGCAGGATCAGCGGAAGGACAACCTCCGGTTCGACTACCGGTTGAACGACCGGAACCAGATGAACTACCGGTTTGCGCGGTCGAACTGGGTAGCCGTCGACGCGTTCCGTGGCAGCTTCCCCTTCGCACGGACGGACTGGGAGCGGCCGAATCACACGCAGGGCTTCAACTGGACCAGCACAGTGAGGAACAACATCTTCAACGAGTTCAGCTTCACGCACTCGCTCGACGAAGTGTTCATCAACGTGTTCACCGAGAGCGGCCTGCACCAGCGCAGCCGTGCCGGCATCAACTACCCGTATATCTTTTCGGGCAAGGAGATCGAGGACAAGATTCCGACGGTCAACATTGATACCTTCACCGGCTTCGATGGCGGCCCGTATCCCGCCTTCTCCCGCGGCCCGATCACCACGGTGTCGAATGCAACGACCTACGTACGTGGCCGCCACACCTTCAAAGGAGGGGTGGTGTTCGAGTACTCGGGCCAGGACGACTTCGACCAGATCAACGTCAGCGCGATTCCCGGCGGTACGAACAACCAGAACGGCCAGTTCGAGTTCCGCAACAGCGCGACGGCGCGGTCAGGCCTCGGAATCTCAGATATGGTGCTGGGGCTGTACACGAACTACGCGGAGCTCGGGCAGCGGGCATTCACGAAGTGGCGTGCCCTGGGCACCGATGTGTTCCTGCAGGACTCCTGGAGGCCGACCGCAAACATGACAGTCGAGGGCGGGGTCAGGTGGGCGCTCTGGCCGCCCTGGCAGTCCACGACGAACAACATCGCAAACTTCGACCCGCGCTCCTACGACCCGGCCAGCGCCGCAGCGATCAATCCGACCACCGGCCGCCTCATCGGTGGTGACCGGTACAACGGCATCGTCCTGCCGGGCACGGGTTTCATCGATGAGGGGAATGAACTGCTGGTCGCGCAGAATCCGGCCGTGCAGGCGCTCTTCCGCGGGGAGCCTCGCGGCTTCTCGAAGACGCACTACAACGTGTTCGAGCCGCGCCTCGGCGTCTCCTATTCGCTCAACCCGAAGACAATCCTCCGGACGAGCGCCGGCGTGTTCCACAACCGGGTGACCCTCAACGACTCGACGCTGCTCGGCGGCAATCCGCCGTTCCAGCCGATGGTCACGGTCTCGAATGGCAACGTGGACAACCCTGGCGGGGGCGGCTCCGGTGGCACCGACCTGCCCTTTGCGATGCAGGCGATCGACCTCGAGTTCAAGCACCCGACCGCCTACACCTGGTCGACCGGCGTGCAGCGCGAGGTGCCGTTCGGCTTCGTGGTCGATGCGACGTACGTGGGCCGGCGGGGGCTCTACCTGCAGCGGGAGCGGAACATCAACCAGCTGCCGGTCCCCGGCACCGTACAGGCCAACCCCGGCGTGAACATTGCCGCCCTGCGGCCCTACCTCGGTTACGGCTCGATCCGGCTCTCGGAGAACTCGGGCCGGTCGATCTACAACAGCCTGCAGCTCAGCGCCGACCGCCGCTACACCGCCGGACTGAAGGTGGGCGTCGCCTACACGCTGGGCAAATCCGAAGACAACGGCAGCGACAAGCGGAACGTGATCTGGAATACGTACGACGATACGAACTTCTGGGGCCCGTCGAGCTACGATCGCCGGCACGTGCTGTCCGTCTACTACATCTACGACCTGCCGTTCTGGCGCAGCCCGACGAACCTGGTGCAGAACATCCTCGGGAACTGGCAGATCTCCGGGGCCACGTTCCTGCGCAGCGGCACGCCGTTCTCCATCACGCGCAACGACGACCGCGCGGGTGTGGGCGACGGTGGGTTCGGGCAGCCGGTCGATCTCGTGGGCGATCCGAAGGCCGGTGCGAGCAGGAAGTTCTCGACCGGGTCGGACGACAACTTCATGTTCAACCCGGAGGCTTTTGCCCAGGTGCCCACGAGCGAGCGCCGGTTCGGCACATCCGGCCGGAACATGCTCCGCGGCCCTGGCGACCAGCAGTGGGACATTGCGTTCTTCAAGAACTTCGCCCTGACCGGGGTCCACAGAATGCAGTTGCGGGTGGAAATCTTCAATTTCCCGAACCACCCGAACCTCAGCGGCCCGAGCACGGACATTACGAGCGCGAACTTCGGCCGCAGCATCAACAAGGACGGGAACCGGCGCGACATCCAGCTCGCGCTGCGCTACCTGTTCTAGTCCACGTCAGCCGGAGGTGCGGGGGCTGTTGCTCCCGCACCTCTCTCCCACACGCTAAACTCCCAACGCCCAACGCCCAACGCCCAAGGGCCAAGGGCCAAGGGCCAAGGGCCAAGGGCCAAGGGCCAAGGGCCAACGCCCAACGCCCAATCCCCAACGCCCAATCCCCAACTCCCAACGGCCAACGCCCAACGCCCAACGCCCAACGCCTAACGGCCAACGCCCAACGCCAACTCCCAACGCCCAATTCCCAACTCCCAAGGCCTACGGCCTAACTCCCAACTCCCAACACCCAACGCC
>Ga0183260_10001327_pt1 | contig 20812 bp, 22 predicted proteins | sample AntDrymUQ4972206_2_FD_129768 | JGI IMG/M metagenome (GOLD analysis project Ga0183260, IMG submission 129768) | Polar desert sand microbial communities from Dry Valleys, Antarctica - metaG UQ497 (22.06) (version 2) (version 2) | ecosystem: Environmental > Terrestrial > Soil > Desert | place...
AGTTCCGCAGGTTCTTGAAACTATTAGAGATTTTATACCGTTGATGCCATACTCTACTACTTTATATTTTGAAAAAGTTTATCAATTAATTCTGGATGAATTTAATAGGGATTACGTGTGAAACAATTTTCTATAATTTGGACTTTTGATCTGATAGTTCACTTAAACTTATGAAAGCTACATCTCCTACATAGCTTGTCTCAGTGACTTGCCCATTTCTTGATAAAAGATCCTTAAAAAACTGCTCTAACTTGTATGAATTTAAATCATCCTTAAACATGATACTGTGATGGGAGCCGTCTTTCAGCTTAACAACAACCTCATTATCGATTATTTTTACGATATGACTGATGAAAAGTGTATTATCCTTCTGTAATGCAAAAATGCTTGTTAATTTTTCGGCCTCATAACTATCTTGACAAATGAATTTATATTTCAACTTGAGTTCAAAATCAACGGTTACTTAAAACCAACACTACCATCTTCAAAAAACTCTTTTCCGTCAATCATAAAATCCTTAATCAAATTTTGTGCCTTATCTCTCTTTGTTTGTATATCTTTTATAAATGGTTTTACATTTTTTATCATGTCACTTTTACATTCTCCACAGAGCAAATTTCCACTCGTACAATCACTATATCTCTCCTGAGATTCCTTTTCAGTATCAAAGAGATAATTTAAGTACCAATACACAGGACAAATATTGGCATTTCCACCTAATTTACGTTGGAGAGCTACTGTTGGTTGACCGCCAGTAAAGGTATTCTTAATTTTTGTCTCCAGGATTTCGGGGTCGTCGACGGTAAATAATGCAGTTTCGGGCTTTGATGACGACATTTTCCCCCCGCTACTAAGTCCTGGAATAAATTTACTATGGATTTGTGCTGGCTTGGGATAACCCAATTTTTCTGCTATGTCTCTAGTCACTCTCCAATAGGGATCTTGATCAATCGCGGCAGGTATGAGGACTGGGGTAGGCTTATTCTCGATTATTGAGGGTAGAAAACAAGGCGCTCCTTGAACAGGAGGAAAGCCTATCATTCCAATGTTAGAAGAATTAGAAAACCCAAAAACTGCCTTTGCCGTTGAGTAAGTGATTTTCTTTGCAATTTCGATAGATAGAGGATACAAATATTTAATATGCTTTGTATCAACAATTATTTTGGTTCTTTTCGGATCAAATCCTATCGAAATAATATCTATTATGTTTTCATATGTATATTTTTGAATAGTTTTCATATCCAAATTACTGTTAAACAGAAACTTTTCATCGTCTGTCAATTGGAATATGAGTTTAACATCAAATTTTTCTTGTAAATATTTTGTGAATAACCACGGCATCAAATGTCCAAGATGAACCGGCCCAGAGGGACCTCTTCCTGTATAAAGATAGAACTTATTGCCTCTCTTATATTCATCTAGAACCACATCCAAATCCCTATGGGAAAAAAAATATTTATTTTTGAGAAATGGATGTATTTCTCCAGTAAAATACTTAATTTTTTCTAGTAAAATATCACTGATTGTATAGGTACCGAATTTCTCAATCAATTTAGAGTAGTCAATATCTCCCGCTACTTCCCAGGGAGTAACAATAAAATCTTTGACCCCATTTGAGTCTGATTTTGAATCATTATCAATTTTTGTATCACTCAAATCTAGCGTCATGTTGCTTTTCTCAAATGAAATACTTTCCTTTTCACTTGGCATCTTTAAATTATTCTTTATATAACCAAAGTTTAAACGTTTAAAAATACTTGCACAAGTTTTCTACATATATTGGATAAGGATGAAATAGCAGGCAGGGATGATTCTAAGTTTGAAAATAATTCAGAAAGTTCGATTTCATCATTACATCCCATCGAGAAAAAGCTTCTGACCGCATTGAGATTGGTAGAGGCTGATTGGATAACCGAATCTGACCTTGTTAAAAGATCAGAATTGACAGCAGATCAATTGCGTAGAGGGGTTGAATGGTTGAGGTATAAAGAACTAATTCAAGTCAGGGAGGGTACGGAATTCAAAGTCTATTTACATCCGGATATCTCGGATAAAGAGCACCTTGTTCTCCCTGAAAGAAAACTTGTTAATATTGTAAGCAAGGGGGTAAATAAATTATCAGAAATTATAAAAAGTGAAGAGTTTAAAGGTAACGAAAAGGAAGTTTTTGGAGCAATTCGGTTTTGCAAAAAAAATAATTGGGTTAGTATAATTGATGATAAGGTAACTATCCTCTCTGATTCACATGATTCCTCGAGTGAGGAGAATTTCATTGCCAAATTAAATAAGACAAAGTCAATGTTAGAATCGCTTTTTGACAAGGAAGATGAAAAAGCATATGAATCATTAAAAAAACGACATAATATCCTAATTATAGAGAAGTTGGTAGACAAAAAATACCGAATTGCGCAAACTAGTGTTCCTCTTGTTGATTCATTATTATTAACAGGCGATAAAGTTGTCAGAAAAATGACTCAGGATGTCTTAGTATCAGGAAAATGGAGGGATCTAATTTTTGAACAAATTGACGTAGAGGCACCCTTGCCACTGTTAAATTATGGAAAAAAGAACCCTTTGGTTGATTTCATAGATGAAGTCAAGGAAATATTAGTCGGCATGGGTTTTAGTGAGATTGAAGGAAACCTAACTCAGTCATGTTTTTGGAATTTTGATGCATTATTTATTCCTCAAGATCATCCAGCTAGGGAGATGCAAGATACATTTTATCTGAAATCCGAAACAGATCTCCATTCTCCTTTACCACAAGATAATTCCTTACTGCAGCATGTGTCCAAAATCCATAGGAAAAGTTGGCAATATGATTGGAATATTGAAGATTCTAAACCATATGTATTGAGGACTCACACCACTCCAGTCACACTTCAATACCTGTCTGAAGGTAAACCAGAGAAAGATAAAGTTTTTCTGATAGGCCGGGTATTCAGAAACGAAAAAGTGACATTTAAACATCTTGTCGAATTTCATCAAGTCGAAGGGATTTATGTAAACGAAGATGCCAACTTAAGACAACTAATAGGAATTCAAACCGAGTTCTATTCTAAACTTGGGATAAAGAAGATCAAGTTCTGGCCCACTTTTTTCCCTTATACCGAACCTTCTCTTCAATCAATGGTATATAATGAGAAATTTGATAAATGGATAGAATTATTTGGTATGGGGATTTTTAGACCTGAGGTAACAAAACCATTAGGTATAAAAAATCCTGTTTTGGCTTGGGGCGGGGGATTTGAAAGATTGGCTATGTTACGCTTTAATCTGAATGATATACGTGAATTATATTCAAATAATTTAACTTGGCTAAAGAGTGTCCCTAAATGCCTGTCGTAAACGTTCGACCATCTTTACTCTCAAAAATCTTTTCTGAAAGGACTTTAGATGAAATAATTGAAAAATTACCATACTTAGGCCTCGATATAGAAGGAATTGATAAGATTAATGATAAAATTAGGATAGAGTTTAACCCAAATCGACCTGATTTTTCTTCTGAAAACGGGATTACACGGGCCCTAAAAGGAATCTTAAATATAGAATTAGGACCTCCTATTATACAAGATCTTCGCCCCTCTTTAGGTATAATACGAGTAGATGAACGATTGAAAGATGTAAGGCCCATTATTTATGGATTAATTGCTAAGCGAGATTTTCCCATTACTCATGAAGAATTAACACAACTGATATCTATGCAAGAAGATTTGCATAATGGGTTAGGCAGGAAAAGAAAAAAGTCGTCAATCGGTATACATAATTATGATGCATTGACCTTTCCGCTTTTTTATAAAGGTGTTCCAAGGCAAATAAAATTTGTCCCACTGGATGGAAATAAAGAATACAGTCTTGATAATATCCTCACAGATTTCGAAGTCGGAAAAAAGTATGGTCACATTTTGGAAAAGTTTGACATAGTTCCTATTTTACTTGACTCAAAGGATAACGTTGTCTCTTTTCCACCTATCATAAATGGAAGCACAACGAAAGTAGACCTGTTAACTAGTAACCTCTTTGTAGAAGTCACTTCAGTAAATTCTAAGTCTGCTATGGATATACTCTCAATACTATCGTTCGAGTTAAGCGATATGGGGTTTGATTTATATTCTTTGGTGGTTAGTTCTCCATTTTGTGGAGAAATTGTTACTCCAATATTAGAACCGCATAGAATACAATTGGATTTTGACTATATTAATAAAATATTAGGTCTCGAATTAACTTATGACGAAATCTTGGTATGTCTTCAGAGGAGCAGATGTGAAGGCATAGACAAAGGTAATGGGAAACTAGAATGTATTATACCAAGTTATAGAATAGATTTGCTTGACAAAGTAGACATATGCGAAGAGGTAGCTATTGGTTATGGCATCTACAATCTAGAGCCATCATACTCTAGCTCTTATTTTCCTGGTCGAAAGAATAGTCAATCTATTATATTTGATAAAGTGCGCGATATATTAATTGGCCTTGAATTTATGGAAATTATTAATCCTAATATAATATCAAAAAACTTGTTCAAAAATGTTTTTTTGGAGGATGAACATTCTGGCAAACAATTAATTTCTTTAGGTGATTCGAAAAATACTGAATTTGATATATTGCGGAGCAGTCTAATTCCTTCTTTGATTAATACCTTCTCTAACAACATTCATGAAAAATATCCTCAAAAACTATTTGAGATAGGCAAAACATTCTTTACTACAAATAAAGAAATCAGAGAAAATTGGTCACTGTGTGTTTCAATCGCTCATAATACAACAGATTATACAGAAATTAAATCCAGTTTAGAATCTTTTATGAGGTATTGTTTCAATGCATTTGTTACTACCCCAAGATACGAAGCTAAATATTTTCTTCCAGGTCATTCTGCAAGGATTGTCCTGAATGATGAGGTAATTGGAGAGATCGGTGAAATTCATCCGCAAATTCTGGAAAATCTTAACTTGCGTACATTGGTAACTATTTTCGAATTCAATTTGTCGGCTGTGGTTAAAATCCTAAGACTTGATCAGATTCGCATCGTGTAAGGATTTGTAGTTTTGTACTGACAATTTACATAATATGAGATTTTTTGTAAATAATTTACATTTATTTTTATGGCTATATTTATTTCTGCTTTACAGAGTGTTTCGGCAGCTTTATGAATTACATCTAATGACAACTATTTGTTGCTAAAGGGAGTTTTTTTACGGCTGTGACAATTGCCTAGTTAAACGATATATAGCTGTTTAAATTTATAATCATTAATCCCCGTCAGAGAGTGCGCAATGAGTTATACACGAAGTGTAAGGCTAACGATGATTTTGCTGTGGGTCAGTGGCGGGGTACAATACTATAATGGATTATGATTTTCTATCTGTTCAAACCTTCAAGTTGTCCTTCTTGTTCTAATTTGTCTGCGTGTGCGCTAATGTATCTCCAAATTATATCTGCTTTATCTGATTGAAAATCCCATGGTGCAATTAACACCAAGTCATTATCGCGTATCCACATTCTCCTTTTTATCTTTCCTCTAATTCTACAAGTCCTAACTTTTCCGTCAGAACTCTTTACTATGATATTATCCCCGCCTACTAATTTAATTACTCTTCCAAATAACTGTCCTTCCTGGGGCATTACCAGTTCCTTCAGGTGAGCCTCGTTTAAAACTTTACGTTTACCTATTTTTAATCAATGGTTGGTGCCCCAAGATTAAATAAATACTTTTATTTTTAGATCCTGATTATTGATTTATAGTGCGAAAAATGATTTTCACCTGTCAAGAGCGCAGGTTATTGTATATCAGTTTTAGAATATTCCTCTTAAATTTTGAAAAGTCGTACTGTCATTAAAATTTAGATGCTAGTCAAAGTTACATTTGCCAATAAATAGAATTTAAAGAATTAATAAAATTTCCTGGATCGTTAAATTTTTAAATAATGTAGTCAAATATTATACTGATAAATGTCAGAAGAATATTCTAAATCAAATTTAAAAAAAAATTAACCCTGGAGGAATATGAGGTATGCGTGAATCGCGGCACTGAGCCACCATTCACTGGTAACCTTTTGCACAATAAGGAAAATGGTGTATATTCATGCAAGGGCTGTGGTTCCATATTATTTGATTCTGATAGTAAGTATGATTCAAAGTCAGGCTGGCCAAGCTTCTGGGCTCCATCAAATAATGAGAATACCGAAGAAAAAATCGATCATGATTACGGTATGATTAGAAAGGAAGTGGTTTGTTCAAAGTGTGGATGCCATTTGGGCCATCTATTTGATGATGGTCCTAATCCAACTGGATTAAGATATTGCATTAATTCGTTGTCATTAGATTTTAAAAAGAAAACTAATCCTTCCTAATGGAAATATGAAGCTTTTGATGAAAGTTAAATCTAAAAAAATATATAAAATAATCCATGAAGTAACTTTATTGACAAAAATTATTGATAGTGCGTTATTCAACACCATAATGACAATATTTCTATTTTTACTAATAATACCGTTATTTAATATTTTCAATTACTCCAACTACGATAGAAGTAATATTGTTTTCTCCAATTTAGTAAATCCAGGCGATGGAACAACATTTTCTGAGCTGCATAATCTTAGCAATAATAACAATGATTCAGTATATGGACAAATACAGAGTGTAGATAAAAATAGCTTGGCACTTGTTTGACAAGATTCAAAATTTAAAACTCGATCGTCGAATCTGGTGGATAGGAATTATGATATTTTTTTTAAAAATGTTAATTTAGACAATATTTCGAGCAATGAAACCCATAAAATCAGCAATAATTCTAGGTTCTCAGAACATCCACATATTGCTTCATCAGGAAATAATATCTATATCTATTTGACGTGGGTTGACAACTCTAATGGGTATAAACAAGTATACCTACGATCCAGTGAGAACGGGGGTAAAACATTGGTGAAAGTTTTTCATTAAGTAACGATAACGTCAATGCATCAAACGTTGATGTTTATTCAAGCAATAAACATGTCTTCATCGTCTGGCAACAATCTAATTCTACTCATTCATCAATAGCCTTGCGAGTTAGTGATAGTCTGGGTAAATCCTTTGGCAATGAGACGATACTTTCAGATTATAGCAGCAATTCATATCCTAAAGTATTTGCAGATGGGTATGACATATATATTTCCTGCAATGTAGACGTCGATAACCGGTTCACTCCTAGATTAGTTCAAGAGCAAGAAGGTCTAATTGGTTATAAACCGGGAATATATTTTATTAAGAGCGCAGATCTTGGAAAAAGTTTTAGCAGCCCAGTTAGATTCGATTTTAATGATAGTTTTGACAGTGGAAAATCACAGGTGTCTGTTTTTGATAAATATGTATACATAACTTGGGTGCAGAGGGTTCAATAAATAAATTAGGTTATCTGTTTGCTGCAAAAAGTTCGGATGGTGGCCTGAATTTTACAATCGATCAAATTCCTATATCTGCCAATCAAATTCTAGATGCGGCCAATTTAGATACATTCGCTTATCAGGATAAATTGTTCACATCATTTGAGGGTAGTCGTTGAACCTGAATCTAACACGACCGATGGTATAGAACTGACCTTCAATAAGGAAATTTTTCTGTTTATTAGGGGCTTTAACCAAACTGGCGATTATACAATCTACAATTTGAGTTGGAACTCTGGTATTTCAGAATGTCCATCTATTACAATTAATGCATTGGACAAACTCGTTTCGGTATCTTGGGAAGATTATATTACTGGTAATCATGAGATCATGATGAGGTCCATTAATTATTGAGAATGGTTTTCTCCCGATCTCTAACGGATTGTATCTGGGGTTAAGAGTTGTAAATTCCTAAGTGGATTTTGTTTGAACCCGGGTTAGATGTTTCAAATCCATGAAAGTGTATACGATCTATGGATGTGTTACAATTTTTGCAAATCCAGGAAGAAGTCTCTAAGCAATCATTACACCTGCACATTGCAGTTAGCACTAAACCACACCTCCTGCAAGAATCTTCATTAAACATTGATTATCTATTTATAATGTGTTTTTAGGCTATATAAATATTACAACATACATTATAATAATTTTATTAATTTGCTATATAATTTAAACATTTCATAAGTAATGAACTACAGTTCGAAACTTCTTACATCATGTTACTAAACAATTTTTTGTCTAATAGAGAATAGAATTAAAGATGGGATTTGGTTAACTTCGTGATGATTATCATAGATTCCTTCTACACTTTCCTTTATGTTTTTTCTGGGCCAATAGTATCAAGCGAAGAAGCTTTCATTGTCCGAAAGCTCTGAGCGAATGTTTATATTTTACTCCATATAAATGGGATGTTTCATTACTAAAAATATGTTACAAAACTCGGAAGTCCGGTTTATTCTCTTCATTTTAATTGAAATGACTTCAATGTAATAGGGGGACTATCTTATTCATCATCGTCTTGCAACGTCTGTCTGTAACATGCTATTAATATATTCTATTACGCTATTCCTACGAACTACTGTAGTATCATCTACTCGGTAATTATGGCTGCATGATAAGGTTTCTTGCACTTTGGACACATTGCATGATCACACACACATTCTATACAGTAATCACTACTCTCGTCAAATTCAGTTTTATTTCCTTTATAAAAACAAATTTCGCAAACTACTTTTTCCATCTAAGTCTAAAGGTATATTGGTATAATACTTTATTTAATAGTTTATTGATAAATCAAATATTTTAAAGTAAATTTATTTTAATAATTTCATCCCTAATTCTGTCAATATCAGATTGGGAAGAAGCCGATATACATATTATTTCACCTTTGTAAGGAAAGGTTATCATGATGATTTTCTTTTGTTTAATCAATAAGTAGTCTACCGGTCCGAATTTTTCTGAGAATGATTGAAAAAAACTGATATTTGATAGGGATTGCAGATACATATCTTGTTCTTCGTTCTGGTCAAGTAATGGTTCTATTCCCTTTCTGAATCCGCCTTCAATAACTTCGGCCTCCCTATTTACGATTCCAACAAACCTTATGTTTTTATCAACCGCAAATATCATTGCAAATATTCTTTCTGAATTGGTTTTGAAGATCATTATTCCTGGGCATTTCTATATCTATCATACTTACATAGAGAATTATATATTTAGATGAACATTTACGTGACTAATTTTTTGGATTTCTTGTTGTCAAAAAATGTCATCTTTGCAGTCTTGTAATAGATTACCTCACCTCTACGCTCTACAACTGCTATAACAACTGACTTGCCCATATTTTCGACTTGCTCAATAACTTCGGCAAATTCCATTGCTTTTATATTGGTTCCTTCGTTTAATCCAACAGAGACATATTTTGAAGTTTTTTTATTATACTCTCCTCTCTCGTAAATTCTAAAATCTGATCCGAACCCAAATCCTTCTTTGACAACATATCCTTTGCTTCTTAAATCTCTAAAAATCAGATACTTTGTTAAGATCTTTTTGTCTTTTTTTATTAATGTCTTTAAAAATGTAGAAAAATCATATTCTGTTTTATTTCCGTAAACCTTAATTTTATTATTTTGAAGCAAAAATAAGCTTTCAAGGCTGTTTAGCAAGTATTCTTTATTAAAAACCTCTCCAAATCCCTTGTTTCTCAACTGATCTTGCTGTTTTGGCTCAAGAACAATTGTTTTTCCTTCTTTTATATGGTGAACTGCCTCTATCAGAAAGTTCGAATCAATATTTTCTTCATTACTGGTTTTCTCTTCATTTGATGTTTCGGTGTGAGTTTCAGACAGATCTAGATCTGTTGATACATCCGTCTGAGAGGATTCAGTAGAGTCATTGTGATGATCAATTCCTGAAGTCATAACAAATAAATCACAGTCAGCAGCCTCATTTATTTATTAAAGAGAAGAATAATTGTGAAAGGTGTTAATTATAGAGAAATTCGTGGTATGCCGTACGTAAGGCGTGAGTACATTAAAGGTAAACCTCAAATTAAAATTGCCAGGTTTGCATCCGGGCAACCGAAGGGTAATTATGATTATTTACTTGAACTGACTGTTACAGAACGGATTCAAATTCGTCATAACTCTCTTGAAGCTGCTAGACTAGCAGCTAATAAAACAATGGCTCAAGCAGGTGATATGAGCTTTTTTGCAAGACTAAGGGTATATCCGCATGTAATTTTGAGGGAAAATAAGATGATAGCTACGGCAGGAGCAGATCGTCTCCAGGAGGGAATGAGACGTGCATTCGGTAAAGCCACAGGCTTAGCCGCCCGAGTAGAACGAGGACGAACTATTTATGAAGCTCACGTCACGAAGGAAAACTTGGAATTAGCTAAAAAGGCATTCAAAGTGGCTTCAAGTAAATTGGGATGTCCAACGATTACTAAAGTAACTCCTATTAAAAAGGAAACAACCTGAATCAAAATAATGGCTCAGGGTTAAGCCTCAAGAATATATATCATTTAGATTCAATTTTTTCCCATGTGCTAAAATTCACAACAAATATTTTATAACGAATAATTTTTCTCTATTTTATGGAACAGATAAAATTTATTACAGATTTTGACGATCGGTTTTATCTTAATAAGAGAATATTTGTTCGTGTTGATTTTAATGTGACGGTTAAAGATAATGCAGTTAGTGAAGATTATAGAATAAGATCTGCAATTCCAACTATAGAATATTTAGTAAAGCGAGGAGCCAAAGTTATTCTGGCATCCCATTTAGGTAGACCTTCGGGCAAAGACTTACGACATTCTTTACGACCTGTATCAAAAAAACTGGGCGAAATGTTATCCTCTTTTAATGCCGGAATTAATTTTGCAGATGATTGTATAGGTAAGGATACTATTGATATTGTAAATGGTTTGAAAAATGGCGACGTCTTGTTACTAGAAAATTTGAGATTCTACTCCGAAGAGGAAAAAAATGATCCGGTATTTTCTGAAAAACTTGCTAATTACGCTGATATTTACGTAAACGATGCATTTAGTACATCCCATAGAAAACACTCTTCTACTTATGGAACTGCCAAGTATTTTGACACTAGGATTGCTGGTTTTAGTCTTGCCCAGGAATTGCAATACTTATCCCTACTGAGAGAAAATCCTTCAACCCCCTTTACTCTGGTAATAGGAGGTGTGAAAATCAAGGATAAAATTGGAGCTCTGAATCATCTTTTACCCAAAGCTGATAAAGTCCTCATAGGTGGTGCTGCTTCATATACATTCCTTAAGGCAAAAGGTTATTCTGTGGGAGATTCACTTATTGAAGAAGACTACTTACCATGGGCTACTAAGGCATTAGAGGATCATAGTGATAAGATAATTCTGCCGGTAGACCACAAAGTGGCTCCTTCTGATAATAGTAGTCAATATCAGATTGTTGAAGCCGATATTCCAAAAAACATGAAAGGGTTTGACATTGGAGATAAGACAATTCAAAAGTTTAGTTTTGAAATTCATAATAATGGCTTGGGTACAATTTTTTGGAATGGACCAATGGGGTACTTTGAAAAAGAGATATTTTCTAATGGAACTAAGAGTGTTGCTGTAAGCATGGCATTGGCATATTGGAGAGGAGTAAAGACCTTGATTGGTGGAGGTGACACTCTTGAGGCCATGAAGATATCTGGGGTTTCTGAAAAGGAAGTAACTCATGTATCTACAGGAGGGGGCGCTACGCTCAGATTTTTAGCTGGAGATGAAATGCCTGGAATAGATATTTTAAGAAATTGATAGACTACATAGAGTTGGATACTCAGGAAACTATTCCAGTTCTATTTCATAAATTGCATTCTAATTAAACTAAACCGAATTTATAATTTTTTTTGAGGGGTGTAAGCAGTGACTCTACTACAAACAACTCAATGATATAGTTCTGTCTATGAGAATTGATGTGTTTTTATGATGTGATCCATCGATAACCTTTTTGCTTCACTTCAATTGATAGGTCTTCAATTAATACCCTAATAATCTAATTCGAAAAAGTAACTTATCATATCCTTCATAGATCAACTCCTATCCTGATGTTCATTCAGCCTATGTTTCAACTTGTACTTTTAGATCGATTATCAGTTAGGTTTTTGATACTGATACTCTATAGAATAAATAATTGTCAACTTAATATTATTCATAAATTTTGACTTCAGCATTAAAAGCAGACTATTATGATGCCATAGTCGGTGGTGGAAGTGTATCTGGACTTTTGACGGCACGCGAAATGTCGTCTAAAGGACTTAAAGTTCTAGTTCTAGAAGAAGATCACGAAATTGGAACACCAGAACATTGCGGGGGCGTTGTCAGCCAAAAAGCCCTTGAAAATCTAGGAATAATCCCTAGATTGAAAACAATTGATAATGAAATAAAGAGTGCCGTTATTCGGACCCAGAATAGCTCTTTTGACATAAATTCTGAAAATCAAAGGGTTATAGTAATAGATAGAAGATCTTTTGATAAGGAGCTAGCACTTCAGGCTCAGAAAAATGGCGCTGAGATTAACACTAGGAGTTCTATTATTTCAGTTAGTTTTGAAGAGAGTCAATTCAAAGTTAAGATCCAAGGTGGAAAAGTATTTGTTAGCAAGTTTTTTGTTGATGCACGGGGGGTTGGGACATTAGTAAACAAAGGTAAGAGGAACATAATTCCATCGGGACAGTTTGAAGTTTATGCCCCATGGATAATGAAAGACACCATAGAGGTAATTTTTGATTCTGATTTATACCCTGGTTTTTTTGCCTGGATAATTCCAACTGGTGAAGGAAAAGGCAAAGTAGGCGTAGCAGGGAAAAATATAAATCCGAATCTATCCATTGAACGATTCTTAGAAACCCGGGGCAAGCCATATTCGATCGTCAGAAAGATTTATGCTCCTATATGGATTAGTGGGTATGTCAAGCCGTTTTTTAACGGTAAAACCGTCATTGTAGGGGATGCTGCAGGGCAGACTAAACCTACGACTGCAGGAGGGATATATACGGGAGGAATGGGAGGAATTTATGCTGGCCGTGCAATATCTGAATCAATTTTAGAAGGTAATGGTTCCTCGTCATTAGACCAATATGAAAATAATTGGTTGACTCGATTTGGAAGTGAGTTTGATAAGTTGCTCTTATTTAGGCGAATACTTGAACGGCTAGATAATAAGGCCTTGGACAAATTATTTTCTGATATATCGAAAAACACCATAGAAAAGATCTCTTCAACAGGAGATTTTGATTTTCATTCTTTTGCTCTTAAACGCTTCTTGAATACTCAAATGAGCATAAATTTGATGTCGACTCTCTTGGGAAATGAATATCGCAAAATAGTTAAAGATCTAAGCAAGATATAAATGCGGTTTGCAGGTCTTTAGATAACATGTCAAAGCAGTTACAATTACCTGTTTGTACTTCTTGTAACAGACCTATCATGCCTAACGATGCGTGTGTAAGATTTTATTGTCCAAATTGTGGGTATGTTATAATCTGGAGATGTCAGAGCTGTAGGGAATTTGCCAGACCTTACAAATGTGTAGGTTGTGGATTCGAGGGGCCGTAATTAAAATGGCTAGACTTGTAGCACGGATCAAAATTCTACCGGCAGATTCAGAAAGTGATATGGACGCACTCGCAAATAATCTGAAATCAAGTGTTCCTGAGGGTATGGACTTGAAGGCACACGCTAAAGAGCCAATAGCATTTGGCTTAACCGCTCTTGTGGGTGATTTCTTATTGGATGATGCTGAAGGAGAGATGGAAAAACTGGAAGAATCCATAAAAAAAATAGAAGGAGCTGGAGAAATTCAAGTCATCAATATCAGCAGACAGTCTGTAAAGATGAAATAATATCTAAAAATTAGCATCCGGATTCAATTGAAAAAAAAAGATAAATCTCTTACTGGTTCCCACAAAGCAACAACTATCAAGATGAAAGTTGCAGAGTGTCGAATCAAGGATGTAGGAAAGAAAAAAGCGATCCTAGATAGCATTTCGATGGAGAAATTGGGCGTTTCTAACGGTGATATAATAGAGATTGCCGGAAAGAAAATAACAACCGTATCCGTTTTTGGTTTTGAGGATAAGAGTAAAAAAAACAGTTGTATTCATATTGATGGTCAGACACGACAAAATGCAGGCATTAGCCTGAATGATTATGTATTGGTCAAAAAGACTGATCCAAAACCTGCTGAGAGAATAATATTGTCGTGCAGTACTTCTAAGAATTTTTCAGATGAATTTAATTTGTATCTAAATAATCGATTTGATGGATATCCTGTGATTAAAGGTGAGCAGTTCACTCTAAATTTCTTAGGCACATCTTTGGAGTTTAAGGTCCATAGCACGATGCCTCGAGAAGTGGTAAAAATCACTAAGTTTACCAAAATAGTGATCAGGACGGGCATAGAAAAACTCTATCATGATAGTTATCATGTAACATACGAGCAAATCGGTGGCTTGAAAATTCAAATCACACGGTTGAGGGAAATAGTGGAGCTTCCACTCAGGCATCCGGAAGTATTTTCAAAAATAGGAATCGAACCCCATAAAGGTATTCTCCTTTTTGGTCCTCCTGGATGCGGAAAAACCCTTATTGCCAAAGCATTGGCAGCTGAATCTAAAGCAAATTTTTATATCATTAATGGACCTGAAATTGTGAACAAGTATTATGGAGAAACGGAAAGCAAACTAAGAGAGATTTTTCAAAAAGCCAAAGAATCAGCCCCTAGTATTATTTTCATTGATGAAATTGATGCCATTGCACCTAAGAGAGAAGATACGTTTGGCGATGTGGAAAAAAGGGTTGTAGCACAATTATTAGCTTTAATGGATGGAATGTCTGATAGAGGGAATGTGGTTGTATTAGGAGCTACAAACAGACCCGACAGTTTGGACCCAGCTTTGAGAAGGCCAGGTAGATTTGATCGTGAAATAGAAATAGGAATTCATAATGTGGATGGAAGATTCGAAATACTAAAAATCCATACGCATGAAATGCCGCTTGATTCAGACATTCAATTAAAAGATTTGGCAAAATTATTGAATGGATATACAGGTGCGGACATCAAGGCTCTGTCTAGAGAAGCTGCAATGAAATCTATAAGAAGAACCCTTACAGATTTTGATTTAGAGAATCAAAATCAAGTGCCTTCTGAAATTTTGAACAGTATAAGAATTAATCAACAGGATTTCCTCAATGCTATGAAGGAAATAATCCCAACTGCCCTAAGAGAATTTTATGTTGAACCAACAAATATTACTTGGGACGAAGTCGGAGGTCTAGTTAAGGAAAAAAGCCTTCTTAAGGAAAACCTATTGTCTCCAATTATATCTCCAGAAAAATTTTTGAAAATGGGAATAAAGCCAGCTAAGGGCGCATTAATATTTGGTCCATCTGGATGCGGTAAGACCCTGCTGGCGAAATCCTTTGCAAACGAAGGTTCCATGAATATCATTTTTGTTCGCGGGCCAGAAGTGTTATCAAAATGGGTAGGAGAATCGGAAAAGGCTATTAGAGAAATATTTAGGAAAGCTCGCTCCTCATCTCCGTGCATAGTAGTTTTCGATGAATTGGATTCTCTCGGTCGACCACGTACCTCAGATGATGTTTCTGGAAATGAAAGAGTTTTATCTCAAATCTTGTCTGAAATGGATGATTCTGGTAACTTTGGAGTTATAGTAATAGGAATAACTAGCAGACCCGATCTCTTGGATACTTCGCTTTTGAGGCCCGGAAGATTTGATCTCATAATATTTGTCAATCCACCAGACGAGATTTCTAGATACGATATTTTGTTAAAAATAACCACTGTCATGCCTATATCTTCTGATGTGGATTTGAACAAAATATCATCGCTAACTAAAGGATTCAGTGGAGCAGATCTAGTAGCCCTATGTAGATTTGCGGCAATTAATGCGATTCATAAAAATTCAGACACGATATTTAATATCGATTTCGAAGAAGCTCTTAACACCGTCAAACCATCAATAACAAATGATGTACATAACTGGTATTCATCAATAGAAAAAAAGTTGACAACCGCAATTCCGAAATTTCATGACAAAATATTTTATGGTTAATTAGTTAATAAAAAAATATTATATTTCTAAACCTATAATATGCTCCAAGTTAGAATTGATAATGTGAATTATCCTATAAGGAATATTATATTTGAAAAAATTAAACAGATCGGTACTACTACCGATCAGGATTTACTTAATTCTATGTCTAAAGATGGTGTGAGCGTATTAGAAGACGAATTCAATAAAGTATTGCTGGACTTGGAAATTTATGGTCTCATTAGGGTCAGTTGGTTGACAAAAGATAAGAAAAGAATCGAATTAACAGAATGATAAATTAAGTGAACATCTCTTCAAGCATCCGAATCTGACTTTAAAATCTAAAGTACCATAAAGAGTCAAGGGCAATTGCTACAAAAATTATTACTAAGTAGGGTGCTGTTACCTTATATGCATTCCAGGCTAGTTCCGGAGTTGGATTCTTTAAAAGTTTGTAATGGTAGAAAGTCATTAGTGATCCAGACACTACTGCCACACCTAAATATAAAATTCCTAATCCAAAAAAATATAATGAAAGTGAATGGGGAATCAATATCAAAGAATTTATAAATATGTATTTAGCTGTTGTTTGGTTACCATATATAACTGGTACCATAGGTATTTTGGCTTTAGAGTATTCTTCCCTTTTATTGATCGCGAGGCACCAAAAATGTGGTGGTGTCCACATAAAGACAATCCATCCTACCAAAAATCCCAAAACGTCTATACTATTTGTGGTTGTTGCCCAACCAGCCATAGCAGCTGCGCTTCCTGCAAATCCCCCTATTACAATATTCCAGACATTTCTTCTCTTAAGAAGTAACGTGTAAATAACTACGTAGAAAAAAATTCCTAACCCTATCATAAAAGTTGCCATTGGATTTAAGGTGAACCATGCGAGTGTAACCGATATAACACTCAGAGCCAGGCCGTATATCAAAACATTATTTGCCTTCAATCTACCTGAAGGAATCGGTCTCTTGGCTGTTCTTACCATCAAATTGTCAATGTTCTTATCATAAAATTGATTAATTGCACTTGCGCCCATTGAGGAAAGGGATCCACAAATGACCAAAAACAACAATTTCCATCCAGAAATATCCCATGCCGAATTTGGTGAACCGTCAAATCTAGTCGCTGCAAGCATAGAGGTCACCGCTGTAATGACAAGTACAATTACAATTCGCGGCTTTGAAACCTCGATATAATCTTTAATCGCAGAAGATTCTACTCGACCACTCAATGACACAAGTTTTCAATATTAAAAACTCTATTCCTGAATTTAACTCATTCGATACATGCATAATTCTAAAAACAGGCCACAATTATCGCATATCTCTTTTTTTGTCTATTTCTTGAATTTTTTCCTTGAGGTCCTCAAGCTGTCCGGTAGACCATTTTACGAACCCTTCTATTAATTCTTGGGGCATATTATTTCGTTGAGATACAATTATGAAGCCTGCGAAAATTTTTTCATATGTCTTGCAACAAACAACCATATTTGTTATTGCATCATTAATAAAATCATTTTTATTGTTCTTTATATAATTTTCCTTAAATTCATCGAGTAATCTATTAGTTCTTTTAGTTATTTCATCTATACCGACGGTTTCATCATATCTTTTATCATTATCGGACAACTTAACTGTAGAATTATTGCCAAAAGAATATTTATTAATGTATATGTTATCTTAGATTTCAGACGGTCATAATATTTATAAATTAGGTCAGATACCCTAGTGCTATCATCATTATTTTATCAGACAAAAGTATCATCATTCCCATGGATCTCATTCAGACGTATTAATTCTTATATTTGTTTATTTTTTTTTACAGTATAATTATTTTTTATTCACTATCTTTTTTTTATCCTGTTTTTTTATTTTGCTATTGTGTCCAATTTAGATATGATCTATGATGATATTAATTCTTTTGGATCTGCCGGAGTTAAGAAATCTGAATTAAAGAAAAAATATCCTGAGGAAAATTTTGAGGATAAATTGAATGAACTAACGTCACAAGATAAAATATGCATATCTAAAAAAGGAACATACATTTATTGCTGGGGTAAGGAATTCTATTTAGATTATTTACTCCTATCAGATATAAAATTCAAATATCTATACGATTCTATTATAGGTATTCAGAGGAAACTCAATAACTACTCTGATAGCATATTTAAATATGTAGAAAAAATTGACTGCGAATTAACAGAAGTTAAGAATTCCTTTAATAGAATCGAAGACAAAATTAGTAACACAAAGATTGATTCCAATAGAGTAGAGTATGATAATAACCAAATATCTGTCGACACCTTTAAAGAACACTTTGACAAAGCAATAGTGAATCGATCTACTTCCATCGGTTGGGTAGAACTTTCTTCCGTTAGGGATGAGTTATGTGAAACCTATGATCTTTCTAACAATGAATTTTACAACTTTGTAAGTGAACTCATTGAGTTGTATCCAGAAAAATATGAATTATCATCAGGAGGGTATGAAGGAGTATTACTAAGAGGCATAATCCATGGATTTGTGAGGTGTATTTGATGTCTCCTTACAATCTGACCGTTAATCCTTTTCCCAGTAGTCCCACACCTACTCTATCCAGCGCTAATATTCTTGGGGGGAAAAGGCACATTGCCGCGTTAACTTCTATTAAAAATTGCTTGAACGATTTGAACTTGAAATTAAACAGTACTGAGCCTCTGAATGAAGATCTTTTCAAGATAATTACGGTAATCCAAGACGTTGGCTCAGGTAAAACACATTTAACACTGCATATGAAGACTTTGTCTGAAATTAATGATAAATCAATAATTTCATATGTAGACCTCACTCAAGTTCAACCAAGGGAGATTGATAATTTCTTTCATTCTATTGTAAGCGGATTTGGAAAAGAATACTATGTCTCTATAAAGGAAAAGTTAATTGATTATCTTAAAGACAGTTATATACAGAATCCAAAGTTAGTAAAGAAGATAGTCAAATATGGGTTTTTTGACTCACTCAATGGGAACTCAATTTCTGACAAAATAGAACTAATAACTGAAAGAAAAATAAGAATATCTTATGAGCATTTATTTGAATTAATGTCAAATGATTTTACTAAAATAGAGATACATTTGATCACTGAAATTATCAAGACAGGGACGTTAAATTATTCTGATTTAAAGACATTTGAAAATCTTACAATGGTTCTAACCAACTTGGCTAAGATTAACTATAAATTGTTTAAAAAAATTACTATTTTTCAGATCGATGAGTTCGACACCAACTTAAATTCCTTGGATTACATGAAAGGATTGATTAATTCACATGTTCCATATGCACTGTTTATGATAGTAACGACCCCTTCCTTATATGCAGATATTTCAAGGATTAATCCATCATTATTCGATCGCCTAGAAAAAGCAAACTATAAAATTGATTTGGCAGGATCCAATTCCTTTGACGAAATAAATAGTATTGTTCTTCAATATGTATTGCATTATAACAGTGAACTATCATCATCAGAAAAGAAAGACCTATCATCAAAAATAAAAATAATATATGATGAATTTCCAGACTTTAGAAACATAAGATCTATCTTAAATGTTCTGTATCATGCCTTTGAAATGTCTTTTAAAAAGAATTCTTCAAATATAGACGAACAATCAATTGAAGAGACAATCAAAAATGTCTATCCAGGATTGCGTTTGAGAGGAAGCATTATGGGAATATCGATATCCGATTTTATTAAAATGAGAAAAATATCTATTGATAAAGACATTGTCGAATCGAATGTAAAAGACGCCATCAGAAACTTGATAAGTTATTTTGATGAATTGGGAACTGTAAAAAAATATGAAGAAAAGATCGATACCGATTATTTAGATGCAGTTTATAACGATCAAATGGGAAAGAAGGTGGGCATATCGATTGCAGTCGATTCTGATAAGAACAAAAACTTTGATAAGATCGTTAAAAGCACGAAAAAGAACTCGGTAGTAGATAAATTGGTAATATTGACTACTAATATTACAAACATAAAAAAAAATGGTACTACGCTAGTAACTATTGACAAATGGAAACTAGCTGATTTACTCTATTTTAGCAAGAAATATGACAGTGATGAAATCAAATCAGAGGATCCTCAAAAGGCAATACTGCTGGCAAAATCAATCCAAATCTGCTGATCCAGAATCCCTCATCTTCAACTTTACAACTATGATCTGATTTATATTTTATTGATATTCAAGATGCTGTATTAACTTGAATAGAAACATGAATTCGCTTGAAGATTTCCTAGCTAATGTTCATAAATTAGGTTATTCTGTAATTGACTATAATGAGATTAAAGTGCCCTGCTTACTCGTTGAAAATGTTCAATTTGAAAATATTATGAGTAAATCATATGGCAAGCCTAATTTGATTGATACTAACTTAAATATTTATGATGATGGACGCCATGTTTTTGTAAATTTGAATGTAAAATTTCTTAATGCCGACCTTGAATTTGATTTCTTATTATACGCAAATGAAACTATCGATTTTTTTAGATTTCTTTCAACGGCTGGAATGTTAGGTATCGCACCGAATGAATCAAAAAGCAGTAATATTTTTTTTGTCCAATTGCCCAAGAAAGATCAAGCCGAAAAAGCATTTGAGTTAATTAAATCCAAACTCAATTAAGAGCCTATCCCAAAATTCGATAGGATTATAGCTTGTTGACTTCCTTACCAAGGTATGAGCTGTATCCCTCAGGCGAATAAAAGGAAGGGACATCCCACCATACTCGAGATTCCAGATAAA
>Ga0183260_10001328_pt1 | contig 20808 bp, 20 predicted proteins | sample AntDrymUQ4972206_2_FD_129768 | JGI IMG/M metagenome (GOLD analysis project Ga0183260, IMG submission 129768) | Polar desert sand microbial communities from Dry Valleys, Antarctica - metaG UQ497 (22.06) (version 2) (version 2) | ecosystem: Environmental > Terrestrial > Soil > Desert | place...
ATACCAAGCACGAACCGGCTGGCGTTCAGCACCTTCATGGCAAGCTTGCGGCCCACCTTCATCGATGCTTCGTCGAAGGGGCTGTCCAATCCTGGACGCGACAGCGCGGCGCGCCAGCGCACGGCGTCCGAGCCGTACCTCTCTAGCAGCTCCGTCGGCACGATCGCACTGCCCTTGGACTTGCTCATCTTCTTGCGGTCGGGATCGGTGACGAAGCCGGAGATGGCGGCGTGGGACCAGGGGGCGCAACCGTGCTCGAAGTGCGAGCGAAGCACGGTCGAGAACAACCAGGTGCGGATGATGTCGTGTGCTTGTGGCCGCATGTCCATCGGGAAGGTCTTGGCGAACAGGTCCTCGTCTCGCTCCCAACCGCAGGCAATCTGCGGGGTCAGCGAGGACGTGGCCCAGGTGTCCATCACATCGGGATCTGCCATGAAGCCGCCTGGCTGACCGCGCATGGATTCGTCGAGCCCTGGCGGAGGCTGCGACGCGGGGTCGATCGGCAGTTCCGACTCCGCGGCCAGGATCGGCGTGTCGTACGCAGGCTCACCCTCCTCGTCGAGCAGGTACCAGATGGGGAACGCGACACCGAAGAACCGCTGCCGGCTTACCAGCCAGTCGCCGTTGAGACCCTCGACCCAGTTGGTGTAGCGGTGCTGCATGTATTTCGGTATCCAGGTGACTTCGCCGCCTCGGGCGACCAGTTGCCCCCGCAGATCCGGATCACGACCCCCGTTGCGGATGTACCACTGCCGCGTCGAGACGATCTCGAGCGGCTTGCTTCCGCGTTCATAAAACTTCACCGAGTGGGTGATCGGACGAGGCTCTCCCGCGAGGTCACCGGTATCGCGCAGCGCTGCCACCGTTACCTCTCTGGCCGAGAAGACGGTCTTGCCGGCCATGGCCAGATAGAGAGCGCGACCGCTCTTGCTGGTGATCCAGGTCGGCAGATCACGCTCTACTCGGCCGTCCCGACCGATGATGGTGCGGTTGGGCAGCTGCAGCTCCCGCCACCAGATCACGTCGGTCACGTCGCCGAACGTGCAGATCATCGCGATGCCAGAACCCTTTTCGGGCTCCGCCAGGCGATGGGCGACCACTGGCACCTCCACGCCGACGACAGGGGTGGTCACAGCGGAGCCGAACAACGGCTGGTAGCGCTCGTCGTCGGGATGGGCGACCAACGCAACGCAGGCAGGGATCAACTCAGGACGGGTGGTCTCGACCCACACCGGGCCTGACCCGTCGCTGCGGTGGAACGCGATCCGGTAGAACGCTCCGGGGTGCTCTCGATCCTCGAGCTCGGCCTGGGCGATGGCCGTCTGGTCGGTGATGTCCCACAGCGTCGGGGCATCGGCTTGGTAGGCCTCTCCGCGGGCGAGATTGCGCAGGAACGCCCTCTGCGATGTTGCCCGGGCTGCATCACCGATGGTCGTGTACAACAAAGACCAGTCCACCGAGAGCCCCAGCTTGCGCCACAGATCCTCGAACACCTTCTCGTCTGTCTGCGTCAGCTGCACACACAGCTCGACGAAGTTTCGCCGGCTGATCGGGACCTGCTGCTTGGCATCCGGAGTCGTCGGCGCAGTGAAGTCGGCGTCGTAGGGCAGTGTTGGATCGCAGCGGACGCCGAAGAAGTTCTGCACCCGTCGCTCCGTCGCCAGGCCGTTGTCGTCCCAGCCCATGGGGTAGAAGACCTGCTTGCCCCGCATCCGCTGGAAGCGGGCGATCAGGTCGGTGTGGGTGTAGGAGAAGACGCTCCCTACATGCAGCAAGCCCGACACCGTGGGTGGAGGGGTGTCGATGCTGAACACCTCCGACCGGGGCCGAGTGCGTTCGAAACGGTAGGTATCGTCGCGGTCCCAGATCCGGGACCACTTATCTTCCAGGCCCTCGAGGGCAGGTTTGTCCGGGATGTTGGCGGCGTTCATGGGGGAGTCACCTCGGGCGAGTGGTGGTACGGAGAGGGGTAGGCGGCGCTCAACGCCGCACGGGTACTCGCCCGGTGGGGTACGACGTCGTCGCGGTGAGCATGATGCGCCAGTGTACGACCCGGGTGCTGCACCTGGCGGAGACGCACTCCGTGTACGACCCGGGTGCTCCACCTGGCGGAGACGCGCTTCACCTGGCGTGCACGCCAGGTGAAGCGGGCTGATACCAGGTTCACCTGGTAAAGCGACACGCGCGCGCGGCCCTAGACTGGGAGGCCCATGAGCAGCTCGTCGTCGTCGCCGGCCGGGTTGCCGGGTCCGCTGACGTACGCCGATGTCGAGAGGGCGCTTCTCGACCGGTGGCCCGAAACCCGGCTCGAACCGTCGCTGACCCGGATCCGTGCCCTGTGCGACCTGATGGGCGATCCGCAGACCTCGTACCCGGTCATCTCCCTGACCGGCACCAACGGAAAGACGTCGACGAGCCGCATGGTGGACGCGCTGTTACGCGGTCTCGGCCTGCGCACTGGGCGCTTCACCAGTCCGCACCTCGAGTCCATGACGGAGCGCATCGCTCTCGACGGCGAGCCGATGTCGCCCGAGGAGTTCAGCGCCGCATACCACGACGTCGCCGTCTACGCGGCAGTGATCGACCGATCGGGACCGCACCGGTTGTCGTTTTTCGAAACCATGACGGGAATGGCGTACGCCGCCTTCGCTGATGCCCCGGTCGATGTGGCGGTCGTCGAGGTCGGCATGGGTGGTACCTGGGACGCGACCAACGTGGCCGACGCGCAGGTGGCTGTTGTCACCCCCATCGCGCTGGACCACAGTCGTTACCTCGGCGGCTCGCCTGCGGAGATCGCGACGGAGAAGGCGGGCATCATCAAGCCGGGAGCCTTCGCCGTCTTGGCTCGACAGCCCGTCGCGGCTGCCGAGGTGCTGATCCGGCACGCTGCCGAGGTGGGTGCCACCGTCGCTCGGGAGGGAGTCGAGTTCGGCGTCGCCTCGCGTGTCCCGGGTGTTGGTGGGCAGGTGGTGTCGCTGCGCGGCCTGGTGGCCGACTACGACGAGATGGTGGTGACGTTGCACGGCGCCCACCAGGCGCACAACGCTGCCTGCGCGGTCGCCGCTGTCGAAGCGTTCGTCGGCGGGATCGCGCTGGACGCTGACGTCGTCCGCGAGGTGCTCGCCACCGCCACCTCGCCCGGTCGACTGGAGCTGGTACGCCGCAGCCCGGCGATCGTTGTCGATGCCGCGCACAATCCCAGTGGCGCGCAGGCGACTGCGGAGGGCATGCAGGAGGCGTTCGCTTTTTCGCCGTTGATCGGTGTCGTCGGCGTGATGGCCGACAAGGAGGTCGAGGGGATTCTTGCTGCCTTTGAACCGGTGATGTCGGCTGTCGTGTGCACGCAGAACTCGACCCCCCGGGCATTGCCGGCGGCCAAGCTGGCCGAGGCCGCCGAGGAAATCTTTGGGCCCGACCGCGTCCACGTGGTCCGGCGCCTCGACGACGCCCTCGACACCGCAGCTGCCCTGGCCGAGGAAGGTGGACCGTACGGCGAGTCCATCGGCAGTGGCGGTGTCCTGGTCACCGGCTCGGTTGTCACTGCTGGAGAGGCGCGGCACTTGCTGAGCCGGCAGCGCTGATGCGGTCGATCTGTGCCGCGGTGCTGGCCTTGGAAGCCGTCGTGCTCGGGTTGACGACGCCGGTGATGATTTCGGTCGCGGACGTCGACCCGGCGCCGGCGCTGGCCGGAGGGTTGGGGCTGGCGGCGCTGGCGGTGATGGCCGCTGGGCTACTCCGGTACGGCTGGGCGTACTGGCTCGGGCACGCGGTGCAGATCGGGGCGATAGCTCTAGGGTTCGTGGTGCCGGTCATGTTCGTCCTGGGCACCATCTTCGCTGCCTTGTGGATCGCGGCCCTGCTGATAGGGCGTCGGGTCGAGGATGTGAAGGCGGCTCGGGGGGCGGCCTCCGGATCCGCTCGTGCTCGCTAGTCTCCCGCCATGACGGCCGCCCCGATGCAGCGCACCCTTGTCCTGCTCAAACCCGACACTGTGCGCCGAGGGTTGGCCGGTGAGATTTTCGGCCGCTACGAGCGCAAGGGCTTGACGATCGTCGCCCTGGCCTTCCGAACGATCGGCGGCGAGCTGGCCGACCGGCACTACGCCGAGCACGTCGAGCGCGACTTCTACCCACCGCTGCGCGAGTTCGTCACCTCTGGACCGTTGATCGCGATGGTGCTCGAAGGCGACGCCGCGGTCGAGGTCGTACGTGAGCTCAACGGGGCCACCGATGGGCGTAGGGCCGCTGCTGGTTCGATCCGAGGTGACCTCGCGCTGTCCAACCGAGAGAATCTGGTGCATGGATCGGACTCCGCCGAGTCCGCTGCCCGCGAGATCGCCATCTGGTTCCCAGACCTGAAGTGAGCGTGAGCGAGATCAGGGAGGCAGCATGGCGGAGTTGAAAACCACACCTGACGATCAGGGCGCCCGGGCCTTTGTGGCTGCGGTCCCGGACGAGGTGCGCCGACGCGATGCCGGTGCCGTCCTCGAGCTCATGGCTAAGGTGACCGGTCAGCCGCCGGTGATGTGGGGCAGCAGCATCGTCGGCTTCGGCACTTACCACTACGTCTACGGCAGTGGCCGCGAGGGCGACACGATGATGATCGGCTTCTCACCGCGCAAGGCGGCGACCACCGTTTACCTCATGGATGGCTTCGACGACCACGGGGACCTGCTGGCCCGGTTGGGTCCACACTCGACCGGCAAGTCATGCCTGCACCTCGAGCGGCTCGACGACATCGACCTCAGCGTGCTTGAGGAGCTCGTACGCCGCTCGTACGCCGCAACGGAGACCCGCTGAGACTGACGGTACGGCCCGGAGATCGGCGCGTCGTCGCGAAACAGTCAGGCTCACGGGCGACGCGTGGGCCACGGTGATGGCGGCTCGTGCGTGTCGCAGCGGGGTGAGCAGCGCACCCCGACCTAGCCTGGTGTGACTGGTGCGGCAGGAGGGTTTAGGCGGCCATGGCCAACAGTTTGCTCGGCCGTGACATGGCCGTGGATCTTGGGACCGCTAATACCTTGATCTACGTCCGTGGTCGCGGCGTGCTGCTCAACGAGCCGTCGGTGGTCGCGCTCAACGCGCAGACACGCGAAATTCTGGCCGTCGGCACCGAGGCCAAGCGAATGCTCGGCCGTACCCCGGACAGCATTGTCGCCATCCGGCCGATGAAAGACGGCGTTATCGCCGACTTCGAGTCCACCGAGCAGATGCTTCGGCTGTTCATCCAACAGGTCCACCGTCGGCGGTACTTCGCCAAGCCACGGCTGGTGGTGTGCGTACCCAGCGGCATCACCTCGGTCGAGCAGCGCGCGGTCAAGGAGGCCGGCTACCAAGCCGGCGCTCGGCGCGTCTACATCATCGAGGAGCCGATGGCCGCCGCGATCGGAGCCGGCCTTCCGGTGCATGAGGCCACCGGCAACATGGTCGTCGACATCGGCGGCGGCACCACCGAGGTGGCGGTCATCTCGCTCGGCGGTGTCGTCACCAGTCAGTCGATCCGGACCGCGGGGGACGATCTGGACGCCGCGATCATCAGCTGGTTCAAGAAGGAGTACTCGCTGATGCTGGGGGAGCGCACCGCCGAAGAGGTGAAGGTCGAGCTCGGCTCTGCTTTCCCGCTACCGGAGGAGCCACGGGCTGAGGTTCGCGGTCGTGATCTCGTCTCCGGCCTGCCGCGAACGGTCACCGTCTCCAGCGCCGAGGTGCGCCAGGCTCTCGAGGAGCCGCTGCATGCAATCCTCGACGCAGTTCGCGTCACGCTGGACAAGACACCGCCCGAGCTTGCCGGCGACATCATGGATCGCGGGCTGGTGCTGACGGGTGGCGGCGCCCTGCTGCGCGGGCTCGACGAACGGCTGCGGCACGAGACCGGTATGCCGGTCCACGTCGCGGACGACCCGCTGCACTCCGTGGCGATGGGCGCGGGCAAGTGTGTCGAGGAGTTCGAGGCATTACAGCAGGTGCTCGTCTCCGAGCCGCGCCGGTAGGCCCGAGAGTGAAAAGCCACACTCGCGGGGGCGCGCGCTCACGCAAAGTGCCCCTGCTGCCAGCGCTTCTCGTGTTGGTTGCCCTGGGCGTTATCACCGTCGATGCCGCCATGGACGACTCGCCCGCCGAACCCCTGCGCGGCGTGGTCGGCGACGTCTTCGGACCGGTCCAGTCGGGTTTGTCGTCGGCGGCCCGACCGCTGAACGCGGTCGGTGAATTCTTCACGACCGTGCCGGGACTGCGCGATGAGAATGCCGCGCTGCGCGCCGCCAACGCGCAGCTGAAGGCGCAGCTGGACACCGCCGGCATCGACGCCGACCGGCTGGCCGGGCTCGAGATCATGCGTGCGGTCACCCGCGACGCCGGACTGGACGTGGTAGCCGCCTCGGTGGTCGGCGTTGGACCCGCGCAGTCGTTCTCGCGGACAGTGACCATCGACGTCGGCACCGTTGATGGCGTCACTCTCGACATGACGGTGCTGAACGCCGACGGCCTCGTGGGCCGAGTGGTGCGAGCCGATCGCAGCACCGCCAGCGTCCTGCTGCTCATCGACGCGGACTCAGTGGTCGGCGGAAGGCTGGGATCCAGCATGGAGCTCGGCTTCCTGGCCGGCAATGGCGACCTCTCCGATCAGGGTCGGCTGTCGCTGACCACGATCGACAGCTCCGTGACAGCTGCGGTAGGAGATGCCGTGGTCACCTGGGGCTCGCGCAACGGCGCCCCGTACCTCTCGGGTGTTCCCGTCGGGAGCGTCGAGTCGGTCCAGAGCAGTCCGCGGGACACCTCGACGGTCGCCATCGTGGCGCCGTTCGTCGATTTCTCCTCACTCGACCAGGTCTTCGTCGTGGTCGGATCGGCGCCTGAGCGGGCCGCCACGCAGGCCGAGGGTGGTCTGGGGTGAGCGTGTTGCGTGCGGCGGTCGCTGGACTGCTGGTGCTGCTGGCGGTCAACCTCCAGATCGGCTTCTTCTCCCACCTGACGATCGACGGTGTCGTGCCGGACGTGGCCCTCCTCGTCGTCGTGGGTGCCGCTCTGGTACGAGGACCGGAGTACGGGGCCGCGCTCGGTTTCGCCGCCGGGCTGGCCCTGGACCTGGCCCCCCCGGCCGATCACACGGCCGGCCGGTGGGCATTGGCGCTGGTCATCACCGGGTACGTCGCCGGTCTCGTCCGCAACGACGCCGACCGCAGTGCCGTGGTGTCCGTGCTCACGGTCGCCGCTAGCGCGTTCACTGCCACGTCGGTTTTCGCCCTGTCCGGGCTCGCGCTCGGCGATCCGGGGGTCACCACCGAACTCGTCATCGACGTGCTCCCGATCGCCGTCCTGTACGACGTTGCGCTGACCCCGTTGGTATTGCCGGCGGTGGCGTGGGTGATGCACCGGGTCGCTCCGATGAGCCACCGGTGGGCGTACCCATGAGACAGCGCGCATGAACACGGCACGACCGCGCCTGGTGGTGGTGCAGATCCTGGTGATGGCGCTGTTCATCACCTTGTTCGCTCGGCTGTGGTACCTCCAGATCGCCAGCGGCGAGGCCTATCAGGCGCAGGCGGTCGACAACGCCATCGAGGACGTCGTGGTGCAACCTCAGCGCGGGCTGATCGTGGATGCGATGGGTCGCTCGTTGGCAGCCAGTCGGATGTCGTGGGTGGTGACTGTCGACCGCACCGAGTTGGGGGAGCTGGCGGCTGCCCGTCGCCGCGCGGTGCTGCACCGGCTCGCCGATGTGGTCGACCTGTCCTATCGTGCGGTGCTCGTTCGCACCAAGCTGTGTGGTGAGCCGGGTGCCCAACCGCCGCCGCGATGCTGGAACGGCTCGCCCTACGCATCGGTTCCGGTCGCCGAGGATGTCTCCCAGGCGGTGGCCATCTCGATCCAGGAGCAGGGGGAAGATTTCCCCGGTGTCTCCGCCGAGCAGCAGAGCGTTCGCTCGTACCCACACCCCTTCGGGGTCAACGCGGCACATCTGCTCGGATACCTAACGCCGATCACGGCCGACGAGTACGAACACGCACAGGCTGAGCAGGACTCCAGTCTCAACGCAGCGTCGCTCGTTGGGCGCTCGGGCCTCGAACGGGCCTACGACCGCTACCTGCGTGGCGTACCCGGCAGCACCGGGGTCGCCGTGGACTCCATGGGCCGCGCCGTGGGAGCTGGCAGCGCCTTCGCGGCGACGCCCGGACAGACGTTGGTCACCAGCATCGATGCACGGGTGCAGGCGATCGTCGAGTCGGAGCTGCGGTACGCGATCCACACCGCTCGACAGACCGTCGACACCGTCACTGGTCGGCCGTACGAGGCCTCGTCGGGGGCTGCGGTGGTTCTCGACCCCCGCACGGGTCGGGTGATCGCATCGGCCAGCTACCCGACGTACGACCCTGATGTGTGGGTAGGGGGTATCAGTGACGCCGACCTGCAACACCTGTACGCCAAGAAGGCCGGGGAGCCGTTGCTGTCCCGCCCGACGCAGGCACAGCTGTCACCGGGATCGACGTGGAAGCCGTTCATGGCCTCCGGTGCCCTGTCCAACGGCTTCCGGCGTGACACCGAGCTGAACTGTTCATCGTCTTTCTTGGTGGGCAACCGCGCCTTCACGAACTTCGAGTCCGGCTCCCACGGCTACATCGGGTTCGACCAGGCGCTGCAACTGTCGTGTAACACATTCTTCTACCAGGTGGGCTACGAGCTGTGGCAACGAGCCGGTGGGGAGGACAGGGGAGCCCGCGCCGATGCGGTCTTGGCCGACATGGCGAAGGCCTTCGGCTTCGGTAAGCCCACCGGCATCGACCTGCCGGCGGAGGCCGGTGGTCGAATCGCCGACCCACGGTGGAAACTCGCGTACTGGAGGTCGACCAAGGACTATTACTGCGACGTCGCGAAGGAGCCGGGCTCGGACTACCTGCACGTCTTCGCCCGCGAGTTCTGTCTCGAGGGCTACCGCTTCGGGGCCGCCGACGCCGTCAACTTCGTGATCGGGCAGGGCGACACGGTTGTCACCCCGTTGCAACTCGCGGTCGGGTACTCGGCGCTGGCCAACGGCGGCATCGTGTACGCCCCGCGGGTCGCCAAGGCCGTTGTAGGCCCGGACGGCAACCTGATCCGCCGGATCCCGCCGGAACGACTCGGCCGCCTGCCCATGTCGCGCAGGGATCTGCGCTACATCGACACGGCTCTGCTCGGTACCGCCAAGGTCGGCACGATGGCGTGGAAGATGGGCGAGTTCCCGCTCGACGAGGTCCGGATCCGCTCCAAGACCGGCACCGCCGAGGTGTATGGCAAGCAGACCACGTCCTGGGTGGCGACGTACGACAGAAACTACGTCGTGGTGATGATGGTCGAGCAGGGCGGCACCGGCTCCGGAACCTCGGGTGATTCGATCCGACGTATCTGGGAAGCGCTCTACGGCATCGACGGGATGGACGTGAACACCGCCGAGGCCGCCATCCCCGGAGCCAAGCCACCCAGGGCGCTGCCAACGTTCCACCCCGACGGCAGCATCGAGGCGCCCATCCTGCGCATCGACCAACGGGAGACCCGGCGCCGTGTGGAAGCGGGACCGTGATGGCGCTGATGAGTGCGACGCGGACTGTGCCCGCCGCCCCGCAACGAACCGCTACACCACCGACCTGGCGGCGGTTGGACTGGTGGCTGCTGGCATGCGTCGCTCTGCTCTGTGCCGCCGGTTGCCTGCTGGTGTGGTCGGCGACCTCTCGCCGCGAGGACCTGACGGGAGGCGAATCGTCCGCGTACCTGACCAAGCAGGTGGTCAACATCGTGATCGGCGTGATCGTTGGCGCGCTTGTCGCGCTCACCAATCACCGCTGGGTGCGCATCTGGGCCCCTGTCATCTACGTCGGCTCGATTGTCGGCCTGGCGTTGATCTTCGCGCCCGGTGTAGGCGCGACGATCAACGGCTCGCACTCGTGGCTGCTCGTTGGCGGGTTCTCGATCCAACCGGCGGAGTTCGCCAAGCTGGGCGTGATTGTCGGTATGGCGTTGGTCCTGGCCGAGCGAGCGGAAGGACGGCTGCGTCCCCACCTGCGCGACACCGACCTGATCCCTGCGCTGGCCATTGCCGCCGTGCCGGCGGTGCTGATCGTCGCCCAGCCGGACCTCGGCACGCTCATGGTGCTCGGCGCCACGGTCTTCGGCATCATCGCGCTGTCAGGGGCGCGCAAACGCTGGCTGGTGGGGCTGCTGGTGGTGGGCGTCGGCGCTGTCGTCTTGGCGTTCGCGGTGGGACTCCTCGAGCACTACCAACTGTTGCGCTTCCAGTCCTTCACCGATCCATCACTCGATCCCCGAGGCGCTGGCTACAACACGATCCAGTCCCGGATCGCCATCGGTAACGGGGGTTTGCTGGGTCAGGGACTGTTTTCCGGCTCGCAGACCCAGTCGGGGTTCGTGCCCGAGCAACACACCGACTTCGTCTTCACCGTTGCCGGTGAGGAGCTCGGACTGATCGGCGCGGGCGCCATCGTGGGTCTGTTCGCGCTGCTGCTGTGGCGGGCGCTATGGATCGCCCGCGACGCCGACGACCTGTTCGGTCGGCTGGCGGCTGTCGGGGTTGCGTGCTGGTTCGGCTTCCAGGCGTTCCAAAACATCGGGATGTGCCTTGGCATCATGCCGGTGACCGGCGTACCACTGCCGCTGGTGTCGTACGGCGGCACCTCGATGTTCGCCTCGCTGATGGCGGTGGGGCTGCTGCAGAACGTGCACCTCCGAACCGACCGCCGCCTCGGCCTCGGCATCGTCATCCGCTCCCGACTGCAGCGCTCCCGATTCTGACCCCACGTCACCTGGTAAAGCGGTGGGCGGCGGTGGCCGGGTTAGGCTGGGTCGTCCGGCGTCACGAGGCCCGAGGAGACTCCGCCATGACTGCTGCGTCGCTGTTCTCGCGACTCGAGCCGTTGCTGCCCGGGGTGCAGAAGCCGATCCAGTACGTCGGCGGCGAGCTCAACTCGGCGGCCAAGGACTGGGATGCCGTCGACGTCCGATGGGCACTGATGTACCCCGACGCCTACGAGGTCGGACTGCCCAACCAGGGTGTGCAGATCCTTTACGAGCTCCTCAACGAGCGGGACTGGATTCTCGCAGAGCGCACGTACGCGGTGCTCGCGGACATGGAAGCCGTCATGCGTGAGCACCGCATTCCACAGTTCACGGTCGACGCGCACCGCGCGGTGGCGGCGTTCGACCTGGTCGGCGTCTCGTTCGCGACGGAGCTCGGCTACACCAACCTGCTGACCGCCCTCGACCTGGCCGGGATCCCGCTGCACGCCGTCGACCGGGCCGACGAGCATCCCATCGTCATCGCCGGTGGGCATGCTGCATTCAACCCCGAGCCGGTGGCGGACTTCGTGGACGCCGCGGTCCTCGGGGACGGGGAAGAGGTCGTGCTCGCCATCAGCGACGTCGTCCGCGAATGGAAGGCCGAGGACCGTCCCGGCGGTCGGGTGGAGCTGCTGCGGCGACTCGCGGCCTCGGGTGGCGTCTATGTTCCGCGGTTCTACGACGTGGCATATCTGCCCGACGGGCGCCTCGACTCCATCACCCCCAACCGCCCTGGCGTGCCGCCAAAGGTGCACAAGCACACGCTCATGGATCTGGATTCTTGGCCGTACCCGAGAAAGCCGCTGGTGCCCTTGGCGGAGACCGTCCATGAGCGGTACTCGGTGGAGATCTTCCGCGGTTGCACCCGGGGGTGCCGGTTCTGCCAAGCCGGCATGATCACGCGGCCGGTACGAGAGCGCAGCATCACCACGATCGCGAACATGGTTCAGACCGGCACCGAGCACACGGGCTTCGAGGAGGTCGGTCTGCTCAGCCTGTCCAGCGCCGACCACTCCGAGATCGCCGAGATCGCCAAGGGGCTCGGGGACCGGTACGAGGGCACCAACATCTCGCTGTCGCTGCCGTCCACCCGGGTGGACGCGTTCAACATCACGCTGGCCAACGAGTTCAGCCGCAACGGTCGACGGTCCGGGTTGACCTTTGCGCCCGAGGGTGGCAGCGAACGGCTGCGCAGGGTCATCAACAAGATGGTGACCGAGGACGACCTGATCCGGACGGTCGCCGCGGCGTATTCGCAGGGTTGGCGGCAGGTCAAGCTCTACTTCATGTGCGGCTTGCCCACCGAGACCGATGACGACGTGCTGCAGATTGCCGACCTGGCAAAGCGGGTCATCGACACCGGCCGCGAGGTGTCCGGGCGCCGTGACATCCGGTGCACGGTGTCCATCGGCGGTTTCATCCCCAAGCCGCACACACCGTTCCAGTGGGCCGCGCAGCTCGACGCCGAGACGACCGACGCCCGGCTGGCAAAGCTGCGCGATGCGCTGCGCTCGGACCGCCGGTACGGCAAAGTCATCGTGTTCCGTTACCACGACGGGAAGCCCGGGGTCGTCGAGGGCATGCTGAGCCGCGGAGACCGCCGGATCGGTCGCGTGATCGAAGCCGTCTGGCGCGACGGCGGCCGCTTCGACGGCTGGAGCGAGCACTTTTCGTACGAGCGCTGGGCGCGCTGTGCCGAGGAGGTGCTGGCCAACGAGCCGGTCGACGTCGACTGGTACACGACTCGCGAGCGTGGCCCCGATGAGGTGCTGCCCTGGGACCACCTCGACTCCGGTCTCGATCGAAGCTGGCTGTGGGAGGACTGGCAGGACGCCTTGCACCCCACCGGTGCCGTCGCCGTCGAGGATTGTCGGTGGACGCCCTGCTACGACTGTGGTGTCTGTCCGCAGATGGGTACCGACATCCAGATCGGCCCGACGGGTCGCTCGCTGCTCCCGATCGCCGCGGTCAGCTGAGTGCCGTGTCGGGCACGGCTCCCAACCCGCAGCTGCCCGTTGTCCAGCGGGTCCGTATCCGCTACGCCAAGCGGGGACGCATGCGGTTCACCAGCCACCGTGACTTCGGCCGCGCCTTCGAGCGGGCGGTGCGCCGAGCGCAGTTGCCGGTGGCGTACTCCTCCGGGTTCAGCCCGCACCCGCGCATTTCGTACGCCGGAGCATCCCCGACTGGTGCCTCGAGCTCGGCGGAGTACCTCGAGCTGGCACTCACCCGGCGCTGTGACGTGGGACAGCTTCGCGAGGCGCTCGATGCAGCGTTGCCGCCTGGTCTGGACGTCTTGACCGTGGTGCCAGCCGTCACCGGCGCGCTGGCGGACCGGTTGGAGGCCAGTGACTGGCAGCTCACGCTTCCGGGCGTGCCCCTGGCCGAAGCGCAGCGGGCAGTGGCGGCGTTTCTCCGCACGGACGTCATCGAAGTCACCCGGAAGACTAAGAAGGGCCCGCGCTCCTTCGACTGCCGAGCCGCTGTGGTCACCCTCGAGGCCGGCCCCGCCGCGCTTTCGCCGGAGGCAGGAAGTGAGTGTGCGATACTGAGGTTGGTGCTACGGCACGGTACGCCGTCCGTACGCCCCGACGATGTTCTCGCCGGACTCGGTGAGGTCGCGGGGTTCATCGCGCCGGTCCCGCCATTATCGGACCGCGTGGCGCAAGGCCCCCTCGACACAGCGACCGGCACGGTGGGCGACCCGTTCGTCTAGGACCGCGACACGGCACGGGAGTCACTCCTGATGACGGTGACCGCGGCAGGCGCGTGGATTTCCCGCCGGCAACCGCGGAGCATCGGCGGTTCCCGCAGGCTTGTGCTCGCCGCGACTCCGGTCGCCCGGGCTGACGACATGTCCCCGCGTGGCGCTTGCGCCCGGGGGCGAAGGAGATTGCATGCTCGACGAAAGTACGCCTGGCGATCGCCCGGCTTCTGATCCAGCTCCCACAACAACAACCGACGCACCGACCGCCGCCGCCCCTGCGGCCTTGGCCCCCAGGGGCCGACGACGCGCTGCCTCGCGTCCCGCCGGTCCACCGGCAGTGTCCACGGATATCCCTAGCAGCTCCGACGCGACATCTTCCGAGCCGCCACCGGCCAAGAAGAGCACCCGCAAGGGCACGACGAAGACGTCGGCGGCCAAGAAGTCGCCAACCGAGTCCGGAGCCGCGACCGAGCCGGCGTCGCAAGCTGCCCCAGCGGCTGAGACCGAAGGGGTGACCAAGACGGCGCGCCGGCGTCCCGCTGCCAAGAAGGCAGCCGCCGCAGCGTCGCCGGAGGCATCCGACGCGCCGGTGTCGAAGGACTCGATGTCGAAGGACAACGCGGGCCTAGGCCTCGTGTTGTTCCAGGCACCTACCGCCACACCGCCCATTGCCCGAAAGCAGTCTTCACCGGCGTCAGCGCCCGAGCAGGTACAGCAAACCGAGACGGCTGAGACGACGGGCGCAACCGAGGACGCCGCGGAGTCGGATGCTGACCCACCTCGTCGTCGCCGTCGGCGCGGAGGTCGGCGGCGTCGTAAACCCGGCTCGTCAGGTCAGGACGGCGCCGGCGCAGAGAACGATGAGTCCGCCGAGGCGTCGACGGAGGTTGAGACGCCCGAAACGGTGACGGCCGGAAAGCAGCCACCGGCGACCGAGGCGCCCCGTGCCGAGGTCGACGACACCGAAGAGGGGTCCGAGGGCAGCACCCGGCGCCGTCGCCGACGACGTCGGCACGGAGAAGACAGCGAGCCGTCGCCGGACGACCCCGCCAACACCGTTGTGCGGGTGCGTGCGCCGCGTAGTAAAGACAGCCAGATCACCAGCGTCGAGGGTTCGACCCGTCTCGAGGCCAAGAAGCAGCGTCGCCGCGAGGGGCGCGAAGCCGGACGGCGTAGAGCACCGATAGTGAGTGAGGCCGAGTTCCTGGCCCGCCGTGAGTCGGTCCGCCGGGAGATGGTGATCCGCCAGCGCGCAGACGTGACGCAGATCGCGGTGGTCGAAGATGGCGTGCTCGTGGAGCACTACGTTGCGCGGGAGTCGCAAACCTCGCTGATCGGCAACGTCTACATCGGCCGTGTCCAGAACGTGCTGCCCAGCATGGAAGCCGCGTTCGTTGACATCGGCAAGGGCCGGAATGCCGTCCTGTACGCCGGAGAAGTCGACTGGAAGGCTCTGGGACGCGACGGCAAGCCCCGCAAGATCGAAGATGCACTGAAGTCCGGTCAGACGGTGTTGGTGCAAGTGAGCAAAGATCCCGTCGGAAACAAGGGTGCCAGACTCACCAGCCAGATCAGCCTTCCGGGGCGCTTCTTGGTCTACGTACCGGCCGGGCAGACGAGCGGGATCTCCCGCAAACTGCCCGACACCGAACGCAACCGCCTCAAGGACCTGATGAAGGGCCTGCTTCCCGAAGACGCCGGCGTTATCATTCGTACTGCGGCCGAAGGCGCCACCGAGGACCAGCTCACCCGGGACGTCACCGCATTGACCGCTCGATGGGACGACATCACGGCCAAGGTGAAGTCGGGTCAGGCTCCGGCCTTGCTGTACGGCGAGCCGGACCTGATGATCAAAGTCGTCCGCGACCTGTTCAACGAAGATTTCACCAGCTTGGTGGTCGACGGCAACGATGCATGGGACATGGTCCAGGGCTATGTCACGCACGTCGCGCCCGACCTCGGCGAACGGCTCCAGCGGTGGGAGGGCGACGGAAGCGATGACGTCTTTACGGCGCACCGCCTCGACGAACAGATCGCTAAAGGCCTTGAGCGCAAGGTATGGCTCCCCTCAGGTGGATCGTTGGTTATCGACCGCACCGAGGCGATGACTGTCGTCGACGTCAACACCGGCAAGTTCACCGGCTCCGGTGGGAACCTCGAGGAAACGGTCACCAAGAACAACCTCGAGGCGGCCGAGGAGATGGTGCGCCAGCTGCGGCTGCGCGACATCGGCGGGATCATTGTCATCGACTTCATCGACATGGTGCTGGAAGACAACCGTGAGCTGGTGCTGCGCCGTCTGGTCGAGTGTCTGGGTCGCGATCGCACCCGGCACCAGGTTGCCGAGGTCACCTCTCTCGGCTTGGTGCAGATGACCCGCAAACGTATCGGGACCGGGCTGTTGGAGGCGTTCAGCTCTACCTGCGATCACTGCCAGGGCCGCGGTGTTCTGGTGCAGTCAGAGCCGGTCTCCCCGCGCCCACCTGCTGACGAACCCGCCCGCCGTGGTCGTAAGTCGAGCTCGGGGAAGTCCGCCTCGGCAAAGCCGAAGCCGGAGCCTGCGATGGTAGGCGCCTCCGGATGAGCGGACCTGCGTCATTTTTGACCAGCGTCCGCAGCGATCCGTAGACTCGTCCGTTGGTCCCTGGTAGGACGAAGAGAAGAGAGTGAGTAGCGGTGTACGCGATCGTGCGCAGCGGTGGCCAGCAGCAGCGGGTCGCGGTGGGTGACGTCATCGAGATCGACAAGGTCGCCACCGAAGTGGGCGCCACCCTCTCGTTGCCGGCAGTCCTCCTCGTCGATGGTGACTCGGTCGTGTCCGATGCGGACTCGCTGGCCAAGGTTTCGGTGACTGCCGAGGTGCTCGGCGTCACGTCCGGACCCAAGATCCACATCTTGAAGTACAAGAACAAGACTGGCTACCGCAAGCGCCAGGGGCATCGACAGAAGTACACCCAGGTCAAAGTGACCGACATCGGCAGCAGCTGACGAGCGAGCGAGGAAGCGAAACCATGGCACACAAGAAGGGCGCTGCGTCGACTCGAAACGGTCGCGACTCCAACGCGCAACGGCTCGGTGTGAAACGGTTCGGTGGCCAGCTGGTCAATGCCGGCGAGATCATCGTGCGCCAGCGTGGCACGCACTTTCACCCCGGTGACGGTGTCGGCCGCGGTGGGGACGACACGTTGTTTGCTCTGGTCGAGGGTTCGGTGGAGTTCGGTACTCGGCGTGGTCGCCGGGTCATCAACGTGGTCGCCGTACCCGCCGACTGACACCCAATTGAGACTGACGTTCTCGGGGCCTAACCCGTGTCGTGGTGCAGACGTCAGGCTCACGGGTTGATGGGCGCGTGATGGCCGTACCGACGTTTGTCGACCGGGTCGTCTTGCAGGTGACCGGGGGACGAGGTGGCAACGGCGTCGCCTCCGTCCACCGGGAGAAGTTCAAGCCGCTCGGTGGCCCCGATGGCGGCAACGGCGGCTCCGGTGGTGACGTGGTGCTCCGCGTCGACCTGGACGTGACCACCCTCATCGACTACCACCACGAGCCCCACCGCCGGGCTGGTCACGGCGGTCATGGCAGCGGCGACCACCGGGCCGGTAGCCAAGGTGTCCCGCTGTTGCTCCGCGTTCCCGATGGCACCGTGGTGCGGGACGAGCATGGTCAGGTGGTGGCCGACCTGGTGGGCGCCGGCACCGAGATGATCGTGGCCGCCGGTGGCCGCGGGGGGCTCGGCAATGCGGCGCTGGCCTCGACCAAACGGAAGGCGCCCGGTTTTGCTCTCCTGGGAGAGCCGGGTGAGGACCGAACGGTCACCCTGGAGCTCAAGGTGGTGGCCGATGTCGGCCTGGTGGGGTACCCCAGCGCCGGCAAGTCCAGTCTGATCGCCGCCATGTCACGGGCGCGGCCAAAGATCGCTGACTACCCGTTTACCACGTTGGTCCCGAATTTGGGTGTCGTCACCGCCGGCGACGTCACGTACACGGTGGCCGACGTGCCCGGTCTCATCGAAGGTGCCAGCGAGGGTCGTGGGCTCGGGCACGACTTCCTGCGACACATCGAGCGTTGTGCCGCCCTGGTACACGTCATCGACTGCGCGACCCTCGAGCCCGGACGCGACCCGGTCACCGACCTCGACGTGATCGAGCGCGAGCTGGAGCAGTATGGCGGGCTCGAGGACCGGCCCCGGCTGGTGGCCCTCAACAAGGTGGATGCGCCCGAGGCAAGGGAGCTGGCCGAGCTGGTCCGACCCGAGCTGGTGAGTCGCGGACTGTCGGTGACGCTGATATCGGCGGTGACCCGCGAGGGGCTGCCCGATCTCTCGTACGCGATGGCGGCCGTTGTCACCGCGAGCCGTGCCGATCGCTCGGTGCAACCGGTGACGCGCATCGTGCTCCGCCCGCAGGGTGTCGGTGGGGACGCGTTCACCATCGAGCGGGTTGCCGGGCAGTGGCGGGTGCGCGGGGACAAACCGCAACGCTGGGTACGCCAGACCGACTTCGGCAACGACGAGGCGGTCGGATATCTGGCCGACCGGCTGGCCCGGCTTGGCGTCGAGCAACGGCTGCTGGAGCTCGGGGCCCAGCCAGGTGACGACGTCGTGATCGGCGAGGAAAGCAACGCCGTCGTCTTCGACTTCGATCCGCAGGTGCCGGCTGGTGCGGAGATCCTTCCTGGGCGGCGGGGGCAGGACCCTCGTCTGGAACGGCGCTGAGCCTCTGACGGGCTTGTGGGTTCGGCCCTTTTGCTCCGCAGCCCATCGGCTTGCCCGAGACTGGGCTGCGACACCCGCCCCAGTTTGCCGAGGTAAATCTTGCCCGACTCCCGCTTCTGGCACGTCACGTTGACCCTCGGGGGCGTGGCACACGACGCTGCTTCGGTGAAGTCCGCGCTGCACCGCCTGGGCGTTCAGCACGCCTTCTTGCACTCGATGCGCTACTCGGCCCAGCGGGCTGAGATCCGCTACTGGGAAGAAGCCGAGGAGATGCTCGACGCGGCGGTGCTGGCCTTGCGGGTGTGGCCCGACCACCGGCAGAGCGCGGACCTGCCAACCTGGCAGGTGATCGGGTTGGAGATCCTCGAGCGGGCAATGTTCACCTCCCGGTCGGATTCCTGGACGCCGCCCGTCGTCGGTGTCAACAGACCCGCTCCGGTGCCGTTCTGAGCCACCTGCACGTCCGGAGACTGCGCGCGGGTCTGCGCGGTAGATTGACGCCATGTCCATCCTGACCGCCGTCGTCGAGGCCGCTGGAACTCGCGAACTTCCGGTGCCGGCGTTCGTCGTCGGTCTCATCTCGTTTGGCATCCTGCTGGCTCTGCTGTTCATGACACTGAGCTTCGGCAAGGGCCGACCGCATACCTGACGTGGCTGGACTCGACTTCACTGTGCCGAGAGGCGGTCATCGCGTCGGCATCATGGGCGGCACGTTCGACCCCATCCATCACGGCCACCTGGTGGCGGCCAGTGAGGTGCAAGCCTGGTTCGGGCTCGACGAAGTTGTCTTCGTCCCCACCGGTACGCCGTGGCAAAAGGCCGACCGATTGGTCTCGGATGCCGAGGACCGCTATCTCATGACCGTGGTCGCTACGGCACCCAACCCGCACTTTCGGGTGAGTCGCGTCGACATCGACCGGCATGGTCCGACATACACCATCGACACCTTGCGCGATCTGCGGGCACAACTCGGCGACGTCGATCTCTACTTCATCACCGGTGCCGACGCGCTGGCGCAGATCCTCACCTGGCGTGACCACGAGGAGCTGTTCGAGCTGGCTCAGTTCGTCGGCTGTACGCGTCCCGGCCACCGGATCGAACAGGCAACCATGGACGGGCTTCCGCGCGACCGCGTCCGGCTCGTCGAGATCCCCGCGTTGGCGATCTCGTCGACCGACTGCAGGGCACGGGTCCAGCGAGGTGAGCCGGTCTGGTACCTCGTTCCGGACGGGGTCGTTCAATACATCGCCAAGCACCACCTGTACGCCGCTTCGCCAGGCGTCCCCAGCCGTACCCCCGAAGGAGCCGTGTGACCGCAACCGAGCGTGCCCGCCAGTTGACCATTGCCGCGGCCGAGGCGGCGGCGGACAAGTTGGCCAACGACATCGTCGCCTTCGACGTGTCGGAGCAGCTGGTGATCACCGACGTGTTCCTCGTGTGCTCGGGCAACAACGATCGACAGGTGCGGGCGATCGTCGACGCGGTGGAGGAGCGGCTGCGCCTGCTGGATGCCAAGCCGGTGCGCCGCGAGGGCGAGCGCGAGGGGCGCTGGGTGCTGCTCGACTACCTCGACATCGTTGTGCACGTGCAGCACGAGGATGAACGCTCGTACTACTCGCTCGAGCGCTTGTGGCGTGACTGCCCGGTGGTCGCGTTGCCCGAGTCGGTGACCGCTGGTCGCGGCGTGGGTGGCCCGGACGCGCTGGAGTGAGGCGTCGCATCGTCGTCTGGCGGCACGGACGCACGGAGTGGAACGCACGGGGGTTGGCGCAGGGACAGGAGGACGTGGCCCTCGACGATGTCGGTGTGCGCCAGGCCCGCGAGGCGGCGGCCCGGGTGGCGGCCCTGTCGCCGGCGCGCATCATGTCCAGTGACCTGCAGCGGGCGTCGACGACGGCGACCATCCTGAGCGAGCTGTGCGGGGTGCCGGTGGAGCTCGACCGGCGGCTGCGCGAGATGCATCTGGGCGCCCGGCAAGGGATGCCCTTGGCGGAAGCGTTCGAGAGGTACCCGGCTCAGATGCGCGCCTGGCGGGCGGGTGAGGACGTACGCCTCGAGGGCGGGGAGACGTACGCCGAGACGGCTGGCCGTTTCGCGGCGGCACTGCAGGACCTGTCGGCTGCCTTGGGCCAGCAGCAGACCGCTGTGATGGTGTCGCACGGCGCCGCGATGCGGGTCGGCATCTGTCATTGGCTTGGCTTCCCGCAGCCGCTGTGGGGTCGCTTCGGTGGTTTCGCGAACTGCTCGTGGACGGTCCTCGAGGAGGACCGGCTCGGCTGGCGGATCACCGAGTGGAACGCGGGATCGCTTCCTGAGCCCGTGCTGTCGGACGACCCCGGCGAGTCCGCCGACGACCCCTGACCCGGGCGGCGGTACAAGTTCGTCAGGGGCGTCAGGCGGGTGCTGACCGACTGCGGCTTGCTTCTGGCGAAACGGACGAGCGCTATGCTGTCCGGGCCCATTCGGGCACGGACCGTAAGGGTCTACGGGGCTGTGGCGCAGCTGGTAGCGCACCTCCATGGCATGGAGGGGGTCAGGGGTTCGAGTCCCCTCAGCTCCACTCA
>Ga0183260_10001329_pt1 | contig 20798 bp, 20 predicted proteins | sample AntDrymUQ4972206_2_FD_129768 | JGI IMG/M metagenome (GOLD analysis project Ga0183260, IMG submission 129768) | Polar desert sand microbial communities from Dry Valleys, Antarctica - metaG UQ497 (22.06) (version 2) (version 2) | ecosystem: Environmental > Terrestrial > Soil > Desert | place...
CGAACACCCGAAGGTGTCGGAGGTTCGCTACCCCGGCCTCGGTGGAGTCCTCGCGATCGTGGTCGCCGGCGGCGCGGAGCCAGCCGACCATCTCACCCGCAGCACCTTCCTGTGGGTGCACGCAACCAGCCTGGGCGGCGTCGAGTCGACGTTCGAACGGCGTCGCCGCTGGGCGGGTGAGCCGGACACGATCCCCCCTGGCCTGGTCCGTCTCGCGGTCGGCATCGAAGACGTCGAGGATCTGTGGCACGACCTGGCGCAGGCGCTGGACGGGCTGTGACGTCCAGCCGCACCTCAGGTGCGCTCCGGCTTGGCAGCCCGGGCGATCAGGCTCATCAACATCGCCTGCGGTGACGTCTCGCCGCGGATGAGCGCAGTCACCGACTCGACGATCGGCATCTCGACGCCGTGGCGGGCCGCGAGGTCCCTGATCGACTGGCACGACTTGACACCCTCGGCGACCTGCCGGGTCGAGGCGATGATGTCGTCCACGGAGATGCCCTGCCCGAGCCTCTCGCCGAACGTGCGGTTGCGGGACAACGGGGACGAACACGTCGCGACGAGGTCACCGAGACCAGCCAGGCCCGAGAACGTGTACGGGTCCGCGCCGAGGACCTCCCCCAGCCGAGCGGTCTCTGCCAGCCCCCGAGTGATCACCGAAGCACGGGTGTTGTCGCCGAAGCCGAGGCCGGCAGCCATGCCGACCGCGAGCGCGATCACGTTCTTGGTGGCACCGGCAAGCTCGCATCCCACCACATCGGTCAGCGTGTAGGGCCGGAAGGCCGCGGTGTGGCAGATCTGCTGCAGGCGCTGCGCCACGCCGGCGTCACGGCAGGCGACCACTGACGCGGCCGGTTGCCGCGCGGCGATCTCTCTGGCGAGGTTCGGGCCGCTCACGACGGCGATCCGATCGTCGCCCGCGCCGGTGATCTCGCCGATCACCTCGCTCATCCGCAATGACGTGCCCAGCTCGACACCCTTCATCAGGCTGACCAGCAGTACGGTCGGCGGGATCAGCGGAGCCCACGTCACCAGGTTCTCCCGCAACGACTGCGAAGGCACTGCGAGCACGACCACGTCAGCGCCGTCGAGGACCTCACTCGGGTCCGGACTGGCGCGCACCACCGACGGGAGCACCACTCCGGGCAGGTAGTCCGGGTTCTCGTGCTCGTCGTTGATCGCCGTGCAGACGTCGTGGCGCCGGCCCCAGATGGTGACCTGGTTGCCGGCGTCGGCGAGCACGACCGTGAACGCCGTACCCCATGTGCCAGCGCCGAGCACGGCGACCCTCGTCATGGTTCTCCGCCATGATTGTGGTGGGTGGCGCGCTCGTAGGGGTTGCCGATGCGCGGCATGCTGTGTTCTCGCGGGTTGAAGCGGCTCCGCGGAGCCGCCGTGCCTCGGATCGTCTCGAGCAGGCCGGTGATGTCGGCCATGATCCGCTCGGTCGCGGTGTGCAACGTCGAGGAAGTGACCGGTCGGCGCCGCAGGTCCTCGAGGGCGACCGGCTCGCCGGCTCGTACGTGAATCGTCTTGCGCGGGAGCAGGTCGAGCTTGTGTGCGTACGGAGAGAGGATGTCCTGTGCTCCCCATTGAGCGACCGGGATCACCGGAACCCCGGTCGCCAACGCGATCCGCGCGGCTCCTGTCTTTCCCACCATCGGCCACAGTCCGGGGTCGCGGGTGATCGTGCCCTCGGGATAGACGATCACGCACTGGCCGCTGTCGACGGCCTCGACCGCTGCCCCGAACGCGTGCGAGGCGCCGCGGGTCTGCCGGTAGACCGGGATCTGTCCAGCTCTTGCCAGCAGCCTGCCTCCCACCGGCACGGCGAAGACGTCGGCCTTGGCGAGGTAGCGGGGCAACCGCCCGGAGTCGTACACGAAATGCGAGAAGACGAAGGGATCGGCGTGGGAGATGTGGTTCGCGACGACGATGCACCCGCCGGTGGGCGGGAGATGGTGGCCGCCCTTCCAGTCCCGCCTGGTCAGGAGCATCAGAGGTGGTCGCACGATCGCCACGCAGGTGGCCAGAGCCCAGCCGCGCTTCTGCCTGGCCACACCAGCTCCCTTCAGCACGGCGCCTCGGATGCCGACGGCGGGGGCCGGCAGCGGATGCTCAGTGTGCCGGGCAGCGTCGCACGGTGTCGACCCGACTGACAGGATCATGCCCGATGCCTGCTTCGCCCGAGTGCCGCTCCGTTGTCGTCGTACCCGTCAAGCACGGCGACGTCGCCAAGTCCAGGCTCGCTTCGGTGGCAGGTGCGCGACGGGCGGAGCTGGCTCGAGCCTTCGCCGCAGACTGCGTGACCGCGGCGCGCGCATCTGCTGCCGTCACAGACGTGGTGGCGGTCACCGATGACGGCGCCGCCCGTGCCGTGCTCGAGGCGCTCGGTGTGATCGTCGTGGCGGATGCGCCCGACTGTGGCCTCAACCCCGCCCTCGAGCACGGTGCCGCGTTCGCCCGGTCGAGACTCGGCCGCTGCCGGGTCACGGTGCTGTCCGCCGACCTACCGGCGCTGCGGCCGGAGGAGCTGACCGCCGCGCTGGCGGCCGCCGGCGGGTTCGACCGCGCCTTCGTCGCGGACACTGCAGCAGCGGGTACGACGCTGCTGACCGCGGCGCCCGACATCGCCCTCGATCCGCGGTTCGGGAGCGCATCACGAGCGGCGCATCACCACAGTGGTGCGGTCGAGCTCGAGTCGTTGCGCGCACCGGGCCTGCGCCGTGACGTGGACACCGAGGTCGACCTGTGGGACGCGGTGCGAATCGGCGTCGGAGCGTACACCGCGGCGGTGCTGACCACGATGACACCGGCTGGCGTGCCGTCCCTCCACCACCCCGCCGTTCGTCCACCACGGGGGTGAGCCGAGTGCAGGCCACCGTCTCGTTCTACGACGCGGAGTCTCGGAGCGGACGGGTGCTGCTCGACGATGGCGTCGAGCTGCCGTTCGCAGCGACGGCGCTGGCCGACGAGCGCTCGCGGTTGTTGCGCCCAGGTCAACGGGTGCGCGTGGTCGTCGAGGAAGCCGCAGTGGTGACGCGGCTGCAGATCCTCACGCTCGCGGACTGACGGCCGAGACCGCGTCAGCTCTTCTTGCGGCCGCTCTTTGCTGCGCGCTTCTTCGCAGCCGTGCTGGCACCGACCTCGGGCACCTCCCGGGCACCGGACATGACCTGCTTCAGCTGTGAGCCGGGGCGGAACTTGGGCACCGAAGTCTCCTCAGCCTGGGTGCGCTCACCGGTGGCCGGGTTGCGCACCATCCGGGCTGGGCGGATCGCCTTCTCGAACGCACCGAAACCGGTGATGGCGACCTTCTCGCCCTTCGCCATCTCGCGGGTGATGGTGTCGACCACGGACTCGAGCGCATGCCTGGCTGCTCGCCGGTTGCCGTCGAACTGAGCGGAGAGCACATCGATGAGCTGGCTCTTGTTCACGAGGTTTCCTTCCGTGGACGCAGTGTCGAGCCGGTGCTCGACTTCGCCTTGCAGGTTAGGCAATTCGGCCCGAGGTGACAATCCGGCGCGCCCAGTCATCACCGGTCCCACGGTCGAGCAGGTGATAGCTGAGCCCGCAACTCGTCCACAACCGGCGGCGTGACACCTTCTGGTACGGACTTCGCCGCTCGTACGTACCCGAAGGTGTCACCGCGCGCAGCGGCTGCCCGAGCCGGCTCCAAAACCAGTTGGCCCGTCTCTTCGCCACGTCCATGCTGGCCGGATGTCACTCGCGCTGCATGAGATCTCCGAGGCCGACCACCGCATCCTGAACCCGTTCACCCAGGAGAAGCTGATGACGCTCGGCGCGGTGAGCCGTGTCGGCCCGTCGACCCGCATCCTCGACCTCGCCTGTGGCAAGGGCGAGCTGTTGTGCCGGTGGGCGCGGGCTTTCGGGGCCCGTGGTCTGGGTGTCGACCTCAGTGCAGTCTTCCTGGCCGCGGCAAGCTCCAGGGCTCAGGAGCTGGGCGTCGTGGACCAGGTCACATTCCACCAGGGCGATGCCGGCGACTACAGCGCCGAACCCGCTGCCTACAACCTCGTGTCCTGCCTGGGTGCCACCTGGATCGGTGGCGACCTGGTCGGCACGATCGCGCTGATGCGCAAGGCGGCGGCACCCGATGGCCTGCTTCTCGTCGGCGAGCCGTTCTGGATCGACCCGCCACCAGCACAGGTGTACGACGCACTCGGGTGCGCGCCCGACGAGTTCACGTCGCTGGCCGGCCTGCACGACCGGTTCGAAGCGGCGGGAACGGACCTGGTGGAGATGGTGCTCGCCGACGGTGACAGCTGGGATCGCTACGTCGCCGCCCAGTGGTGGACTCTCACCCAATGGCTGCAGGCCAACCGTGACGACGCGCGGGCGACGCAGGTGCGGGCGTTCCGCGACGACGCGCGGCGGGCACACCTGTCTTTTGGCCGGCGGTATCTCGGGTGGGGCGTCTTCGTCCTGAGACTGCCCGGCTGATCCCGAGACGGCGCCTCAGCTGAGCAGCAACCCCAGGCCGAGGCTGCTCACACCAGCGGCAAGCAGGAGCGCACCGGCATAGACGAGCCCGATCAGCCGGTTCGGCTGCTCGCGACCGGCCCCCATGGAGGAGAAGAAGAACCCCGCCGGCATCAGGATCGCCGCGACGGCGACACCACTGCGCGACAACCAGTCGAACACGCCGGTCTGCGTGGTGGCGTCGGCGAAGACCTGGCACACCAGGGCGAGCAGGACCAGCACACCCGCGTGGGCGTGCCCGGCCCGGGCGAAACCGAGCTGGAACGCGGTGGCGGGCTGCTGGCCTCGAACCAGCTTCACCAGATAGAGACCACCGGTCTCGATCGTCACGAACGCGATCAGCAGGATGCCCCCCAACGTCCTCGACTCGTCGGACAGTACGAGTGCCGACTCCATGGATCACGTCCTTCCTGGATACCATCACTACCTAATATTGGACAGTAGCACTATCCCATGTCAGGGTGACACCGTGTGGATGTCGGAACTGTCTCGGGCCAGCGGGGTCAGCGTGGCGACGATCAAGTTCTACCGGCGCGAGGGTCTCCTGCCGCCAGGCGTTGCGGTCAGCGCGACCCGGGCCCGCTACGACGAGTCGCACGTACGCCGGTTGCGGATGGTCCGGGCGCTGGTCGAGGTGGCGCGACTGCCCCTGAGCGTCGTTCGGGACGTGGTCACGGCGATCGAGGACCACTCCGGGATGCACGAGGTGCTCGGGACGGCGCACACAGCCTTGTCGCGACCCGGCCCGTCGCGTCCGGGCGAGACGCCGACGACCCGAGCCCTGAAGCAGGTGGATGGACTGGTGCGCCGACAACGGTGGCGGGTGCACGCCGGCAGCCCTTCTCGAGCAGCGCTTGGCCGCGCCCTGGACGCCTACGACTCGCTGGGCCGGTCGATGCCGGTCGACCGCCTCGACGTGTACGCCGAAGCCGCGCACGCCGTGGCGGCTGCCGACGTCGCCGGCGTACCGGAAGACAGCCGCGAGGAGGCGGTGGAGTACGCCGTGGTCGGTACCGTGCTGAGCGAGCCGATCCTGCTGGCCCTTCGCCGTCTCGCTCACGAAGATGTCTCGGCCCGCCGGTTCAGAACAACGCGTCGGCCTCGAGACTGAGCAAGCACCGCTTCCGCTCCAGCCCGCCGCCGTAGCCGGTCAGCATGCCGCTGCTGCCGATGACACGGTGGCAAGGCACGATGACCGGGACGGGGTTGCGCCCGTTGGCCAGCCCCACCGCCCGTGACGCACCCGGTGCGAGGCCCAGCCGGCTGGCGATCTCGCCGTACGACGCGGTCTCGCCGTACGGGATGACCCGCAATGCGGCCCAGACGCGCTGCTGGAACGGCGTACCCGAGGCTGCGATCGGCAGGTCGAACTCGCGCAGCTCGCCGGCGAAGTAGGCCTCGACCTGCGCCCTGGCCCGGCGCAGCAGCGCCTGGGAGTCATCGGTGGCGCCGGCACGCGTGGTGTGCGGGCTGAAGTCGACCGCGGTGATCAGGTCGCCATCGGTGACCAGACGCAGCTCACCCACCGGGCTCGGCACCAGCGTCCATGCAGTCATCGGTTCTCCTCGGCCAGTGCCGTCCACAGGTGCATCAGGGCGTAGGAGCGCCACGGCCGCCAGGACGCGGCCACGGTCGCGCCGCCGGTGCCGTCGGGGCCGGCGACACCGCGGCGCCGGAGGGCGCGGCGGACGCCGACGTCGGTGGGCAGGAACACATCGGGGTCACCGAGTGCGCGCATCGCCACGTAGCCGGCCGTCCAGGGGCCGATGCCCGGCACGGCGAGCAGGCTCGCTTCGACATCGCGGCGCTCGGCTGCCCGATCCAGGACCACATCACCGAACACGACGGCGCGGCAGAGCCCGGTCAGTGCACGGCCTCGGGCCAGCGGCATCGACAGCTCGGCGGGGTCGAGCGGTGCGAGCGTCGCCGGAGCGGGGAACAGGTGCGTGAGCCCGGGCCGGCTCAGTGCCGGCGGTAGCGGATCCCCATGCCGCAGCACCAGGCGCGAGACCAACGTGCACGCCGCCGCGACGGAGATCTGCTGGCCGAGCACCGCCCGCACGGTGAGCTCCGCGCCGTCGACGTGTCCGGGCACCCGTAGGCCGGGTCGGCGCGCCACCAGCGGCGCGAGCACGTCGTCGGTGCCGAGCCGGCCGTCGACCGCCTCGGGGTCGGCGTCGAGGTCGAGCAAGCGCCGACAGCGCTCGACTGCCGCGGTGACGTCGCGCAGGTCGGTCAGCTCGAGCGTGCACCGCACCGCCTGCTGTCCAGGGGTGAGCGAGACGACGCCGATGCCGTGCGGCAGCCGGAGGGTACGTCGGTAGCTGCGGTCGACCACCTGCTCGACCCCGGGAACGGCCCGCACGGAGAGGAAGCCGAGCAGCGCCTCGCCGTCGAAGGGCTGCCGCACCGCGAGCCGGATCTCCAACCGGCCCGCAGGGTCGTGTGCGTGGCCGCGGGGGCTCGATGCGCGCAGCTGCGACGGTGTCGCGGCGTAGACCTCGCGCACCGTGTCGTTGAACTGCCGGATGCTGGAGAAGCCTGCCGCGAACGCCGCGTCGGCAAAGGGCATCTCGGTGGTCTCGATCAGGATCCGCGCCGTCTGCGCCCGCCGCGAACGCGCCAGTGCCAGCGGCCCGGCTCCGACCTCCTGCACCAGCACCCGGTTGAGGTGGCGAGAGGAGAACCCGAGCCGGGCGGCGAGCCCACCTACCCCGTCGCGCTCGACCACACCGTCGTTGATCAGTCGCATCGCCCGCCCGGCCATGTCCGCGTGCAGGTCCCACCGGGGCGAACCCGGTGTGGCATCGGGTAGACAGCGCTTGCAGGCACGGAATCCTGCCGCCTGGGCCGCGGCCGCACTCGGGTAGAACCGGACGTTCGGTCGTCTAGGCGTGATCGCCGGACACGACGGCCGGCAGTAGATCCGGGTGCTGGTGACCGCGGTGTAGAACACGCCGTCGAACCGACGGTCACGACTGCGTACGGCGCGGTAGCAGCGCTCCTCATCGATCACCGGTGCGGCGTCCATGTGGTCCATCCTGACGTCGCGAGCCGACCCTGGCTAGCGGGAATCGGACGCGGTCGGCGCAGCACCAACGGCAGCGCCGGCTGTTCACGCGGCCGTTACCGGCCGGTCGACCGACTCGACCATAGTCGTCGCGACTACCGATCCCCGTCCGACAGAGGTATTCCCATGCTGCGACGCCCCGTCCTCCTCCTTGCCGGTGTCCTCACCGCCACAACGCTGCCGCTGAGCGCCGCTGCCGCGCCGACCTCGGGGGGCGGCGCGCACCCGCCGCGCACTTTCGGCGAGCCGACAACCTTCGACGTCGCCGGACAGGTTGCCGAGATTCTCGCGGTCACGCCGAACGGACGGACGCTGCTGTACACGGACTCGGCTGAGCAGGAGCTCGGGCTGGTCGACCTGAGCAGGCCACACCAGCCGGAGCAGCTCGGAGCTGTGCAGGTCGGTGGTGAGCCGACGTCAGTCGCCGTCACACGGGGCGGGCGCTACGCCCTCGTCGCGGTCGACACCAGTACCAGCTTCACCGAGCCCTCCGGCTCCCTGGTCGTCGTCGACCTGCGCGCCCGCGAGGCGATCAGGGCCCTGGACCTGGGTGGCCAGCCCGATTCGGTAGCGCTCAGCCCGGACGGCTCCGTCGCGGCGATCGCGGTCGAGAACGAGCGTGACGAGGAGGTTGTCGTGCGCGGAGTCGAGGGCGGGCTGCCACAGCGTCCGGCCGGCTTTCTCGCCGTCGTCGACCTGCACGGCACGCCGTCGTCCTGGACGCTGGACACCGTCGGGCTGACCGACCTCCCAGGCGCGCTGTACCCGAGCGACCCGGAGCCGGAGTTCGTCGACATCAACCGTCAGCGGCTCGCCGCCGTCACCCTGCAGGAGAACAACGCGGTCGCGCTCGTGGACCTGGACAGGCGCGAGGTTGTCGGTTCGTTCTCCACCGGCACCGTGGCCCGCTCCGACGCCGACACGGCAGACGACGAGACGATCGCGTTCGACGACTCGCTCAGCGCCCCGCGCGAGCCCGACGCGGTGCAGTGGACTCCCGACGGCAACGTGCTGACCGCCGACGAGGGTGACCTAGAGCCGACCCCGAGCGGCGGGCGGGGCTGGACGATCTTCTCTCCGTCCGGCGACGTTGTCTTCACCTCGGGCGGATCGGCAGAGCGGGCGCTGGCCGAGGCGGGCCGCTACCCGGACGACCGCAGCGATGCCAAGGGCGCGGAGTTCGAGGGCGCCGAGGTCGCCTCCCTGCTCGGTGGTTCCTACGCGTTCATCGGCTCCGAGCGCGGCGATGCGGTGCTCGTGTACCGGATCGAGGACGAGACGGCGCCTCGACTCGTGCAGGTCCTGCAGACGGGAGAGGCGCCCGAGGGGCTGCTCGCCGTGCGCCGTCAGCAGCTGTTCCTCACCAGCAACGAGGACGACGGCACCATCTCGATCTTCAAGGTGCGGGCCGGTCGCGGACGCCTGTAAGCGACCTCGCTGGCTGGGCTGCCCAGCTTCCGCTACGACGAAACCCCCTCGCCGGCGTTCTCGCGGGCCGCAGGGGGTTTCGCGCTGGTAGCCCCGACGGGATTCGAACCCGCGCTACCGCCTTGAGAGGGCGGCGTGCTAGGCCACTACACAACGGGGCCACGACTGGGGAGCCACGCGGGCTGAGGGCCGCGCGGACTGGACCCTACCGGATCACATCCGACAGCGACCAATCGCTGGGGTACTAGGACTCGAACCTAGACTAACGGAACCAGAATCCGTCGGGCTGCCAATTACCCCATACCCCATGGAGTTGCGGCCCTCGTGGAGCCGCCGGTCGAGGATACCCGAGGGTCTCCGGGGCGACCAAAGGACGTCGTCGGGCCGCAGCGGGTCACGGCCCCGGCGCGGCGGCCGTCGTACGCCGGGCCACGTCGCGACGGCGGCACCACCAGAGCGCCAGCGCGGCGTAGACGAGGAACTGCCCGCCGTCGACAGCGAGCACGAGCCAAGACGACTCCGACACACCCAGCGTGGGCGTCAGCGCACCGGTGGCGGCGGCGATGCCCAGCACCACCAGGTTGTTGACCACGTGCATCGCGATGCCGGCCTCGAGACCACCGCTGCGCAGCACGAGGATCCCGGCGACCAGGCCGAACGCGAAGCGGTCCACGAAGAGGGGGAGGTTCTGGGTGCCGTGCGCGAGCGCGAACAGCAGTGAGGTGAGCACGAGCGCGAACCACGGTGCCCGCACCAGCGCCCCCAAGGCCTGCATGAGGTAGCCGCGGAAGAAGTACTCTTCGCCAGCCGACTGCAGCGGTGTGGTGAGCAGGATGATCACCAGGAACGCGACGGTCGTGCCGGTGCTCGTGGACGCTGCGCCGGTGTCTGCGACCGGCGCTGCCGGTACGAGCAGCGCGAAGAGGCCGTACGCGAGCACGGTGGCGGCCAGGGCGAAGCCCGCCAGCTGCGCCAGCAGTGCCCACCGCAACCCCGGCCGGACCGACCCCAGCCAACGCGGCCGCAGGTTGTGCAGCAGCCGCACCGCCGTCCAGGTGATCGGGATCAGCAGGGCCAGCGACAGGTTGACGACCAGCAGCACTGCCGGCGTGATCCGCAGTGCTGCCAGGTCGTCGAAGACGCCCGCGAACGACCCGACGTCGAGCAGCTGCACGGAGACACCCACGAGCAGCAGGGCCACGGCCGGACCGATGAGCAGACCGGCCGCCACGGTGCCGAGCAGGCCGACCAGCACCCGCCACGGTCGGTAGGTCCAGGTGCACAGGATCCGGTGGTAGGGCTCGGGCTCCCGATGCGGGTACGGCGGGGGTGGTGCCGGCCACGGTGCCGGCCATGGTGACGGTGGCACCGGCGGCTGAGGCGGCCCGGGACCCCAGGTCGCGGTCATCGCGGGTCAGTCGTGATCGAGTGCTCCAGGCGCCGGACCGTCCGCTCGCGGCCGAGCAGCTCGACCGACTCGAACAACGGCGGCGAGATCCGACGACCGGTGACGGCGACCCGGACCGGGCCGAACGCGTGCCGCGGTTTGAGTCCCATCTGCTCGACCAGTCGGGCACGCAAGGCCCGCTCGATCGTCTCGGTCGACCAGTCGGTGAGCCCGGACAACACGTCGTATGCGGCCTGCACCACCCGCAGCCCGTCGTCGGTCAGCACCTTCGCCTTGTCGTCGGGGTCGACCCGGAACCGGTCGTCGGTCACGAAGATGAACCCGAGCATCGGAACCGCCTCCGCGAGCGTCACCATGCGCTCCTGGACCAACGGCGCCGCGGCGCGCAGGGTGGCCAGCTGGTCCTCGGTCACCTCGGCGCCGAGCAGCTGCCCGGACTGCAGGAACGGCACCAAGCGCTCCGCCAGGTCGTCGGTGGAGAGCAGGCGCAGGTGCGCCGCGTTGATCGCCTCGCACTTCTTCAGGTCGAATCGGGCCGGGTTCGGGTTGACCCGGCGGATATCGAACGCGTCGGCCATCTCTTGCATCGAGAAGACGTCGCGGTCGTCGGCGATGCTCCATCCCAGCAGCGCGAGATAGTTCAGCAGGCCCTCCGGGAGGAATCCGCGCTCGATGTAGCCGAGCAGCCCGGCGACGCCGTCGCGCTTGGAGAGCCGCCGGTTTCCTTCGCCCGTGACCGTCGGGAGGTGCCCGAACCGCGGCGGCGACCCGTCGCCGATGCCGATTGCCCCCAACGCGTCGTAGAGCGCGATCTGACGAGGCGTGGACGACAGCAGGTCCTCGCCTCGCAGGACGTGGGTGATCCGCATCAGCGCGTCGTCGACCGGGTTGACCAAGGTATACAACGGCTGCCCGTTGGCCCGGACCAGCACGAAGTCGTGCACGTGCTCGGCACGAAACGTGATCTCGCCTCGGACCAGGTCATTGAACTCGATCGGTCGGTCCGGCATCCGCAGCCGAATCACCGGCTGGCGTCCCTCCTCGACGTACGCTGCACGCTGTTCGTGCGACAGCTCGCGGCAGTGGCCGTCGTACCCGGACGTGCGCCCCTCGCCGCGTGCTCGGTCACGTCGCTCGTCGAGCTCCTGCTGAGAGCAGTAGCAGAAGTAGGCGCGCCCCGCCCCCACCAGCCGCGACACGACGTCGACGTATATGTCCGAACGCTCCGACTGCCGATAGGGGCCGTGCGGGCCACCGACCTCGGGGCCCTCGTCCCAATCCAGACCGAGCCAGCGCAGCGAGTCGAGCACGCCGCGATAGGAGTCCTCGGTGCTGCGCGCGACGTCGGTGTCCTCGATGCGCAACACGAAAGTGCCGCCATGATGATGCGCGAACGCCCAGTTGAAGAGGGCACTGCGGACGTTGCCGACGTGCAGGTTGCCGGTGGGCGAGGGAGGGAAACGGACCCGGACCTGCTCTGGGCGCACGCTGTCCAGCCCGGCGTCACCGCGGGGGTCAGTCACGCGAGACCACCATGTTGGTCAGGGTGCCGACGCCTTCGACCGTGACGGCGACTTGGTCACCGGGTCGCATCGGGCCCACACCGGCCGGCGTGCCGGTCAGCAGCACGTCTCCCGGCAGCAGCGTCATCACCGACGTGACGTAGGCGATCAGTGCCGGCACGTCGAAGATCATCTGGCTGGTGCGACCGGACTGCCTGGTCTCACCGTTGAGCGTGGTGCTCAGCTCGAGGTCATCGACGGCCAGCTCGGTCTCGATCCACGGGCCGAGCGGGCAGAACGAGTCGAACCCCTTGGCCCGGGTGAACTGCACGTCCTTCTTCTGCAGGTCGCGTGCCGTCACGTCGTTGCCGACTGTGTAGCCGTAGACCACGTCCGCGACTCGACTCACCGGGACGTCGCGGCAGATGCGTCCGATCACGACCGCCAGCTCGCCCTCGAACTGCACGTCCTCGCTCTGGCGTGGGTGCACGATGGGGTCTCCCGGACCGACCACCGACGTGTTGGGTTTGAGGAACAGCAGCGGTTCGGCGGGTACGTCGTTGCCGAGCTCGCTGGCGTGGTCGGCGTAGTTGCGCCCCACGCACACGACCTTGCTGCGGGGGATCACCGGTGCGAGCAGCCGTACGTCGTCGAGGTCCCAGCGCTGACCGGTGAGCTCAGCACCCTGGTAGAGGGGATCACCGGCGACGGCGGCGACGATCTGCTGCCCGGCCACCGACTCGACGACCCCGTACACCGGCTCCTCGCCGGCGGTGAATCTCGCGATACGCACGGTGCGAGAGCCTACCCGCGCCGGTCACTCCGGTCGGCAATCCGACCGTGCGGCTGCCCAGACGACCGCACGGTCGGATTGCCGACGCGGGTGCAGGCCACCGCGACGGTTGGCCGGCCCACTAATCTGCAGGGCGTGGACGACACGATCGTGATCCCCGTCCCCGAGCGGCTGCTCTCGGCGTACGCCGTCGCCACCGCGCAGCCGCCAGAGCAGGCTGCGGGCAGCGGCGACGGCCTCGCCGTCAGCATCGAACCGATCGACCTCGCCCCGCTGCCGCCGGCGGCGCTGCTGCGCGCAACGGGTGCCAGCGTCGAGTCGCTGGCTCGTCTCGGCACCGCGACCCACGCGGTGCTCGTGCGAAGTGTCGGCTCGGTCGGGTTCCCACCGGCCGCCGAGCTGGCCGCCTACACCGCGGCGGAGACGATCGCCGCGGCCAGCGACGGCCTCGTCATCGACACCGTGATCCCGCGCATCGTGGCGCAGCGGCGGGCGATCGACCGCGACTTCCGACTGGCGGACTGGGTGGTGCTGCCGCACTCGGTCGAAGCGGGTCTGCTCTGGTTCACCTCCAAGGGCATGAGTCGCTTCGGGCTGCCGGAGCTGCAGAGCCGCGGCGTGCCCGAGAACCTCACCAGCGCCTGGGGGGCGGTCCTCACCGGCATCGCCCAGGTGCTGCTCAGCGGACACGCGCGCGCCCTCGCCGACGACCCGCACGCGGCGTTCCGGGAGGTGCCGGCCGAGCAGGAGGTGACCCTGCGCGACATCGCGATGGGCTACAGCGACCACGCCCGCCTCGCGGACAACCCGACCCTCGACGTGGCGGCGGCGTTCCGCATCGCGCTGGACCCCGCCACCGTGGACGGCGAGGACGCGTTCATCGCCGTGCTTGCTCCGTCGGACTTCCGTGGCAGCACTGCCCAGTGGGCGACGCAAATCGTCCGCCGGCTCTTCCTCGCGCCGACCGACTGAGCACCGGGGGGGCCGGTCACTCAGGGTTGCAGCCAGACCGGCCAGCTGAGCACGTCGACCGGGGGCGCGTCATCGGGCCACCACAGCACCTGCATGCTGGAGTGAGCGGCAAGCAGGGCTAGAGTTACCGCGAGCAGGCCGGCCAGCCACAAGGCACCCGAGCGGTCTGCGGTGGCGACAGCGCGCACCGGCCGGTAACTGCCCCGACGCAGCTGCCTGCTGCCGGGGCCCCACCACAGGGCGGTGACGAACGCGGCGCCGCCGACCGCCAGGGAGAGCCAGACGCCGAGCCCGAGCACCCACCCCAGCACCGCACCACCGGCACCCGACAGCGATGCGCCGACGAACAGGACCACGGTGCCCGGCAGCGCGGCGACGACGTACCACGGTGCGGTCAGCGTGGCCACCACGCTGTCACTGCGCCGCGGACCTCGTCTGGCCCGGCGGTCGCTGAGGGCGTCGGCACCCCACGACATGGTGCGAAAGAGCCAGGCGAGGACGAACGATCCTGCCGCTGCGACATAGGGCGCCAGCGACAGCGCCGCCGCGACGACGGCAAGCGCGGCCATCACGATCATCGACCGCAGCACCGACGAGGACCTCGCCGGCACCACCGGCCGCTCGCCCTGCGCCTCGCCCTGCCAGGTCGGCGGCTCGCCCTGCCACGCCGACGGCGCGGGCCGCGGCGGATCGGTGCGCACCGGCACACCCAGCAGCCGGGTCGACCGACCGCTGGGCGGCGCCTCGCCAGGCGGCGGTGCGGCACGGTCGGGTGCGCGCAGCCGGGACACCACCTCGTGCGCACCGGGTCGCTGCTGCGGATCCGGCGCCAGGCACTGCCGGATCAGCGGGAGCAGGTCGGCGGGCAGCAGCGACAGGTCGTGCTCCCCACGCCGGGCGCGATCGAGGACGGCCATCACGGGTCCACCACCGTACGGGCTCGCACCACCGGCGGCATAGGTCACCGTCGCCGCCCAGGCGTGCACATCGGCCGCTGGCGTGGCCGAGTCGCCGTACAGGACCTCCGGGGCCAGGTAACCGGGGGTGCCGAGCAACCAGCCGGTCGCGGTGAGCTTGGAGTCTTCGGCGAGCTTGGCGAGCCCGAAGTCGATGAGGACCGGGGCCCGGCCCTCCATCAGCACGTTGGACGGCTTGATGTCGCGATGCAGTACGCCGGCGTCGTGCACCGCGGCCAGCGCCTCGGCGAGCCCGAGCGCGAGGAACCTTAGGTCGTCTGCACCCAGCCCGCCCTGGTCACGGACCAGCTCGTGCAGGGAGATCCCACGCACGTAGCGGGTGACCACGAACGGCAGCTCGCCCCAGGGGTCGGCGTCGTAGACCTCGGCGACCCTCGGGCTGCGGACCCGCCGCAGCGACGTGACCTCGCGGGCCAGCCGCGCCCGGCCCTCGTCGTCTGCCACGACGTGCGGGCGCAGCACCTTCAGCGCCACCTCGTCACCGGTCGGGCCACGGGCCAGGTGCACGACGCCCATACCGCCCTCGCCGAGCCGGTCCAGCAGCTCGTAGCGGCCGATACGTCGCGCACCCGCCGGGGAGTCAGCGGCTCGAAGCGTCACCTCTAGACGGTAACCCGTCGGTGCGGGCAATCAGCAGATGCGGTGCATCCACGCCGAGCTGTCTTCACTGCGGCCGTACTGCACGTCCAGCAGCGCCGACCGGAGCGTTGCGGTCACCTCGCCGGCCTCCTGACCAGCGCAGCTGACCTCGCCACCGCGCCACCTCAACGTGCCCACCGGCGTGAGCACCGCCGCCGTACCGCAGGCGAAGACCTCGCTGATCTCCCCGCCCTCCACGCCGTCACGCCACTCGGCGACAGACAGCCTGCGCTCTTCCACCTTGAAGCCCGACGACTCGGCCAACGCGAGGACGGAAGAGCGGGTCACCCCCTCGAGGATCGACCCGGTGAGCTCGGGCGTGACGATGCGGCCGTCACGGTAGACGAAGTAGAGATTCATCCCTCCCAGCTCCTCGACCCAGACCCGGTGCACGGCGTCGAGGAAGACGACCTGGTCGCACCCGTGTGCAATCGCCTCCTGCTGTGCGAGCAGGCTGGCCGCGTAGTTGCCGCCGCACTTGGCCGCCCCGGTTCCGCCGGGAGCCGCCCGAGTGAAGTCCTCGCTGAGCCAGATGCTCACGGGCTTGATGCCGCCGGCGAAGTACGAGCCCGCCGGCGAGGCGATCACGCAGAACGTGACGTGCTTGGCCGGCCGTACGCCCAGGAACACCTCGGACGCGAACATGAACGGACGCAGGTAGAGGCTGGTCTCGCCGCCGCTGGGCACCCAGTGGCGATCGGTCTCGACGAGCGAGTCGACCGCGTGCACGAAGTCGTCGGCGGGCAGCTCGGGCAGCGCCATCCGGGAGGCGGAACGCTGGAACCGGGCGGCGTTGGCGTCGGGGCGAAAAGCCCAGATCGAGCCGTCGTCGTGGCGGTAGGCCTTCAGCCCCTCGAAGATCTCCTGGGCGTAGTGCAGGACGGCGGTGGCCGGGTCGAGCCGGAACGGCCCGTAGGGGCGCACCTGTGCGTCGTGCCAGCCGGCATCCGGAGTCCACTCGGCGGTGAGCATGTGGTCGCTGAAGTGCTGCCCGAACCCCGGGTCGGCCAGGATCTCGCTCCGGCGGTCGGCGGCGACCGGGGTGTCGCTGCGGTGCACCGCGATCTGCAGGGTCGCGCTCATGTCGGCACCGTAGCCGACCGGTCGGTCAGGTCCACCGTGCGCACGCTCTCGGCCTGGATGGCCGTCGCGATCTCGTCCAGCACCGCGGGCGGTATCAGCGAGTCGACGGTCATCGCCACTAGCGCGTGTCCGCCCTTGCGGTCGCGGCTGACCTGCATGCCCGCGATGTTGACACCGGCCGCGCCGAGGATGCCGCCGACGACGCCGACCATCCCTGGGCGGTCCTCATAGCGCAGCAGTGCGAGATGTTCGCTCGGCTCGATCTCGATGTCGTAGCCGTCCACCTCGACCAGGCGTTCTCGCTGCTGGATCCCCACCAGCGTGCCGGACACCGACACCTGCGCGCCGTCGGACAAGGTGCCTCGCAGGGTGACGAGGTTGCGGTGGTCGGGGCTGTCGCTCTCGGTGACCAGGCGTACGGCGAGGCCGCGTTCGGCAGCGACCAGGGGGGCGTTGACATAGGACACCTGATCCTCCACCACGTCGGTGAAGACGCCCTTGAGCGCCGCCAGCTCCAGCACCGTGACGTCGTACTGGGTGATCTCCCCACGCACCTCCACGTCGAGCTGCTGTGCGACGCCACCGACGAGCGCGGTGAAGATCCGCCCGAGCTTCTCGGTCAGCCCGATGCCGGGCCGCACGTCCTCGGCGATCAGGCCACCCTGCACGTTGACGGCGTCGGGCACCAGCTCACCGGCGAGCGCGAGGCGGACCGACCTGGCAACGGCGACACCGGCCTTCTCCTGCGCTTCGTCGGTGGAGGCGCCCAGGTGGGGCGTGACGACCACGCTGTCGAACCCGAACAGTGGCGAGTCGGTGCAGGGTTCGCAGGCAAAGACGTCGATGCCAGCCCCGGCGACCCGACCCTCCGCGAGCGCGTCGAAGAGGGCACGCTCGTCGACGATCCCGCCGCGGGCCGCGTTGACGACGATGACACCCGGCTTCACCTTGCGCAGCTCCTCGTCGCCGATCAGGCCGAGGGTCTCCGGCGTCTTGGGCAGGTGCACGGAGATGAAGTCGGACTCGGCCAACAGGTCGTCGAGCACGACCATCCGCACCCCCATCCGGGCTGCCCGGCCGGGTTGCACGTAGGGATCGTAGGCGACGACCTGCATGCCGAACGCGCTGAGCCGCTGGGCGACGAGGACCCCGATGCGGCCGAGACCGACGATGCCGACGGTCTTCTCGTACAGCTCGACACCGGAGTAGTTGCTGCGCTGCCACACCCCCTGTTTCAGCGCGGCGTTCGCGGGCGCGATGTGGCGAGCGGCGGCCAACAGCAGGCCGATGGCGAGCTCGGCGGCACTGATGATGTTGGAGGTTGGCGCGTTGACGACCATCACCCCCGTCTGGGTCGCGGCGCTGACGTCGATGTTGTCGAGGCCGACGCCGGCCCGGGCCACGACCCTGAGCCGCTGCGCCGCCGCGAGCGCCTCCGCATCGACCTTGGTCGCGCTGCGGACCAGGATCGCGTCGACGCCGACGACCGCGGCCAGCAGCTCCGCCCGGTCGGCGCCGTTGCAGTACCGGATCTCGAAGTCGGGACCGAGCGCGTCCACAGTGGCCGGGCTCAGCTGCTCGGCGATCAGTACGACGGGCTTGCTCATGCGCTGCCCTCGGCATGGTCCGAGCGGCGGCTCCTGACCGGGCTGACCAGTCGGCGCAGCTCCCGTCCGGTGGCCTCGATCGGGTGCTGCGCTGCCTCGGCCCGTAGCCTCCCCAGCTCCGGCGCACCGGCGCCTTGGTCGGCGCCGAAGCGCTGCGCGAAAGATCCGGTGCGGATGTCCTCGAGCACATCTCGCATCCGGGCCTTGACCGACGCGTCGACGATCCGCGGCCCGCAGACGTAGCCGCCGTACTCGGCGGTGTCCGACCCGGACCGGCGCCCGCTGGCAATTCCACCGGCGTACATCAGGTCGACGACCAGCTCGAGCTCCTGGAGGCACTCGAAGTAGGCGACCTCCGGCTGGTACCCCGCCTCGGTCAGCGTCTCGAACCCCGCTATGACCAGCTGAGCGACACCGCCGCGACTCACCGCCTGGGCGCCGAACAGGCGCGCCTCCGCCTCCTCGGCGAACGTCGTCGCGATGCCACCGGCCCGCAGCCCGCCGATGCCCTTGGCGTAGGACAGCGCGAGCTCCCACGCCCGCCCGGAGGCGTCCCGATCCACTGCCAGCAGTACGGGCACTCCTCGTCCCTCGGAGAACTCCCGACGAACCGCGCTGCCCAGACCCTGCGGCGCGACCAGGCAGACGTCCACCCCCGCCGGAGCCTCGATGTGGCCGAAGCGGGGGTTGAACCCGTGGCCGAAGAGCAGCGCGTCGCCCTCCACCAGGTTGGGCGCGATCGCGTCGTCGTACAGGCTGGCCTGGACCTGGTCCGGCGCCAGCACGACGATCAGGTCGGCCTCTTCGCAGGCGGCGTGCGGCGTGAGGACCCGAAGCCCCTCGGCCTCGGCCGCGCCACGGCTGGCAGAACCCTCCGGCAACCCGACTCGGACGTCGACCCCGCAGTCACGCAGCGACAACGCGTGCGCGTGCCCTTGGCTGCCGTAGCCGAGCACCGCCACCTGGCGGTCCTGGACCGGGCGCAGGTCGGCATCGTCGTCGTAGTACGTCTTCGCCACGTCGGGCACCCTAGCCCGGAGATAGCAGTCGCGACCTCGGTGGGAAGGCCGGTCAGGTCATGCGACGCCGAGTGCGCGCGCCATCGTGTCGAACAGGTCGGTCTGGTCGGTGACGCCGAGCACACCGGCGGCCTGCGGCCCCTGCGCGGCGATACGGACCTGCGTACCGGTGTGCGTCTGCGATGAGCCGGCGCTCGTGGCGTAGTTCAGCTTCATCAGGACACCGTCTGCGGTCACCAGGGTGGCCACCCGGCCCGGGCTGGTCGCGTCGGTCGGGATGATCTGGCTGGTGTGTGCGTGGTCGGCGGCGACGACGACGAGCGTGTTCGGGTGCCGGGTGGCGAAGTCGAGGACCGCCCGGACCGTCCGGTCGAACATGACCGTCTCCCCGATCTGCGCGCACGGGTTGGAATCGTGCGCCTGCTTGTCGATCGAGGCGCCCTCGACCTGCAGGAAGAAGCCCGGCCGCGGAGAACCGTCGCTCGGCTCGGCATTGAGCAGCGCGATCGCCTTGCGGGTCATCGCCGACAGGTGCGGCACGCCGGTGTGCGCGGGGTTCACCGGGCAATCCGTGATCACCGGGCCGGGCTCCGGACCGGCCAGCGGGCCGGTCCACTCGGTCGGGTGGGCGCGGGGCGAGAACAGCCCGAGAAAGGGCTGACCGGGGCTAGCGTCGCGCATGCCCTGCGTGGTGGTGGCGACGTCGTACCCGAGCGCCCGCGCCTGCTCCAGCACCGTCTGACCGGCGAAGGGGCCACCGGTGTTGACCTGCTCGAAGCGGTACAGGCCGCCACCCATCAGCACGTCCACGTCGTGCTCTACGGTCTGCTCGGCGATGGAGCCCAGCCCGCCGGCGTCCTTGGTCTCGACCGGACACCGTGCGGCAGCGTCCTCGGGGCCTTGGCAGCCACGGTCACTGACGTGGGAGACGAGCACGGCCGGCGTGGCATCGGTCAAGGGAGCTGTGGTGACGTTGCCGGTGCGGAACCCGGCGGCGCTGGCGAGCTCGAGGATGGTCGGCAGCGACTCCTTGCTGACCGGGTCCACCGATACCGCCCCGTCGTAGGTCTTGACGCCGGTGGCCCACGCCGTCGCCGCGGCCGACGAGTCGGTGACGTAGTCGGGCACTGTCCGGGTGCCCTCCTGCACCGAGTATGTGGTGTAGGCGCCGGTCAGCGGCAAGGTGTCCAGTGCCAGCTCCCCGGCGGCACCGGCGACGTAGTTGCGGGCGACGGTGATCTCGCTGTCGCCGAGCCCGTCCCCGACGAGAAGGATGACGTTCTCGGCTTGACCACCTTCGATGGCTGCTCGAGCCTCGGCGGCGGTGGTGACGTCCTCGCCTGCCTGCGGGCCGGGCTGGGCTGCGACGGCGGCCAGCGGGATCGTCACCGCCAGCGTCACGACGGCGCCGGCGACGAACCAGCGCGGTCGGGTGAGTCGGACGGGAAGGAACATGCGGATCCTCCTGGATGCGGGTCTGCCGAGCAGCCCAGTGATGCGGCGGCCGCGTGGTCGCCCCCGCAGATTTCTGCGTTTGTCCGGATGGCGGACCTGCTCGCGTCGGGCTGGTGATTCATCACCATCCGTAATCGAATGATTACACGCTTGTCTCATGTCCCGGGGCAGAATGGACCAGGAGGGGCCTCGCGCAGCTAGACGCGCAAGAGGGCGGCGCACCCGACCGCCCAGAGCACGCTGACGAACGTGCCGATGATGAACCGCTCGGCTGCCCCGGGGGTGCGCAGCTCGGGGTAGCGACCGAGCCCTTTGACCGCGAGCGCCACGGCCAGGCCCTCG
>Ga0183260_10001330_pt1 | contig 20797 bp, 17 predicted proteins | sample AntDrymUQ4972206_2_FD_129768 | JGI IMG/M metagenome (GOLD analysis project Ga0183260, IMG submission 129768) | Polar desert sand microbial communities from Dry Valleys, Antarctica - metaG UQ497 (22.06) (version 2) (version 2) | ecosystem: Environmental > Terrestrial > Soil > Desert | place...
AGGGTGTCCGGATCGTCGTCGACCCGTTCAGCGTCCCGTACCTGCAGGGCGCGAAGATCGATTACTTGACGGGGCTGCAGGAATCCGGGTTCAAGATCGACAACCCAAACGCCGTCTCCTCCTGCGGTTGCGGCCACTCGTTCCAGGTCGAGGAGGGCGAGGAGCTCCCCGAAGGAACTGCTGTGGGTGGCTGCGGGAGCGGCTGCTCGCACTAGCGCCTCCGGTGTCCGACTTCAGTCGGACACCCGCTCCCTAGGATCGGCCCCGTGAGGGATCCGCTTCGCGTTGCCGTCGTCGGCTCGGGCCCGGCGGGGTTCTACGCCGCGGGTGGGCTGCTCGCGAGTGCTGAGCCGCGCGTCGAGGTCGACCTGATCGACCGTCTGCCGACACCCTGGGGGCTCGTGCGCCTCGGGGTCGCGCCAGACCACCCGAACATCAAAGCCGTGTCGCGCGCGTTCGAGAAGATCGCGCGGCAGCCCGGCTTCCGCTTCTTCGGCAACGTCGAGCTTGGCCGGGACGTCACGCACGACGAGCTCGCCGAGCGATACGACGCGGTCGTGTACGCGGTCGGCGCGCAGACCGACAGGCAGCTCGGTGTCCCGGGCGAGGAGCTACCCGGCTCGTGGCCGGCCACGGCATTCGTCGCCTGGTACAACGGCCACCCGGACTTCCAGCACCTGGAGTTCGACCTCACGCACGAGCGCGCGGTCGTGATCGGGAACGGCAACGTCGCGCTCGACGTGGCCAGGATGCTCGCGCTCACGCCCGAGGAGCTCGCGCCGACCGACACGACGGATGCGGCGATCGAGGCGATCAACGACGCCCGGGTCCGCGAGATCCTCGTCGTCGGCCGGCGCGGCCCGGTGCAGGCGGCGTGGACGCCGGTCGAGGTCGGCGAGCTCGGCGAGCTCGCGGGCGCCGACGTCCTCGTCGACCCGGCGGAGCTCGAGCTCGATCCTGCGAGCGCGGCCGAGCTCGAGTCGGCGCCGCCCACGGTGAGGCGAAACCTCGACCACTTGCGCGACTACGCGGCGCGCGCTCCCGCGGGAAAGCAGCGCGCGATCCGCCTGCGCTTCTTCGCTTCGCCCGTGGCGATCCTCGGCGACACGCGGGTCGAGGGCATCGAGCTCGTGCGAAACGAGCTCGTCGACGGGCGAGCGGTTGCGACGGGCGAGCGGGCGACGATCCAGTGCGGGATCGTCTTTCGGAGTGTCGGGTACCGGGGCGTCGCGCTCCCCGGCGTCCCGTTCGACGACGCAGCCGGCACGGTGCCGAACGAGCGCGGGCGCGTGCTCGGCCGTGGGCGGGAAAAACTGCCCGGGGTCTACTGCGCCGGCTGGATCAAGCGGGGCCCGAGTGGCGTGATCGGGACGAACAAGAAGGACGCGACCGAGACCGTCGAGCTCCTCCTCGAGGACGCCCGCTCCGGCGTACTGCAAGAGCGCTCGGGCGAGGATCTCGAGCAGCTCCTCGCCGACCGCGGTGTCGTCCACGTCCTCTACGCCGGCTGGGAGGCGATCGACGCCGACGAGCGCGGGCGCGGAGAGCCGCTCGGCCGCCCGCGCGTCAAGCTCGCGACGTGGGACGAGCTCCTCGCGGCCACACGGTCGCCCGATTCGTAGCCCTCCGACGCGTGCAGAGTTGGCACGAACTCGGCACACTTTCGTTACCCATTCGGGCAACAAACTCGATAGGATTGCAAGTGGGTGGTGGGTTGGGGTGCCCCGACTGAATGTCGCTCGTTGCGGAAAACGGGGGTGGCTCGACGTGGCTACGATCGGCGCGATGAGCGCGACTGGCGAGCGGCAGGAGCTCTGGGGAGGGGAGACGACGAAGGCGGTAGCGAACTTCCCGGTCTCCGGTGAGCCGATTCCCGTCGCCGTTGCGCGCTGGCTCGGTCGGATCAAGGCAGCGGCGGCACGCGCTAACGCCGACCTGGGGCTTCTCGACGCGGACATGGCGCAGCGCATCGCGACCGCGGGCGATCGGATCGCCGCCGGCGAGTTCGACGACCAGTTCCCGATCGATGTCTTTCAGACCGGGTCGGGCACGAGCTCGAACATGAACGCCAACGAGGTGATCGCGAGCCTCGCCGGCGACGACGTGCACGCGAACGACCACGTCAACATGGGTCAGTCGTCCAACGACGTCTTCCCGTCCGCCGTGCACCTCGCCGCGCTCGACCGGACGGTCGCCGATCTGCTCCCGGCGCTCGAGCAGCTCGCACACGCGCTCGAGCGGAAGGCGGAGGAGTTCGAGGACGTCGTCAAGTCCGGGCGCACGCACTTGATGGACGCCGTTCCGGTGACGCTCGGCCAGGAGTTCGGCGGCTACGCAGCGCAGGTGCGCCAGGGCGCCGCGCGGGTCTCGGACTCGCTGCCGCGCCTCGGGCAGGTCCCGCTCGGAGGAACGGCAACGGGGACGGGGCTGAACACCCACCCCGAGTTCGCCGAGAAGGTTCGCGCGCTCCTCCACGAGGCGACCGGTCTTCCCGTCTCGGCGCCTGCCGACCCGTTCGAATCGCAGGCTGCCCGAGACGGGCTCGTCGAGGCTTCCGGTGCGCTCAAAGTCGTCGCCGTCTCGCTGACGAAGATCGCAAACGACCTTCGCCTGATGGGGTCGGGCCCGCGTGCGGGCCTCTCGGAGCTCTTCCTGCCCGAGCTCCAGAAGGGCTCCTCGATCATGCCCGGCAAGGTGAACCCGGTGATCCCGGAGGTCGTGACGCAGGTTGCCGCGCAGGTGATCGGCAACGACACGGCGATCACGATCGGCGGGATGAACGGCCACTTCGAGCTGAACGTCTACGTGCCCCTCATCGCCCGCAACCTTCTGCAGTCGATCGGTCTCCTGACGAGCGCCGCGACCCTGCTCGAGGAGAAGTGCGTCGCCGGGATCGAGGCGAACCGCGAGCGGAACGAGCAGTTCGCAGAGGCGACCTTGAGCGCCGCGACCGGGCTCAACCCGTTCGTCGGCTACGACAAGGCGTCGGAGATCGTCAAGGAGGCTTCGGCGTCAGGGCGCTCGCTGCGCGAGGTCGCGCGCGAAGCGGGGGTGGAGGAGAGCATCCTCGACGAGGCGCTCGACTATCACCGGATGGCCAAGCCGCACGACTGAGCGGTCGCATCGCCCGGTTTGTTCTCCGTCGATGTGGTATGACGCGGGTGTCAGCGAGTGTCAACGATAGAGGGGAGATGACGTGACACGAGCTTTGCTTGCCTGCGCGTTCACTGCGCTCGCCGCAGTGACGTTTGCAGGCGCAGCTTTCGCGGACGTGGAGATCTCGGATCAGCCGTACGTCCGTCACGACGGTGGAACGGACGTGACGATCACGAGCTGCTCGAGCGACGCGCCGGGGACGACCGCAGGAGGGGAACGGCAGCAGAACGAGCCCGCTGCCTCCGTCGCGCCGAACAACCCGGCGCACATGACCGCCGGGGCGAACGACTACTGCACCGTGCCGAGCACGACCGATGCGTGGGCGGGCTTCTACTACTCGTCGAACGGCGGGGGCACGTGGACGAACAGTCTGCTTCCCGGCTACCCGACCGATACGTCGGCTGCCGGGCAGGCCTCACCGCTGTACCGCTTCGTCACCTCGGCGGGTGACCCGGTCCAGGCGTGGGACACCCAAGGTCGTGTGTTCTACGGCGGGATCGCGTTCAACCGAGGGAAGCCGAACAACGGCTCGATCTGGCTTGCGCGGTACGACTGGCCGATGGTCGCAACCGCTCCAAGCTACGAGTTCACGACGATCGTGTCCCGCGGAGTCCCAGGCAACGGGCCGTTCGAGGACAAGGTGCAGCTCGAGATCGATCGTGGTGTCGCGAGCGCGCACCGGGGGAACATCTACATGTGCTTCGCGCGTTTCCAGGGCGCCGGAAACAACAGCGTGCAACTGGCGCGCTCGACGGACGGCGGGCGCACGTTCGATGTGCAGAGGATCTCGGAGGGCGTTCACGGCAGCCAGTTCTGCGACATCGGGGTGACCAGAAACGGCACCGTCTTCGTCGCCTGGCGGCAGTACGAGTTCTCGCCCGGCAACAGCACCGTGCAGGACGACGCGGTCGCCTGGGTCAAGTCCACCGACGGCGGGCGTTCGTTCTCCAAGCCGGCCGTGGCTCGGAGCTTCATCCACTGGGATGTCACAGACCATTACGGGGCTCCCGCAGCAGCGGGCCAGGCGCTCTTCGATGCGTGCATGGCTGCCGATCTCACGATCGGTGCATGTCTCAGCGGTCCCGGGCCGCGAAACGACGCTCGGAGCTGCGGTGACGGGGCGTTCACCTGCCAGTCGGGGTACGTCTTCGCACGGGCCAACACGCAGGTCCGCATCACCGCCGATCCCAACGGTGCGCCGGGCACCGAGGACGATGCGTACGTCGTCTACGACGCGTCGGTGCCTGGATCGCTGACGCCTACCGGCACGAGCTACGGGACGATCGAGTCCGGAACGGGGAGCCAGGCGTCGATCTACTTCATCAAGACGACGAACGGCGGCGGCAGCTGGACGGCCGAGTCGCGTATCGATAGCCAGGGGAAGGGCCACCAATTCTTCCCCGACATCGACGCCGACAGCGGCATCCTCCATGCCGTCTGGCAGGACAGCCGCAACGACTGCGCCACCGGTCCCTCCGGCGGCGACTTCCGCACTGTCCCGATCGCGAACCGGTGGGTCGGAACGAACCCGCCGGGCGGCGTCTCGTGCGCCGGCACTGCGCCGGCCAACCCGGACGGCGCCGGCGTGATCGCGGTCTATGCGAGGTCGGCGGACTTCGGAGCGAGCTGGTCGAAGGAAACCGTGTCGACGGCGGTCACGATGCCGCAGCACGAGCAGTTCGGCAATCGCGACACGCCGTTTTTCGGCGACTACAACTACATCGACGGGGTGGGCTCCACCGTCCTCATGGACTGGACCGACCACCGCGAGGTGAGGGAAGGCCCCGACCCCCGCTATCCGATCGATGGTGTCGACGGGTTCGACGTCTTCCAGACCCGAGCGTGCACCGGCACTCCGCCGGTGTGCGGCCCGGACACGACGCCGAACGCAAGCGGTCTCGACCAGAGCATCTTCGGGGCGGTCAAGTAGCTCCGTCAGGCAGGCCGCGATCGAAAGAAAAGGGGGGCCGCTTCGGCGGCCCCCTTTTGTCGTGCCTGAGGCGATAGCCGAAGCGTGGCCTAGAAAACCGCCCTTGCGCGCGCGTCGCTCTTGGGCTACGCGCCCGCGACGCCGGGCTGGAGCGGCGGCGGTGGCGGGCACTCGGTCACGAACCAGGCCCGCATCTCCGACACGCTTCCGCGCCTCGGTCAGATCCCGCTCGGCGGCACGGCCACCGGCACGGGTCTCAACACGCATCCCGCGTTCGCGGAGAAGGTTCGGGAACTCCTTCACGAGTCCACCGGGCTGCCGATCGCGGCGCCCGCCGACCGGTTCGAGTCACAGGCGGCCCGTGACGGGCTCGTCGAGGCTTCCGGTGCGCTCAAAGTCGTCGCCGTCTCGCTGACGAAGATCGCGAACGACCTCCGGCTGATGGGGTCAGGCCCCCGTGCCGGACTCTCGGAGCTCTTCCTGCCCGAGCTCCAGAAGGGCTCTTCGATCATGCCGGGCAAGGTCAACCCGGTGATCCCGGAAGTCGTGACCCAGGTCGCCGCGCAGGTGATCGGGAACGACACCGCGATCACGATCGGCGGCATGAACGGGCACTTCGAGCTGAACGTCTACGTCCCGCTGATCGCGCGCAACCTGCTCCAGTCGATCGGGCTCCTGACGAGCGCGGCGACCCTCCTCGAGGAGAAGTGCGTCGCCGGGATCGAGGCCAACCGCGAGCGGAACGAGCAGTACGCCGAGGGAACCCTGAGCGCCGCGACCGCGCTCAACCCGTACATCGGCTACGACAGGGCGTCGGAGATCGTGAAGGAAGCTTCGGCGTCGGGCCGCTCATTGCGCGAGATCGCACGTGACGCCGGAGTCGAGGAGAGCGTGCTCGACGAGGCGCTCGACTTCCACAAGATGGCCAAACCCCACGGTTAGACCCACGAGCTGCCCGCGGACGCTCGGGAGCGATCGCTACGGCTGCGGAGCGACCCCACACGGGGGCGGGATCTCGTAGCGTCGAGCCACGGCGCGGCTGCCTCGGGCGCCGATCGCCTGAACGCTGACGACGAAGCCCCCACACCGGGGCGCGGCGATCTCGCCCGCGAAGCGGACGACGAGCTTCCCCGCGCGAGTTGCGACGACGGCCCGCGACAGCCTCTGCTGACCCGTCCAGAGGCGGAGCGTCACCCGTTCGCGGGGCAAGAATCGGATGCCGGTCACAACGACGGGGCTCGATCCAACCATCGAGAGCGTCGGCCGAACCTTCGTCTCGCCGGCGGCGCCTCCTGCTCCGACGGCAAGGCAGGACATCGCTGTTGCCACGAGCGCGGTCACCAGAAGGACGCGCATACCAATCCAGTGTAACACCGGCCTAGAAGACAATATCAGGTGCCGATATCACCTTTACAAACGCACCCGTGCGCGACGCCGTGAAATCGCGTAGGGTTGCGCCCGCGTGTCAGGGGAGAGATACCGCTTTCTGCTCCGCATGCCCGAGGAGCTTCGACGGCGCCTCGTCGTTGCAACGGAACGCTCGGGTCGGAGCATCAACGCCGAAATCGTCTCGCGGCTCGACGCGAGCCTGCACGACGCCGCTCCTGACGGCGATCCCGCACCGCAAACTCCGAGATTGGGGACTCACATGCGAAAGCGACGCTTGCGCCGTCGGCTCGTAGCCGTCAGTGCGCTCGTCCTCCTCGTGGCGGCAGTGGCCGTCGGAGGGATCATCACTGGTGACGGCGGCAGGGTCGCCGGCGGCACCGGGCCGGCACTCGAAACCGATGAGCTCGGAACCGCGCTCGCGGCCCGGCTTGCTCAGAACGCGACCTTCGCGCCGCCCGGCTCGAAGCAGGAAGGCGACCGCACGCTCTTCGACGACGAGTGGGTGAAGCACGCCACGCCTGGGCTCGACAGCATTCCGAACGCGGCGATCGTCGGGTCGAGCACCGACTGGGCGCGCGTCTCGGGCAGGTCGAAGCTGAGCCGGAGGAACTGGAGGCCGCTCGGCCCCACCTGGGCGAAGGGCCTTCCGAACCAGTATCGCGACCGCGACGTCTACAACGCCGGCACGCCGGACTTCAGCGGCCGGATCGCGCACACCGTGATCGACCCGAACTGTCGCGACGCCGGGAACGACGACGACGACGACAACGGTGGTCGCTGCCGGCTCTGGATCGCGAACGCGAACGGCGGCGTCTGGCGCACGAATAACGCACTCGCACGGACACCGAGCTGGCGGTACCTCTCCGACGGGTTCGAGCACAACAACGTTGCGTCGCTCGAGCTCGACCCCAACGACAAGCGCTCGAGCACGATCTACGCCGGCACGGGCGAGCCCAATGCGTGCGGCTCCGGCTGCGAGGCCGGCGTCGGCATCTACAAGTCGACCAACGGCGGAAACCGCTGGACGGGCCCGTTCGGACAGACGACGGGACCGGCGTGCGGAACGGGACCGTCCCCGTGCCGTGCCTTCTACAACCGCGCCGTCGGCTCGATCGAGGTCAAGCCCGGCGACTCGAAGGTCATCTTCGCCGCCACGGGCCGCGCGATCCGCGGTCTCTCCAGCGCCTGCTGCGGTGGCGTCGACGCCTTGATCCCCGGGGCGCCGCACTTCGGCCTCTGGCGGTCGCTCGACAGTGGTGCCAACTGGGAGCTCGTGCACCAGGGGGCCGCCGCGCTCTGCACCGGAGCGACGCCTGACGCGGTGTCGCTCAGCACCACGCCGTGCTCGCCGCGGGGCGCGCGGCGCGTGATGATCGACCCGGTCGACCCGAATACGGTGTACGTCGGGTTCTTCGGCCGCGGGATCTGGCGCTCGCGTCAGAACGGCGATCCGGGCACCTTCGAGCAGATCATGGCACCGATCACACCCGCCCCGCTCACCGCGGCTGGCGGAACAGAGCGGCCCGAGTTCGACATCGTGAAGCTCGCGAACGGCGAGACGCGGATGTTCGTCGGCGTCGGTGGTGGCGGCGTTTACGCCCGCTTCCGCCGCAATGACAACGTCCGCTCGGCGCCCGCCGCGACCGTTCGAACGACGTTCGTCGACCTGACGAGCCCGGTGCCGGACACGCCCGGCTACACGAGCTTCGGCTACTGCGACGGGCAGTGCTCGTACGACAACTACGTGTACGCGCCGGCCGGTGAGTTCCCGAACTCGGGGGCGAGCCCGGACGTGGTGTACCTGCTCGGTGACAACGAGTACAGCGAGAACAACTGGGGGCCGTTGAGCCCGCGTTTTCAAGGCAGCCTGCTCGGGCGGGGGAGCGGCCGTGGCGTCGCGTTGTCGACGAACGCCGGCGCCCACTTCACAGACATGACCGACGACACGACGGACAACTTCTATCCCGTCGAGCTCCACCCCGACCATCACGCGCTCGTCGTCAACCCGCGGAACTACAAGCAGTTCATCACGGTCGGTGACGGCGGCGTCGCTCGCTCGAACGGCGTCCTCGTCGATGACTCGGGCGACTGCGACGCGGGCGTCAAGGGCTACATCGGCTCGCGGAACACGTTCTGCAAGCTCATGCTCTCGTCCGTGCCCGAGCGGATCGAGACGATGAACCGGGGCCTCAGAACGCTGCACTTCTACCAGATCGACGTCAGCCCCTTCGACGAAGAGACGGTGATCGGCGGCACCCAGGACAACGGCTCCTGGGAGCGCGGCGACACAGCGGGATCGGGCACGAACGGCGGGCCGGTTCAGCTGACACCGCCCGACGCGAGCCAGTTCCCGAGCGAGCGCGAGTGCCTCGGTCGCGGACGCGGCGATGATGACGACGACGACGACAACGGCAACTCGGGCGGCCAGCAGGTGTGGGTCAACACGAACATCGCCGACGGCGGCCACAACAACTTCGACATCGGCGATCCCTGCTACCGCCAGAGCTCGTTCCAGTCGGGGCAGATGATGGTCGCGTACGAGCCGAAGAACCAGCTCGATATGAACTGGATCGCGGACACGCTGCTCAATCCGTGTCCGATCGGGTACGGGTGCGAGACGAACGCGTTCGTCGGGACCGCGATCGACGACCCCGTCGTCGCGGGCAGGCTCTGGACGGGTCGTCAGCACGCGTTCCGTGCCGACAACCAGGGTCGAAGAGAGGATCTCACGAAGCAAGCGCATCGTGAGAACTGCAACATCTGGTACGGCGACTTCGACGTCGACGACAACGGGGTGTACGACCCGGTCGCAGACCTCTGCGACAGCTGGCGACCGCTCGGAGATCCGGGCGTTGCCGGGCGCCTGACGGGTCCGACGTACGGTGCGGATCGGCAGGCCGGCTACATCTCGGCCATCGAGCGCGGCTCGCGAACCGATCGCGGCACGCTCTGGGTCGCGACCCAGGCGGGCCGGATCCTCGTCTCGCGGAACGCCGACAGCGCAAACCCGGCGCTCGTGACGTTCGACCGGATCGACAACGATCCGACCGCGACGAACACACCGCCGCGGTTCCCGACGGCGATCTACGTCGACCCGAGGGACGCGAACCATGCGTGGGTCACCTACAGCGGCTTCAACGCGAAGACGCCGACTACGCCCGGCCACGTGTTCGAGGTGCGGTACGTCCCGGGTGCCTCGACGTTCGAGCTGCTCGACGGGGTCGAGGGGGCCGGCGGGCTCGGTGACATCCCGGCCACCTCGGTCGCGGTCACCTCGTCGGGGAATCTCTACGTCGGCACCGACTTCGGCGTCGTCGCGAGCAAGGGCGACGGCACATGGGTCGAGGCCGGTCGCGACCTGCCCCGCATGCCCGCACCCGACCTCGTGTACGTCAGGGGCGAGCGGAAGATCTATGCCGCCACCCACGGTCAGGGTGTCTGGGTGCTGAGGGTCGACGACGTCGAGCGGAGCGACGACGACTAGCTCGGCTCGACGCCAAGAATGAGAGAGAGGGCCGCCGTGAGGCGGCCCTCTCTCGTTCACGCCGCGTGATAGCTCCCTCCGCATCGTGCTATCACCTCGTGGGCGACGGCTGATATCGCCGCGAACCGCTTGAGCAAGCCGAAATCGACCCTTGACACGTGGCCGGTCGGACGGCTTGAATGCGCGGCCGTGCGTCGCTTCGCCACTGCGGTCGGTGCGTGTCTCGTGGTCGCCGCAGCGTTGCTCGCGGCCTCGTGTAGCGGCTCGAACGATGCCTCCGGCTCGATTCGCCTCCTCGTCTTCGGTGACCCACCGGAGATCGAGGCCTACCGGACGCTGATCCGCGCGTTCGCCGAGAAGGAGCCGGAGATCGACGTCTCGCTCGTCGAGGCGAGCGACCGGGACGACCTGATCGCGCGCCTCTCGACCTCGCTCGCCGGTGGCTCGCCCCCGGATCTCTTCCTGATGAACTACCGCTTCTACGGCCAGTTCGCCGCGCGCGGCGTGCTCGAGCCGCTCGAGGACTACATCGAGGAGTCGGACGAGTTCGCGCTCGACGACTTCTACGCACAGGCGGTCGATGCGTTCCGGTGGAAGGGCGAGGTCACGTGCCTGCCGCAGAACATCTCGAGCCTTGTCGTCTACTACAACCGCGACCTCTTCCGCCGGTTCGACGTGCCGGAGCCCACCGACGAGATGTCCTGGAGTCAGTTCGTCTTCCGTGCGCAGCAGCTGACGCGCGACGCGAGCGGCGCCGTCGTCAAAGGCGCCGATCCCGATCTGCCGCCGCAGCCGAACACCGCCCCCGCCGCCATCTACGGGCTCGGTGTCGAGCCGACGCTGATCCGAATCGCTCCGTTTCTCTGGTCGAACCGCGGCGAGCTCGTTGACGACGAGGAGAACCCCACGAGGTTCACGCTCGACGGGCGCTTCTCGAAGCTCGCCCTCCAGGAGTTCTTCGCGCTGCGGACGGTGCACGGCGTCGTGCCGCCGGACGTCGAGGTCGAGGCGGAGGACGACGAGACGCGCTTCCTCAACGGACGGTTGGGGATGTTCCTCGACTCCCGCCGCGCGGTGCCGGCAATTCGGGAGGCGGCCGAGTTCGACTGGGACGTGGCCGCGCTCCCCGTCCATCAGGATGCGGCGAGCATCCTCCACTCGGACGCGTACTGCATGACGAAGGCGTCCGAGGAGAAGGACGCCGCGTGGCGCTTCGTCGAGTACGCGCTCGGGCCGGACGGGGCACCGGTGATCGCCGAGACGGGACGCACTGTCCCGTCGCTCCGCTCCGTGGCGGAGTCAAAGGCGTTCCTCGACCCGACACAGAAGCCGAGGAACTCGCAGGTCTTCCTCGACGCGATCGACGACATCCGCAACGTGCCGACGCTGTCGACGTGGCCCGAGATCGAGGATGCGGCCGAGCCGATCCTCGAGAACGGGATGTACAAGGCGCTGCCGATCGACGAGGTGATCGCCGACGTCGACGCGGCGACGCGTCCGCTCTTCGCCCGCGCCGAGTGACGACGGGGGCGAGGCAGGCTCTCGCCCTACAATGCCGCGGGTGCGTGCCGGTGACCGACGGTTCGGCGGCTTCCGTCAGCCGGTCGCGATCGCGTTCGGGCTCCTCTTCCTCCTCCCTCTCTGGTTCCTCGTCGCCGGCTCGTTCCGTGAGCCTGGCACCGTGCCGCCCCGGACACCCGAGCTCTTTCCCCGTCCCGTCTCGACCGAGTCGTACGGCGACGCCTTCGCGCTCGTCGACCTCGGCCGCTACCTCCTGAACTCGCTCGCGGTCGCCGCCTTGACCGTCCCGCCCGCGGTGCTCGTCGCGTCATGGGCAGGCTTCGCCCTCCTCCTGCTCGCGGGACGGGCCCGACTCGTCCTGCTCGCGGTCTCGTTCGCCGCGCTCATGATCCCTGTGACAGCGCTCCTCGTCCCCCGGTTCACGCTCTACCGCTGGCTCGGACTGACCGACACGTGGGTACCGCTCGTCGCACCCGCGCTGCTCGGGCTCTCGCCCTTTTACGTCCTCCTCTTCTACTGGAGCTTCCGTCGGCTCCCGCCCGAGCTCTTCGAGGCCGCGCGGCTCGAGGACGCCCGGCCGTTCGTCATGTGGCGCCGGCTCGCGATGCCGCTCGTGCGGCCCGTAACGGTCGCGGTCGCCCTGCTCGCGTTCATCGCGTCGTGGGGCAATTTCCTCGACCCGCTCGTCTACCTGTTCGACCCCGACCTCTACACGCTGCCGCTCGGGCTCCGCTCGCTCGCCGTCCTCGACCGGACGAACTATCCGGTGCTCCTCGCGGCCGCCGTCGCCGCGACCGCCCCGGTCGTCCTCGCGTTCGCGGTCGCCCAGCGGTTCTTCCTGCACGAGGATCGCGGCGCCGGCTGGCTCGGACGATGAGCGTCTCGGTCGTGTCGGTCGAGAAGCGTTTCGGCGACGTCGTCGCGCTCGCCGGCGTCACTCTCGAGGCGCGGGAGGGTGAGCTGCTCGTCGTCGTCGGCCCGTCCGGCTGCGGCAAGAGCACCCTCCTCCGCTGCGTCGCGGGACTCGAGACCGTCGACGCCGGAACCGTCCGGATTCGCGGGCGCGACGTGACGGGTATCCGGCCTGCGGCGCGCAACGTCTCGATGGTCTTCCAGAGCTATGCGCTCTTCCCCCACCTGACCGTCGGCGCGAACGTCGGCTTCGGCCTCGTCGTCCGCGAGACGCCGAAGGAGGAGGTACGGCGTCGTGTCGCCGCCGCGGTCGAGCTCATCGGGATCGGCCACCTCGTCGACCGTCGCCCCTACCAGCTCTCGGGTGGCGAGCGGCAGCGGGTCGCGCTCGCGCGGGCGCTCGTCCGGGAGCCGGACGCCTACCTGCTCGACGAGCCGCTCTCGAACCTCGACGCCGGCACCCGGGTGGAGATGCGAACGGAGCTGCGCCGCCTGCACCGCGAAGTCGGCGCGACCATGATTCACGTCACGCACGACCAGGTCGAGGCGCTCACGCTTGCCGACCGCGTCGCGGTCATGCATGCCGGGGCCGTGCGCCAAGTTGGGACACCGGACGAGGTCTACGGGCGACCGGCCGACAGGACGGTCGCCGCCTTCCTCGGCACGCCACGGATGAACTTCCTCACCGTCGGCGACGCCCGCCCGTTCTGCGCCGTGCCGGACGGGGCCGAGGCGGGTGTCCGCCCGGAGCACGTCCGCCTCGACGGAGAGGTGCCCGCCCGGGTCGACCTCGTCGAGGTCGCGGGCGGCGACGCGTACGTCCACCTGAGCGGCGGCCTCGTCGCGCGTGTCGCGGCGGACGTCCGTCCGGTGGAGGGGGAGGACGTCGGGCTCGGGATCCGCCGCGAGGACGTGCACCTCTTCGACCTCGAGACGGGGAGGCGTGTGGAGCCATGAGCGAGCGCCGTCAGCTTGCGCTCATGCTCGCGCCGTACCTGGTCGGGCTGACGGCGCTCGTGCTCGTCCCGGCGCTCGTCACCTTCGGGCTCGCGTTGACGGAGTACGACCTCGTGCGCTCTCCCGTCTTCGTCGGGCTCGACAACTTCCGCGAGCTCGTGCGGGACGACGTCTTTCGGAGAGCGGTCTCGAACTCGCTCGTCTTCGCGGCGATCGCAGTCCCGCTACGGCTGGGCGCCGCGCTCGGCCTCGCCCTCTTGCTGCACCGCCGGATACCGGGCGTCGGAGGCTACCGCTCGGCGACCGTTCTTCCCACGGTCGTCCCCGACATCGCGTACGGGCTGCTCTGGCTCTGGCTTCTGAACCCGTTGTACGGCCCGATCAACACGTTGCTCGGCTGGGGTGGAGCGGCGAACTTCACGTGGATCGGCTACCCGCTGCCGCAATGGCTGACCCACTCGAACGACGCTCGCGCGGCGATCGTCATCCTCAGCCTCTTCACGATCGGCGAGGGTTTCGTCGTGCTGCTCGTCACCCGGCAGGGTCTCCCGGCCGAGCTGTACGACCTCGCGGCGCTCGAGGACGTGACTGCCTGGAGCCTCTTCCGGCGCATCACGCTGCCGCTGATGGCCCCCGTCCTGCTCTTGCTGCTCGCACGCGACACGATCTTCAGCCTCCAGGCGACGCTCGTTCCGGCGCTCGTCGTGACCGAGGGCGGCCCGCCGCTCTACTCGACGACCTATGTCCCGCTGTTCGTCTACCGGAACGCGTTCGAGTATCTCCGCTACGGCTATGCGTCGGCGGCGACGCTGCTCATGCTCATCCTGACCGCAGCCATCGTGCTCGTGCAGCTCGCCCTGCTGCGCCGGTACCGCCTCGGCAACGGATAGCTCTACGGGCGGGGCGCGCTCTGGTCGGCCTCGAACTCGTCACGCAGCTCGGCGGACGTCCCGGCACCGAGCGTCGGCGCGACAGAGGTGGTGCCGCGCGCGATCGAATCGTCGTCCTTGACCTCCTCGAAGCTCTCGGCGTCCGCCTTCGGCTGATCGTTCGGCTCGGAGCGAGGCTCCTGACGCGCGATCTCCGCAGCGTCGCTGCGCTGAAAGAGGCGTCTGATGCTGTCCATGAGTCCCATGACCAGGTGTGTACCCGCGGTGCGGTTCACGTACTCCACATCGATCGCGAGAGGTTCGTTAGCCGGAGCGCCGGGTACGCCAGGTGGGACATCGCGTGCGCGAAAGACTGCGGCGCGGAACAGACACGAGAGGGGAGACAGTGAAAAGAACACTTGCGGTTCTCACTGCCGTGCTCGTCGTCGGACTCTTCGCGGGCTCGGCGTTTGCGATCACCGACGGTGAGCCGGACAACGGGCGCCATCCGTACGTCGGGCTGATGCTCGCGCAGGACGCAGCGGGAGCACCGCTCTTTCGTTGCAGCGGGACGCTCATGTCCGCAACCGTCTACCTGACCGCGGGTCACTGCACCGAGGCGCCTGCGGCGCATATCGAGATCTGGTTCGAGGAAGGCCCGATTGCGACCGATCCGGCCTACCTTGCAGCCATCGCGGCAGGGAACACGCGTGCGCAGGCGTGTGCAATCGTCCGGACGGACGGGGTCGACACTGGCTCGGGCTACCCCTGCGAAGGCGACGTCGGCGGCACGCCGTACACGCACCCGCAGTACGACCCGAACGCGTTCTTCCTGTACGACCTCGGCGTCGTCGTGCTCGACGAGCCGTACGCCTCGAGCACGTACGGGGCGCTGCCCCAGCTTCGTCAGCTCGACGAGCTGAAGACGCAGCGTGGCAAGCAGGACGTCACGTTCACGGCGGTCGGGTACGGCCTCCAGCAGAGCTTCCCGGACGCGGCGTCGTTCAAGGACGTGGCGATCCGCCAGCGGCTCGTCTCGTATCCGAGGCTGATCCAGATCAACAACGGCTACGTGCGGGACTTCTCGATCCTGTTGTCGAACAACGCCCATACGGGCGGGACGTGCTTCGGCGACTCGGGCGGGCCGAACTTCATCGGTGATTCGAACGTCGTCGGCGGCGTGACCTCGTTCGGGAAGAACGGGAACTGCGCCGGGACGGGCGGCGTGTACCGCGTCGACCAGCCCGACGATCTCGCCTGGCTCGCGACGTTCGGGCTCACGCCCGCGTAGAGCCGACACCACGAACGAGAGAACAGGCGGCGGGGCTTCGGCCCCGCCGCCTCAACACGCGACTGCGCCGCGGCCGCTCTCTGCCGCGTGCCGCTGCTCGTCGGCGCGGTAGCTCGAGCGGACGAGCGGGCCTGCGAACACCGAGCCGAAGCCGAGCGCCTCGCCCTGCTCGCGCAGCCAGCGGAACTCGTCCGGGTGCACCCAGCGGTCGATCTGCGCATGCTGGGAGGACGGTTGAAGGTACTGGCCGATCGTGACGACGTCGACGCCGTTCGCGCGAAGGTCGCTCATCGTCTCGACGACCTCGTCGTTCGTCTCGCCGAGTCCGACGATGATCCCTGACTTCGTCAGCACGGGATAGTCGGCGACCTCCTTGGCGCGCCGGAGGAGCGAAAGCGCGCCGTCGTAGGTCGCCTTCGCGCCGCGCATGCGCCGGTGGAGCCGTCGCACGGTCTCGATGTTGTGGTTGAACACCTCCGGCCGGGCGCCGATCACGGCCGCGATCGCCTGCTCCTCGACGCCGAGGAAGTCGGGCGTCAGAACCTCGACGGATGCCTCCGGCAGCTTCGCCTTGAGCGCCCGAATCGTCGCCGCAAAATGCCCCGCCCCACGATCGGGAAGGTCGTCGCGGTCGACCGAGGTGACGACAACGTGGCTGAGACCCATCGTCGCCGCCGCCTGCGCGAGCCGGAGCGGCTCGAGCGGGTCGGGCGGGGCATCGGGCCTGCCGGAGGTGACGTAGCAGTAACGACACGCGCGCGTACAGGTGTCACCGAGGATCTGGAACGTTGCCGTCCCTCGTCCCCAGCACTCGCCGATGTTCGGGCACCGCGCCTCCTCGCAGACGGTCACGAGGCTCGCGCCGTGGAGGAGCTTCCGGACGTCGTAGTACCGCCCGTCCGCGCTCGGCGCGCGCACCTTCATCCATTCGGGCCGGCGCGGGCGGTCTGCGACGGGCGACGACGTCTGCACGAGATCAGTCTAGAGACCGGCCCCGGCCCCACCCGCGGCCTAGGTCAGCCAGACCCGGCTGCGATCCCCGCGGCGGCGAGTCGCGCGAGCCCCTGCGACCCTCCGCGCGGCGGCTCCTTGAGCCGCCAGGTGATGAGGGCCCCACGGTGAAGGAAGGCGATCCTGGCCGGCCCGCACGAGGCGCCGCAGCGGATCGGCGTGTACGAGGCGGGCTGGCCGCCGGGAAGGCGGAGGTTCGACGGCCTGGGAGCCCTCTTGCGCAGCTTCCCGTCGAACGAGGCGACGAAGCAGGCGGTCGCATTCCTGCAGTCGGGCGCCGCCGAGACCGAGATCTGCCACCCGTGTGGTGTCGCCTCACCTGTCAGGTACAGCTTCGGAACGACGCCGCTCCAGGGAAGCGCCGGCGGGAGCAGCACCGGGATCGCTGTCTGGTCGATGAGCGTCTGGATCTCGTCGCGAAAGAGCTTGCGAAGCTGGATCGTCGAGGTCGAGGCGGTGGTCGAGCCGCGTGCCACGTCGGCACGGCCAATGGTGCAGGCGAGAAGCACCAGAGCGAGGGCGATCCCGGCCGGCACGAGGCGAGCGAGCAGCGTCACCGGGGAAAGCCTACGAGGTGCGTGCCGGCTTCGCGCAAGAGATGGTGCCCATCGCCCTCCGACGGCTCGAGCGCGAGGCCGAACGTCGCCTCGATCGCTGCGATGGCGGCCGGCTTGACCTCGTTGACCATGAGGGGCCGGCCGAGCTCGGCCGCCATCGTCGTGAACCGGGCGTCGTCGAGCCCGCACGCCGTGATCCACTCCGTGAACGGCGCCGTGTCGAGGTCGACGTTCAGCGCGTAGCCGTGCATCGTGACCCAGCGTGACGCGTGCACCCCGATCGAGGCGATCTTCTCGGGGTCTGTCCCCGAAGGGGACTGACCCCCGGATCCAGAACGCGACTGACCCCCGCGCAGCCAGACACCGGTCAGCCCGTCGATCCGCGTCCCCTCGAGACCGAACGCTCCGATGGTCTGGATGATCGCCGCCTCGAGATCGCGCACGTACCGTCGCAGGTCGCGGCCGTGACGGTTCAAGTCGAGGATCGGATAGCAGACGAGCTGCCCCGGACCGTGGTAGGTCGACCTGCCGCCGCGGTTCGTCTCGACGAGGTCGACGCGGACGCCCGCGGGAAGGTGGAGCTCCACCTCCTCGGTACGTCGACCGAGGGTGACGACCGCCTCGTGCTCGAGGAAGAGCACGGTGTCCTGGAGCGCTCCCTGCTTGACCGCTTCCGCAAGCGCGCGCTGGAGCGCGAACGCCTCGTCGTATGGAGTCAGGCCGGCGAGATCGAGGAGGTGCGCGGCACGGCTCATGTTTGCGACCGCCTCTCCGCGCGATGCTCACGCTCGACGATGCTCACGTTCAACCCGTGCGTCGGCTCAACGCGACTGGCTCAACTCTCGTCCCAACCCTCGAGCCGCGCCTTCAGGTCGCGGAGGAACGAGCCGGCGTAGGCCCCGTCGACCAGGCGGTGGTCATAGGTGAGCGTGAGGTTCATCAGCGGCCTGATCGCGATCACGTCCTGACCGAGCTCGTCCTGCACGACCCACGGGCGCTTCACGAGGGCGTACGTCCCGAGGATCGCGGCCTGGGGCTGGCTGATGATCGGAGTTCCGTGGAAGGTGCCGTAGCCCCCCGGATTCGTGATCGTGATCGTTCCGCCCTGCACGTCGTCGGGCAGGAGCTTCTTCGTTCTCGCTCGCTCGGCGAGGTCTGCGATCGAGCGCGCGACGCCGAGCAGGTTCAGGTCCTGCGCGTTCTTGATCACGGGGACGATGAGGCCCTTGCCGTCCTCGAGCGACACAGCGACGCCGACGTTCACGTACGCCCGCGTGACGATTTTCTCGCCGCGGATCTCGCCGTTCACCCACGGCCAGTCCTCGAGCGTCTCGACGGCGGCCTTCGTCACGAACGCGAGGAACGTGGGGTTGACGCCGTAGCTCGACTGGTACTCCTTCTTCAGCTTCTCGCGCGCCGCGACGACCTTCGACATGTCGACTTCGATCGCGCTCGTGACGTGCGCCGACGTGTCGAGCGAGCGCCGCATGTGCTCGGCGATCCCGCGGCGCATCGCGTTCATGGGTTCGAGTTGCTCGCCAGGTTGATCGGGCACCTGCTCCGCGGGCACCTGCTGCGCAGGTACCAGGTCCTGCGCAGCGGGGGTTGGTGGGGCCGGTTGTGCTGAGGCCTGAAGCGCGGCTGCCTGCGGCTCGGGAGCTGGCACAGCTGGTGGACCCGGAGGCGGCGTTTCGGCCAGGGGAACGGGCACCTGTGCGACCGGCTCTGGTGCGAGGCCGCCTGGTGCCTGCGGAGCAGGTGCCTCGACGGGCGCTGCCTGCCCCGATTCAATGTATTGGAGGATGTCCTTCTTCGTCACGCGGCCACCTTGACCGGTGCCGGGGATGCCCCCGGGATCGACCCCGTGCTCCGCCGCGATCCGAGCGACGACGGGCGAGACGAACGTCCGTCCGTTGCCCGCAGGCTCCGCCTGCGGGCTAGGAGCTGCCGCCGGCGGGGCCGGCGCAGGCTCTGGTGCGGGAGCAGGCTCTTGTGCGAGAGCGGGCGCGGAAACAGACGGTTCAGCGGGAAGTGCCCCCTCGGGGGCGATAACGGCCAACACGGTCCCGACTTCGACGGTCTCGCCCTCCTGGACGCGAACCTCCGCGAGGACGCCTTCGCCGGGACTCGGCACCTCCGTGTCGACCTTGTCGGTCGAGATCTCGAGCAGGGTCTCGTCGAGCGCGACCGTCTCCCCCGGCTGCTTGAGCCAGCGGGTGACCGTTCCTTCGGACACGGAGACGCCCATCTGGGGCATCACGACCTCGACCTGGGTTCCGGTGCTCACCAATGCCTCCTAATACGCGGCAAGCTCGCGGAGAGCCGTCACGACGTCGTCGACCTGGGGAATGAATGCCTTCTCGAGCGACGGGGCAAAGGGCACCGGCGCGTCAGGAGCTGCGACGCGACGCACGGGTGCGTCGAGCTGCTCGAACGCCTCCTCGGCGATCGTCGCCGCGATCTCGGCGCCGAACCCGCCCGTCTTCGTGTCCTCGTGGAGCACGAGCGCCTTCGAGCAGCGCGCGACGCTCTCGAGCACCGCGTCGCGATCCCACGGGATCAGCGTGCGGAGATCGAGCACCTCGACCGAGACGCCCTCGTCGGCGAGCTTGGCGGCCGCCTCGTCGGCGGTGTAGACCATCGCCCCCCAGGTGATCACGGTCAGGTCATCGCCTTCCCGGTGCACCCGGGCTTTCCCGAACGGGATTGTGTAGCGCTCCTCCGGGACGGCGCCCTTGATCCGGCGGTACAGGTGCTTGTGCTCGAAGTAGAGGACGGGGTTCGGGTCCTCGATCGAGGTCGCGAGGAGCCCCTTCGCGTCCTCGGGCGTCGCCGGACACACGACCTTGAGCCCGGGGATGTGGGCGAAGCTCGACTCCGGGTTCTGTGAGTGGAACGGGCCACCCGAGAAGCCTCCGCCCGACGGCAGGCGCACCACGATCGGCACCGGCGTCCCGGCGCGGAAGCGCTGCTTCGCGGCGACGGTGACGAGGTGATCCCACGCGCAGGAGACGAAGTCGGCGAACTGCATCTCGGCCACGGGCCGCATCCCCATCAGCGCCGCGCCGGTCGCGCCGGCCACGATCGCGGTCTCGGAGAGCGGCATGTCGAGCACCCGGCTCGCGCCGAACTCCTCCTGGAAGCCCTGGGTCACCTTGAACGCGCCGCCGTAGACGCCGACGTCCTCACCGAGCACGAACACGCGCTGGTCGCGGCGCATCTCCTGACGGAGCCCGTCGGAGATCGCCTGCAGATAGGTCTTCTCTTGGGTGGCCACTACTTGTGATGCGGCGTCTCGAGCTCCTCCGGCGTCGCGAAGACACCGTCGAGCACGGTCGCGGGGTCGGGAACAGGGGATTCCTCGGCGCGCTGGATCGCGTCGCTCAGGAGCCGCTTGACGCCGCTCGTGATCTCGTCCTCCTCGTCGTCGGACAGGGAGGCGTTGTCGCGGAGCCAGGTGCGGAAGCGCGCGATCGGGTCGCGCTGCGCCCACTCCTCGAAGAGCTCCTTCGGGACGTAGAACGCGTCGTCGTGCACCGCGTGGCCTTCCATGCGGAGCGTCACGGACTCGATCAGCGTCGGGCCGCCACCCTCGCGGGCCTTCTCGATCGCGCGCTTCGCCTCGCGGTAGACCGCGAGCACGTCGGTGCCGTCGACGACGACGCCCTCGAACCCGTAGGCCGCGGCACGGTCAGCGAGGTGGTCGACCGCGAACTCGAG
>Ga0183260_10001331_pt1 | contig 20796 bp, 17 predicted proteins | sample AntDrymUQ4972206_2_FD_129768 | JGI IMG/M metagenome (GOLD analysis project Ga0183260, IMG submission 129768) | Polar desert sand microbial communities from Dry Valleys, Antarctica - metaG UQ497 (22.06) (version 2) (version 2) | ecosystem: Environmental > Terrestrial > Soil > Desert | place...
CCGCCGCCGCCGGCGTCGATGTCGTCGTTGCCACCGCGGGCGGCGATCACGTCGCGCCGCGGCGACCCGTCGAACGCGGCCTGAAACTCAAGCCAACTGCATGAGTTCTAGCGACCAAGGTTCGCTAGCACGGCACCGCGACGGTGCGGACGATCCTCGCGAAAGGGCCTCCCGGGTGCGGGCCGTCTCGTAGCCTCGCGGAGTCGGCACCGGGGCAGGCCCAGCCGACATCGCTGCACCGTCAACCGGGGGTTTCGAAGATGCGTCTCGTCGTTGCGCTGTGCATGTCGGCTCTGGTCCTCACCGGCTGCACCGAGGCCGTTGGCGGGGACACCCGTCCGGGGGCCGCGGAGCGGGTCGACCGCCCCTCGCCGCCCGCGGGAGGGCCGGCGGGTGGAGACCGGGAGCGAGGTCGGGAGCGCGAAGGCGACAGGCAGCGCGACGAGGCTGATCCACCGGAGACCCAGGACGAGCCGGCGCCGTCGATACTGCCGGAGCCGCCCCCGGGTGCAGGCAGCACCCACCGGGGCGGCCGCGGCGGCCGGCTCCCGGCCGGGGTGCCTGCCGGAGCGCAGGCGGCTGTCGTCGACCGCATCATCGACGGCGACACGCTGGAGCTGCATGCGCGCCGTCCGGGGCGGGTGCTCGGCTCGACGGCGCTGACCGGCGTACGCCTGCTGGTGATCGACACCCCGGAGACGGTGCATCCCAGCGAGCCGGTGCAGTGCTACGGCCCGGCCGCCTCCGACGCGCTGGCGCGGGCTGGCGCCGGTCGGTTCGACGGTGTGGGTGCTGGCGGACCAGGAGCTGACCGACTACTACGACCGGACGCTGCTGTACCTGTGGTCGCAGAGCTCCGGGCAGACCCGGTTCGTCAACGAGCAGCTCGTCGCCGAGGGGTTCGCGAAGGCGGCGCTGTACGAGCCGAACGACCGCTACATCGACGTCGTGGACGCGGCCGAGTCGACGGCTCGGGCCAGCGACCCGCGGCGCCGGGACCGCGGTGAACGATCCCGCCACCGGCCGTCGTCGAAGGCGCGCCGCGCCGCCCGCACCGCCGCATCGACGTCGGCAGCGTCCCCGCGCGCGACATGTGCCAGGACGCTGCCGTCGCGCGGCGTACGGGACTCGAACGTCGCTCCCGTCGCGGCGTCGGCGAAGCCGCCGTCGACGAACATCCGGCCCTCGGGGACGAGCTCCTTCGCGGCGCGCAGCCAGTCGTCGTGGCTGCGCCGCAGCAGGTCGGTCATCGCAGTCTCCATCTGTCGATCGCGTCCTCGTCCAGCGTCACGCCGAGCCCCGGCGAGGTCGGCACCGGCACGCAGCCGTCGGCGTCGACCCGCACCGGCTCGGTGAGCATGAAGTCCCGCCGCTCGGGCGTCCAGCCCCCCGCCCCGCCGGGGCCGCCCGGGCCGCCCGGGTCGTAGGGCAGCTCGAACCACGGGCCGCCGCCGACGCCCGCGGCCACGTGCAGGTTGGCGAGCACGCCGATCCCGTTGGTCCAGGTGTGCGGGGTGTACTCGCGGTGCCGGGCCCGCGCGAGCTCGGCGAACGTGCGGCAGCGCGACATCCCCAGCGAGAGCACCACGTCCATCTGGTAGACGTCCAGCGCGTCGGCGTCCAGCAGGCGCACGGCGTCGTCGAAGGTCCGGACCATCTCGCCGCCGGCGATCGGCACGCGACTGGACCGACGCAGCTCGGCGAGACCGGCGACGTCGGCGTACGGCAACGGCTCCTCGACCCAGCCGACGCCGAGCTCCGCGAGCTGCGCCACCGTACGGGTCACCGCCTTGACGTCCAGCGCCGGGTCGATGTCGCCGGCCATCCGCCACGACTGGTTGAGGTCGACCAGGACGGTGAAGTCGTCCCCGAGCGCCGTACGCACGCCGCGTACTGCGGCGACACCGTCGTCCAGCGCGTCGCGGGCGATGCGGATCTTCGTCGCGCGGAAGCCCGCCTCGCGCGCGGCCAGCGCCGAGTCGACCCGCTGCGGCGGGGTCCGCTGCTCGCCGGTCGAGGCGTACGCCGGCAGCCGGGTGCAGCTGCCGCCGAGCAGGGTGGCCACCGGCAGGCCGGCGACCTGGCCCGTGACGTCCCACAGCGCCGCCTCCAGCGCCCAGTAGCGCCCGGCGTGCAAGCCTAGGGTCTCGAGGGTCCGGACGTGCCGGGCGATGCGCAGCGGGTCGGTGCCCACGAACAGGTCCGCGTACGCCTCGAAGCCGTCCATCGTGTCGCCGGACCCGACGCCGACGATCCCGTCGTCGGTCTCGACCCGTACGACGGTCACGTCGACGTGGTGACGGGGGTGCGGGTCCCAGGCGGCACGGAACGGTGGGTCGAGCTCGCGCCGCAGCCGGTCGAGCCGGACCTCGGTGATCCTCATCGAGCCGGACGCTACCGGTCGCGCGGCGGGCGACACGGGTCAGTCGCCGGGCCACTCCCCGAAGGCCCGCTCGAACGCGCGGGCGCCGCTGCGGTCCACGGCCGCCTTGACCACCGCGAAGATCGCGCCCTGGACGGCCGCGGACAGCAGCACCTCGCGGAAGGAGTACTCCGACTGCAGCGCGTCCGGTGCGTCGTCCTCGTGCGCGATGCGCCGCCACACCTGCTTGAAGATGGCACCCGACACTGCACCTGCGGCCATCCCGCTCACGAGCCCGACCGGGCGGTAGACGAGCTTGGCGGTCTTGCTGCTCAACGCGACCTCCTCCACGACGGTACGCCCACCGTCTCCTGCAGCTCGCCACGTGGCGGCGCCGGTTCGTGGCGGTCGAGCACGCTGACGTTCTCACTGACCTGGCTGCGCCGCTCGCCGATCGAGGCGTTGTCGAGACTGCTCATCGCCCCAACGTGCCGCGACACCCCGGGCGGGGCAAGTCGGGCGTCCGCGGAAGCGACGTGGGCACTTCCCCCGGGTTGCTCGCACTGCCCGGGACTCACAGCCCCCGGGCAGTGCCGCTTTCACGGGGCACCCCGTGAAACCGGAGGCGGGTGGGGTCAGGGCGGGGGGCGGCGGAGGCGTACCACCGCCGCAGCCGGGCGAAGCCCTCGTGCAGGCCGACGTGCGGGGTCCAGCCCAGCACCCGGCGGGTGTGCCGCTGGTCGAACCAGTGCGCGGTGCTGAGCTGCTCCACCAGGAACCGGGTCAGCGGCGGCTCGCCGCCGCGACGGGTCCAGGCCGCCTCGAGCGCCGCGGCAGCGACGCGGGCCACCGGCACCGGCACCGCACCGCGCGGGCCGGGCACACCGGCGGCCTGGCACAGGCTCGCCAGGACCTCGACCACCGGCCGCGGCTCGCCGTTGGACACCACCAGCGCCTCACCGCGCACGCTCGGGTCCGCGTCGGCCGCGGCGAGCAGCGCGGTCACCGCGTTGTCGACGTAGGTGGTGTCGACCAGTGCCGCGCCGGAGCCGATGCGCGGCAGCCGCCGGGACCGGGCCCGGGCGACGACCCGGCCGACGAGCTGGGTGTCGCCGGGCCCCCACACGAGGTGCGGTCGCAGGCACAGCACGGCGAGCCCGGGGGAGTCCGCGGCGAGCGCCTCCTGCTCGGCGAGGGCCTTGGACCGGGCGTAGTGGCCCCGGGCACGGGCCGGCTCGGCCGGCTCCGCGCCGACGCCGGCGAGCGCTCGCCCGGCGTGCGCGACCGACGGCGACGACACGTGCACCAGCCGCCCGACGCTCGAGGTCCGGCACGCAGCGACGACCGCGCGGGTGCCCTGCACGTTCGCCCGCGCGTACTCCGCCCACGCGCCGACGACGTCGACCTTGGCCGCGAGGTGCACCACCACGTCCTGGCCGCGCGTCGCCCGCCGTACGGCGGCCGGGTCGGCGATGTCGGCGAGGACCTCGGCGCAGTCCAGGCCGGACGGTCGCCGCTGCAGCACCGTGACCTCGTCCCCGCGCGCCAGCAGCGCCCGCGCGATCTCGCGGCCCAGCATCCCGGTCGCACCGGTCACCAGGACCCGCACGGCTGCTCCTCAGCCCCGCTCGCCGGCGAGCGTCCGCTCCGCCCAGCCGCCCACGCGGGCCCGGTCGACCTTGGACGCGTGCCGGACGTCGACCGGCAAGGAGCCGGTGACCAGTACCGCGGCCACCGTCCCACCGGCGGCGGCACGGACGGCGGCGGCGAGCGGTGGCGCCGCCACCGGCCCAGCCGCGCGGGACGGCCGCCGCCGCGGCACGACCACGACGACGACCTGCTGGGTGCCCACCGGGCCGACGCCGACCACGGCCGCCGAGGCCACGTCGTCGAGCGCCTCCACGCGCTGCTCGACCCCGACCGGTGTGACCACCCCCCGCGGAGTGCTCAGCACGTGCTGCAACCGCCCCTCGATCCACAGCCGTCCCTCGTCGTCGAGGTGCCCGACGTCCCCGGTCCGGTGCCAGCCGGGATCCCGCGCGCTGGACTGCTGGGTGGCCCACAGGTCGTCGTAGGTGTCCATGACGTGGGCTGCCCGCACCGACACCTCGCCGGTCCGGTACGGCTCGGCCGTGAGCGGCCCGTCCGCGGCGCCCGACGGCGTCAGTGGGCTCACCGACACGTCCACACCCGGCAGGGGCCGCCCGACGCACACCCCGTCGCCCGGTCCCGCCGCCTCGATGCCCGCCAGCGAGATGTCGCTCACCGGCAGGACCTCGGTCATGCCGTACGGCGTGTGCAGCTCGGCGCCCGGGAGCACCGCGCGCAGGGAGCGCAGCAGCCGTGCCGGCACCGGCGCGCCCGCCGAGATCACCAGCCGGACGTCGGCGAGCGCGGCGCGGCGGGCGGTCGTCAGCTCCGCCGCGGTGGCCAGGACACCGCGCAGGGCCGCCGGGGACGCGAAGACCACGGTCGCCCCGATCGCTGCCACCGCGTCGGCCAGGGCCGCGGCGGTGAGCGCGCCGGGGGAGGTGACGTCGACGTCGGGGACCACCGAGCCGATACCCAGCGCCGGACCGTACAGCGAGAACGGTGCGAACGCCGCGACGATGCGGTCGTCGTCGCGCAGGGCGTACGTCGCGCGCAGCAGCATGAGCTGGGCCCGCAGCTGCCGGTGCCGGTAGACGACCCCCTTGGCCGGGCCGGTCGCGCCGGAGGTGAACACCACCGCGCACGCGTCGTCGAGCGCGGGTCCCGGTGCAGCCGGCGCGCCCCTCCCCAGCCGCGCGAGGTCGGCCAGCGAGTGCTCGGCGCCGAGCGCCCGGCGCAGCCGGCCCGCGAGCCGGCCCGCGCCGATGCGGGCGCCGGGCAGCCGCATCGCCCGTGCGGCCACCAGCCCGGGTCCGGAGGCGACGACGTGGTCCACGCGCGCGCCGCGCAGCGCCCGACCCATGCCGCGTACCCCGAGCCCCTTGTCGGCCACGACCACCACCGCACCGGCGGACCACACGGCGTACACCGCGGCGGTCAGCTCGGCCGAGGGCGGCACGAGCAGCGCCACCCGCTGCCCCGGTCGAACCCCGACCGCGGCGAGACCGGAGGCCAGCTCGCGGACCCTGCGGCCGAGCAGGCCCCAGCTCACGGTCCTCGTCCCCGGCCTCCCGCCGACGTCCACGGCGGCAGGGTCGTCAGCACCCTCGCGGGCCTCCAGCTGCTCCGCCGGGGACCACTGCGGAGGCTCCGCGGGCCGGTCGTCGGTGCGGTCGGTGCGCTCGGTGCGGTCGGTGCGGTCGGGGTGGGCGCCCGGCGTCGTCCGCGCCCCGAGGCCGCTCACCCAGCAGCCGACGGCGCCGGCGTACCCGGCGGCGTCCTCGGTCACCAGGTGCGAGGCCCCCTCGTAGCGGTGCACCTGCGTCTGCGGCAGCCGGTCCCGGAGGTCGTCGAGGTGCGCCTGGCCGAAGACGGGGTCTCGTGGTCCCCACAGCAGCAGGGCGGGGACGTCGAGGCGACAGGTGGCCTCGGCCACGTCGTCGAGCGTCGCCCGGCTCGGATGGTCGGCCTCGAACGGGATGTCGGCGACGAAGGCGCCCACCGCGGCCCGGCGCCCCGCGGCGGCGTACGGGGCGGCGAACGCGTCGCGTACGTCTGCAGGCAGCCGCGGCCGCGACAGCGCGGTCGCCGCGCGGACGAAGGTCGGCGTGCGGGTGCAGACCAGGTCGCGCAGCGCACGGGCCCGCGCGAGCCGGAGGAGGACCGGCGCGGGTACGCCCGGCGGATGGTGTACCGCGGTGTTGGCCAGCACCAGCCCGCGCAGCTGAGCCCGATGTGCCGCGGCCCAGCCGAGCGAGACCGGCCCGCCCCAGTCGTGGGCGACCGTGACCACCGGCCCGGTCACGCCGAGGGCGGCGGTGAGCAGGCCGAGGTCGGAGATCCGCTCGGCCAGCGTGCGCTGGGACCGCGGGCGATCGGACCAGCCCATTCCCAGCTGGTCGGGGGCGAGCACCCGCCACCCCGGGGGCGCGGCGGCGAGCAGCCGTCGCCACAGGTAGGACCAGGTGGGGTTGCCGTGCACGCACAGCAGCGTGCCGTGGGTGGCGGTCGCGCCGTTGTCCAGCAGGTGCCAGGTCCGCTCGACGCCGACCGCGTCGACGACAGGGACCAGCCGCGACCAGGACGGGTCGAGCCCGGGCAGGTGCTTCGGGGGGAGGGTGGCGCCCTCGGTCACCAGCGGAGCTCGGTGCAGGACGCGTTCAGCCCCGAACCGATGCCCATCAGCAGGACCCGGTCACCCGGCACGAGCTCCTGTGCCTCGCCGGCGAGGGTGTAGGGGACCGAGGCAGGTCCGATGTTGCCGCGGGTCGGGAACGTGCGCGGCACCCGGGCCGGGTCGATGCCCAGCCGGGTGCACAGCGCGTCGGTGTGGACCTGCGAGATCTGGTGGATGACGTAGCGGTCCATTCCGCCCGCCCAGTCGAACTCGGCGGCCGCGTCGGCCCACAGGGCCGCCGACAGCTCCAGCCCGGCGTCGAGCAGGCCCCTGCTGTCGGTGCGCATCATCTGGACGTCCCCGACGCAGAGTCGGTGGTGCTGCGTACTGGCCCTGGTGACCCCCCCGACGACGCGGTGCCCCGCCGGGTGGCGGTCGCTGCGTCCGAGGACCATCGCGGCCGCGCCCGAACCGAGCGTCAGGGTGGCGAACTCGTCCATGATGCCGGCCGCGGTGGCCTCGGACCCGGACAGCCGGGTGAGGGTGTTCTCCTGGACGGTGCGGGCGTCCTCGCCGTTCACGACCAGTGCGTAGTCGACCTGGCCCGCCTCGATCATGGCGCCGGCGATCTGCATCCCGTTGACGAAGCCGAGGCAGGCGTTGGCGACGTCGAAGTTCTGGCAGCGGGTCGGCAGGCCCAGGGCGTCGTGCACCGTGACGGCGGTCGACGGCTCCAGGTGGGCCCGGCTGACCGACGTGTTGACCAGGACCCCGATGTCGGCGGCGTCGATCCCGGCCTCGGCGAGCGCCTTGGCCCCGGCCATCGCGGCCCCGTCGGCGAACGTCACCCCGTCGGACCACCAACGCCGCTCCCGGATTCCCACCAGCCGCTCGAGCAGGCCCGGACGCAACCCCACCCGCTGGTACGTCGCCGCGAGCCGCTCGTCGATCTCCGCGGACGTGACGACCACCGGCGCGTCCACCGCGGCGACCGCCAGCACGGACGTGTCGGTGAGGCGGAAGACGGCATTGCCTGTCATGGGCTCTCTCTCCGGTTGTGCGCCGTGCCCTCGCTGCTGGGCGGCATTGTCGTGCAACGCAGGCAGGGCCACCGCCCACCGCGGCGGGCCACCGCGGGGTTTCCCGACGTGAGCATACGAACGGCAGGGGCGGGGCGCGCCAACGGGCCGCGCGGGTGACGAGCGGCAAGCCGGGGATCGGGGCGACCGACACTCCTCCGCAACCCCACCGTCAGCGCCGCGGTGCGGATTGTCAACTCGCGGTCGGGAAGGCACCCGCGCCCGGCCCCTTCTCCACCGCCTCGGAACGCAGTACCGTCGAGGACGAGCGTCGTCCCGGACCCCGGCGGCAGCACCATGCCGACGAGGCCAGTCAGGGGCAGACGATGCGCACACCCCCTACACCGCAGATGCCCGAGGCGGGCGGTAGCCCGTCCGCGGTCGCCACCCTGCCTCCCCAGCCGGCGCCGTACCTCGACTACGACCCCGCCGGGTACGTCGGGCAGGTGTGCACCGACTGCAGCTCCTGGTCGGCGCAGGTCGTCCGGGACGACACCGGGATGTGGGTCGTCCGCGAGTGGCACCACCCGCGCTGCGTCGCCCTCGTCGAGTGGTTGTAAGGCGCACCGTGCCTCGTCGCCCTCCTCGCGACCCGTGAGCCACGGTTCCGCGGGTGGCTGAGGGTCGGGTCGCCCACGTCCGGTCGCTCGTCGCCGGCGAGCCGCCGGACGTGCCGGGCCAGAGCCCGCTCGTGGACTGGTTGCGGCGGCTGTGCCGCGCCGCTGTCCGCGACCTCCCGGTCACCGGCGCGGGGGTGAGCCTGACGGCGGAGGGCGGCGTCCCCGGGGTCGCCGCCGCCAGCGACCGCACCCTCGCCGCGCTCGAGGAGCTGCAGGTGACCGTCGGCGAGGGGCCGTGCATCGATGCCTTCTCGTGGCACCGGCCCGTCCTCGCGGCCGACCTGACCGACGGGGCGAGGACCCGGTGGCCGGGCTACGCCCCGGCGGCCCTCGAGCACGGCCTGCGGGCGGTGTTCGCCCTGCCGCTGCAGATCGGTGCCGCCCAGCTCGGGGTGCTGACGCTCTACCGCGACCGGCCTGGTGCCCTGCCGGCCGACGACCTCGCGCTAGCCCTGACGTTCGCCGAGGTCGCCGTGTCGACGATCGTGGACGGTCAGGCGCTGGTGCAGCCCGGTGAGTCGGCCGGCGGCCTCGACGCGGCGCTGGAGCACCGGCACGAGCTGTACCAGGCGCAGGGCATGGTGATGGTCCAGCTCGGAGTCGACCTGGGGGAGGCGATGGTACGGCTGCGGGCGTACGCCTACCGGCACGACCGTCCCCTCGGGGAGGTCGCCGGGGACGTGGTCGACGGGGGGCTGCGGCTGGCCGCCGACCATGGTCGCTGACCGATGGTGCCCGTAGGATGACAGGTGGAAGCGGAGAAGGGAGCAGTGCATGCCCGCCGTGGCACCTGAACGCCTCGCCGACGTGTTCGTCGAGGTGGCCGACACCCTGGTCGACGACTTCGACCTCATCGAGTTCCTCGAGCTGGTCACCACCCGCGGCGCCGAGCTCGTCGGCGCCGGTGCCGCCGGCCTGCTGCTGGCCGACCACAACGGTCAGCTGCAGTTCATGGCCGGCACGGACGAGGTGACCCGCCTGCTCGAGCTGTTCCAGGTACAGGCTCGCGAGGGACCCTGCCTCGACTGCTTCACCAGCGGCAGCCCGGTGGTCAACGCCGATCTCTCCGACACTGGGGAGCAGTGGCCGCTGTTCGCGCCGCGGGCGGTCGACGTCGGGTTCCGTTCGGTGCATGCCATCCCGCTGCGCCTGCGCGGCACCGTGATCGGTGCGCTGAACCTGTTCAGCGCCGACGTGGGACGGCTGCGCTCGGAGGACGTCCACGTGGTACAGGCGCTGGCCGACGTGGCCACGATCGGCCTGCTCCAGGAGCGCGCCATCCACCGTGGCGAGGTCCTCGCCGAGCAGCTGCAGCGGGCGCTGAACAGCCGAGTCGTCATCGAGCAGGCCAAGGGCGCCATCGCCCAGCTGCACGGCATGAGCGTCGACGAGGCGTTCGCGCTGCTGCGCGGCTACGCGCGCAGCCGCCAGCTCCGCCTCGGCGACGTCGCGCAGTCCGTGGTCAGCGACCCTTCCGGCATCGGCGACCTCGCCGTCTCCTGACCGCCGGGGTCGCGCGCCCGCCCCGCGCAACGAGGAGACCGACGATGCAAGGCGCCCGACCCGTGCGTGCCCCCCGCGGCGGCACGCGTACCGCCGGCTCGTGGCAGACCGAGGCGCCGCTGCGGATGCTGATGAACAACCTCGACCCCGAGGTTGCCGAGCGACCAGACGACCTCGTGGTCTATGGCGGCACCGGGCGGGCGGCCCGCGACTGGGCATCGTACGACGCGATGGTGCGCACGCTGACGAGGTTGCGCGACGACGAGACGATGCTCGTGCAGTCGGGCCGCCCGGTCGGGGTGCTGCGTACGCACGAGTGGGCGCCGCGGGTGCTGATCGCCAACGCCAACCTCGTGGGCGACTGGTCGAGCTGGCCGGAGTTCCGCCGGCTCGAGCAGCTCGGGCTCACGATGTACGGCCAGATGACCGCGGGCTCGTGGATCTACATCGGCACCCAGGGGATCCTCCAGGGCACGTACGAGACCTTCGCCGCCGTCGCGGCCAAGCTCGCCGCCGCCGGCGGGCACGCGCACCGCGACGGCACGCTCACCGGGACGCTGACCGTGACCGGCGGTTGCGGGGGCATGGGCGGGGCGCAGCCGCTGGCCGTGACGCTCAACGGGGGCGTGTGCCTGGTGGTCGACGTGGACGCCACCCGGCTGCGGCGCCGGGTGGAGCACCGCTACCTCGACGAGCTGGCCGACGACCTCGACGACGCGCTCGGCCGCTGCTCGGCCGCGAAGGCAAAGCCTCGGGCGCTGTCGGTCGGGCTGGTCGGCAACTGTGCCAGCGTCCTTCCCGAGCTGTTGCGCCGCGGCGTCGAGGTCGACGTGGTCACCGACCAGACCTCGGCGCACGACCCGCTGGCGTACCTGCCCGACGGCGTGGACGTCGACGACTGGTCGTCGGCCGCGGCCAAGGACCCGGTGGACTTCACCGACCGGGCGCGGGCGTCGATGGCCCGCCACGTCGAGGCGATGGTCGGCTTCCTGGACGCCGGCGCCGAGGTCTTCGACTACGGCAACTCGATCCGCGACGAGGCCCGTCAGGGCGGGTACGAGCGCGCGTTCGCGTTCCCGGGCTTCGTGCCCGCCTACATCCGGCCGCTGTTCTGCGAGGGCAAGGGGCCGTTCCGGTGGGTGGCGCTGTCCGGCGACCCGGCCGACATCCGGGCGACCGACGACGCGGTGCTGGACCTGTTCCCCGACGACGACCACCTGCACCGGTGGATCCGCGCGGCGCAGGACCGGGTGGCCTTCCAGGGGCTGCCGGCCCGGATCTGCTGGCTGGGCTACGGCGAGCGCGACCGTGCCGGGGCGAGGTTCAACGACATGGTCGCGTCCGGTGCGCTGTCGGCGCCGGTGGTGATCGGCCGCGACCACCTCGACTGCGGCTCGGTCGCCTCGCCCTACCGCGAGACCGAGGCGATGGCCGACGGGTCCGACGCGATCGCGGACTGGCCGCTGCTCAACGCGATGGTCAACACCGCGAGCGGCGCGAGCTGGGTGTCCATCCACCACGGCGGCGGGGTCGGCATCGGCCGCTCGCTGCACGCCGGCCAGGTGACCGTCGCCGACGGCACCTCGCTGGCCGGCGACAAGATCAGCCGCGTACTCACCAACGACCCCGGCACCGGCGTCCTGCGGCACGTGGACGCGGGCTACCCGCGGGCCGAGGAGGTCGCCGTCGAGCGCGATGTGCGCATCCCGATGCGGGAGTCTTGAGTTGTCACCGGCACGCCGTGTTCTAGCACCGTCTGTCGGTGACAACTCGGGGGAGCGCGGGGCCCAGCGCTGGTTCGCGGGGTACGCCTGGCTGCCCGGCGGGGTCGCGCGCGACGTACGGATCACCGCGGTCGACGGCCGCATCTCGGCCGTGGAGCCCGGCGGCCGGCCCGACGGCGCCACCCGGCTGCCCGGCATCGTGCTGCCGGGCTTCGCGAACGTGCACAGCCACGCCTTCCACCGGGCACTGCGCGGACGTACGCACGCCGCCGGCGGGTCGTTCTGGACGTGGCGGGAGGCGATGTACGCGGTCGCGGGGCGGCTCGACCCCGACACCTACCTCGCGCTCGCCCGCGCGACGTACGCCGAGATGGCGCTGGCGGGGGTGAGCGCGGTCGGCGAGTTCCACTACCTGCACCACGGGCCGGACGGCCGGGCCTACGACGACCCGCATGTGCTGGCCGACGCGCTGGCGCAGGCGGCGGGCGAGGCGGGGGTGCGGCTGACCCTGCTCGACACGTGCTACGTCGCCGGAGGGCTCGACGCCGACGGGCACCGCCCGCTCGAGGGGGTGCAGCGTCGGTTCGGTGACGGCGACGCGGACGGGTGGGCCGCCCGGGTCGCCTCGTGGTCCCCGCCTCCCGGCATGCGCGTCGGTGCGGCGATCCACTCGGTGCGCGCCGTGCCGCGCGACCAGCTGCCGTCGGTCGTCGCGGCCGCCGGCGACCGGCCGCTGCACGTGCACCTGTCGGAGCAGCCGGCCGAGAACGACGCGTGCCTGGCCGCGTACGGCCGCACGCCTACCGCCGTGCTCGCCGACGCCGGTGCCCTCGGGGTCGGCACCACCGCCGTCCACGCCACCCACCTGACCGCCGACGACGTGGCGCTGCTCGGCGGCAGCGGCACCACGGCGTGCCTGTGCCCGACGACCGAACGTGACCTCGCCGACGGCATCGGGCCGGCCCGGGCACTCGCCGACGCGGGCTGTCCGCTGGCCCTCGGCAGCGACCAGCACGCGGTTGTCGACGTGCTCGAGGAGGCCCGTGCGGTGGAGATGCACGAGCGGCTGCGGTCCGGGCGGCGCGGGTGCTTCGGCCCAGACGCGCTGGCCGAAGCCCTGACCGCCCACCACTGCCTCGGCGTCCCTGACGCCGGCCGGATCGAGCCGGGGGCGCGCGCCGACCTGGTCGCCGTCCGGCTGGACAGCGTGCGTACGGCCGGAGTCGCCCCGGCCCAGGTCGTGCTGGCGGCCACCGCCGCCGACGTCGACACCGTCGTGGTCGACGGTGAGGTGGTCGTCGACCGGGGCGAGCACCGGCTCGGCGACGTGGGCGCGCTGCTGCGCGCGGCGATCGAGCCGCTGTGGGCCGAGCGGTGAGGAGCCTGCTGGTCACCGGCATCGGGGAGCTGGTCACCAACGACCCCGCACTCGAGGCGGGGGACGCCAGCCCGCTCGGGCTCGTCGCCGATGCCGCCCTCGTCGTCGCCGACGACCGGGTCGGCTGGGTGGGCCGGGCCACGGACGCCCCGGCCGCCGATCGCATCCTCGACCTCGGCGGGCGCGCGGTGCTGCCGGGCTTCGTCGACTCGCACACGCACCTGGTGTTCGCCGGCGACCGGTCGGCGGAGTTCGTCGCTCGCATGGCGGGCGCGACGTACGACGGCGGTGGGCTCACGACCACGGTGGGGGCGACCCGCGACGCCTCCGACGAGCAGCTGCGTGCACTGCTCGTCCGGCGCTTCGCCGAGCTGCGGGCGCAGGGCACGACCACCGTCGAGGTCAAGAGCGGGTACGGGCTCGACGTCGACCAGGAGGTCCGTGCGCTGCGGCTGGCCCGCGAGGTGACCGACGAGACGACGTTCCTCGGTGCGCACGTGGTGCCGGCCGGCACCGACCGGGGCGCCTACCTCGCCCTGGTCGTCGGCGCCATGCTCGCCGCGTGCGCCCCGTACGCCCGGTGGGTCGACGTGTTCTGCGAGCCGGCCACCGCGCACGCCTTCGACGCCGAGGAGTCGCGGGCCGTCCTCGTCGCCGGACGGGACGCGGGTCTGGGGTTGCGGGTGCACGGCAACCAGCTCGCGGCCGGACCCGGCGTACGCCTCGCGGTCGAGCTCGGCGCCGCGAGCGTCGACCACTGCACGCACCTCACCGCGGCCGACGTCGACGCGCTCGCGGGTGCCGAGACGGTGGCCACGCTGCTGCCCGGGGTCGAGTTCTCGACCCGGTCGCCGTACCCCGACGCGCGCCGCCTCCTCGACGCCGGCGCGACGCTCGCCCTCGCCACCGACTGCAACCCCGGCACCTGCGCCTCGTCGTCGATGCCGTTCGCGGTCGCCCTGGCCGTCCGCGAGACGGGCATGACGCCGGCCGAGGCGGTGTGGGCGGCCACGGCAGGGGGCGCGCGGGCGCTGCGGCGCAGCGACGTCGGGGCGGTCCGCGTCGGTGCGCCCGCCGACCTCGCCGTCCTCGACGCGCCGTCGTACCTGCACCTGGCCTACCGCCCCGGCGTCCCCCTCGCCTCGACCCTGGACGTCACCGGGACCGACGAATCGACATTCGGGTAGCGATCGCTACCCGAATGTCGATTCGTTCGTCCGGACGGGAGGCGGACCGGTCCCGCGCGGCGGTGACCCGCTCGTCCACAGCCGCGTCCGCGCCGTCGGCCAGCCCTGCGCGCCGCGGTCCAGTCTCCGGGCGTGACCGCCCCGCCCATACCAGCCGACAGCGACCCGTCGACCCCGGCCGTCTTCGTGACCGGCGTCGTGACGACCGCAGCCGCCGTCCGCCTGTTCGGTCGAGGGCTCGTGCGCCACCAGCTCGCCAGCCATCGGTGGCGGCGAGCCCATCGCGGGGTGCTGGTGCTGCACAACGGGCCGCTCACCGATGAGCAACGCGCGTGGGCGGCGCTGCTCGCCTGTCCACCGGGTGCAGCTCTCGCGGGGATCGACGCGCTCCGCGCCGACGGTCTGACGGGCCTGCCCGCGCCGGGCGAGCTCCCGGCCGTCACCGTGCCGGCCGGGTCACGCCCACCTCCCGCGGGCATCGTCCGGGCGCACTGGTCGGAGCAGCTCGGACCGGACGACGTCCACCCCCTGCGTGCGCCGAGACGGACCCGACCCGCGCGCAGCGCGATCGACGAGGCCAGCTGGGCGGAGCACGAGCGTCGGGCTCGTGTCCTCGTCCTCGCGGCGGTCCAGCAGCGGCTCACCCGCCCGATGGGTCTGTACACGACGCTCGCCCGGCGCGGCAACGTGCGCCGGCGGGCGCTGATCCTCGAGTCGATCCGTGACGCGCACGGTGGCATCCAGTCGCTGCCCGAGCACGACTTCGAGACGGTCCGCCGCCGCAGCCGGCTCCCCGAGCCGTCCCGCCAGTCCCGACTGCGTCGCCGCGACGGGCACTACTACCTCGACGTCGAGTGGCGCCGCTACGGTGCCGCCTGCGAGATCCACGGCATCCCGCACTCCTGGGTACCGCAGTGGGACGCTGACCTCGCCCGCGCCAACGAGGTGGCACTCGCCGGTCCCCGGCTGCTCGTGTTCAGCTCGTACGCCGTGCGGCGCCAGCAGGCGCGGGTCGCCGACCAGCTGGTGCGACTGCTGCGACGCGGAGGGTGGCCGGGTCGCTGACCGCGGGCGTCCGACGAATCGACATTGGGGTAGCCACCCCTACCCCAATGTCGACGCGTTCGTCCCGGCGGGAAGGATCGACCGGGTGAGCGCCGACGACGAACCCGCCGCCGACGCGTGGGGGCTGCACGCCGACTGGACCGACGCGCGGGACCGGCCGCGCCGGGTGCCCGACGCGACCCTCGCCGCCTTCCGCGACGTCATCGGCACCCCACCGCCCGACCTCGCCGGCAGCCGTCCGCTGGTGACGCGCCCGGGTCGCCGGTTGCCGGACGGGCTGGCCGCCCTCGGCGAGCTCGCCGTCGACTGCGAGGCCGGCACCCAGCGAGCGGTCGACGGCGTCGTCCCCGACGACTTCCCGCTCGGCTACCACCGCCTCCGTACGCCCGGCGGTGGCCGACGGCTCGTCGTCTCGCCAGGTCGCTGCCACCTGCCCGGGGGGTGGCGCGGGTGGGGCTGGGCGGTGCAGGTGTACGCCCTGCGCTCGCGGGGCAGCTGGGGCATCGGCGACCTGGCCGACCTGCGTGCCGTGCGGGAGTGGTCGCAGTCGCTCGGCGCGGGCTTCCTGCTGGTCAACCCCCTGCACGCAGTGGCCCCGACGCTGCCGCAGGAGGCGAGCCCGTACCTCCCGGCGACCCGTCGCTTCCTCAACCCGGTCTACCTCCGGGTCGCCGAGGTGCCCGGTGCGGAGACGGTCGACCTGACGCCCTACGCCGAGCGGGCAACGCGGCTGCCCGCCGACGACGTCGACCGCGACGCCGTGTGGTCGCTGAAGCGGGAGGCGCTGCGGTCGGTCTACGACGCGGTCGGCCACGGGGACGCCGAGGCGGCCCGCTGGGGGGACAGGCAGGGACCGGCGCTGCAGGAGTACGCGACGTGGTGCGCGCTGGCCGAGCGGTACGGCGCGGACTGGCGCGGCTGGCCCGCCGACCTGCGGCGCCCGGCCGCCTCGGCCGTGGCGGCGTTCGCCTGCGCGCAGGCGGGCGAGGTGCGGTTCCATGCCTGGCTGCAGTTGGCACTCGACGCGCAGCTGCGCAGCGCCACCGGGGGGATGACGGTGCTGCAGGACCTGCCGATCGGTGTCGGCGGTGCGGGTGCGGACGCCTGGGCGTGGCAGGACGAGCTGGCGTCCGGCGTACGGGTCGGCGCGCCCCCGGACGTGTTCAACACCGCGGGCCAGGACTGGGGCTCACCACCGCTGGTGCCGTGGCGGTTGCAGGCGGCCGACTACGAGCCGTTCATCCAGTCCGTGCGCGCCACCATGGCCGGCTCCGGGGGGATCCGGATCGACCACGTGATGGGGCTGTTCCGGCTGTGGTGGGTGCCGGCGGGCGGGTCCCCCGTCGACGGCGCGTACGTGCGCTACCCCAGCGCCGACCTGCTCGACATCGTCGCGCTGGAGAGCCACCGCGCCGGCGCGCTCGTCGTGGGCGAGGATCTCGGCACCGTCGAGCCGGGAGTCCGCGAGACGCTCGCGGAGCACGCGGTGCTGTCGTACCGGGTGCTGTGGTTCGAGGACGTCGACCCCGCCACCTGGCCGCGGTCGTCGATGGCGGCTGTGACGACGCACGACCTGCCCACCGTGGCCGGGCTGTGGACCGGCACCGACCTCGCCGAGCAGGTCGCGCTCGGGCTGGGTACGGCGCAGGCGCTCGGCGTCGGGCGCGACGAGATCCTCGGACGGCTCACCGGCCCCGCCGGGCTCGCCCCGGACGTCGCGCTCGACGAGGTGGTCGACGCGGCGCACCGGATGCTCGCCCGCGCGACGTCCACGCTGCTGTCGGCAACGCTGGAGGACGCCGCGGGCGAGCGCCGGCGGCCGAACGTGCCCGGCAGCACCGACCGCCCCAACTGGCGACTCCCGCTCCCGGTCTCGGTCGAGGACCTCGTCGACCACCCGGGCGCCGCGGCGATCGCGCGGATCCTCGACGAGGCGGTACGCGGTCCCACCGGCTGACCGGCACGGGAGGCAGACGCCGCGCCACTGACCTGCGAAACCCGCACCCCCCGGCGCTGGTCAGGTGACGGGGGGCCCGCTCGTCGAGGGCGTCACCAGCACGACGCTCAGGGTGCGCGGACCGTGCACCCCCTCGACCCGCTCCAGCTCGATGTCGCTGGTCGCCGACGGGCCGCTGACGAACGTCGTCGGTCGCGTCGGCTCCAGCCGCGCCAGCATCTCCGGCACCGAGTGCACGACCTGCGCGGCACGAAGGACGCACACGTGCACGTCCGGGACCAGGCTGATCGCACGGCGGCCCTGGTCCGGTGACCCGTCGAGCACGATCGTGCCGGTCACGGCCGCCGCCACGGTCGCCGCGGTGACCACCGCGTCGACGAGATCCAGGTCGGGGGCAGTGCGGGTGCCGTCGTCCACCACGGCGCCGGGCACCCAGTCCGGCGGCAGGCCGGGTGGCACGACGACGGTGCGGACCCGGCCGGCATGCTCGCCGACAACCCCGACGGCGTCGTCGAGCGCCGCTCGTACGGTGTCGGCCACGTCGGCTCCGGCGCAGCGGCGGACCGTCGCCCGGTAGTCGACCAACCGGTCCTCGAGCAGGTCCAGCACCTCGACCGAGCCCGCCGCGAGCCCGCCCGTCGCCGCGTAGTCCCGAGGCACCACGGGGACCGGCTCGGTGTCGACGCCGGCCGCCCGGTTCGCCGACCGGATCCGACCGAGGACGTCCTCGCGGGCGCTCACGACCCGTCCCCGCGGGGGCGCGCCTGCCCTGAGAGTGACGTGTCGGTGGGGCCACCCCGGCGTGGCGTCGCCGAAACGTCACTCTCAGCGGGGCGGGTGCGGGCCCACCAGTCGCGGAAGGTCTCGGCCGGGGGCTGCGGCAGGTCGCGGCTGGTGGTCCACGCCGACAGCGGCGGCGGGAGCGACCCGATCCGGCCGCGCCGGCGACCCAGCAGCCGACCCAGCCGCCCGGCGCGCCCGGCCCGGCGCCAGCGCCCTGCGTCGCCCATCGTCCATGCCGCGGCGGCCATCGCGACCGCCTCCGCGGACGGCACCCGGCTCGCAGCCGACACCTCGTCCACGTGGCGGCGGCGCAGGTCGACCAGCAGGTTCGGGATGTCGATGCGCACCGGGCAGGCGTCGAAGCAGGCGCCGCACAGGCTGGAGGCGTACGGCAGGCTGGCGTTGTCCTCGACCCCGGTCAGCTGTGGCGACAGCACCGCCCCGATCGGCCCGGGATAGACCGATCCGTACGCGTGCCCGCCGGTGCGCTCGTACACCGGACAGACGTTGAGGCACGCCGAGCAGCGGATGCAGTGCAGCGCCTCGCGCCCCGTGCGGTCGGCCAGCGCCGCGGTGCGGCCGTTGTCGAGCAGCACCAGGTGGAAGGCCCCGGGACCGTCGCCCGGTGTCACGCCGGTCCACGCCGAGGTGTACGGATTCATCCGCTCTCCGGTGGAGCTGCGCGGCAGGAGCTGGAGCATGACCTCGAGGTCGCGGTACGACGGCACGACCTTCTCGATGCCCATCACGGTGATCAGCGTGTCGGGGAGCGTCAGGCACATCCGCCCGTTGCCCTCGGACTCGACGACCAGGCAGGTGCCGGTGTCGGCGACGGCGAAGTTGGCGCCGGAGACCCCGACCCGGGCGGACAGGAACCGCGCGCGTAGGTGCCGGCGCGCCTGCTCGGCCAGTACCCGTGGCTCGTCGGTGAGCCCGGGGTCCACACCGGGCATCTCGCGCAGGAAGATGTCGCGGATCTCGGCCCGGTTGCGGTGGATGGCCGGGACCAGGATGTGCGACGGCCGGTCGTGCCCGAGCTGCACGATCAGCTCGGCGAGGTCGGTCTCCAGCGCCTCGATGCCCGCGTCGGCGAGGGCCTCGTTGAGCCCGATCTCCTGGGTGGCCATCGACTTGACCTTGACCACCTCGCGCTCGCCGGTGGCCCGGACCAGGTCGGTGACGACCCGGTTCGCCTCGTGGGCGTCCCGCGCCCAGTGCACCACCCCGCCCCGCGCGGTCACCTCGCGCTCGAGCCGCTCGAGGTGCTCGTCGAGCCGGGCCATGGTGGCGGCCTTGACCGCCGCGCCGGCGAGCCGCAGCTGCTCCCAGTCGTCGACCTCCGCGACGACGCGCTCCCGCTTGGCCCGGATGGTCCCGGTCGCGTGCGCGAGGTTGTGCCGCAGCTGGGCGTCGGCCACGGCACCGCGGGCGGCGTCGGGGAAGGACCGGTCCCCGCGCAGGTGCCCCACCCCACGGGGCGCCGTTGTCATCTCGGGCATGCCGAGGAAGGTGCCGCTCACGCCGGGACCCGGTCGTCCGCGGGGGAGGCGAGGATCTCGGCCAGGTGCAGCGTGCGGGTGCCCGTACGAAGCCGGGACAGCCCGCCCCCGATCTGCATCAGGCAGCTCGAGTCGCCGGCGGTGAGCACGTCTGCCCCGGTGCCCAGCACGTGCCGCATCTTGTCGGCCAGCATCGCGGTCGACGTGTCGGCGTTCTTGAGCGCGAAGGTGCCGCCGAAGCCACAGCACTCGTCGGCGGCGGGCAGCTCCACCAGCTCGAGGTTGCGGACCTGCCGCAGCAGCCGCAGCGGCTTGTCGCCGACGCGCAGCAGGCGCAGGGAGTGGCAGGTGGGGTGGTAGGTCACCCGGTGCGGGAACGACGCCCCGACATCCTCGACACCGAGCACGTCGACGAGCAGCTCGGACAGCTCGTACGTACGCCGCGCCGACTCCTCGGTCGCGGCGACGAGACCGTCGTCTCCGTACCGCTGCGCGACCGTCCGGTGCTGGTGGCGCACGCAGCCGACGCAGGACCCCGACGGCGCGACGACGACCTCGCAGTCGGCGAATGCCTCGGTGTGTCGCCGGACGAGCGCGAGCGCCTGGCGCTGGTAGCCGGTGTTGACGTGCATCTGGCCGCAGCAGGTCTGGTCGGCCGGGAAGACGACCTCGTGCCCGAGGCGCTCCAGCAACCGCACGGTGGCCTGGCCGACCCGGGGGAACATCGTGTCCCCGAGGCAGGTGACGAACAGTCCGATGCGCATCGCCGACGAGTCAACCACGAGTGCCGCCCCGGCGCCGCACGACCGGCGTCAGCGCCGGAGCAGGCGGTGCAGCGACGCCGACATGGCCGCCACGAACGCCTCCCGGGTAGACTCGTCCACTGGCGTCCAGGGACAGGAACGGGTTGAGGTCCTCGAGCTCGACGAGCAGCAGCCCACCGCCGGGCGTACGTCCCGCGTCCACGCGCTGGATGCCGTGCTCGATGTCGTTCCAGTCCACGAAGCGCTGCGCGAAGGCGAGGTCGTCGCTCGTGGGCCGGTACGGCTCGAGCTCCCACCGTGCCTGCGGGCGTGGCGCGACCAGGGCGTAGCAGAAGGTGCGGTCGACGAAGTAGAACGACACCTCGTGCACCAGGTCGAGGTACGGCTGCACCAGCACGTCGCCGTACGTCACGTCGGCGAGCCTGCCCCGCGGGACCACCTCGAGGCCGATGGAGTCCGCGCCGTACGTCGGCTTGACGACGTAGTCGGCGACGACGGGGAGCCGGTCGAGGTCGGCGTGCCGCCCGACCGTGGGGATGACGGGGAAGCCGCGTGCGGTGAGGTCGACCAGGTAGCCCTTGCCGGCCATGTCCGCCTTGCCGGTGAGGGTGTTGAACACGCGAGTGCCGTGGGCCGCCGCCCGGGCGCGGAAGGCGGCGTACTCCTCG
>Ga0183260_10001332_pt1 | contig 20793 bp, 17 predicted proteins | sample AntDrymUQ4972206_2_FD_129768 | JGI IMG/M metagenome (GOLD analysis project Ga0183260, IMG submission 129768) | Polar desert sand microbial communities from Dry Valleys, Antarctica - metaG UQ497 (22.06) (version 2) (version 2) | ecosystem: Environmental > Terrestrial > Soil > Desert | place...
CGCCTGCGCGGGACGATTCGCTACCCGGAGGCTGCGTAATGCCGTATTCCGAATGCCCCTTGGTAAGCCGTGTGCGGGAAATCCGCACGCACGGTTTGAACGGGGGTCGTACTCACAGCGCCGTGCTCGCGCGGTGTGAACAGTAGGATCTACCAATGCGTGTGCGTCTCAGTGCCTGGGCGGTTGCAACCGCAATGGTGGCCGCGGGCCAGGGAATCCGGGATGTCAGCCTGGTCGTGACCAACGGAACGGTGGTCACGATGGATCCCGAGGGCCGGGTCCTCAGCCCCGGGGCGATCGCCGTCGACGGGCGCGGCATCATTGCCGTAGGGGCGCCACAGGCCATCGCGGCCGCGTACCGTGCGGCCGATACCATCGACGCCACCGGGCATGTCGTGATGCCGGGCCTGGTCAACACGCACACGCACGCGCCCATGGTGCTCTATCGCGGGCTCGCAGACGACCTCGCCTTGATGGACTGGCTCCAGAACTACATCTTCCCGGCTGAGGCGAAGACGGTCACGCCGGAGTTCGTCCGTGCAGGCACCCGACTGGCGGCACTCGAGATGATCCGCTCCGGAACGACCACCTACGCGGACATGTACTACTTCGAGGAGGAGATCGCGCGGACCACACGCGCGGCCGGCCTTCGAGGCGTGCTGGGGCAGACCATCATCCAGTTTCCCGCACCCGACGCGCAGACCCCGGCGGACGCCCTGGCACGAGCCGGCCGATTCATCCGGGAGTTCGTCAACGACGACCTGATCGTGCCGGCGCTGGCCCCGCACTCCATGTACACCCTGGATGCGGCAACGCTGAAGGCGACCCGCGACCTCGCGGACAAGGAGCGCGTTCCGGTGCTCATCCACCTGGCGGAGACGGGCGACGAGGTGAAGATTGCCGCCGAGAAGCACACCGCGACACCAGCACGCTACCTCGACTCTCTTGGCTTCTTCGGGCCGCGCACCCTCGCTGCCCACGGCGTGCACCTCACGCCGGAGGATGTGGCGTTGCTCGCGACGCGAGGGGTAGGAGTGTCTCACAATCCGGAAAGCAACATGAAGCTGGCCAGCGGGACCGCGCCGGTGCCGGCGCTGCGCAAGGCGGGCGTTCCGGTGGGTCTCGGGACCGACGGAGCCGCGAGTAACAACGACCTGGACATGTTCGAAGCGATGCGCCAGGCGGCCCTGCTCCACAAGCTGCAATCGGGCGATCCACGCGTGCTCCCCGCAGGCGAGGTGTTGAGCATGGCCACCCTGGAAGGCGCCCGCGCGCTCGGACTGCAGGGTACGATTGGCTCCCTCGAACCGGGTAAACGCGCCGACCTGATCGTCGTTTCGATGACCTCCGCCCGGCAGACCCCGATGTACGATCCCCTGTCACACCTCGTCTATGTCACCCGGGGGGACGACGTGGTGACGACCGTGGTGAATGGTCGCACGCTGATGCGGAACCGGAAGGTCCTGACGCTGGATGAAGAGGCTGTCCTGGCGGAGGCCAACCGTCTGGCGGCGACGGTACGGGCGGCAGTAGGAAAATGACGATTCTCCTGAGTGCGGATGAAATCCAGGCACGGGTCGCTGCGCTGGCGTCCGAGATCGAACGCGATTATCCGGCAGACGAGGATGTTCATCTCGTCGGGGTGCTCAAGGGAGGCTTCGTGTTCATGGCGGACCTGGTGCGCGCCATGAGTGCCAGGGTCACCCTGGATTTCATTGCCGTGTCGAGCTACCAGCAGGGCACGCGTTCGACGGGGGAAGTCCGGCTGCTGAAGGATGTCGACGCCCGCCTGGAAGGGCGCCACGTCATCATCGTCGAGGACATCGTGGATACCGGCCTGACGGTCACGTATCTCCAGGACATCCTGCGTGCGCGCGCGCCGAAGAGCCTCCGCACGGCCTGCCTTCTGAGCAAGCCGTCCCGCCGGGTCGTCGAGGTCAGGGTCGAGTACATCGGATTCGCCATCGAGGACAGGTTCGTGATCGGCTACGGCCTGGATTACGCGGAGAAGTACCGGAATCTTCCGTATATCGCGATCATGGATGAACCTGAGGGGCGCCCGGCCGGCCGCCGCAGCACGGACGTATGAAGCCGTTCGACATCATCACGGAGGCTGACGCGCGGATGCTGGATATTGGCGCAACGGTGGAGTTGACGCGGGGCGGCCTCGTGACGCCGCTTGCGAGGGACACCCTGGCGGCCCGCCGGGTCACCGTGCTGGAGGCGGGGCAGGTGGACACGGCGCTTGACGACCTGGTGCCCGTGAGCGATATCCGCCGGCTGGCGCTCGGGAGCGATCACACCGGTCTGGAAATGAAACGTGCCGTGCTCAATTACCTCCGCGGCCGTGGGTTGTCGGTCGCCGATCTCGGAACCAACGGACCGGAGTCAGTGGACTACCCGGACATCGCAGGTGCGGTGGCGCTGGCGGTCGCACGGGGGGAGGCGGACGCCGGCATTGCGATCGACGGCGCTGGAATCGGGTCTGCCATAGCCGCCAACAAGGTCCGCGGCATCCGTGCGGTGATGTGCATGGACGAGACGATCGCCCGCTACTCACGGGAGCACAACGGCGCCAACGTGATCACGCTTGGCGCGACGCTCCTCGGCACCGACACTGCCCTCCGCATCCTCGACGTGTGGCTCAGTACGCCGATGCGGGAGGCACGATATATCCGCCGGCTCGCCAAGATCCGCCGGCTGGAGGAGCGGGCCGCCCGCGAATAGCCATGCTCGACGCTCAGGATCTGCAGCGGCTGATCGAGATCATCACCGAGGAGGTGATTGCCGCCGGACGAGCGGGAACGGTTACGACCCGCTGCGCCTGTCATGCGGTCGGAAACGACTGCTGTCCGGATCGCCTGCGCGTGGTGCTCGACGCGGGTGCCACCAGGCTCGGGTTGCACGCTGTAGGTGCGCTTCCATCCGGAGTGGCCGCTGTGATCGACCACACCTTGCTCAAGGCTGATGCCACACGCGCCGAGATCGAGAAGCTGTGCCGCGAGGCAGCAGAGTTCCATTTCGCAACCGTCTGCGTCAACCCGGCCTGGGTCGCCCATGCGGCCCGGCTGCTGCGGGGGAGCGCCGTCGGGGTCTGCTCCGTTGTCGGCTTTCCGCTCGGCGCCACGACAGGCGACGTCAAGCAGTACGAGACCCGGCGGGCCATCTACGACGGCGCGACGGAGATCGACATGGTCATCAACGTGGGGGCGCTCAAGTCCGGCGATCTGCGGACCGTGGAGCGCGACATCCAGGCAGTCGTGGAGCCCTGCCGCCAGTGCGGGGTGACGAGCAAGGTGATCATCGAAGCGGCACTGCTGACCGATGACGAGAAGGTCACCGCCTGCACTTTGTCGAAAGCCGCAGGCGCCGATTTCGTGAAGACATCCACCGGATTCGGCCCGGGCGGAGCGACCCCCGCCGACGTGGCGCTGATGCGACGCACGGTCGGCGTCGAGATGGGGGTCAAGGCGGCCGGAGGCGTTCGCGATCTGGAGGGGCTGAAGGCCATGGTTGCGGCCGGTGCCTCCCGGGTTGGCGCGAGCGCCGGCGTCAAGATCGTGCAGGAGTCGAAGGGGCAGGGCAGCGCGGGCGCCGCACCCTCCGGCTACTGAGCCCCCTCCCTTTCCGGGCGGATACTCACGACCCGCTGCGGGAAGGGAATCTCGATCCCCTCGCGGTCGAGCCGCATCTTGAGCCGGCGCCGGAATTCCCGTCCGACCTCCCACTGCTTCAAGGGCATTGTCCGGATACGCATCTTCATGATGACGGCGGAGTCTGCAAAGGCGTCCACCCCGAGCACCTCCACGGGCATGAGGATCCAGGGGGCGAACACCGGGTCGGCCTGGAGGTCCGCGCCAACCTCGCGCAGCACGGCGGCCACGCGGTCCGGATTCTCCCGGTACGAGATTCCCAAATCGATCACGTAGTACGAGAAATCCTTGCTGCGGTTGGCAAGGGTCTGGATCGCGCCGTTGGGGAACACGTGCACCGTGCCTTCCACATCCCGAAGCACGATGGTTCTGAGGTTGATCGCCTCGACGAGCCCCCCGGTGCCGTTGATGGCGGCGACATCTCCGACCCGGACCTGATCCTCGAGGATGAGGAAGAAGCCGCTGATGATGTCCCTGACCAGCGTCTGCGCGCCGAAGCCCACGGCGAGCCCCACGATGCCGGCGCCGGTCAGGACCGGCGCGATGTCGACCTCGACCTCCCGGAGCACCATCAGCAGGGCAATGGCTGTCACGCTGACCGTGACGACGTTCGTCATGACGGTGCCGAGTGTGCGCGCGCGCTTGGCGCGCTCGAGAGCGTCGAGTCCGGTGAGGGCGTTCAGCTCGAACTCGAAGCGGCTCACCAGCAGGGTCGTCGTGCGGATTGCCGCGTACGCAAGGATGATGATCAGAACGACGCGAAGGCCGGGCCCGAAGGCCCAGCTCTCGAGACGGCTCAGGTTGACGCCGGTCCGCGGCTGGAGACCCACGAGCTCGAAGGCGGGGAACACCAGAATCCCGGCCAGGAGAATGAAGGCGGCGATGCCCACGAGCCGCAGCGGCCCTCGCACGCCCGGACTGCTCTGTGCGATGGTGTCGCGCACGATGGCACGGATGCCGGCGGCCGCAAGCCGCCGCGCCAGTCGTGCACCGAGCCACGCGAGGAGGATCGTCGGTATGACGGCAGCAACAACGAGGTGCCAGGCGACGTAGCCGTCGAATATCAGGTTCGTGAACATCAATCCGATCCCTTGTCACGCCCGCGACGCGGCGCGCGTCGGCAGGATACCAGACGTGCATCCTGCCTGCCCGCGGCAGAGGCCGTGCTTGCGCATGTGAGGCGTGTGCCTGCTGCGGGGGCGGAACCGTCAGCCCCGCGCTTCGGCGAGCGCGGGATGTTCCCGCGCCGCCGCAGGATGTAGCGGGATCCGGAGAATCGCACGGCATCCCCGACCGTCGTCCCGGTTCTCGAGCACGAGCGCGCCCCCGTGTGCCTCCGCAATCTGACGGCTCAGGACCAAGCCAATACCCGAGCCGCCGGGCTTGGTGGTGAAGAAGGGGACGAACAGGTTTCCGGTGTTCGACAGGCCGGGCCCGTCGTCTTCGACCCAGAGCTCCAGCAGGGCGGGGGAGGAACCTGGCATCCGCCTCCACCCCACTCGCACCCCACCGCCTGTCTCGCGGGCAGCATCCACGGCGTTGCGAATCAGGTTGATGAAGAGCTGCTCGAGCTGATCCCCGTCGCCGTGCACCGTGAGAGGAGGGCCTGGGATCACCTGGATGTGGTGAGCCTTTTCGAGCGTGACGACGCGGTCCACGAAGGTGCCCACCTCGAGTGGGCCGAGGCGGGGCGGGGGCAGCCTGGCGAGGCGCGCATAGGCGCTCATGAACCGGCTGAGCGCCTCGGATCGGGACGCGATGACGCTGAGCCCGCGTTGCACGTCCTCACGCCAGTCGTCGGGCGGCGGGTCACGATCGATGATCGTCGCGAGGCTTCCGGCGATTGATTTGATCGGCGCCAGCGAGTTGTTCATCTCGTGCCCGATCACCCTGATCAGACGCTGCCAGGCCTGGCGCTCTTCCTCCCGGAGCGGCTGGCTGAGATCGGACACGACGAGGAGCTCGTGCGGACGGCCTCCCTGGCGAAAGAGGCTCCGGCGTATCTCCCAGCGGCCGACGCCGCCGGGGAACGCCGTGTTGATCACCCTTGGAGCTTCCCCGGTCAGGCACTCGGAAAGCCCGATAGCACCGGCGTCGTGCCCCAGGAGCCGCTCGGCTGGTCTGTTGAGGAGCCGGGTTCCGGCGCGGTTCACGAACTTGAGCTCCTGCTGTTCGTCGAAGGTGAAAACGGCAACGTCGATCTCCGCCATCACCTTCCGGAGAAGCGTCGTGGCCTCGAGTGCGTCCAGCCGCTGGTGACGCAGCGTTTCGACGAGCGCGTTCACCTCGATCATCACCTCGCCGAGCGGATCTCCCCCACGTGCGCCGCGGGCGCGAATCGAGAAATCCCCTTCGCCGAGGGCGGCAAGCAGGTTCGACAGCGTCTGCAACGGGAGGACGACACGCTCGCGCAGCGCGAACGCAAAGCCAAGGCAGACGCTGACGATGACGGCCGTGAGGGTCCACTGGACCTTCGGGGTGTAGTCACCCGTCCAGAGGAAGAGCAGGGAGATCCCCGCCCCGGGCAGCGCCGATGCCAGCGCCATGAGCAGGATACGCCGATCGTGGCTGATACGCGGATGTCGCGGAACGGTCATGAGGTCGGAGCGCCCCGCTTCGCGGCGTGCCCGGTCCTGGAATGTTGGTGGACTCCCTCCGGCTCGAGCGAGTTCCAGTGTAAGCCAGTTCCAGGAGGCGTGACGTGGGTTGCCGGTGATCAGAGCCCGTAACGCTGGAGGCGGCGGTACAGTGCGCTCCGGCTCAGGCCCAGGGCTTTGGCAGCCTGGCTGACGTTGCCGTCGCACCGCGTCATGGCCTTCTTGATCAGGAAGCACTCGACGTCTTCGAGGCTCATGTCCTCCAGCCTGCCGCCGGCACCATCCCTGGACGTCCGGAGCCCGAGGTCCGTGGACTTGATCATCGGCCCTTCAGACATGAGCACGGCACGTTCGATCGCGTGCTCCAGCTCGCGCACGTTGCCCGGCCAGGGGTGCTCGAGCAGGTGCTGCATGGCCCCGCTCTCGAATCCGGTCGGGCGCTTGCGATAGCGCTGGGCGTGCTGGCGGAGGAAGTGCTGGGCGAGCAGGGGAAGATCCTCCCGGCGCTCCCTGAGCGAGGGGACACGGATCTCGATGGTGTTCAGCCGGAACAGCAGATCCTGCCGGAACTTCCCGGCCGAGACCTCCTCGTTCACGTCCGCGTTGGTGGCGGAGATGATGCGGGTGTCCACCCGCCGGGTCCGGGAGGAGCCCAGGCGCTCGAACTCTCCGGTTTCAATCACGCGCAGCAGTTTCGCCTGCTGGCTCAGTGGGACGTTCGCGATCTCGTCGAGGAACAGTGTGCCCTGGTCGGCCAGCTCGAACCGCCCCACGCGATCTGCCTTGGCATCGGTGAACGCGCCACGGACGTGGCCGAACAACTCGCTCTCGAATACCCCCTCGGAGACGCCGCCGGAATTGACGACCACCATCGGGCGCGAGGCGCGAGGGGAGACGCTGTGAAGAGCCCGGGCCACCACCCCTTTGCCCGTGCCGTTCTCGCCGAGCACGAGGACGTTCGCATCGGAGGGCCCGACGCGGGAGATCACCTGCAGCACGTTCCGCATTGCCGACGACTCGGCAACGAGGTTGGGCATGCCCTCGGCGCGGAGCAGGGAGTTCTCGGCCTCGAGCCGTTGTCCCTTCCTGAGCGCCTGGCTCAGCTCCATCTGCGTCCGGATGATGGCCAGGAGGCGTGCATTGTCCCAGGGCTTCTGGATGAAGTCCCGCGCACCGCGGCGCATGGCTTCCACCGCGACATCCACGCTCCCCCAGGCCGTCATCACCACCACCGGGAGCGTCGGATCGACCGCCTGGATGTGCGAGAGGAGGTTGAGCCCCTCCTCTCCCGACGTCGTGTCGCGCGCGTAGTTCAGATCGATCAACGCGACGTCGAACTCCCGTGCTTCGACCGCCGCAAGGACCCCCGCCGGGGAAGACGCGGTTTCGATCTGGAAGCCCTCCGCCTTGAGCAGCAGCCGGAGCGCCTCGAGGACATCCGATTGATCGTCGGCGGTGAGCACCCTCGGACCCGTCTGGCCGCTACGCGTGCGCAGCGGGTCCGGCGCGAGGCGGTCTCTCGAATGTTCGGTGATCACGCGCTCCTCACCTCGGACACGCCTCAGTGCTCAATGGTGAAGCCGCTCTCTTCGAGCTCCTTCTCCGCACGGCGGCTGCCATCCTCCTCGAGCACCCGGCCGTCGAACAGGTGAATGGAGCGGTCGGCATGACGCGCATACCGCGGATCGTGCGTGACCATGCAGATCGTCGCACCCTCGCGGTGAAGCTCCCGCAGAAGCTCCATCACCGCCTCGCCATTCTTCGAGTCCAGGTTTCCCGTCGGCTCGTCGGCAAGGAGGATGGACGGGGAGCCGGCGACGGCGCGCGCCACGGCGACGCGCTGCTGTTGACCACCGGAGAGCTGGCTGGGGAGGTGCTTGGCGCGGTGTGCCATGCCGACCCTCTCGAGGGCGGCCATCGCGCGTTCCTTGCGCTCGGCGGACTTCATCCCGCGGTACGTCAGCGGCAGCTCGACGTTCTCGTACACGTTGAGGTCGCCAATCAGGTTGAAGCTCTGGAAGATGAATCCGATCTCCCGGTTGCGCACCCGCGCGCGCTCGGAGAGCGGCAGGTCGGCCACAGACTTTCCGTTCAGGATGTACTGCCCCTCGGTCGGGGAGTCGAGCAGGCCGAGAATCGACAGCAGCGTGGACTTGCCGCAGCCGGATGGCCCCGCAATGGCGATGTACTCTCCGCTCCGGATCTCCAGGTGGATCCCTGCGAGGGCGTGCGTCTCGACCTCGTCCGTGAAGAAGACCTTCGTCACCCCGTCGAGGTGGATGAGCGGTTGACCGACAGTATTCATCGTGGCTCCTTTAAGAACTCAGCTTCCCGCTTTCAGCTTCCCGCTTCCAGATTTCCGCTTCCCGTGATCATGCCTGCAGGCGGACGATCAACACGGGCTCGTCAACCGCACGCGCTGATACTCGTCGTAGGTCGACATATCTGACAAAATCACCTTGTCGCCCGGCTGGAGCCCTTCGAGCACCTCGATCGTGCTCACGGAGCTGCGTCCGAGCTTCACCGTCGAGCGGACCGCTTCCTGGTCCTCCCCACACTTGAACAGGCTCACCGAACTGTTTTCCTGGCCGAAGGCAGGGCGGCTGACGTAGATGATGTCGTTCAGCTCCTCGAGGCGCACCGTTCCGTCGACGCTGAGGTCCGGCCGGGCGCCCTGCGGCAGGTCTCCCTCGAGCGTCACGTCCACGCCGACGGTGCCACCCGTTGAAGCCGGATCGATCCGGGACACCTTGCCGGGAACGACACCGTTCCTCGTGTCGACCTCGGCATACTGCCCTATGCGAATGTCCTTCGTCTGTGTTTCCGCGATGCGCAGCTCCGCCTTGAGTTCCCTGGGGTCGGCCACCCGCGCGAGGTTCGTTCCCGGTCCGACCTGCTGGCCCACCTCGACGGGAACGCTCTGCAGCACCCCGACCATCCCCGCCTTGACCCGCAGGTCCTCCAGTTGCCGCCTGCGCAACTCCAGCGCCGAACGGCGCTGATCGACCTCTGACTCCTGCGGCGCCAGCTGGGAGGTGAGACCGTTCCGCGTCATCTCGAGCCGCCGCCGTTCGATGGACAGGCGGTTGTCCAGCTCTTCCACCTGCCCGCGCTTCTGCTTCAGGAGCAGCTCGGACACGAGGCCGTCTACCAGGAGTTGCTCGTGGGCTTCCAGATCCAGTGCAGCCTGCTTGTAGCTTGCTTCGATGCTTGCGGTGGTGGACTGCTGACTCAAGAGGGAGCTCTCGAGCTCAGCCTTTCGATTTTCAAAGCTGGCCTGCGCCGACTGGAGGGCAAGCTGCGCTTCCTGGACGGACTGCTGCAGATCGGGGTTGCTCAGCTCCAGAATGACGGTCTCGGGCGAAACCTGCGCACCTGGCCGCAGCAGGATGCGCTCGACCCGCCCCTGTGTAGTGGCCGGAATCCACCGGATGTCTTCCGGGACGAGCGTGCCGGACCCGCGGACCTGGCGCAGCATCTGCCCCCGCTTCACGCTGTCGATCCAGACGGTTCCACGCTCGACGGACGGGGCCGCCGGCTTGAGCCGCGACACCCCGACCGTCACGAGGATGATGGCCACGAGGGCCGCGACACTGTAGGCGCCACGGCGAATCTTCTTCTTGCGGGCAACGCTTGGAGACCGTGCGATATCAACCATGGAACTGCCTCTGTCCTGAATCGGGTACGTAGGGAGCCGTCGCAGTCCAGGTAAGCGCAGGCCATGCCATCTCGTTGGTCATCGTGAAGTGCTTGAAAACAGGGACATTAGCGGGCATATTCTGGCTCGATCAGTCACTCGCTCTGCCCGCTTGCGGAAAGCCCCCGTCCCGAAACCGAACAGTGTGGCTCGCCGTCAATCGGCTAGGATATCGGTGGATTGGACGGAACTCGCCCCTATTGGGTTTAGGGGAAAATTTGACCGCCGGCGTCGAGGCGCAGCGACGAGCAACGAATCATGAGTGACATCACGGACAGGTTGTTGAATGACCTGGTGGACGCCGTCCGGGACATTGTCCGCAAGGAACAATCGGACCGGCTGCGCGACATCTACCTGGTCGGCGACATCGACAAGGACAGCGCGCGCGTGGCAATCGAGCGGCTGCGCGAGTATGCGAACGACAGCCGAAAGCCCATCACCGTCTACATGAACACGGCAGGAGGGAACGTCACCGACGGGCTGGCCATTCACGACGCCATCAAGTTCCTGATCCTTCAGGGCGTCGAGGTCACCGTCATTGTGCAGGGGATGGCCTACTCGATGGGCTCAATTGTCCTCCAGGCGGCAAGCCCCGGCCGCCGGTTTGCCTTTCCGCATTCCTGGATCATGATTCATGAGCCGGCGAAATGGGCGGGCTGGCAATCCACCACGGCAGCCGCACAACACCTCGACCGGCTGAAGCAGATGCAGAGTCAGATCTACCGGATCCTTTCGGAGCGCTCGGGCAAGCCACTCCGGCAGATCATCAGGGACACCAAGCGTACCGATTTTTATCTCGATGCGACCAAGGCCAAGGAATACGGGCTGATTGACGAGATTCTGGGTCCGGTGGACAAGGCCGCCCCACCCGAAGATCTCGCGGCGCTCGCCGAGGCGGCAGGGGCGAGGACGGCTCCAGTTCCCGCCCCTTCCGCCCCGGTAACCGACGCATTGACCACGACGTCAACGGGTCCCCACGGTCCGCGCTGACCGCGTGCGGGAGGTACCTCCCTCGCGGCTCCGTATGCTGGCATACAGGTTGCGACTTTGCAGACTGTGAGGCCGAAACGGCTCGGAGCTGAACTGTAAACGATGGCGACTGCAGACGCGTTTCCGCTGGCGAACCAGCCGGTACTCTTGCGGTTCGGCGTCGCCATCGCAGCGGTGGGCGTCGTCTTTCTCCTGGACCAGACCTTCGGTGACCTGATTGACGACGGGAGCCAGTTACTGTTGTTGTTAACGGCGGTGCTGGCCAGTGCCTGGTTTGCCGGGACGGGACCAGCGCTTGCGGCGACCGTCGCAGGAGCGCTTCTTGGCAGCGGGCAGACGCCGGTTGCCCCGCTCGACGAGCGCGCGACGCAGACCCACCTTGCGTTGTTCGTGGTTCAGGGGGTGCTGCTCACAGCACTCATTTCTGAGCTGCGCCGGGCCCGAGGGGTGGCCGAGCAGCAGGCAGCCGAGGCGCAGGAAGCACGGCGCGACAGCGAAGCCGCCGGCCGGATGAAAGACGAGTTCCTCGCCACGATCTCGCACGAGCTCCGTACTCCTCTAAACGCCGTGCTGGGCTGGCTGCACCTGCTCCGGAGCCGCAAGCTCGACCAGGCCACTGCCGCCCGGGGCCTCGAATCCATTGAGCGGAACGTGCGCCTTCAGGCACAGCTGACGGGTGATCTGCTGGACGTTTCGAAGGCGCTGACGGGCAAGCTGTGCCTCGATACCAGACCCGTCTCCCTCACGGAGGCTGCGCGCCAGGCCATCGTTGCGGCCATCCCGGCTGCGGAAGCCCGCGGCGTACAACTCACATCCATCATTCCGGACCGTGCCGTGCCGGTGCTCGGTGATCCCGCGCGGCTCCGGCAGATTGCCTGGCACCTGCTCGGGAATGCCATCAAGTTCACGCCGCGGGGGGGCACGGCCACCCTTGCGGTGGAAGTCACCGGCGACGCGGCTACGCTGACGGTGTCCGACAGCGGCCCGGGGGTGGCGCCGGAGTTCCTCCCGCGCGTCTTCGATCGGTTCACTCAGGAGGATGCCTCAGCCACCAGGGCTGCCGGCGGATTGGGCGTGGGGCTTTCACTCGTCCGCGACCTCGTAGAGCTTCACGGCGGAGAAATTCGCGTAGCGAACCGGCCAGCCGGAGGGGCAGTGTTCGCTGCACGATTCCCGCTGCACCCGGTCGAACCGGAAGCCGCGCCTGCGCCGTCGTCACACGCGGTCGTCTCTTCGCCGCCGCTGGACGGGCTCCGCGTGCTGGTGCTCGAACAGGATTCGGAAGACCGCGAATTGCTCCGGACCGTCCTCCAGGAGCGCGGAGCGCTCGTGCAGGCGGTGGCCTCCGTCGCCGACGCCCTGGAGGCACTCGAGGCCTGGCGGCCCGATGTGCTGGTCAGCGATCACGGCACTCCCGAGCACGACTCATATTCCCTCGTCGGCAAGGTCCGGTCGCTGGAAGCGGACCGGGGCGGGCGCATCCCGGCGGCCGCGCTGACGTCGTTTGCCCGAACGGACCAGCACGTCCGGCGCATGCTGGAATCCGTTCAGCGCAATCTGCCGAAGCCGGTGGAACCGGCGGTGCTCACGGCGGAGGTCGCGAGGTTGAGCGGGCGCGACCGCGAGCGCACAGGGGCGAGCGGTCCGGTCGACAGCCACCATGCGTCGCGCGCGTGAGCGGCGTCTGACCGCCGGAGTTGAGTGTCTTCCCGACGGCGCAGTTCACGCGAGGGTCTGGGCGCCGTGCTGCACGACTGTCGAAGCCGTGCTGGATACCGACCGGGGGCGACGCTGGACCCTGCAGCCGGAGACCGACGGATTCTTCAGTGGTGATCTCGACGGCGCGCAGGCTGGTGACCGCTACTGGTTTCTCCTCGACGGCGCTCGTCTCCGCCCGGATCCGGTGTCGCGGTGGCAACCCGACGGTCCACACGGACCCTCGGCCATCGTCGATCCATCCTCCTTCCGCTGGACCGACGGCAAGTGGCGCGGGGTGGAACCCCGGCGGCAGGTGCTGTATGAGATGCACGTCGGCACCTACACGCCCGAGGGCACGTGGACGGCCGCCGCCGCAGGGTTGGACGCACTGGCGGATCTCGGCATCACGATCCTAGAGATGATGCCCGTGTCGGATTTCGCCGGGCGGTTCGGCTGGGGCTACGACGGGGTCAACCTCTACGCGCCCACCCGTTTGTACGGCAGGCCTGACGATCTGCGGGCGTTCGTCGACCGCGCGCATGCGCTGGGCCTCGGCGTGATCCTCGACGTCGTCTACAACCATCTCGGTCCGGACGGCAATTACCTGCCGGACTTCTCGCCCGAGTACTTCACGGACAAATACGAGAACGACTGGGGTCAGTCGATCAACTTCGAAGGGCCACGGCCGGCCCGGGAGTTCTTCGTCGAGAATGCCGCCTACTGGATAGACGAGTTCCACTTCGACGGCCTTCGGCTCGATGCGACCCAGGACATGAAAGACGCGTCCCCCGAGCACGTGATCGGCGAGATCGTGCGGCGCACACGAGCGGCGGCCGGGGACCGTCGCGTCCTCATCGTGGCGGAGAACGAGCCGCAGGATACGTCGATCGTCCGCGCGCGGGAGGCTGGCGGACACGGCGTGGATGCCGTCTGGAACGATGACTTCCACCACACCGCGGTCGTTGCGCTGACCGGCCGGCGCGAAGCCTATTACCAGGACTACAAGGGGTCGTGTCAGGAGTTCATTTCCTGTGCGAGATACGGGTACTTGTATCAGGGGCAGTGGTATGGCTGGCAGAAGAAGCGTCGCGGAACGCCGGCCCTCGACCTCCCCGCCTACCAGTTCGTGACGTATCTGGAGAACCACGATCAGGTGGCGAACTCCGCCTTCGGCCGCCGGCTTCACCAGTTGTCGTCCCCGTCGCGCCTCCGGGCGATCACGGCGCTGACGCTGCTTGGTCCGGCCACGCCGATGCTCTTCCAGGGGCAGGAGTTTGCGTCTTCGGCGCCGTTCCTGTTCTTCGCCGATCACAAGCGCGAGCTGCACGAGCCGATCAACTCGGGTCGCAGGCAGTTCCTCTCGCAGTTTCCAAGCGTTGCGGATCCGCAGGTCCAGTCCGTGCTTCCTCCCGCTGTGGGTACCGAGCCGTATGATCGGAGCAAGCTGGATCCCTTAGAACGCGAGCGGAACTCGGGATGGCTTGCCCTGCATCGTGACCTGCTGGCGCTCCGGCGCACGGACCCGGTGATCCAGCGTGCCGGAGAGGGTCGGCCGGACGGCGCGATTATCGCTCCGGAGGCGTTTCTCCTTCGATATCAAGGAGGGGTCGACGGCGATCGGCTGCTCCTCGTGAACCTCGGTTGCGACCTTGACGTGACACCGGTCCCGGAGCCACTCCTGGCACCGCCTGCCGGTTCACGGTGGGAACGGCAATGGAGCAGCGAAGCGCCGGAATACGGCGGGAACGGCACGGCCCGGGTGCGGCCGCACTCGTTCCTGCGGATTCCCGGGGAGTCGACAGTGCTCCTCCGCTCGGTGAAGGGGCCCATCGAAGACGACGGAACGGACGACGCCGTGGGGACAGAGGATGCATGAAGGCTGACGCAACCCGGCAGGTGCTGCGCCCGCGCGACATCACCGAAGGTGATGACGCCCCGCCTCGACGCGAATGGCTGGTTGCGAACGGGCTTGGCGGCTACGCCTCGGGGACCGTTGCTGGCGTGGTGACCCGCCGGTATCACGGTCTGCTGGTCGCTTCTCTTCCTGCGCCGCTTGGCCGGCTCGTCATGTTGAACCACCTGCTCGAACGGGTCCGGCTGGCGGACCGTCGTGTCATGTGGCTCGGAGACGAGGACGAGGTGGCCGGCCCCAACGTCATGGATCGCACGGAGCATCTCGTCGAATTCCGCCTCGAGCTGGGCCTTCCCGTATGGCGCTACGACCTCCATGGCACCATCATCGAGAAGCACGTGCTGATGCCGCACGGCCAGAATACGGTCCACGTCAGCTACTCGCTGGTGCAGGGAGACGGCCCGGTGCGGATGTCGCTGCGACCCTCCATCCAGTTCCGCAGCTATGAGGATGCTGTCGATCGTCCTCTCGTCGAGAGGTACACGCTGACCGCCTGCGACAGCCGCTACGAGGTCACCGGAAAGGGGGACATCCCCCCCTTGCGCCTGCGGCTGCACGGGGAGCGTGCCGCCTTGACCCTCGATGAAAGGGGCGTGGGTCACGTTCCTTACGAGATGGAGCGCCGGCGCGGGTACTCATCTGTCGGCTCCATGTGGAGCCCTGGCTACTTCCGGGCGGATTTGGATTCCGGGGCAGACGTGACGCTCGTGGCCTCCACTGAACAGTGGGAAACGATTCAGGCCCTCGGCCCGGGCGAGGCCGCGGGGGCCGAGCAGGAGCGGCGGCGCCGTCTCCTGTCGATGGCCGGGCCGATCGCGGAGGAGCCCCTGGCCGCCGAGCTGGTGCTGGCGGCGGACCAGTTCCTCATCACGCCGGCGGGGCGGGCCGAGGAAGCCGCCCGTGCCCGCGCGGCGGGGGAAGAGGTTCGGACCGTGATCGCGGGCTACCACTGGTTCACCGACTGGGGCCGCGACACGATGATCAGCCTCGAGGGGCTGACCCTTGCCACGGGCCGGCACCGCGAGGCAGCGAGCATCCTGAAGACATTTGCGATGTACGTTCGGGACGGCCTGATCCCGAACATGTTTCCGAACGGCGCCCGGGAGGGGCTGTACCATACGGCCGACGCGACGCTCTGGTTCTTCCACGCGGTCCACAGGTACGTGCAGGCGACTGGCGACACCGACACCCTGCGAGGGTTGATTCCGACGCTTGCCGACGTGGTGGTGCGTCACCTGGAAGGCACCCGTTTCGGCATAGGGGTGGACCCATCGGATGGACTGCTGCGTCAAGGGGAGCAGGGATACCAGCTCACCTGGATGGATGCAAAGGTGGACGACTGGGTCGTGACGCCGCGGCGCGGCAAGGCTGTGGAGATCAATGCGCTGTGGTACAACGCGCTGCGGCTTCTCGAGGGCTGGGTACGCGAGTTCGGCGGCGCGCCGCACGGTCTGGATCTGGAACGCCACGCCGCACGCGCCCGCCAGTCGTTCAACGCACGCTTCTGGTTCGAGGAGGGTGGCTACCTATACGATGTCGTCGATACGGAGAGCGGTGAGCATGACGACGCTTGCCGTCCCAATCAGCTGTTCGCCATCTCACTCGACCATCCCGTGCTCGATCGGGACCACTGGGCATCGGTGCTCGGCGCCGTGCACGACAGGCTCCTGACGCCGGTAGGACTGCGCTCGCTGGCGCCAGGCCATCCTGACTACAAGTCCAGGTACTACGGGGACCTCCGCGCGCGGGACGCCGCCTACCATCAGGGCACCGTCTGGGGGTGGCTCATCGGGCCATTCGTGGACGCATGGCTCAAGGTCCATCCTGACGAGCGCGGGGCGGCACGCCGCTTCCTGGCCGGCTTCGAACGGCACATGGAGGAAGCGTGCGTCGGCTCGATCAGCGAGGTCTTCGATGCCGAGGAGCCGTATACGCCGCGCGGCTGCGTGGCGCAGGCCTGGAGCGTTGCCGAAGTGCTGCGATGCCTGGCCTCGACAGCTCCGTCAGGCATCGGCGAGCCTGTTCGGGCCTCCTCGACTACCACCTGACCCGTCAGCCCGGCGCCAGCTGCGCGACCGTGCACGCGTGGGGCTTCTTCTCCGGACGCCAGCGCAGGAACTTCGTTCCATGACGGAAGCGGCCGCCGGAGAAGTGGTCGTAACGAACCTCGCACACCAGTGAGGGGTCGAGCGGCACCCATTGCGTTGATCGCGCGGTGCTCCAGCGGCTCGGCCCACCCGGCGCACGGCCGCTGAATCCGGCGCCTCCCGCAAGTGGTTCCACGATTGACGTCAGCTCCTGCCGCTCGGCCGCGGTGAAGCTGGAGCTGAAGCCGACGTGATCGAGCTGCCCCTGTTCGTTGTACAGCCCCAGCAGCAGCGAGCCCACCTTCGTCGTTCCCTCACCATAACGGAACCCCCCGACGACGCAGTCTGCGGTGCGCATGCGTTTGACCTTGACCATCGCATCCCGATCGCCGGAGTGGTAGCGCTCACCCGACATCTTGGCGATGATCCCGTCGAGGCCGAGCCGGCCGAACTCGCGCAACCATGTTTCGGCAAGCGCGCGGTCGGCCGTGACGGGTGAGAGCTCCACCAGCGGGTGGGTACCGCGCAGAGCAGCAATGAAGTCCTCGAGCCGTTGCCGGCGATCGCGCAGCGGCAGAGCGGTGAGGGAGTCTCCCCGGGCGTCGACCAGAAGGTCGAACACCAGCAGCGTGGCCGGGGTCTCGGCCGCAAGTCGTCTGATGCGGCTCTCGGCCGGATGAATGCGCTGGAGCAGATCGTCGAACTGGAGCTGGTCGTTGCGCCTGATGACGATTTCGCCGTCGAGCACGAAGCGGGAAGGCGTCAGCGCAAGCAGCGCCTCGACAAGCTCGGGAAAGTAGCGGGCCAGGGGCTGACCGCTCTTGGACTGCAGCGCCACCACCTCCGCGTCTCTGAAGGTCAGGCAGCGGAAGCCGTCCCATTTCGGCTCATAGAACCAGCCGTCGCCCCCGGGGAGCGACGCCCCCGTCTTTGCCTCCATCGGGGGATACGGTGGCGTGACCGGCAGCGACAGGGCAGGAAAGCTGCCGTCCAGGTCCCCGGCAGGGAATGCCCCCCGCGAGGTGGATGACCGGGATGGCCGTGGCTTCGATCCGCCGGGAGCACGCGGCATGCGTCCAGGATCGTATCATTCACTCGCGCCTTCAAATGGACCTCGACCTCCGCGACTATGGCTGGACCGAGCGCCTGGCCGATGCCTTTGCTCCCCATGCTGCCGCGGGCCTTGTACCAGCTCGAGTCAGCCTGGAACACACCCACATCTACCGCGTGATTACGGCGGAAGGGGAGAGCCTCGCGCGCGTGTCCGGCCGCATGCGGCATCAAGCCTCCGCACGTACGGATTTTCCCGCGGTCGGCGACTGGGTCGGGGTTGAACCGGCGCCGCAGGAGGGGGATGCGAGGATCCGGATCGTGCTGCCCCGGTTCAGCCGCTTCTCGCGCAGGGCGGCTGGCGATCCAACGGAAGAGCAGGTCGTTGCCGCGAACATCGACGTGGTGTTTCTGGTGGTTGGCCTGGATCACGATTTCAATCCGCGGCGGCTGGAGAGGTATCTGCTCGTGGCGGGGGACAGCGGCGCCTCCCCAGTCGTCGTCCTGAACAAGGCAGACCTCACGTCCGAGACCGAGGCCCGGGTGGCGGACGTGCGGGCCCTCAGCCCGGCAATCCCGATTCACGCGGTGTCATGCCGCACACCCGCGAGCCTGGAGCCGCTCCGTACGTACCTGGGGCGCGGGCGCACCGGCGCGCTCCTCGGCTCCTCCGGGGTGGGGAAATCAACCATCGCGAACTGCCTGGTCGGACAGGAACTGCTGCGTACCCACGACGTCCGGGAGTCCGACAGTCGAGGGCGCCACACCAGCACGAGCCGTCAGCTGGTCCTCCTGCCGGGCGGTGGCCTGCTGATCGACACACCGGGGATGCGGGAGCTGCAGCTGTGGGACGCGGGTGGCTGGGGCGAGAGCTTTCGGGACATCTCCGAGCTGGCGGAGGGGTGCCGGTTTCGGGACTGCCGTCACCGCGAGGAACCGGGGTGCGCCGTGCGTGCCGCAGTTGACGCGGGCCGGTTGCCGCCGGTCCGTCTCGAGAGCTTCCGCAAGCTCTCGGCGGAACAGGAACACACCGAGCGGGAGCAGGATGCCAGGGCGCTGCTCGATCAGAAGCGCCACTCGAAGACCATGGCCAAGGCTTTGCGGAAACGTGTGCGGGAGAAGGGGCAGTCCTGATGTGGCGGCCTCTGTCTGGGACCTGGCTGGTGTTCGGCCTGGCCGTGCTGCTGTCGTCCTCTGGCTGCCGTGACGTCGATGTGGTCACGGCAAGCTACGCGACGTTGGCCGAGGCGGAAGCGGCCGGTGCGGTCCGTGAGGGGTGGCTGCCTGCCGGTCTTCCACCCGGCACGTACGAGATCCGCGAGGCGCACGACCCGCGCTCACCTCGCCGTTGGGGACTCTTCAATTTTCCCCCTGATGAGGATCACGCCATGCGCGGGCTCATCGGAGCCGAACGTCCGTTTGCCGGACTGCAGGCGAACCCGCCGCGCCGCATCGAGTGGTGGCCGGTACTGCTCCGCCGGGAGCTGGATCAGGAGCGCATTGCCGCGACCGGGCTGCGCGCCTACGAGTCACGGGACGGAGAGTCGATCTTCGCGATCAACTGGTCGCAGGGACGGGCCTACTACTGGACGCGGGAATGAAACGGCATTGCCAAAATTGCCAAGATTGCCAAGATTCCCAAGAATAGGAAAGAGTGACGGGACTGCCCAAATGCCAAGTGCGATGAGTCCTAAGAAAGCCACAGAGGCGCCAGGCTAAAGCCTCGGAACCTGCGAGCGCCATCTCGCGGCACTCTGACATTTTTGGCACTTGTGGCAATCCTGGCAATCTTGGCAATTCTTCAGAGCTTCGACTCCTCCGTGCGCCAGAAGCGCCAGGCGATCAGCAGCAGGATGGCCGCGAGCGCGAGCCAGAACGCTGCGCGTGAGACGCCGGCCAGCAGCGTGCTGAGGCCCCCAATCTCGTCGCCGATCGCGGTGCCGACCCAGAGCAGCAGCGGTACCCAGATGAGGGCGCCGGCAACATCGAAAGCAATGAACAGCGCAGGGGGGATCCCCTGCAGCCCCGCACTGATGAAGACGATCGCGCGGGTCCCGGGAACGAGTCGCGCGAGCAGGACCGCCGCCGCCCCCGCCTTTGCGAACCATGGGGCGGATTGCTGAAGCCGCTTCATCGGGATGATGCGCTCGGCCCAGCCCGTCAGCTTCTGCGTCCGCATCCGGTGGCCGAACCCATAGAGCATCAGATCGCTGGCGACAACCCCGGTGATTGCCAGCGGCAGCGTAGCTTTCCATGAGAAGACGCCTGCCGAAATCAGGTACCCGCCCGAGAGCAGCAGGAGGTCCTCAGGAAGAGGCGAACCAACACCGGTTGCGCACAGCAGCACCAGAAAAGCCGGATACCCCCAGTCGCTGAGCAGTTCGGCAATGCGTCCCGGATCCATGGTCAGAAATGTCGAAGTTCGTTCAGTGCTGCCCCGAGACCCGGCCCGGGCTCCAGCCGCTCGACCGGCCCGAGGCGTGTGCTCCGCTCGGGTCTGCAACTGTGGAAGTTCGGACACTCAGGCGGGGTGTGATGTTGAGGAGGCAGGAATGGTGCCGAGGACTGGAATCGATAAACGGCAGAATAGGCCCGTGTTTATTGGTGATTCTCGCGTGTCGTTCCGCGCCTACCGTCAGAGTTACCGCGCCAGCCAACCCGAGCCCCTCGCAGCGGCCTGAACCATCCGCCAGGGGCTTGCGTCTGCCATTCTGCCCCGGTTCCGCCAAAAACTACAACCAAGGGGCACTACGTCCACCAAGTCTGAAAGCTGGATGGATACCGGACCGCCCAGGCTGCCCCAGGAGCGACGAACGGCAGCCCGCCCATACCAGGTATCCCCCAGATCGTCGCTTCTGCGGTGCCGTCTGACGTGTTCTTGAGGCGGGTACAGCGTTCCCCAAGGAACTAGTGTTCCTGTATTCCCCAGGCGGAACCGGAGAAGGGTGCAACGCGAAACTGTTAGGAACTGCGGCCCACTGCTAGTCCCAAAATAAGCGCGTTTGCGACCGGGCTTTGCGGCGGAATGTCGTCGCAAGCGGGAGGAAAAGCAGCGGCTCCGAGGGCTGGCGCCCTCGGTCTGCGTGCGGTCGATTGTGACTCATGCTCC
>Ga0183260_10001333_pt1 | contig 20789 bp, 13 predicted proteins | sample AntDrymUQ4972206_2_FD_129768 | JGI IMG/M metagenome (GOLD analysis project Ga0183260, IMG submission 129768) | Polar desert sand microbial communities from Dry Valleys, Antarctica - metaG UQ497 (22.06) (version 2) (version 2) | ecosystem: Environmental > Terrestrial > Soil > Desert | place...
ACAGGCGGGCGCGACCTGCGCGATCGCGTGAGGCGCGCCGAGGACTGTGGCGAGCAACGCCAGCAGCACGGCTCTCACGCGCGTTCCGCCTTCCGCTTCATGGCGGTGACCGACACTATGCGGCCCCCACGCATCTCGACCACGCTATCCGCGAGCGCAGCCGCGTCGTCCCGATCGTGCGTGACATACACCATCGTCACACCCAGGTCGTTCTGGATTCGGGCGAGTTCGGTGCGCAGGATGGCACGCAGCTCCAGGTCGAGGCTGGAGAGCGGCTCGTCGAGCAGGAGCAGGCGGGGCTGCCCCACCATGGCGCGGGCGAGCGCAACCCGCTGCTGCTCGCCCCCGGAAAGTTCGTGAGGATAGCGGGCAGAGAGGTTCTCAATCTGCACCAGACTTAGAGCCTGATGGACTCTCGCCGCCCGCTCGCCGCGGGGTGTCTTCACGGATCCCAGCACGAACTCCAGGTTCTTGCGAACGGTCAGGTGCGGCCAGAGGGCAAGATCCTGAAACACGAAACCGATCCCCCGCTGGTGAGGCGGCACCATACTGCGAGCTTTGCCGGCCACTTGCGTGCCGTTCAAGGAAATCTCGCCACTGTCGGGCACCTCAAGGCCGGCAATCAGCCGCAGCAGTGTCGTCTTGCCGCAGCCGCTGGGTCCCAGGATGACGACAGCATCGGCGGCGGCGACTTCGAGGGACACATCCTCGAGCGCCTGATGCGACCCGAAGCGCTTCGCCACATTCGTGACGACAAGTGCCGCAGCGCTCACCGGCCCCCCCGTCCCTCGACGACGCTCGGGACGCCCTGAGCACGAGTCGAAGGGCGGAGCGACGCGACCGCCCCGAGTACGGCGACGGGGGTGAAGATGACGGCCGTCTGTAACAAGGCGAGCACGGCGACATGCGACGGAGGCGTATTCGCGATGATGGTGTAGATCCGAATCGGGAGCGTCGCTTCACCGGGTGGCGCAATCAGGACGCTCACGCCAAGCTCGCCGAACGACAGGACGAACGCGATCACCCAAGCTGCGACGAGAGCGAGTCGGATTTGCGGCAGGACGATGTGCGACATCGTGCGCAGCCATCCCGCGCCGCTCACGGCGGCGGCCTCCTCGTGCGACACGGGCACATAGCGTGTGCTGGCGGCGAGGGCCAGCGTCGCGACCGGAACGAATCGCGCCAGGTACGCGAGGAGGAACATCGTGTCCGTGCCGTACACCGCGCCAAGGACGCCAGGCCGGTTCCACAGCCCGATCAGGCCTACGCCCACGATCGTGCTTGGTACTGCGAACACGACCAGGAAGAGGACGTCCGCGAGTTGCCCCACTCGGCCGTGCGCTCTCGCGCGAGCGTAGCCGAGCCACACCGCCACGCTTACGACCGCCGTCGCGCCGGCCGTCGCCAGCAGCAAGCTGTTTGCGATGGCCTCACCGGAACCTTCGAGGACCGCACGCCACGATTGGGCGCCGAGTGCTTCGCGCATCAGGACGACTAGCGGAAACCCGAGCGCAACGGTGAGCACAGCGATGGCACCGATCGCGGCTGGTCGCCGCCATCCGTCAACTAAGGCCGGACGCGTTCCGGACCCGCGGCGAGTACTCACGAGACGCTCTCCTAACATTGCGGCGGCGACAATTGCGACTACAAGGCACAGCACCAGCAGCGGCACCGCAACGAGCATGGCGCGGCTGAAATCGTAGAGTGCCGCGAACGCCGTGAAGACCTCCGTCGTGTAGACGCGGACCCGAAGCAGTCCAGGGACACCAAACTCGGAGATCGCGAGGACGAAGATGACGAGGGCCGCAGCGAAGACGCTGGGAGCGGCGAGCCGGAGGGTGATACGCCGGAGCACCCGCCCGGGAGGTGCGACAAGGAGGGCGGCCTCTTCGAGACGTCCGTCGATCCGGCGCATGGCTACTTCCGTCGCCAGCATCGACAGGGGGTAGAAGACCAGGCTCAATACGAGGATGGCCGCGGGCAAGCTGTACGTCCACTCCGAGAGCACGTCGCGTCCGGCGAGAGACGCGAGGAATCCACGGCTGCCCCCGAGGTACGTCCACGCGAGCGCCACAATATAAGGAGGCAGAAGTACGGGCGCAGCGAGTGCGAGGCGCAGGAGCCCCTTGCCAGGGAGGGCAATCCGCGCCAGCACGAGACCCAGGGGTGCGCCGATCGCGGTGGCGAGAAGCGCCGTGCCCGTACCAAGCAGCGCCGTGTTCGAGAGCAGTCCTCGCTGGCGAGCATCGAGCCACACGAGGGCATACGCGCCGTCCGTTCCCATCAGCACCATCGTCAGCAGATAGCCGACAGGCAACAGACAGCACACGACGAACAGCACGACGGCGATGCCCACGACCACGGTTCGACTGGACGGCCATCGCCACACGTTGTGCTCGTGCCCTTGTCGCAGTCGGCCCTCAGAGGCCCAGAATCGTCGCGAGACGGGTTGTCACGTCTTCGACGCGACTCGCCGCCTTCGTGTAATCGAGCGTCATCGGCTTGAAGGTGTTGATCGCGGGAATGTTCTTCGGACCCTGCACGCCCGCGTGGAGCGGAATTTGGACCGCCTCGGATTGGGCGAGCTGCCGCTCGACATCTGGCGACAGCAGGTAGTCAATGAGCTTTCGCGCCTCGTCCGGATGTGGCGCGTTCGCGATCAGCGACAGCATGTTCGGCATCACGGGCACTCCCAGTCCCGCTGCGTCTGGCAGCACCATCGCGATCGGTTGCCCATCTTCGATGGCGACGTTCACGTCGTCTGTATCGGTTAACCCGACCTTGACCTCACCGCGTGCCACCAAGTCACGCACGACGGAGTTGCCATCGACCACGCGCACGCCGTTGGCTTTCAGGCGACGGAAGAAGTCGTCCATCTTCTCGTCGCCCGCGAGTGCGTACAAGGCGGCGACGTGAAACGACGTGGAACCAAATCTCGGATCGGCGACGGCCACTTGCCCGCGCCACTTCGGATCGGCCAGCTCGAACACCGACTGCGGCGCCTCTTCGGGCGTGACGAGTTTCGTGTTGTAGGCGATGACCCGAATGCGGGCGGAGAAACCCGTCCAATAACCATCTGGATCGACGAGCGCCGCCGGGATGCCCTCGGCACTCGGTGAGCGGTACGGCGCCAGCACCTCCCGCGACTTGAGCACGAGCGTCCGGACGGGTTCGTTCGACCAGAAGACGTCGGCCTGCGGTCTGGGCTTCTCGGCGATCAGCCGATTCGCGAGACCGGTCGACTTCGTTTCTTCCGTGTCGTAGACCGCGTTGACGCGCACGCCGGTTTGCCGCTCGTACTCGCGAAGGACGGGCTCTGAAAAGACCCGGTCCGTGGAGACGTACACAGTTACCGTACGATTCGCGGTCTGCGACGGTTCAGGTGACCGACACCCGACGAATCCGATCGTCGCGACCGCGGCGAGAATGCGAAGAGCAGCTGCTTCACTCAGGAAAGACATGGTCTACTTCGTGACGACCGTCAGGTCATCGAACTGGGTGACCGAATCGGCCTTGGTCCACACGCCAACCTTTCCCGCCTGCTTGAACGTGGCGTCCTCCACTTCATACAGCTTGGCGCCGTTGAAGAGCACTTCACACCGAGGGCCAGTCGCGACCACGCGCAACGTACTCCATTGACCAGCCGGTACGTCAGCCTTCTTCCCGTACGTGCGGCCCTCCCCTTTCACCGGCAGGTCCGTGCGCCTGCCGTTCTCGACCTTGTAGAGCACCACGTTGTCTTCGAGCGCGTTGGCTCGGACGATGTAGTAGTTGTCTTCGTTCTGATAGCGCCATACCAAGCCAGCAGCCTGGTCAACGCGACCTGAAACCGGCCTGAACCGCACGGATACATCGACGTCCGCCGCGGTGACGTCGGTCACGACGGCGACCGGAAATCGGGCCCGTGTGGAGTCGGCATCCGTCTGGACTAGGTACTTGTTCGGCCCTTCCGCCTGAATCACCCACTTGCCCGGCGCACCAGCCTTGGCGGTGTGGCCGAACTCAAACCCCTTCGGCGGTTGTCCGACCGTATCGTCAGAAAAATCGATCTTCCGGGTCGCACCGTACACGAGCATCGTGGCGCCGAAGAGAACAAGAACGAGAACACTTGCCATCCGCATGAGAGTGCTCCTTTCCGAGCCGCTGCCGTTGAATCACCGTCAGGTCATCCTGCATGCCGTCACGTCTCCTGCGGCAGGTCAGTGGCCGGACTGCTTCGCGAGACGAACGAGAACACCACCGCCATGGTCAACGCCACGAGGGCCATGACCTGAAACATGCGCTCGTACCCCACGGTGGCGACGAGAATACCGGCAGCGATGGGGCCAAGCGCATCGCCGACGTCGTAAATCGTGCCGAACACGCCGTGGGCGGCCCCGTAGCGTGCGCGTCGAGTCACGTCCGTAATGAATGCGCTCGTGGCAGCAGTCGTGGTGGCCACGCCCGCGGCGTACGTGACCATGAGCGCAACGAGTGCCCAGAGGTGAGTGGCGGCGGCCAGGGACAGGACTGCCGCGCTGCACACAGTCAGGCCAGCGACAATGACCCATCGACGACCGGCGCGATCGGAAAGGAATCCAACCAGCGGTCGGATCGCCAGTGTCGTCACCGTCTGGACACCGAAGAGCCATCCGAGTTGCGGGGTTGTGAGACCCACCACGTCCTGGCCATAGAGGGGGAGAAACGCGTTGAGCGTCCCGTTCAGAACAAATTGGGCCGCTTGCGCGCCACTCGTGGCAAGCACGAGCCGATGGCGCGCCACTTCGCCAACCCCGCTCTTGAAATCCTGCCAGCGGGCCGTGCTCGGCGGCGTGGCCGAGCCGTTTCGCCATCCCATCACGATCCACGGAGCCGCGAGGCCGACGACACCGGCCGCGAGAAACGCGAGGTCGAAGCGACCGGCCGCAATGAGATAACCGGCCAACACCGGTCCAACCGCCTGGCCTGCGCCTTGCGCGGTGGAATACGTGCTCAGCCAGGTGCCACGTTTAGTAGGCGGGGCGATATCCGACAGACTGGCTGACGCGACGGGTCCGAAGATGGCCGTGGCACTACCGTGCACGAATCGCAGCGTGACTAACACCGCCAGCGTGGAGACGCCGAGGTAGGTGAACGGCAGGGTAGCGAAGACGAGCGCGCCTAACACCAGCAACGGTCGTCGGCCCAGGATGTCGGACCACGCGCCGGCCGGAAGCTTGAGGAAGATCCCGGTCAACGTCGAGGCGCCCATCACAAACCCGATCATCGACGGGCCGGCGCCGAGATCGCGCGCGAAGAGCGGCAGCAGCGGCGTCCGGCAGATGGCATAGCTGCAGTACGCCACGAACCCGGCGGCACACAAGCGAACGAGGCCGCTCGTCGCGACGTCCGTGGTGCGCAGACGCTCCAATGGCGCATCTGCGTTCGAGGTGACGTCCAGGCGCCGCGGCACGACCGATGGCATGAGTTCCTCGTGAGCCGGCGTTTACCGGGGCCGTCGTCGCCGAGTGGGCTTTGTGACTCGCGACGAGGATGCACGCGTGCGCGACCGTGCCACGGGTCGGAGACCGGCGGACCGCGCTGACTGTTCGAACGCGCGGTACAGCGACTCGAACATCGCCATGCCTTGGACCAGCAGCCCGTCGTCATCCGAAACCGAGAGTTGCATGCCTTCAATCACGGTCCCCACAGTCGGAGCCTCCTGAGCGGCGAAGCGCCCATCCTTCAGATCGAGGTCGTGCACGATCGCGGCGATGCGCGCGACCGCAGGCTCGTGAATCGCGAAGACGGCACACAGCGTCTCAAACGTGCAACCCTCACCCTGGTGGCTGAAGTCCACGCCGAACATGTCGAATGGAATGGCGCCGTGGGAAACCGACTCACGGTCGGCAACGAAGGCGAAGCGCGCCTGCGGATCGACGAACCGCTTGATCAACCACGCCGAGGCCATCCGGTCGACACCCGGACGCGGACGCGTCACCCAGACACGATTCGTGTGGTCCTGACCATCGACCTTGCCAGTTCGTGGAGGTACGGCCGGGCGCGGGGCATCGGAGGCTTTCTCGTCGAGTTGCTTCAGCAACGTGGTCACACGGTCGCGTCCTGCACTACCGAAGAAGTCAATGTGCTCGATCGCGGTCAAACGTTCCCTAAACACCTCGACCAGCCGGCGCACGGCCGGTGCGCGCGTTCCGCGTGGCCGTCGTGTGGCCGTCAAGCGTCCAAGGACCCGCTCCACTTCACGGGCGAGCGCGCCGTACGCCTCCTGCCGCGATCGTCTGAACTCCTCCACCAGCGCGTCGTCGGACCACGAGTCGACAGTGTCGGCGGCGAACACGCTCGCGCCGCCTCCGGCCGCTTTGATTTCCGTCTTCAGCCATTCGAAGTCTTCACGAGCATTGGGCGTGTCCGGCAGGACATAGACTGCCTGCTTGACCGGAAGGGCGCCGAGTTGTTGCAGTCGCCGCCACGTGCGGACGCGCAGGTTCGACGGTGTCGAGGGCAGCTGGTGGACGAACAGCAGCCAACGACGGGCGGTGTTGGGGGCGAGAACCGCTGCTGCGGTGTCTGGCTGAGCTTCGGAGCCGGCGGTCATGGTTGAGACAAGTAACACTTGACGCTGTAACGCTCGTTTCAGAGTATAAGTGAAGCGCTACGACAGTCAATTCATTAGGGGGGCGTGCGATGGTGAGCTCGAGACGTACTGCGATCTACATGACGGTGGCCGCGGTTCTGCTTTCGCCCGGACTGGTGCGCGCCCAGGAGATGCCGAGCGAGTACAAGACTGTCCTCACTGCCCTCGGGAAAGGCGGCGACTTCAAGGATGGCGTGCTGAAGGTGAACATTCCCCGGAACGATCTGCGAGTCACGATCAATCAGAGACCCGCGCCGACGCCCTTTGGATTCGGTGGCTGGATCGCGCTCACGAAGGGCACCGACGGCGCCGAGGTGCTGATGGGGGATCTCGTGCTGACGGAAGACGAGGTGAATCCGGTGATGTCCGCGGTGCTGAACAACGGACTCGATGTCACCGCGCTGCACAATCACTTCTTCTGGGAGCAACCACGGATGTTCTACATGCACGTCCACGGAATGGGGAGCGCGGCGGACCTCGCCCGCCGCGTGAAACCGGCCATCGACCTCATCGGTCAGGCGGCTAAGCGCACGTCGACACCGGCCCCAGGTGCGACGCCGGCATCATCGGGCGCGCTGAACAGCGCCGCTCTCGCGAAGATTATTGGCCACGACGGTGAACAGAGCGGACCGGTTTACAAGATCACGATCGGCCGGCCGGACATCAACGTGCGCGAGCACGGTGCCGTCATTAACGCCCGGATGGGGTTGAACACGTGGGCGGCATTCGCCGGAACCGACGCGGATGCCATGGTGGCCGGCGACGTCGCGATGCTCGAGCAGGAGGTGACACCGGTGCTGAAGGCGCTACGCGCCAGTGGACTGAACGTCGTTGCGATTCATCACCATATGACCGATGTGCAGCCGGTCGTCATCTTTCTGCACTACTACGGCACGGGATCAGCGGCCAAATTGGCCGAAGGCGTACGGAGTGCAGTTGATTTGCTCGGGAAGGCGCCCGCCAGCCGTCAGTGACACGTCGTTGAGCGCGGTCACCGCCGGGCCGAGAACACACTCTTTGGGATTCGAACCAGTGTGAATCGCGCTAACCCAATGACGCCAATGACGTTGGCTGGTATTGCAGAGCTCGAAAAAGTCTTGGCTGGGAGGCAGGGATTCGAACCCCGATAACGTGGTCCAGAGAGCGGTGCATGCGTTGCGGTCCGCGTCTGTCCGTGCGTTTTCACGTCGTTCTATTCGCCATCACCTCCGTCCGCTCCTTCCTGTTTGCGTCCGCTCTCGTGCAGTGTGTCTCTTTGTGTCTCAGGGCCGCCCCTCGGCCCTTGCAGCATCAGCGTTTGACGTCGTGCAGTTCCGCCTCGAGTTGCCTCCAGCTGGTCCCCACAATCATACGAACGCTGCTTCGGGTCACAACCTAACGGGCGATGGTCAGATTGCCAGCCTCTTCGGAATCGGTCGAGTGCGGACACGAGAGCAGCCGAAGCAACGTCAGAAGTGCCAATACAGTCGTGCTTCACCCGAACGAGGTTCGGCCAGCCGCGCGCACCAGTGGTCGATTGCCCGCGTACCGTTTCGGCACGCTCTGCCGCGCCGCATGCCACAAGTGACCAGGGCGTGCGCGGGGACACGACCGTTGCTCCAATTGCGTAGATGCAGGCCGACGGCGCTTCAAAGCACGGCACCTGTATCAGGATAGCGGCCTTGGGTCGAACGGCTTGCCACGTGCTCGCGTGGACGGTGATGCTGACTGTACTCGGCGCGTCGGCGCAGTCCGAGAGCTGGTCGCGATTCGCGGACACATGGGCTCAAGGATTGCGACTGCGCGAGACCTCCCGGAAGAACTGAGCCTGGGGCGAACGCTGCTCTGGCGAGACGACCTGCCGCCTGGCAAGTCGTCTCCCGTCATAGCCGGGAGTCGCCTGTTCCTGACCGCCTGGGAGGGCGACAGACGACTGGTGATCTGCCTCGATCGCGCGACCGGCAAGCGGCTCTGGGAAGCACACGTTGTGAAGCACAACGTCGATCTGGCGCCGTTTCGGATCGCAGAGCAGCCGGTTCAGCTCGGGCCTGGATTCCTGCGCGCCGCTGACGCCATGGTCCACGTCTCCTAGAGCTGCAAGCACGCTCGCGATGGCTCAGTGGATTGCATCCTTATACGCCTGGATCCCGGTGGCTCGGCAAGCAGGCGAGCCGTTCTGGTGATCGAAATGAGCCGGCACGCGCCCTGCCTCCGGTGAGCCTCGCGCCACCACACACAAGGAACGCGCGCTCTGGCGAGAGGCGCTCATTTACGGAGTTCCGCAAGGGACACCTCGGCCCCGTTGCGCTCCTTGCTCAATTGGGCGGCCGTCATGAACTCGAAAATTTCGAGTGTCTCGGCCACGTCGAAGGGCGGTCGACCAGTATGGAAGAACTCGGCGGCCGCCAGGAGCAGCCCTGAGTACCCCGCCGAACCCGACGCCTCCGTCGTGCCATTCTCCCCCCAGATTCTGAGCAGGGGCTGCTTCGCGCCGGGCCCGAGCGTTCCATGATAGACACCGATGCGTCCGTCCTTCCACTTACACGTGGTGACATCGGAGTCCTCTTCGATTCTCCGCGACAAGGTGGCGCAGCCGGTCCCCATCACGGCATAGAGCGCCTCGATGCCGTGAATGCCGTAGAAGAACAGGTCCGGATGAAACACCAGGGTGTTCATGGCGGAGGTGGCCTGAACCCGCGTCACCCTGCCGACGGCCGGATTGTCACGCAGCCGGGGGATGTCGGGATGAAATCTGAAAGACGACGAGCTGAAGAATGGCGTGCGCGTGTGTTCGGCTAGTTCCACGATCCGACGGGCGTCTTCGAGGCTGGCCGCCAGCGGCTTGTCGACGAATACTCGTTTGCCGGATTTGAGGACGGGCGTGACCTGCTCGAGATGCGAACGGCCGTCAACGCTCGTCAGCAGCACGACATCCACTTTCTCAAGAAGCGCGTCGATGCTCTCGACCAGTTCGACAGCGAACTCGTCGCGGAGCGTCCTGGCGAACCCCTCCACGCGATCGGCGCTGATCGGCAGATCGGGGCTACCACCTTTGAACGCCGCCACGAGGGATATCTTCCACTCCGGGTGCGACCGGAGGATCTTGGCGAACGCTGGTACGTGGGATGTGTCAGTGCCGATGATGCCGGCGCGTAGATTCCGGACTGCCCACCCGGGCGACGTGGCGCCCGATTCCTGGCGGCCCCATCGCCCATCGGCCCGCATCACACCGCAGGTGGTCACCAGAACGACAACTGCCAACAATCGTAAATGAGCCATGATTTATACCCTCACGCGATTCCTTCTCAGGAGCTCGACCCATTCGGGGGAGCTCGTCGGCCGACACCAGGCAGGGCTGCCTACCCCCGGACGTCACGTGGATTCTATTGAGTTTTGCCGCCCATGGCAGAGCAATGGGACATGTCCGAGCCAGAGCTGGCGTGGCCCTCTCAACTCACGTCGACGTCCGCACGTTTGCGGTTGTCCGCCTGGTCGTTTCTTCGCATATGATCGTGGAGGTTAGATGGTCCGTTTTCGTGTAAGAGAGCCGCCGCCGAGACCGACTGTTTCTCTACATCTGTAAGCGCGTCCAGCGCCCATCTGGACGTCGTCGAAGGCCCCGTAACGGCTGACCAGCGCCGGCCCGCCGCACGGCTTGCCGAGAAGACCGCTTGCCAAGACTATTCCGATCCCGCTTGGGCCTCAGCTCATCCGAATCAAGGCTGCCGCTGTTCTTCCCCGTGAACGCATGAGACTTCAATCCGTTCTCCTCCTCTTCGCAGCTTGTCTGTCCTGGGCTGGAACCGCGGTGTCCCAGATTGGCGACCGCCTCGATCGTCCCGACCTGAAACAGGAATTGCGTGTTCCCCGGGAGTTAATCCCGCCCGCTCCCGTCCTGTCTCCCGAGGAGGCCCTGCGCTCGTTTGTCGTGGAGCCTGGCTTCCGCATCGAGCTGGTCGCGGCCGAGCCGCTGGTCGAAGACCCCGTAGCCATCGCCTTCGATCCGGACGGGGGCATCTGGGTCGTGGAGATGCGCGGGTTCATGCACGATGTCGATGGGCGAGGCGAGGACCTTCCCAACGGCCGTGTGGTATTTCTTGAGGATACAGACGATGACGGGCGGATGGATAAGAGCACCGTCTTCCTCGATGGCATCGTCATGCCGCGCTCCATTGCCCTCGTGGACGACGGCGTCCTGGTAGGCGCGCCTCCTTATCTCTGGTTCTGCCGCGATACCAACGGCGACGGACGTGCTGATGAGCGGACGCTTGTTGCCGATGATTACGGCGTCGCCGTCATCCCTGAACGCCCCGAAGTCGCCAACGCCGAGCGCGCGCCGAGCGAGTTGATGTGGTCGCTCGATAATTGGATTCGCGTTGGTGAGTACATCGCCAAGTTTCGCTACGATGGGAACGCATTCGTGCGCGCCGCGTCACGATTCCGGGGGCAGTGGGGCATCAGCCAGGACGATTGGGGTCGGGTCTATTACAACTCGAACAGCTCCCAATTGCGCGGCGATCACATCAACGCCGACTACTTCGATCGCAACCCCCATTTTTCCAGTCCCCGGGGGGTCAATGTCCTGGTCGCGGAAGATCAGCGGGTGTGGCCGATTCGCGTCACGCCGGGAGTCAACCGCGGGTACCAGCCCGGCATCCTGCGCGACGATGGGACGCTGAACGCTTTCACAGCCGCCTGCGCTCCCACCATTTTCCGCGGGCACCTGTTTCCCAGTGACTACTATGGCAACGCCTTTGTCGCCGAGCCGGCCGCACACCTGGTGAAGCGAAACTTCGTGGCTGAACACACCGACGGCTCCGTCCGTGCGTTTCACGCTTACGAAGGACGCGAGTTCCTTGCCTCGACCGATGAGCGCTTCCGGCCGGTCGATCTCGCCACCGGCCCCGACGGAGCCCTCTACGTTGTGGATCTCTATCGCGGTATCCTGCAGCATCGGATTTCCCTGACGACGTACTTGCGCAAGCAGATCCTCGAGCGCGGGTTGGACCAGCCTCTCGGGCGTGGCCGGATCTACCGTATAGTCCCGGAGGGCGCGCCGGTGCCGGCAGAGCGCTCGCGCCCCCGATTTTCCACCGAAACACCCGCTCAGTGGGTGAAGCACCTCTCCCATCCGAACGGGTGGTGGCGTCAGACTGCGCAGCGCCTCCTGGTCGAGCGGAACGAGCGATCCGTGGTTCCCGAGTTGCGGCGCCTGTCCATCTCAGGAAGCGATCCACGCGCGCGGCTCCACGCGCTGTGGACGCTCGATGGCCTGGACGAGATCGATCTGGCAACCCTCGGAACCGCCATATCCGACGAGCACCATCATGTACGCGCCGCTGCCGTCCGCGTTCACGAGCGCTGGCTGCACACTAAACGGCACGAGGAAGCTGCCGGCCGAATCACAAGCCGGCGCGACGATCCCTCCGTTTTTGTCCGCGTGCAGGTTGCCTTCTCCGCTGGAAACATCCGCTCACCCCGGGTGGACAGGCTGCTCGCCGGTATGGTGCAGGCGTATCCCGGGGATGCCTACCTTGCCGATGCCTTCCTCAGCGGTTTGAACGGGCGCGAACTGGAGTTGCTGACTGATCTTCTCTCCGACAAGACCTGGATGGCCCAGCGGCATTCCGCCGCGGACCGGCTTCTGCAAGGCCTCGCCTCCTCGGTAATCGCCGAACAGAAGACCTCTCGGATTATGGACCTCTTGGCCTTGCTGGAAGGGCAGCCATCCGAAGTCGCTGGACTTCTTGTCGAAGGAGCGTCCCTCGGGATCACGAGTGCCCGGATCGGCCACCTGGAGCTCCCCGCGGCTCCCAAGCCCTTGCTTGCGCTCTTGCGGGATGAGGCACCCGCCTCCCTTCGCACGGCCGCCGCGCGGCTCGAGCGGTTGGTGTTCTGGCCGGATAAAGCCGGCGCGGAGCCGCTGCCACGGCCGCTTACCGTGGAGGAGAGCAAGCTGTTTGGACAAGGCCGCACGCTTTACAATATGACGTGCGCCGCCTGCCACCAGGGGGATGGCGGCGGGCTTGAAGGGGTCGCTCCGCCCCTGGCTGGCGTCGATTGGATCACTGGGCCCGCCGATCGTTCCGCCCGTATCCTTCTGCACGGCCTCAACGGTCCCGTCGAGGTCCTCGGAAAAACCTACAATCTCGAAATGCCTGCTTTCGGCTTCATGGTCGACGACCAGATCGCCTCTGTTCTCACCTACATCCGCCGTTCGTGGGGTCACAACGCTGACCCGGTCTCTCCCGAGTTCGTCTCCGGACTCCGCCAGAAGTACTCAGCCCGGGAGCGGGCCTGGACCGCCGCCGAACTGCTGGAGGGGGAGAAGTGATACCTCAGCCCGTCCGCATCCTCCGCGTACATGCGTCAGGCACCTGACGTATTCCGCTGCTGCCTGGGTACGCGCGATCCTCTCGCAACCTCTGGACGCGAAGCGTCTCCGGTAAACACCGTGCTCGTCCACATGGGCGAACGGCTCCTGCCGGAGACGTGCTCGAGGAGCCACTGGGCCCTTGGGCGGGCAGCCGCGTGACCTGCAGAGGAATCTACGTAACTGCCGCGGGCTGTAGCACTTCGGGGCACGCGGATGAGTTTGACCCACCGGCAGCTCCACGTATAAGGTAAGTCTCTTTTGAACACCAGAAAGGTGAACGCGATGCGTCCGATATCCGCTGCACACACTGGGCGGCTCAGAATTGCGGTGGCGATTCTGATGCTGCTCAGCATGATCCCGCGCCCCGGAGAGGCGCAGGTACTTTATGGATCTCTCGTCGGAAACGTGACGGAAGAATCCCAGGCTGCCGTTCCAGGCGCGAAAGTCACCGTCATCAACACCGAGACCAATCTCACGCGGCAGGTCCGCACGAACGAGAGCGGGTCGTACAGTATTCCCAACCTGCAGGCGGGGACCTACGCCGTAACGATTACGAGGGCGGGATTCACCGACTTCATCGCCGAGGGAGTTGTCGTCCGTCAGAACAGCACCCTCCGGCGGGATGCGGTGCTGAAGGTGGCAGGGGTGGAGTCCACCGTGACCGTCACTGCCGGGACACAGGTGGCGCAGCTGCAGACAGACCGCGGCGAGGTTCGCCACGAGATACAGACGCGGCAGTTCGAGGATCTGCCGGTGTCGGTCGCCGGAAATTACCAGAGCCTGCTCCAGACGCTTCCCGGCTTCGAGACGGAAGGCGGCATGCGGCCCGGGCGGATGGGCGGCTGCAATCCTTCCGGGTCCGTCGGCTTCAGTGTGAATGGCGCCACCACATCGACGACCTCTACCAATGTCGATGGCGCCACAAACGCTCACATCTGGAACGTCGGACGGTCGGCAATCGTCCCGACGCTCGAGTCGATCGACGGCGTGAACGTCGTGACGAACAGCTTCGATGCCGAACAGGGCATGGCCGGGGGTGCCGTCATCAACGTCCAGACAAAATCCGGGTCCAACTCATTCCACGGCTCGCTGTTCGAGTATCACTACAACCAGCACATGAAAGCGCGCGAGTACTTCCGCCCGGCCGGAGAGGAGAAGGGGGAGTTCACGCAGAACCGCCTCGGCGGAACGATCAGCGGCCCACTTCTGAGGAACAGGCTGTTCTTCTTCAGCAGCTTCGGCGGCATCTACCAGGGTGAGACCGGAAGCAGCATTCTGTCGCTGCCGCCGGCGGCGGCGCGCGCGGGAGATTTTTCGAGCGTCAGCGCAGTAATTTACGATCCCGCGACCGGAAATCCCGACGGAACGGGGCGCGTTCCCTTCCCGAACAACCGGATTCCCGAGAGCCGGATCGACCCGGTTGCCCGCCAGATCCTGGCCCTGGTGCCGCTGCCGAACCTCGCTGGCCTGGAAAGCGCCACGGCAAACAATTTTTTCGCCAGCCAGCCGTTCGTGGCCGACCGCTCGTCGCTCGACACCAAGATCAACTGGGACATCTCGGATCGGCTCAATACATTCCTCAGCTGGAACTATGCTCACCACCGGTCGACACATAGGACCGCCTTCGGCGAGGGCTTCATAGACGGGCCGCGGGTCGGCGGGGGCAATGCTGGGGAGACATGGGGGTACAACAACAGGCTCAGCCTGGGTACGAATTACATCTTCGGACCGACGCTGCTGATGGACGCGTTCTGGGGCTGGACTCGGCAGAACACGAATGTCGAGCAGTTTGGCATCGGTGACAACTTCGGCCTGGACCTGCTGGGCCTGCCCGGCACGAATGGACCCGAACGGTTCCAGAGCGGCTGGCCGCGATTCGACGTGAGCGGCTATTCCGCCTTCGGCACCGAGGAACCGTGGACCCCTTACTACAGGAACGACAACCAGTATTCCTTCCGATCCAACTTCACGAAGATCAGTGGAACCCACGAACTTCGCTGGGGTACCGACATCAACGCCGAGCAGATGAACCATGTGCAGCCGGAGTTCCAGGGTGGAGCCTCGACGGGCGCGCGGGGGAGATTCGTCTTCGGAACCGGCCCGACCGCGGCGTGTTTGGTGCCAAACAACCGGGGGGGCTGCACTACGACCAGCGTGACGAATTCACAGGCGAACGCCATGGCCGCGTTCCTGCTCGGCCTGCCGACCCAGGTCGGCAAGAACCAGCTGAACATCTTTCCGTATACCACCCGCACCTGGCGCTATAGCCTCTACGCCCGGGACCGATGGCAGGCAAGCCAGAGACTCACCCTGAACTACGGGGTGCGTTGGGAGTACTACCCCACGCCGACCCGCGCTGACCGCGGCTTCGAACGGTACAACCCCGAAGACAACCAGATGTACATCGGCGGCGTCGGCAACGTCCCCGAGGACCTCGGCGTGAAGAGCAGCAAGACGATGTTTGCGCCACGCCTCGGGTTTGCGCTTCGGGCAACGGACAAGATGGTCGTGCGCGGCGGATACGGCATCAGCTGGGACCCGTACTCATTGGCTCGCGCATTGCGGACCAATCATCCGGTCCTGAGCGAGCTGGTGGTTCCCGCCCCGCACAGCCTCGCGCCGGCTTCACGGCTCTCCGACGGCGTTCCGCCTATCGACGCCCCCGGTCTCGGAGACGGGATCATCCCTATACCGCTGAACGTCTCGGCGCAGACCGTGCCTCTCGATCTGCAGCGCGGCTACATCACCTCGTGGAACATCACTGTTCAACGGGAGCTGGGCGGCGGATGGGTCGGAGAGGCCGGATACGTCGCCACGCGGCAGACGCGGCAGCTCGGGTACCGCGAATTGAACTGGGCGGACATCGGCGAGGGCAACGCTGGACGCCAACTGTTCAAGCAGTTCGGCCGCACTGCCTCGACGCGCGAAGTCAGTCCCATCGGCGACAGCCGCTACGACTCGCTCCAGACCATGGTGCAGCGCCGGTTCTTCCAGGGGTACTCGTTCAGCGCGGCGTACACGCTCGGGAAGAGCATCAGCACGTCCGGCCTCCATCGAAGCGACCAGACGCTGCGGATCATGATCCCGGAGTACTACCACCTGAATCGCTCGCCTACCGCGTTCGATCGCCGGCACAACCTGCAGATTACGAACATCCTGGCGCTGCCGTTCGGACCGGGCCAGAAATGGCTCAATGGCGGTGGAATCCTCTCGACGATCGTGGGCAACTGGCAGACCAACAGCATCATCGCTGTCATGAGCGGACAGCCATTCTCCGTGACGGCGTCCGCCAACTCGCTGAATGCCCCGGGCAATACGCAGCGTGCGGATCAGGTAAAGTCTGACGTCGCCATCCTCGGCGGTGTCGGACGCGGCAATCCCTACTTCGACACGACTGCGTTTGCTCCAGTGACCGAAGCCCGGTTTGGCACCGCGCCGTTCAACTCGCTGTACGGCCCCGGCCGGTTCAACTGGGATTTCAGCCTGTTCCGAACCTTCCAGCTGCCGCAAGGGTCCAGGCTGGAGTTCCGCGTCGAGGCCTTCAATTTCACGAATACTCCGAAGTTCGGCAATCCGAATGCGAACGTCAACAGCGCAGGCTTCGGGGAAATCACCTCAGCAAGCGAGGAGCGTCAGTTCCAGGTCGGACTCCGCTTCGTGTTCTGATCGGTGCGCCGGCCAGGAGTTACCTCATGGCCGGCGCATGCCCCCTTGAAGAGCCTTCAGGATCTCCGGATCGGCCTTGCTCCAGATGGTGTTCAGCTCGGTGTAAGTCGCCAGGGCGGCAGCCGTGTCGCCGCTCTGTTCGAACGACCGCGCGAGGCCCAGCAGTGACAGGGCACGCTTCGGCGCCCGCAGCAGGGATAGCTCGAACTGCACACGCGCGAGGTCCGCACGCCCCAGCGACAGCAGGATTTCTCCCAGCAGTTCACGAGCGGGCTTGGGAGGCACGGGCGGCCCGAACTCATAAGGCGTTCTGTCCTCCGCCGCAGCCGCCTGCGTCATGAGCTCGAGGGCGTCCTTGCTCTTTCCATCGGCCATCAGCAGCAGCGCCGCGAGTTGCTGTTCCATCGTGGCGACCGCCTGCACGTCGCCAGGGTAGGCATGGGCATGAGGCACATCGAGAGCCGCGGTCGAGCCCTTCAGGGCCCGGAGCGCTCCCAGGGACTGCTCGGCATCCTGACGGCGGCCGCGGTTCAGCGCGTCGGAGCCAGCGGCGAAGAGATGGGCCGCCCGAGCCGGTAAGTCGAGGTCGGATGTGTCGATGCCGACCTTGTAGGCCTCGCCGGTTTCGACGAAGTGCAGGGCACGCATCTGCACCAGGTGAAACCGGAGGAGCAGCGGCGGCTGAGCTCTTGCCATCTTCTCCACCGTCTCGAGAACCCCCCGCGCGTCAGCAAACCTCCCCTGCTGCAAGTACGCATACTGAAGCCACCAGAGCGCATGGTACCCCCCCGGGTCGATCGGCCTCCTCCTCTGCGACGCTTCCCAGGACGCTTCGTTTGCGCGTGCAGCGTCGTCCCACATGCCCATCGCGACGAAGATGTGGGAAGGCATGTGCTGGGCATGGGCGACCGCCGGCGCGACCTTCGCGTAGACGCGGGCTGCCCGGAGGCCCAGTGGCGCGTGAACGGGATCATCGTACGCATGAATCGCATAGTGCAGCGCCCCGGGATGCTCCGGATGCTTTTCCAGAACAGCCTCCGCGACCGCCGCCGCCCTCATGTACGTCCGGAAGTCCCTTCCACGGTGGGCGGTTCCGAGCAGCGAGAGGGCGTAGAATGCGGCCCCTTCGAGATCATCGGGATAATTTTCATGCAGGCGGCGCATAGCGGTTGCGTAATCGATGTCACGGTCCTCCTTCGTGCCGTTGCCGTAGAGAACCTCGACAGCCTGCAGGTACGCCCGCTCGCGCGCGGTCGGGGCCTTCACCTGGATACGCTTCAGAGCAGAGCGCGCGGAGTCGAGGTCCTGTGCGAACCAGACAGGCTCGTTATACGTCATGGCTTCGCCCCAATAGGCCATCGCAAAGGACGGTGCCAGTTTTTGAGCCGCGACAAACTGCTCCCGGGCCTCGCGGTATTCGAAGCTGTGGAGGTAGAGGACGCCGCGTTCGAAATGCTTCTGTGCTTCTGCCGGCCCAGACGTCGGAAAGTCGATCCGACCCAGTTCACCAGGTTGTGCCTGGAAGCTGAGCATCAACGACACGGACAACGCGAACAAGGCCATGCCCATAGGCTTTCAACCGCAGACCATTGGAGGATTCATCAGTCGCCCTGAGCCGAGTCGCCCGCGGCGCTCTACGTCCTCCTGGGCGGCTCCGGGCGTCAGCGTCCCGGATCGGCCCGTCCATCAACGCGAGGGGGCTTCAGGAAATGCTTGAAGAATGCCACGAGCTGCGCGTTGGACTCGGCCGTCGGGGCATGTGTCGGTCGGTTCGACATCCCGACTCGATTGCTGAACCCGAGCAGGCGGTTGACCGCGACCGCATGATTGAGCGCAATCCAGCGTTCGGGCGGATCTTCCGACCCGCCGCTGACGAAGAACGGGCGTGGCGCAATGAGTGCATGGAGCTCGTGCAGGTCGCGTCCCGTCTCGATCATCGTCTTGTACGGACCGGTGCGAGGATTGTCGGCACTCGGCAGGCCGCGCTTTGGACGCTGTACCTGCGGATCGAAACCGAGGTACCACGGCTCCCAGTAGTTCACGTTGGTCCGCGTTTCGTCGAACACGATGCCCGGATCGCTCGTCGCAATCGCCGCGAACCGGTCCCACAAGGCGCCGGCGAACATCGACCACTTGCCGCCGTAACTGTGGCCGACCACGCCGATGCGCGCGGCGTCGACCTCGGGGAGTGCCGCCAGTACGGTCCACGCATTCGCTGCGACGTACGCGTAGTAGGAGAGCGGCTGCGCGGCAACCCCGGCGCGATCCGGCATCCACGCGTCGCCAGCAGGTGTGCCGATGGACAGCGTGACGAACCCGGCACGCGCCAGCTGACGGGCGAAGTCGCGTTCCGGCGCGCCTTTGAGCCCGACGCTGGTCTCCGGTTCGTAGAACGGCACGAACACCGCGGGGAACGGGCCGGGGCCGTCTGGCACGAGCAGCCAGCCCTCGGTGCGCTGGCCGGGGACAACCTCCAGGCGGACACGCCGTTGGGTGAAGGTCTCGCGGCGGCTCTCGCCCAGCACTTCCATTCGCGTCGTGGTCAGCACCGGCGGCCACGGCCCCATCAGCTCGTGCCACTCCGACAGGAGCTGCTGCCGGCGGCGCTCCCAGTCGGCCGCAGTGCGCACCGGCGTGCCGTCGGAAAAGACCAGCGGGGAGCGATACGGGCCAGGCTGGCCGGCAAATCGGTCCGGCACCTCGAACAACGGTGCGATCAGATCCCATGCCGCGCCCTGCGGGCTGGCGGGGACAACCATGACCAGGGACAAGGCCGCGACGCACAACGCGGCCCGCAGGCTGGCCGGGTAAGCGGCGGGAGGCATCAAATTCATTGTTCCGTTCGTGTCACACGAAACGCCACCACAGGTGCTCGTCCGTCTGGCGTCAGCAGTTCGGTTCGGCGACAGGAGCGACCCTGCGCCTAGCGTGGACTTTCGTATTCGAGGATAGCTCACCTGCGAGGGCCGGTGCCATCGGTCAGGCTCGTCGCCTTGGCCGGAGAGCGCCATGCCGACGCGGGATGAGATCCACGCGCAAGCGCGCGTGGATGAGTTCCGGATGACGACCGCCCGGGCTGTTCGCGACCGAAAGCTCTCGGCCGGCGGCGCTCCATACTCAGAGCTCGGTGATCTGGATCGTTCGCTGGTAAAACCCGGCAGCGAGGCGCCTGGCGCGGATCGAGGGATCGTCGATTGCGAGGGCAATTGTGTAGGCGCCGGCCTCGCTCGGCCGCCAGGCGTGCGACCAGATCGTCCACGTCTGGTTCGTGTTCTGCTTCGGGCACACGTCGACCCGCACGTAAGGCTGACCTGAGGCGAAGCGGATCGAGAGCTTGTCGGTGACGCGAGAGCCGCCCCACATGATCCCGACGACTCGATAGAGGGTTCCGCCCGCGACGCGCCATTTCTCAATGCGTACGGGCATCGCCGCCTGATCGATCGTCGCGGGTTTGTAGCCGCGCGCGAGCGCGGGCACGCCGTCCTGGTGCGTGCGGGATGCAAACTCCTGCATCTGCGGCGTCGCAGGCGCGCCGTCGTCGACGAGCGTGATCGCGTTGACCCACTTGATGCACGTGCATCCGTACCAGTTCGGCACCATGAGGCGGATCGGAAAGCCGTGATCGCGGGCCAGCGGCACACCGTTCATCCCGGTCGCGAGGAACGCGCTGGCCTTCTCGAGCTCCGCGACCGTGAAGATCCAGCTCGCTCCCGGCATCGAGGTGCCCGGCTGCGGCTGCGAGTAGCTGTCAAAGCCCGAGATGAGGATGCGCCTCGCCTGAGGCAGCACGCCGATCATCGCGAGGACGTCGGCGATGGGGACGCCGGACCAGCGCGCCGCCGAGAGCATGCCGAACGCCGCGAACGCGCCGTTCCCTGAGCATTCCATCACGTAGGGTCCGAGCGACGAACTCACTTTCGGAGCGAGCCTTGCGAGGGTGAGACTGACGGGGGTCTTTACATGACCGTCGACCGCGATCTTCCACGGCGCGCTCGGGTTGATAAGGTCCGGGTAGCGCGTTCGGATGTAGTAGCGCTGGTTCGGGGTGACGAGGTGGGTCGGCGCGAGCGTAGACAGGTCGGTGTAGAGGCGGCCGTTCAGGCCCGAGCCGAAGGCCACGTTGAGCGGTCCGCCCTCTCCCGTGAAAGGAACGGA
>Ga0183260_10001334_pt1 | contig 20787 bp, 18 predicted proteins | sample AntDrymUQ4972206_2_FD_129768 | JGI IMG/M metagenome (GOLD analysis project Ga0183260, IMG submission 129768) | Polar desert sand microbial communities from Dry Valleys, Antarctica - metaG UQ497 (22.06) (version 2) (version 2) | ecosystem: Environmental > Terrestrial > Soil > Desert | place...
CGCCAACAATTACCAAACTCCCAGGAACGTGCAGGTGCAGATTCGGTTTTCCTTCTGACCCGCGACCGCCTGACTCGGAGCCGGAGTGTTATGACCACCAGCCTCGTTCGTCTGAAGCGACCCGCAACGGTGTTGGCCGCGCTGCTAATGGTCGGCATGGTGTGTGCCGCGTGGACGGCCCTTCCGGGTGCGCCGCAGCATACGCTGCGCGAAGCCCTGACATTCCACGCGTCGTTCGACGGACGCACCGACGCCACCTACGCGGCAGGTGACCCGGCCCTCTATTGGGCGCAATCCTTCAAGGAGCGGCAGAATGCGGCGAAAGGCTTGCCGCCCGGCGGCGAGATTCGACGGGCTGTCGGCGCGGGCCGGTACGGAGACGCTCTGCAGTTCACGACGCGGAAGTCGCCGATCGTCTTCTTTCAAGGTGCGGAGAACATGCCGCACAGGACGGCGAACTGGAACGGTACGGTGTCGTTCTGGTTGAGTGTCGATCCGGAGGGGGAGCTGGAGCCTGGCTTCTGCGACCCCGTGCAGATCACTCCTCGCGCGTGGAACGATGCGGCGTTCTTCGTCGAGTTCGAGAAGCAGCCCGCGGCGATTCCCTTCCGGCTCGGCGTCTATGCGGACTTCAACGTGTGGAACCCCACGAAGCGGCGATTCGCGGATATACCCGCCGACGAGCGACCGCTCATCACCGTGGAAAGGCCGCCGTTCGGCCGGGGCACGTGGACGCACGTGCTGTTCACTTTCGAGCGCTTCAATACGGGCAAGCCGGATGGCGAGGTGCGCCTGTACCTGAACGGACGGCCCTCAGGAGCGCTCGGTCCCCGCCAGCAAACTCTGACCTGGGATCCGGACCAGACGACCATCGCGCTTGGTTTGGGCTACATAGGCCTGCTGGACGAGCTTTCGATTTTCAACCGGGTCCTCGACGACAACGAGATTCGGGTGCTGCACGCGCTGGAAGGCGGAATGAAAGGGGCCGTCCAGTGATGATGCCTTGCGCGGATGGGCGGTTGCGCCGCCTTCCAGAGTGAGCCATGGAGACCCGAGCGAACACACGAAACGGCATCGTCCGGGCAACAGGTCTCGTTCTGCTGGCGGCGGCGCTCGCATCGCTCGCCGCGCAGACCCGGGACGGCGCGCTGCATGTGGAGATTTACGACGAGGGGACCGGGCAGACGACCCCCGCCATGGTCTGTATCACCTCGCTCGAGGACAACAAATGGCGTACGCCACCGGATGGCCGGGTTGTGCCGCCCTACACGCGGGTCCCTGACTTCATGGACCCGGAGGAATGGAAGCCCGGAGGGATTGGGCCGGTGAGGCTGACCATCGGCGACTGGCGCGACAACAACACCAGATCGTTTCTCTACGGCGAGAAATCCGGTTACCCGTTCTGGCAGGAGCCGGCGGCCTATTTTGTGTCCCAGCCTTTCTCGATTCGTCTCCCGGCCGGCAGATGGCGCCTTGCGGTAGCTCGAGGGATCGAGTACCTCCCGGTGTTCGAGGAATTCGAGATCAAGCCGGGAGAAAAGCGGCATCACAGGGTCGACCTGCGACGCTGGGAACACATGGCGCGGCGCGGCTGGTATTCCGGCGACGATCACGTTCATTTCCCGCGCACGAAGCCCTGGCACAACGAGTTCCTGCTGACGTGGGCGCAGGCCGAAGAGGTGTATGTCTCGACCACTCTGCAGCAGCGGACGTTGCGGGCGCTGACGTTCCCCCAGGGGAATCCGGAGGGGTTCCGCTTTCAGCGCGGCGACTACGTGCTGCAGGCGGGGCAGGAGGACCCGAGCACGGGGATCAACGAACTGGGGCATACGCTTGCGCTCAATATCAAGAGGCCGGTCTACGATCTCTCCCGCTTCCACCTCTACGATGTAATGTTCGACGCGGTGCGCGCCCAGGGCGGCCTCACAGGTTATGCGCACATAGCCTGGGCCCCGGCGTGGTATCGGAGAGACGACAGCACGCGGTATGCGACCTGGGATTCGACCCTCAACGTCATCCAGGGGCGGCTCGATTTTTTCGAGATCATGCAGTTTCGACTGCTGGGCCTGGAGGACTACTACGATTTTCTGAACATGGGTGTCAGACTTACGGCCTCGGCGGGTTCCGACATGCCGTGGGCCTCGTCATTGGGAGAGTCCCGTGTGTACGCGTACACGGGGCACCCTTTCACCCCTGACGGCTGGTTTGCGGCCTTCAAGGCGGGACGCACCTTCGTCACCAACGGCCCCATGCTTTCGCTGACCGTCGACGCCGCCGGCCCGGGGGAGGAGGTGCATGTTCGACGAGACGCCAGCGTCCGTGTTCGGGCGAGCGCGTGGGCGCCATCCATCATCGGCTCGCCGTCGAGGCTCGAAATCCTCTCCCAGGGTGTGGTCATCCGGTCTGCGACCTCGTCGAGCCCCGGGACGGAGGCACTCGAGATGGACTTCGTCCTGCCGGCGCAGAAAAGCCAGTGGCTCGCGGCGAGGGTCACCACGCACAAGGATGGTCTCGCGCATACCTCGCCGGTGTACGTGCTGGTTGAGGGCCAGTCGTTCCGTGATACGGAACGCCTCCCGGAGCTCGTGAAGAAGCGCTTGGAGATTCTTGCCTTTGGCGAAGGGCGGCTTCAGGATCCCAAGTACACGGCCGCCTTCGCCCCGGGAGAGGTCGACGCCCTGCGCCAGAGGATCGACGTGGCCCGCACGCGTTATCTGGAACTGCTGGCGTCACGATAACGGGCGGCACGTCCGCGCGCGTCCGCCGTCAGATCGGCATGAAGGCCAGGCCGAACGCATGCTGGATGAACCAGCCGACCCCGAAGAGGAATGCCATGCCCGACGCGGCCAGCACAACGGCGCGGCGGAAGTGCTGCCGGGCCAGCCAGAGCGTCATTGGAAACAGCACCGAGACAATGGCGACCTGCCCGAGCTCCACGCCGATGTTGAACGAAACCAGGGCGGGGAAGAGCTGGCTCTTCGGCATGCTGACCTCGCGCAGCACGCTGGCGAAGCCGAAGCCGTGCACCAGGCCGAAGCAGAATGTCAGCACCCAGCGCTGCGCGGTCGCCGCAACAAAGAAGTTGTCGAATGCGACGTAGGCTATGGTCAGTGCGATGGTCCCTTCGATCAGGCGCGAGGGCAGGTTCACGACCTCGAGCACCGCCAGGACGAGCGTCAGGGTGTGCGCCACCGTGAAGGCGCTCACGGTTTTCACGAGCTGTCCGAGACGTCCGCCGACGATGACGATTGCGAACAGGAAGAGGATGTGGTCGTAGCCGAGGAAGATGTGCTCGATGCCGAGCTTGACGAACCTCAGGCACTGCGAGACCATCGGCCGGTATCCTGTGGAGAAAGATGACTGAGGCCGGCTCACGGTGACGATGGACTGCTGAAACTCCTCTTCGACCGCAAGTCTGACGAAATGGGTGTGGCGAGGGCTGAAGCGATCGAAGAACGCCTCGGTCGCGGTGAGCGCGATCGTCGAGGGCTGGTGCTCGAGGGACGTGCTGAAGGCGAACCGGACGAACGTGCCGCTGTCGCTCGGCCCGTGCGATCCACGGTCCATGACCACAGTATGACCATCGGCGGTCACGGTGAGGTGCCGCTCGAGGAAGGCGAAGATTGCCGGGATGCTCTCCTCGAACGCATCGAGTCCGTGCTGGTCCGCCGTGGCGATGTGAAAATGGGTGACGAGCTCCTCGACGGTCAGCAGATGGGCGACTTCCACTCGCGACGGCGTGAGTGTGATCTCCGTGTAGCTCGCATTGATTCCGTGCGCGGAGGCCGGCGCAGCTCCGCGCAGCAGGGCAATCAGCACCACGAGACATGACGTCAGTCGCATCGCGTTCCTTGCCAGCGGCCGTGCTGACGATGGCTTCCCGCGCCGTTGAGAAGGGTCACGATGGAATCGCCGGCGCGCACGAATCCTACTACGCTGGCGGCCACTGTACGGGTACACACACTTCTGTCGCTGATGGCTGTCCGGGCGGCACGCGTCGGCCGATGCGGGATTCGCACCAAAGAGCCTGGTGCGTGTCGCTCATTGTCCGCGCGTCCATCGCCACCCTCGTCTTGACGGCGCTTGCTCTGCCCGGCGCGGCGCAGCCCGGTATTCCCCCGCTTCCTCACCCCGCCCTCCACTTGTTTCCGCCCTCGGCCCGCGAGTCGGTCGCCGCGGCCTACGAGCGCGCGGCGGAGAGATCCGGGGATGCCGGCGCCGCAGGGGTGCTCGGCAGTGTGCTCCATGCCTGGGATCAGTGGGACGCGGCGCACGACGCGTATTCCAGAGCCCAGGCGCTGGATCCACGCGCGTTCGAGTGGCATTATCTCGACGGCATCGCGCTGCAGCGACTCGCCCGGCATGCCGAGGCTGCCGCGCGGTTCCGTCGTGCACACGACCTGTCGCCCGGCTTCCTGCCGGCACACGTCAGGCTGGCGGACGCTCTTCTCGAAGCCGGCGAGCTCGATCAGAGTGGCGTCCTGTTCGTGGCACTGATTCGCCATGATGCGACAGCGGGGCTGGGGCATTTCGGCCTCGGCCGAATCGCCGCTCTGCGCGGTGACCACGCCACGGCCATTTCGCGCCTGGAGCTCGCCGTTGGGCTGGTCCCCGTGTGGGGCGCCGCTCACTACGCACTTGCGCTGTCGTATCGGGCCGAGGGTCGCCGGGCGGACGCCACGCGCGCACTCGAGCGGCACGCAGAGCACGGGCCGAGCTGGCCGGCGCTGGAGGATCCCGTGCTCGCGAGTGTGACCGCACTACGCGAGGACGCGGTGGCGAATCTGCAGCGGGGGCTGAGGCTAGCCGATGCGGGGGATCTGGCCGGCGCGATTGCGGCTCACGAGGCCGCTCTCGCACTGGACCCTGCGCTCGCCCAGGCGCACGCGAACCTCATTTCCCTGTACGGCCGCTCACAGGACTGGACCAGAGCCGAGGAGCACTATCGCACGGTGCTCGATCTGGGTTTCGGCCTGGACGCTGCCCACTACGACTATGGCGTCCTGCTCGCGATGCAGGGAAAGTGGAAGGCCGCGGCGGATGCCTACAGGCGGGCGATTGACGTCAATCCGCTCCACGCCCGTGCCCACAACAACCTCGGAGGGCTCCTCGAAAGAGAGCAGGAGATCGAAGCGGCAGCCGTCTCTTACCGGCAGGCTGTCACGAGCGAACCGCTGTTCCGCCTCGCGCGATTCAATGTGGCTCGTCTCCTCCTGGTGGGCGGCCGGCTTGACGAGGCTATTGAGGAGCTGGAGAAGATCGTGCACCCACGTGATGCCGAGGCCCCGCTTTACCTGTTCGCGCTCGCCGGGGCGCATCTGAAGGGAGGGCAGAAGGAGCAGGGGATCAGATGGGCCCGTGAGGCGCGGCAGCTGGCATCCGCGCACGCTCAGCACGGGCTCGTTGCTGCGATCAACCGCGCGCTGGACATGCTGAAATGACCGGGCCCAGGGCTCCATCGCCGCTGCTGCGCCTGGCGGCAGCGGCGTTGGCCATGCTCGTCAACCTCTCGGCGGGGGCCCCCGCTGGGCAGCCGCCCCCGGACGCGCTCTTCATCGAGTCGGCGCAAGCCGCTGGTCTCGTGTTCAGGCATGTCAATGGTGCCACAGGTCAGTACTACCTCGCCGAGGAGATGGGGGCAGGGGTCGCGCTGTTCGACTACGACAAAGACGGCGATCTCGACGTCTATCTCGTCCAGGGCGAGCCGCTCGGTTCGACGGGGGAGCCCGTTGCAACCCCCCCCACGAGCCGGTTGTTTCGCAACGACCTCACAGTCGATAGCGACGGCCGTTCGCTGCGGTTTACGGATGTGACCGAGCACGCCGGTCTCGCGCTGCGCGCCCACGGCATGGGGGTGGCCGTTGCCGACTACGACAACGATGGCTGGCTGGATCTCTACGTCACCTGCTTTGGATCCAATCGGCTCTATCGCAATCTGGGGGACGGTTCATTCGCTGACGTCACGAGCCACGCCAGGGTCGACGATGCGCGCTGGAGCACGAGCGCCGCCTTTGTCGATTTCGATCGTGACGGGCATCTGGACCTGTACGTCACCAATTACGTCGACTTCACCGTGGCGGGCAACAGGCTCTGCTACGACTCGCTGGGTGCGCGGGATTACTGCAGCCCTCGGGTGTATCGCGCTGTCCCGGACAGTCTGTTTCACAATCTGGGAAATGGCCGGTTCACTGACGTGACCGAGGCTGCCGGCATCAGCAAGGCCCGGGGCGCCGGGCTCGGAGTGACGACTGGCGATTACAACGGCGACGGCTGGCTCGACCTGTACGTGGCGAACGATGCCACACCGAATCAGCTCTGGATCAACCAGGGCGACGGCACGTTCCTGGACGAAGGCCTGATCTCCGGATCCGCGGTGAACGCCGTCGGCAATGCCGAGGGGAGCATGGGAATCGCATCGGGCGACTTCGATGCGGACGGCGATGAAGATCTGTTCGTCACGAATCTGGCCGGCGAAACTTTCGTCCTGTACGTGAACGATGGGAGCGGCAACTTTCAGGATGCGCGAACCCCGTGGGGGCTGGCGGCTCCGACCGCTGCCTTCACCGGCTTCGGCACCGACTGGCTCGATTATGACAACGACGGGCGGCAGGACCTGTTCGTCGCCAACGGCGGCGTGAATCTGGTCGAAGCGCAAAGGGGAGAGGCGCGACCGTTCCGCATGCGCGATCAGCTCTTCCGCCAGCTGGCGTCCGGCCGGTTCGAGGAGGTGAGTGCCACTGCGGGTCCGGCGTTCGCGCAGATGGAGATCGGCCGCGGCGCGGCCTTCGGTGATATCGACAACGACGGCGATGTAGACATTGTGGTGGCGAACAACGGAGGTCCGGTCATGATGCTGCTCAACCAGACCGGCTCGCAGAACCATTGGCTTCAGGTTCGACTGGAAGGGGCACCACGCAATCGCTTCGGGCTTGGAGCCTGGGTCGGCGTGGAGCGCCGCGGAGCGCCGACACTGTGGCGTCGCGTCAAAACCGACGGCAGCTACCTGTCGGCGAGCGATGTGCGGATACACGTCGGGCTTGGTCCCTCTGCGGCGCTGACCGGCATCGTCGTGCACTGGCCCGAGGGGCAGCGAGAGCGATGGACGGAGGTGGCGGGTGACCGGCTGGTGATCCTTCGTCGCGGTACCGGGCAGAGCCCGTGAGAAGCCTGCCCGGCGGTACACCAACGGTGTCGGAGGGTCCGTTTGCCGAGGCGAACGAAGTCATCGGCGGCTACTGGATGATCCAGGGGGCATCGAAGGCCTGACCAATCGAGTGGGCCAGGCGTGCGCCTATGGGTGATAACGAAATTATCGAGGTGCGGCAGGTTCAGGAGATGAAGGACTTCCCGCCCGACGTCCAGCAGGCCGCCGGTGGTATGACCGGCGGGTAGCTCGGAAGCGGGAGCAGGCAGCGGGTATAGCTCGGAAGCAGGCAGCGGGAAGCGGGCAGCCCTCCGCTGCCCTGATCACTTGGGGCTGGTCGACTCCAGGAAGGCCAGCAGAGACGCCAGATCCTGTAGCGACAACGCGTCCACCAGGCCCGGCGGCATGGTGGAGCCTTCAGCCACGCTCCGACCCGCAATCTGCGACTTCCGCAGCGTTGTCTCGGTGCCCGCCAGGTCCCGGATCACCACCGCGTCCTGACCTTCGCTGACAACGAAGCCGGAGATCTGCCTCTTGTCCGTGGTCGTGAACGAGTTGGTGGCAAAGCCCTGCGCCACCTTTGCGTCCGGACGCACGATGGATTCGACCACTTCGGCCCTGCTGTAGCGGGTGAAGATGCCGCCGAGATACGGCCCCTTCTCGGGTTCGCCGGGGGTTGTCGTGTGGCACGCCGCGCAGGCCTGCCCTTCGAAGAGCTTCCTGCCCGCCGCGGCGTCACCCGTGATGGACGCGAGCTGCGTGGCGAGCTCGTCGTACGGGACCGAGGCGACAGTCGGGCCGCCCGCGGCTGGCGTTGGAGCCGCCGCCGGGGGGAGCGCGGCAAGCCGCGCCGCAGCTTCGACGGCCGCCTCGCGAAGGTCTGTCCCCGTGGAAGTGGCGAGGGCGTCGATGCGGTCCCGGTACTGCGCCGCTCCCGTGCGGCCGACCGCCCACACGAGATGAACCGCTCCCGGGGTGCTCCACGCGCTCTCGATGATCTGTCGGGCATCGGCGCGCGCGTTCTGGAGGACGGACTCGCCCGGCCCGCCGCGGCCGCGGCCTCCGCGTCCGGCAGGTGCGCCGCCTCCCGCGCGGCCCCCTCCAGCCTGGCCGCGTGCGCCGCGACCGGCTGGCGGTTCGGCCGCCAGTTGCAGGAGCACGGCAAAAGCCAGCCGCTGCTGTGACGGGTCAGGCGATTCGGCGAGCTCGCGGAACACCGGCAGGTCCGCAGCATGCGCCGGCGTGGAGATGAACTGCCTCCATGCGCCATCGAGTGGTGGCTCCAGTCCCGTCACGGCCAGCGTGGCGAAGGACTCGATCGATCGCCGAAGCGCGGCCGGCCCGGTCGCCGAGGCCAGCGACAGGTACGCCGAGGCGCGCAGCTCGGGGTCCATCGTGGAGTCGGCGGCGGCCCGCTGAAGAATTGCCGCCGCGGAGGGGGTGGGCGGCCCTGCCACGGTCACCATCGCGGTAACCGCCTGGCGATACCGCGGGTGCGCGTCCGCGATGCGCTGCAGCAAACCGCCCGTGGTGGGGTCCACATCGAGCCGGACCCTGCCAACCAGCAGACGCGCGACATCAGCGAGCGACTGGTGCCGATCCGCGGCCATCGCCGTGAGCAAATCGGCGCCGCCCTGGGGCAGCACGCGGTTCCGCTCCAGATTGGCTGTCAGCCTTTCCACGTCTCCGTGTGAGTCGGTGCCTGCAGCACTCTCGAGGAGCGAGCTCAGGAGGAGGGCGCGGATGCGCGCGCTCTCTTCCCAGCCCACCGGATCGTAGTAGGGGCCGGTCGTGTCCGGCCGCGTGCCCCACCACTCGCCGATCGTGCCGCGCCATACCCCCTCCCGGTTGTGCAGCCGGGCGAGCGAGCTCAGGATCGCAGCCCGCCGCGCGGGTGTCGTGGTGTCGGACAGTGCCGCAATCAGACCGGTGACGACCGCCGGCTGGTGAATCTGCTGGAGCACGCGCAGCGCTCCTGTCGCAACGTCGTCCGGCTGGCCCCTGACAGCCGCGAGCGGAGCGTCTACCGCGGACAACGACACGAGAGCGTTGATGGCCACGTTCGACATGAGGGGATCCGGGCTTGCGGTCAGCGGAAGGATGGCCGCCGCGGCACCCGTAGCCCCCAGGCGTTTCAATCCGGTGATCGCCTCGAGCTGCACACGAGGATCGACATCTGCAAGTGCCTTGACGAAGAGCGCCGCCGGCACGTCGCCGAGCTCGCCGCGGCGGTCGGCGAGGGCACGAAGTGCGAAGGCAAGAATCGCGGGGCTGGCGGCCAGCTTCACGAGCGCGGGGGTTGCATCGGCGCCGGCGAGCCCCTTGAGCGTGAAGATCGCGGCCACGCGTGCGTACAGCGGTCCGGCAGCGGCGGCCTTTTCAAGCAGCGCCATCCGCTCTGGAGAGCGGCCTCGCCGCAGCAGGGCGCCCTGCGCCGCACGGCTGCGCACCAGATTGGCGCCGCCGATCAACTCGACGAGACGGGCGTCGGTCGCCGCGGAGAGATCCTCCGATCGGACCGGCTGTGCCTTGCCGTGCGTCAGCCGCACGACGTACCCCACATTCTCGCCGGCGTATCTGAACTGGCCGCCAGCCCAGCTCGCGATGTACAGGTGCGAGCTGCCGTCCACCGTCATGTCTGTGGGCCTCGGCACCGTAACGAATTCCTCCTGCTCGGCGCTGAAGGTAGGCCCCGCTGGCCTCAGCGCGTGGCGGAACACGGCGTTGCGCCCCCAGTCCACCGAATACAGCGTGTTCCCGTAAGGATCAGGGAGTCCGCCGTCGTGGACGTAGAGCATGCCGGTGCCGGAGCCGGTGCCGTAGTCGGCAATCGGCGGGACGACTTCGTCGCTGAAATTCCGGAACAGCGCCGGATACCCGAACGTCGCCCCCTCGACGAAGTGGTACAGGCGGGTATCGAAACCGCCGCCGTCGTTGGTGTTTCCGCGCGCGAAGAGATTCAAGTAGGGATCGATCGCCAGGTCGTAGTCGTTCCGCGTTCCACGGGAGAAAATCTCGAGGTCGGTCCCGTCGGGCCGCACGCGGACGTTGCCTCCTCCGCGAAGCTGGATCTCCTGCCCGTCGGCTCCGGTGGCCTTGACGAAGCCGTAATCGCCGACGGCAACGTAGAGCCACCCGTCGATCCCCATCTCGATCCCGTTCGTCGTGTGATCGGCCCCCCGGAAATCGAGCCCGAAGCCAAGCCCCCGGACCAGCGTCCGGCGATCGTCGGCGATACCGTCTCCATCCGAATCCCGCAGCGCGGTGACAAATGGCGGGTGCGAGACGTACAGCGCATCGCCGTCGAAGACCGCTCCCCGTGGGCTGTCCAGCTCCGCGAAGACCGTGTATGCGTCGGCCCGCCCGTCTTGATCCGCATCAACGAGCCGCACGATGTATCCCATCTCCGCGTCTGCCAGCAGAGACCCGTTCCGGTCCACGCAGACGAACACGATGCCGTCGTCGGTCGCGGTCACGCACGTTGGATAGTTCACGACCGGGGGGGCCGCAAACGCGGTGACGGTGAAGCCGGCCGGCGGCTTGACGGCGGAGAGCATCGCGTCGGCCGCCTCCGGGCCGATTGACAGGGTGCCTCGCACGGGCGGGAGCGGGGGAGTCTCGGCGGGCTGCGGCGGCGCCGCACCCTGCTGGGCGAAGCCGACGATGGTGATGAGTGAGGCGGCTGAAAGCGAGGTGACGAGACTCGGGTATCTCATTGATGCGTTCGAGCGGTGAACGGATGCTCAGTCAGTCGTTGACCGCAGGCAGGTCGGAGAATAATGACAGCAGAATTGGAGCGAAACTCTAACACGAACGGGCAGGGGATGCCGTTCTGGTCGAGCGAGTGGCAGTCGGCATGTGCCGCGCTGGTCCCCCGGAGCTATACTCTGGCGATCGACTGTCTCTGTTGGGCGGGGTCCTGCGGCAGGACGCCGGCCTGCGCATTTCCGCGCGTGATCCGGGGGGCGGGCGGATCGTTGTGGCGAAGGCGCTGCAGCCCTGGTAATCAGACATAACGGAGCCGCCTCGAAAGCGGGGCACTCTCTGGAGGGAGAGATGGGAGAGTCACAGAACGAGACCTTGAAGGGCAGAAGTGTGATGCCCAGCCTCACCGTTGACGACCTGCAGCGCAGTGTCGACTTCTTCTCCGCGCTCGGCTTCGAGGTGGAGGATCGCTGGGAGGACGCCGGTGTGCTCCTCGGCGTGATGCTGCGGGCCGGCAGCATCGGCCTGGGCCTGAGTCAGGACGACGGGAAGAAGGGACGCGATCGCCAGAAAGGCGTCGGCATGCGGCTGTACATCGAGGCAGACGACGACATCGATGCCGTTGCGGCGCGGGGCAAAAGTGCCGGTCTCGTGCTCACCAGGGAGCCGCACGATACGGAGTGGGGCACGCGCGCCTTCGAAGTGACGGAGCCGAGCGGGTTCCTGCTGACGATCGCGTCGCCGGCCTCGCGCGGGAAGTAGCGGGAGGACAAAGGACGTTTCTGAGGAGGCGAGATGATGCACGCATGGATGGCGGGTGCGGTGTTCGTGCTGAGCACGACGGGCGTGGGTGCGCAGGCGGCGGACCCGTCGGTCGCCAGCGTGAGGGGGGCGTTCGACCTGATCAGGGGCAACATCATGAAGGCTGCCGCCCAGGTGCCGGATGACATGTACGCGTTCAAGCCCACGCCGGACGTACGGTCCATGGGCGCGCAGTTCGCGCACATTGCCGACGCCAACTTCATGATTTGCGGCGTGGCAAGCGGAGAGAAGCCGCCCATGTCGGGGGTCGAGAAGACGAAGACAACGAAACAGGAGCTCAGCGAGGCGCTGGAGGCGTCGTTCAAGTTCTGCGAGTCGGCGTTTGCCGGCCTGACGGGCACGCGCGCGAACGAGCCGGTCAAGCTCCCCTTTCCGGGAGAGCACACGCGCCTCGGCGCCCTGGCATTCAACAACGCACACGATTTCGAGCACTACGGCAACATCGTGACCTACATGCGTTTGAAGGGCATGGTGCCACCCTCGTCTGCCAGATAGAGGATGAGGATTTGCTGTTCGGGATTGGCCCGGGTTCGACGAGCGCTCCGGCCCCCGAGCCACATGGCAGTCCACGCAGGCAACGTGCGCGTGGGGCCGCGTGGGGCCATGTGCGATGTGGTGGGGCGAACGCCGCACGTCGTTCGCCGGCGCACCGAGGGGAACGCACACGACTGATTCGCAGGGGAGCCCGGACCGGGCCTGGTGCGTCTCTACGGGCGGGCGTACTTCCGCAGCACGTCCCGCACCGCCTCACTGGCCGCGGTGACGGAATCGGGGCGCGGCGTCTCGGCTCCGGCGCGCAGGAGTGCTTCCACGGTACCCGCGTAATCCCCTCCCGCCCGGCTCGGGCCGTGCACCGAACCATACAGGGCCCATCCGAGCGGTGTCGAGCTGAAGTCCCGGTCGGTGACTTCCAGCGGCGCGCGACGACGAAGGAGCGCCTCCGCCATCCTCGTGTTGCCGTGCCAGGCGGCCCAATGCAGCGGCGTTCCCCCATGTTGCCCGCGCGCGTCTACGGGCCAGCCAGCCTCGAGCATCAATTCCACCGCTTGGACGCCACTGTTCCGGGCGGCCTCGGCAATCTTCAGCCGCGCCTCGTCGTCCAGCGACTGCGCCAGGTGCGGGTCCGCCTCGAGCAGCGCTGCCACCGTTTCGGCGTTCCCCAGCTCGCAGGCGACCGCCAGCTTCAGCGGATCCGGTGTGTGCGCCATCAGGATGTCGAGGAGGTGTTCGTGGCCGAACTCGCGCGCGAGGGCGTGCGCGGACTTGTCCGTTCCAAGCGTCCAGTTGTAGATTGTGCCTCCCGCTCTCGGGTTCCTCATCGGAAAGTATCTCGCTGATACGGTCGTCCGGATGCAGCGGGGATCCTCGTCGAGATGGCGGCGTACGAGGAGGGCGTCGCCGAGCGCCGCCGCCATCAGGATATCGGTGCGGCAGCCGCGCTCGACGAGGGCACGGGCGACCTCCTGCCGGTTCCGCACCATCCACTGGGCCGGCGTGGACTCGTGATCCACGTCTCGCGCGTCGATATCGGCGCCGCGATCGAGCAGGTACTCCGCAATCGCGACCGTTGCCGCAAAGTGGAGCGGCGTCTGTCCATCGCCGCCGCGGGCGTGCACCAGCTCGGGACCAGTGGACAGCAGTTCCGTCACCTTCTCGAGCATCCCCAGGCGTGCGGCTGCGTGGATGTCGATCGTGGCGCCGCGCTCGATCAGAAACGGAGCGAGGTCCCCCTCCGCATCCAGCACGCCGAAGCCCCCCGCCCACCAGTGGCTGCGTGCATCGATGCTCGCCCCCGCATGCAGCAGGACGTCCACCATTTCCCGGTTGCCGTTGTACACGGCGGCCAGCAGCGGTGTCGCGCCGAACGCGTGATCCGGCTGCATCGGATCATCGAGCCCGGCTTTCAGCGCTGGATACTGGTGGAGCACGCTCCGGACCTCCGCGACGTTGTCGGCACGCACGGCCGAGGCCAGGGCCTCCCTGGCAACGCGAGCGGAACTGGCATCCGGCGGGTACCGGTCGTCTGTAGACATCATCACTCCGCGAACACTCTACCTTACCGAAGCCGGACCCCCTCGCTGCGGAGGTGCTTTCGGGCACGCGATGTTACGATTCCCCTCACGTACCTGAGAGCTGGCGTTGAGATCCGGCGTCCTCGGAGATTCACCCGGAGGGGCGCACTGAGGCGCCGGCCCGCCATGAATTTCGTCGAGGGTTTTCAGATGATCAGAACGATGAGCTTTTCGAGCGGCGTTCTTGCACTGCTGCTGGCGCTTGCTCCGGGTGTGGCCTCTGGTCACGTCGGCCTCGCCGGGGTGCAGGGGGGCGGCAAAGTGGCGCCAGCCGACGTCCAGCGCTTCATTGGCGACTGGACGCTGGCGTTGCAGGGGCCAGATGGACCAGGGACGTTCGACCTGTCGGTCAAGGTGGAGGGGGAGAAGGTGGTTGCGGAGATCAGCTCCAAAGACCGGCCGAAGCAGGCGATCACGGACGTCTCCTTGAACAAGGAGACCCTGGTGCTCAGCTACACGTTCCCTCACGAGGGGAACCCTGTCGACGCCGCCGTCTCGCTCACGCCCGAGAAGGACGGCAAGGTTGCGGCTCGAATAGATTTTGCCGGGGGTGCGTACACCATGTCCGGCACGGCCACGAGGAAGGCCCCGGTCAAGTAAAGGACATAAGAGTCCGCGCACCGCCGGCAACAACGGCATGCCCTTCTCCAGTGCACTTCGCACGTTCGTGGACTCGGCGCGATGGACATTCGCGAAGACCTATGCGGCAACCTGGCCGCACGAGTACATCGTGCGCGACCGTGTGGACGAGGCGTCCTTCGTGAGCCTCGTCGTCCACATCCGAGCGCACGGGTACGAAGGACGCTTTTATCGGCGGGCGATCACCTACTTCGAAGAAGCGGGCCAGGTGTACTGGACGATGGGCGCGCCGGTCGAGGAGACGAAGATCGTCAACCGGTGCCGGAAGGAGCAGACGTACGCGTATCGCCTGGCTCACGATCTCCTGCCACAACAGAACCAGCGCAGTCGAAACGAAGCTGTCTGAGGGGAAGCACTCAGCGCCCGGTGGTCAGATGCTGCGTAATCCCTTCTGTCAGCCCCCTCGCTTCCTCCACGAGATCTTCCCTTCTGGCGTTCGAGGGCGTCGCTGCGAGGGCCGGGGACCAGAGCTCTTCGGGCAGGTTCGCCCTGCGGGCGTGGTACTCGATCTCGCTGCCGAACCCCGAAAGCGTCCCCGGCAGCGCCATGCGAACCTCCATCGCATAGCCCCAGTAAGCCCCCGCCTTGTACAGGTGACACGCGGCCTCGGTGTACTTCTCCGCAATCCCGCGAGCGGTCCCATCCGGATCCGACTCCACCGAGAACGTGAAAGCGGTATTCGGGTCAACGGAGCCCTGCGGTCTGACCGGGACAGGAATGGGAACCCGCAGGCGCGTCGCCAATTCGTCGACGGCCCGGGCTGCCTGGGCTGAGCGGTCATGGGCCGGGCGGCGCTCTGCTGAGCGCTCGCCGTCACCCCTTGTGGATCCGGCCACCGCCCAGGGGGAGTTGCGGGCGTGGATACCGGTCGTCACACCCAACAGCCATATGGACGCGGACGTGTCGTTCGCCTGATGGCCGAGTGCGCGGTCAACCGCAGCCGCTGGTTGCGTACAGGTGGTCGAGTTGCGTACTGCGGCTGGAAGCGCCAGCCCGCGCATCAGGCTCGTCTCCAGCATCCGGTCGAATCCCGCCAAGGCGAGAATGTCAAAGGCCACGAAGCTGGCCGCGACCGCCCACACGATAGCCATGAAGGCAGCGGCTCGCTTCAGTCGAGCGGCGAGGCTGGTGGACGAATCGAATGCCATTGGCGAACCGGAGGGGACGCCACGGCAATATACTGCCGGCGCACCCGACCCACAAGGAGGCTGAGGCGTGGGCAGCACGATGAACGGGCAGCTCTTGTATATCTTTGCCGTCGCCATCCTCGATGCGGCGATCCTGTCCTGGGTTGCCCTGCACTGGTATCGCCGTACGGTTTCGCGCCGCATGCGTCCGGAGAACGGGGAGACCCCGGCGCGGGGGGCGGACCTGCGGGCAGGCGTCCAGTGGTCCGACGCAGAGGGAACCGGCGCAGAGGGAGTCGACGCGGAGGGAGTCGACGCAGAGGGAGCCGGCGCGGAGGTCCAGGTCGCGGTGTTTCGGGCGGACGACGATTCGGCGGCGAAGGCTTCGGTGCGCGACTGGCCAGCCGGCTGGCGCCGCATTGCCGTGGGCTACTGCGTTGGAGCGGCGCTGTTTTCAGCCGTGATCACCACAGCCGTGCTGAGCGGCATGCCATCCCCCCCGCTGAGCGCCATCTTCGGTACGTGGTGGATAAATGCGTGGCCCGTCGTGCCCACGCTGATTCTGCTGCTTCTGCTCGACCGGCGAGGTGCCCTCGGGGTCGTTGTCACGTATCTGCTCGCGGGATCGGCGGCGCTGGCCATCCTCACCCTGCTGGTCCAGGCCTATCGCTGGTCCTTCAGCAGTGCTCCGCTCACGAATATGTTCTGGCTGACTGCCGGAATCCTCCTGACCGCCTACCTTCCGCTGAGCCTCCTCCTGCTCAGCGGATGGCGCAGAATTCGGGCAGTGATGCCGCTCGCCCTTGCCTCGACGCTCTGCTTCGGCCTCGGCCTTCTGGTGTTCCGGCACGCCATTGTGGCGGCCTTCAACGCCCCGGCCTCGAGGGATCTGCTCCTCGATCTTGCGGTGATGACCTCCCATCAGGTGGCGTACTACAGCCTCTACATGGTCCTGGCACTCCCAGCCGGGTGGCTGGCCTGGTCGCTCCTGAAGGTCCTCGCGGCCTCCTACGAGCGCAAGAAGTTCAGCGACGTGCAACTCGTGGTGGATTGCTGGTGGCTGATCGTGACAGCCGAGACGATTACCGTCAGCCTGGTGACGGCGTACGGGTTGGCCGGGATTGGCATCGGCCTCGCCGCATTCGGGGCCTACCGCGTCGGCACGTTCGCAACGCTTCGCCTGATTCCCGTCCGTTCCGCTGGCACGCCGAAGCGGCTCCTCCTGCTGCGCGTATTCGGGCACCAGGCCCGCACCGAATCGCTCTTCGACCGCATCGCGCAACGCTGGCGGTTTCGCGGCCCGGTGCAGCTCATCGCCGGCACCGACCTCGCCATGCGGACCGCGGACCCGGGCGACATGCTCGCCTTCGTCGGGGGGCGCTTGCGTGACGTGTACGTCACAACTTCGAGTGACCTGCCTGATCGGCTGGCCCGGATCGATGTGCGGCCAGACCCCGACGGCCGGTTCAGAATCAATGAGCTCTACTGCGCCGCGCGAACCTGGCAGGAGACCCTCGGCGAGCTGCTGACCCTGAACGACGTTGTGCTCATGGACCTGCGCGGCTTCACCAGGAACAACGCGGGATGCGTGTTCGAGCTCGAGAGACTCGTGGCGCAGATGTCCGCCGACTCAATCGTGCTCGTGTGCGACAAGACCACGGACTACAAAGAGCTCTCGAAGCTGCTCGCGGAGGCCTGGAGGCGTGCCGCCGGGGGCGCATCGGCACCGCACGGCGCAGCGCTGACGCTGGTGACCATCGAGCGCAACTCGCGTGCCGCGCTGGACGCGCTGATGGGGCGCCTGCTCGGGCGCGGAGAGCCACATCGGGTGCTCACGCTTTCTGAGCTCGCTGCACTTGCATGATCACTGGTCCCGACCCTGAAGAGTACTTGTGCGCGGCTTTGATGGCGATTGTGGCCACAGCTGCATTCGACATTCTCCCGGATGCTCGCGAAGATTCGGCACAGCAGATGGAGGGCCGCTGACCCATGCAGACGTACACGGAAGACGCGTTCGATGTCAGGAACGAGATCGCCGCCTTCAAGCAGAGGATGCGCTCGCGTCGCGCGGATCTGCAGCGCGCCTTTGCCGAAGTGAAGGACCATGTCACGCGGGTGGCCGACAGGATCCGCACCGATGATGCGGCCGGTCGCCCGACGGTGCCGGACCTCGCCTATGCCGACATCAAGGCAGGACGTGTGACGGACAGGGCTCGCCAGGCGATTCGCGCGAGCGGCGCAGCCATCGTCCGCGGCGTGTTCCCGGCGAACGAGGCCACTGAATGGTTCGAGGAGGTCGGCCGCTACCTCGAGGCGAACCGCTACGTAGAAAGGGAAGCCGAGAAGCGCAGCCTCGACAGGTATTTTTCGGCGCTGCAGGCGGGCACGCCGCAGATCTTCAACGTCTTCTGGTCGAAGCCGCAGGTGAGGGCGCGGCAGGATCCGAAACTGGCCGAGACGCGCTCTTTCCTCGACCGCCTGTGGACCAGGTACGAAGGTGTGTTCAACCCCGACCTCCAGTGCACCTACGCGGATCGCCTCCGACGCCGCCAGCCCGGCGACAGGACGCTCGGCCTCTCGCCGCACATGGACGCGGGTACGGTGGAGCGCTGGATTGATCCGGGTTACCAGCGGGTCTACGAGAGCGTGTTTGCCGGCGACTGGCGCGGCTACGATCCGTTCGACGCGAGCCACCGGCTCGAGACGCGGGAAATTCCCTCCGCCGCCGTCGCCAGCGTGTTTCGGACGTATCAAGGCTGGACGGCGCTGACCAGGCAGGGCCCGCGGGACGGAACGCTGCGCCTGACTCCAATCGCCGAGGGCATCTGCTACGTGCTCCTCCGGGCGCTGCAGGAGGACGTGCCTGAGGACGATCTGTGCGGGGCGGCGCCGGGGCGTGCGCTTGGCGTCAGCCCGGAATGGCACCCTGAGCTGATTGCCGCCACTGTATCGATCCCGGAGGTGATGCCGGGCGACACCGTGTGGTGGCACCCCGACGTCTGCCATTCGGTGGCCGACGAGCACGCGGGCCGGGAATACGCGAGCGTCATCTACATCGGATCGGCGCCCGATTGCGCGAAGAACCGCGCGTACCTCCCGGGGCAGCAGGCCGCCTTCCGTGCCGGCAACTCGCCGCCGGATTTTGCCCCGATGAATCTCGAGGCAGACTTCGAGGGGCGCGCGACCGAGGCGGACTTGACGGAGCTTGGCCGCCGGCAGATGGGGTTCTAGTGGCTCGTAACAGTGAAGCCTCGCAGGGATCCGGAGCCCGGCGCCAGGGTCGCACGGCGCGAGGAGCGCACATGGCTGGAATATGGAAGCGGCGAGCAACGCCGCGAGGCGGGATGCCCCACCCGAGAATTATGTGGTTAGTCACTGCTAGACGACACGAGCTCGTGCGGTTCGCCGGCGCCATCGCCTTGGTCGTCCTGTCTGTCTTCGTGGCCGGCGGCGCGGAACGCCCCCGGCTGGCGGTGCTGACGGACATTGGCGGGGATCCCGACGATCGGCAGTCGATGATCCGCCTGCTGGTGTATGCGAACGAGTTCGACCTCGAGCTGCTGGTCGCCTCGGCCGCCGGCACGCCCGGCGAGCTGAAGGAATCCATCACGCGTCCCGACCTGATTCTCGAGATCGTCGAGGCGTATGGCCAGGTCCTGCCGAATCTCCGGCGGCACGCCACGGGATGGCCGAAGGTCGAATCCCTTCGTGCCCGTGTGCTGTCGGGCAATCCCCGTCGCGGCCGGCCGTTTGTCGGCGCAGATCACGACACCGCGGCCTCCCGGGCGCTGATCGAGCGGATCGATGCCGGGACGCCGGAGCGGCCGCTGAACGTCACCATCTGGGGCGGGCAGACCGATCTCGCCCAGGCCTTGTGGCGCGTGAAGGCGGACCGCGGGGCGGCGGGACTTGCCGCGTTCGTGCGCAAGCTCCGCGTCTACGACATCGCCGATCAGGACGGCATCGCCGACTGGATGCGGGCCGAGTTTCCCGGCATGTTCTACATCCTCTCGAAAGCGCCGGCAGGTCGCGACCGCCGCGAGGCGGTGTTCCGTGGGATGTATCTGACCGGCGACGAGGCGCTGACCAGCCGTGCCTGGGTCGATGAACACGTGCTCGGTCAGGGACCCCTCGGGGCTCTCTACCCGACGAAAACATGGACGGCGCCGAACCCGCACGGCACGATGAAAGAAGGAGACACGCCGTCGTGGTTCTTTTTTCTGCCGCTTGGCGGGAACGATCCGGCTGACCCGTCGAAGCCGGGCTGGGGTGGACAGTTCGTTCGCGAGAGCGATGGGTGGTTCCGCGATCCGCCGGCCGACGGGGGCGTGGATCCGCGCGAGACGGTGAGTCGCTGGAGGCCGGAGTTCCAGCGGGATTTCGCCAGGCGGATGGCCTGGTGCCTGCCGGAATAGAGATAGACGGTCTGGCGAGCGGCCTCGGTCAGAAGCGGCGCGAGTACTGGACCTTGCCGGACGTCTTCGTCCTCCTGACAGGTTAGAGAAGGGTCGGCAGCCGTTTCGCTTCGGGAAACTGCATCGATAGGGCGTGCTGCTTCGCAGTCAGCAGATCTCCGGACGAAGTGATCGCCATCGCGCTCGCGGCCACGTGAAGGAGATCTGACCAAGCGGCGAGCGGCTGTGCGGGTCCGTTCGATCCGGCGGGCCCTGTCCCGGCGAGCGGTGGCGTGCACGCGCACCTGCAGCATCCCGCCTTCACCCGCTGTCCAGCACCGCTCCGCCCCAGCTGGAACAGCATTCACCCCCACAGGCGACAGGTCGATATGGTTGACGCAGACGGCCGGAAGGGTGCCGCCACGGCTGATGATGCTGCCGACGCCGACTCCTGACGCGTTTGCAACAGCAACGGTCGAGGCGTTCGTCGCACGACCAAGCGAACCGATCCTTCCAAGCCCCCCCATTTGGGAGGCGCAACCCTCGTCGCATCATGGTTAGTCTCGTCTCGTGACGGCACGAAGCGTACGGTCCAACGCCGCTGCACGGCAGACAGATATCGCCGTTGCAGCAGACTTCAGCAGCCCAACTGTAAGTCATAGAGATACTCGTGAAGAGAATTAGCTTGGCCATTCCGCTTCCTCCGTTTCGGCTGTTGCCCGGTGATCGCGCACGACTGGAGAAGTGGGCCCGCAGTCACACCACCGAGCACCGCGTCGTACGGCGCAGTCGCATCCTACTGCTGCTCGACGAGGGTCTGAGCGCGCGAGCCGTCGCGCGACTGCTCGCCACCAGTCGCCACACCGTTGACCTGTGGCGGCGGC
>Ga0183260_10001335_pt1 | contig 20779 bp, 18 predicted proteins | sample AntDrymUQ4972206_2_FD_129768 | JGI IMG/M metagenome (GOLD analysis project Ga0183260, IMG submission 129768) | Polar desert sand microbial communities from Dry Valleys, Antarctica - metaG UQ497 (22.06) (version 2) (version 2) | ecosystem: Environmental > Terrestrial > Soil > Desert | place...
CCCTCGACACCGTGTCGACCTCGATGACGATCAACGCACCCGCGGGGCTGCTGATGCTGCTGTACCAGTTGGTGGGGGAGCAACAAGGTGTCTCCGGTGAGCAGCTGACCGGGACCACCCAAAACGACGTGCTGAAGGAGTACATCGCCCGCGGCACGTACATCTACCCGCCGAAGCAATCGCTCCGGCTGACCACCGACATCTTCAAGTACTGCCAGGCTGAGATGCCGCGGTGGAACACCATCTCCATCTCCGGCTACCACATGGCTGAGGCGGGAGCGACTCCAGCCCAGGAGATCGCCTTCACGCTGAGCAACGGCATCGAGTATGTACGGGCGGCCATCGAGTCGGGGCAAGGCGTCGACGAGTTCGCTCCACGCCTCGCGTTCTTCTTCGTCTCCCGAACATCCCTGCTCGAAGAGGTAGCCAAGTTCCGCGCCGCCCGGCGGATCTGGGCTGAGGTGATGCGCGACGAGTTCGGAGCCAAGAACCCCAAGTCTTTGATGCTGCGCTTCCACACGCAGACCGCGGGCGTGCAGTTGACGGCCCAGCAACCGGAGGTCAACCTGGTCCGTGTTGCGCTGCAGGCGCTGGCAGCGGTGCTCGGCGGAACCCAGTCGTTGCACACCAACTCGTTCGACGAAGCCATCGCCTTGCCCACCGAGAAGGCTGCTCGGCTCGCTCTGCGCACCCAACAGGTGCTTGCCTACGAGACCGACGTGACCAAGACGGTGGATCCCTTCGCCGGCTCCTACGCCGTTGAAGCGTTGACCGATGACGTCGAGAGGGTCGCCCGCGAGCTGATGGCCGCCGTTGCGGACCTCGGGGGTGCGGTTGCGGCGATCGAGACGGGGTTTCAGAAGAACGAGATCGAGAAATCGGCATACCGGAACGCCCAAGAGATCGACAGCGGGGAGCGAACGGTTGTCGGCGTGAACCGTTTTGCGCTCGACGTCGAAGACCCGTACGAGCCGCTGCAGGTCGACCCCGACATCGAGGCTCAGCAAGCCGAGCGGCTCGTGCGACTGCGCTCGACCCGGAACTCGTCCGAGGTGGATCGGCAGCTCGATGCGACTCGAGTCGCAGCTGCGGGCAGCGAGAACGTCCTCCCTCCTATCAAGGCGGCCTTGGCTGCCCACGGGACAGTCGGAGAGGTGTGCGACGCGCTCCGCGAGGTCTGGGGGATATATCAGCCGCCGACCGCCTTTTGAGAACGGCTGCGCATCCGGAGCGTGAACAGTCGCCCACCATCTGCGCGCAAAATCAGAATTCGGGCGAAACCGGCTAAGTCAACGGACGACTCCTCCTGACCAGATGAGACACTTGGGAGATGCTCGACCCTGCCGTGTGCGACAACATCGATCGGATCACGAAGTCATTTGAGCTTGAGCTCATTGACTTCCGCCGGTCTTTGCATCGCTACCCCGAACTGGGTCGTCAAGAGCATCGCACCACCCGGGCGGTCATCGACCGCCTAGAAGCCGCCGGTTTGGAGTCTCGTGTGCTCTCGACGGGCACCGGTGTCATCTGCGACATCATCGGTACGTCGGGCGCCGCGCCGACTCTAGGTTTTCGCGGAGACATCGATGCCCTGCCCATCGGGGACTCGAAAACGGTGTCGTACCGCTCTCAGGTGCCCGGCGTCTGTCACGCCTGTGGCCATGACGCCCATACCGCCATCATCCTCGGCACCGGGCTGGTGGTCGCTGAGCTGCGCCGGCAAGGATGGCTCGAGCGCTCGGTTCGCCTCATCTTCCAGCCTGCGGAGGAGCTCACCCCGGGTGGCTCGCTCGACGTGCTCGCAGACGGCGAGATCAGTGGCCTCAAGCATGTCTTCGCCCTGCACTGCGACCCGAAGCTGGCGGTCGGAAAGGTTGGTTTCCGCTCCGGCCCGATCACCGCAGGGGCCGACCGCATCTCCGTCGCCATGCGAGGACCGGGTGGGCACACGGCACGTCCGCACCTCACGGTTGACGTGGTTCACGCTCTGGCCACCGTCATCACCCAGCTGCCTGCACTCCTGTCTCGGCTGGCTGACCCTCGAGCCGGACTCAGCGTGGTGTGGGGAGAGGTGCACGCAGGCGCCGTCGCGAACGCCATACCGCACAGTGGTTTCGCCGATGGCACGGTCAGGTGTCTCGACAACCGGGTCTGGAACGCCGCCCACACTGCCATTCCTGAGCTTGTCCGCCAGCTTGCTGCGCCGTACGGGGTCGAGGTCGACGTCGAGATGCACAAGAGTGTGCCGCCGTGCGTCAACCACCGCGACTCGACCGAGCTGATGCGGAGCGTGGCCCGCGAAATCCTTGGCTCCGACGCGGTCACTACCACCGAGCAGAGCCTCGGCGGTGAGGACTTCGCCTGGATCCTGGCGGAGAACCCGGGCTCGTTGGCACGCCTGGGGGTGCGCGACCCCGAGGCCGAGGAAGCGGGCGACCTGCACCGAGGCAGTCTCGACATCGACGAGTCAGCCATCGCGATCGGCGTCCGGCTGATGGCTGGCCTCGCTGTAGCTACGCTTCGTCACTGAGCTACCTGCCGCGCTTAGGTCACAAACCGATATCGAGACCAGATCTCGCCCGTCTCTTTGGACGATCGACGCCACCGCTGCACTAGGCTCCGGACACGACGCGTGCCGCCTTTCGCATGGCACGCACAGCCGAAGGAGTTCTCTTGCGTCGTACGACCAAGATTTCGGCAGCCTCGATGGTTGCCATGCTCGCCCTGGCCGGTTGCGCCGGCAGCGAGGAAGACACAGGCAGCGGTGATTCGACCGAAGAAGGCATTTGTGAGACAGCCGACGGTGACGGCCCCAAGGTTGGCCTTGCGTACGACGTCGGTGGTGTCGGTGACCAGTCCTTCAACGACTCGGCCTATGCGGGCCTCACGCAGGTTGTCGAAGACGTAGACGGCACCTGCGAGGAAGTCGAAGCAAACGCCGGTGAGAGTGACGCTGACCGCGAAGAGCGACTGAGACTGCTCGCCGATGGCGGCTTCAACCCGATCATTGCCGTCGGCTTCGTGTATTCGCCTGCGGTCGACGTCGTCGCGGCGGAGTATCCCGAGGTCAGCTTCGCCGTCGTGGACGGCTATTCCGAGGCGAAGAACGCGGCGAACCTGACCTTTGCCGCCAACGAGGGCTCTTTCCTCGTTGGGGTTGCAGCTGCGCTGAAGAGCGAGGCCAAGAACGTCGGTTTCCTCGGAGGAGTGGACGGCCCCCTCATCCAAGCGTTCGAGGCTGGATACGTCGCAGGCGTCGAAGCGGTCGACCCGAACATCAAGATCCAGGTCCAGTACCTGTCCCAGGCGGACCCGGTGGATGGCTTCGAGAATCCTGCTGGTGGCAAGACGGCCTCGACCGGCATGTACGACAACGGGGCAGACGTGATCTTCCATGCCGCTGGAAAGTCCGGCCTGGGTCTGTTCGAGGCCGTCGTGGAGGCCGGCGAGGGAAACTGGGCGATCGGTGTCGACTCCGACCAGTACCTCACGGTCGACGAGGAGCAGAAGCCCTACATCCTCACGTCGATGCTCAAGCGCATCGACACCAGCGTGATCGAGTTCGTCACGGCGTTCGACGAGGGCAAGGCCCCAACCGGCTTCGTTACCTATGACCTCGCGTCCGGAGGCGTCGACTACTCGACGTCAGGAGGCAACATCGACGACATCACCGATCAGATCGACGAGTACAAGCAGAAGATCATCGACGGCGAGATTGAGGTCCCAACCGAGCCCAAATAGGCTCGATCGAGCCGCAGTACGAAGACCCGGGTGGCGCTTGAGCCACCCGGGTCCTCGTATTCCGGTACCTTCAGGTCGGGTCTTTCGGGTGCGCGGCGCGAAGGAGATCGGATGAGCGAGACCAGCACGGTGAACGACACCCTCGCGGTGCGACTCGTCGGTATCGGCAAACGGTTCCCAGGGGTGGTGGCCAACTCCGATGTGTCGATCGATGTGCACACGGGCACTGTGCACGCGCTCGTCGGCGAGAACGGTGCCGGCAAGTCCACGCTGATGAAGATTCTCTACGGCGTGCAGAAGCCCGACAGCGGAACCATTGCCATCAACGGTCATGAGGTCAGCTTCTCGTCCCCGGCTGACGCGATCCGGCACGAGATCGGGATGGTATTTCAGCACTTCCAGCTCGCGGACAACCTCACCGTGACCGAGAACGTGGTCCTCGGCGCTGAGCGCCGGCACGGAATCGGTGCCGAGGCCCGACGGGAGATCCAGCGGATCTCTGAGGCGTATGGCTTCGGGCTCGACCCGGACCAGCTCGTGGAGCGTCTTGGGGTGGGCCAGCGCCAGCGGGTTGAGATCTTGAAGGTCTTGTATCGGGGCGCGAAGATCATCATCCTCGACGAGCCGACCGCCGTGCTGGTGCCACAGGAGGTGGACGCACTCTTTCGCAACCTGCATGAGCTCAAAAACGAGGGCCACACCTTGCTCTTCATTTCCCACAAGCTCGACGAGGTGCTGGCTATCGCGGACTCCATCACGGTCCTGCGTCGGGGCACCACCGTCGCGACCGTCGATCCGGCCGACGTGACCTCGCACGACCTCGCGGAGCTGATGGTGGGGGCGGAACTCCCCAGCCCGAGCACGGAAGAGTCGACCGTTACGGACACCGAGGTGCTCGAGGTGAAGGATGTGACCGTCACCGACCCAACCGGTCGGGTGATCTTGTCCGACATCAACCTGCGTATCCGGGCCGGAGAGGTGCTCGGCATCGCCGGCGTCGAAGGCAATGGGCAGACCGAGCTTGTCGAGGCCGTCGTCGGCATGCGCAAGGCAGTACACGGCAGCATCGAGCTGAACGATCAGGATGTGACGAGGTGTGGCGCTGGGAAACGCCGCGCCTCCGGCGTCGGTTACATCCCCGAAGACCGGCACCGGCACGGCTTGCTGCTCGACACGCCGCTCTGGGAGAACCGAATCCTCGGCCACCAGACCCGCGAGCCCAGCGTCAAGGGCTTCTGGCTCAACCGCGAGGGTGCCCGCAAGGACTCTCAGCGCATAGTCGAGCAGTATGACGTCCGCACGCCCGGCATCGAGACAGGCGCTCGGGCGCTGTCCGGCGGCAACCAGCAGAAGTTCATCGTGGGGAGGGAGATGAGCGGAGAGCCGGTATTGCTGATCGCGGCTCATCCGACCCGAGGTGTCGACGTGGGAGCTCAGGCTGCGATCTGGGGTCATATTCGAGCCGCCCGCCGGCAGGGGCTCGCCGTACTGCTGATCTCGGCGGATCTCGACGAGCTCATCGGACTTTCGGACAGCTTGCGTGTCATCTTGCGGGGAAAGCTGGTCGGCGACTTCGACCCGCGGACTGTGACCCCGCAGCAGCTAGGAGCAGCCATGACCGGTGCCTCCGACGGTGAGCCGAACTCCTGCGTTGAGGAGGACCGATGACACCGGCGCTGAGAAAGGTGGCCTTGTCGATGGCCGCTCCGCTGCTCGCCTTCGGAGTTGCCGGGCTGGTCACGACGCTGATCCTGCTCGGGGCGGGTGACAAGCCTGCGGACTTCTGGAACACGATCTTATCGTGGCCGGAGAACCGCAATCTCGTGAACATCCTCAACTACTCCGCGATCCTCTACCTGTCAGGTCTCGCCGCAGCCATCGGGTTCTGATGAACTTGTTCAACATCGGTGTCGAAGGCCAGTACATCGTCGCCACGTTTGCCGCCGCCGTGTTCGCTGGCCAGGCGTTTCTTCCGGGGGCGTTCAACACGATGGCGACGATCTTCGTCGCCATGGCGGCCGGCGCGGCATGGGCCGGCATCGCCGGCCTCTTGCGGGTGACCCGCGGCGTCAGCGAGGTCATCTCGACGATCATGCTGAACGCGATCGCGCTCGCGCTGGTGGCCTACCTGCTCCGCCGGGCGGGCAGCCGGGAGGGCCAAGCCATCGTCACCGACGAGATCCCGGAGTCAAGCTGGGTCCCGAACATCTCCCTTTTCCCCGATTCAGTGACGAAATTCTTCGGCCTGGGAGTGCTGGCGGTCGTTGCCGGCGTTGCGTTCTCGATTCTGCTCAACCGAACTCGCTTCGGCTTCAACCTCAGAGCCACCGGGCAAGCCGAGACGGCGGCCGTCGCGAGTGGTGTCGACGTCAAACGCATGGTGCTCTACTCGATGCTCCTGTCTGGAGCGGTGGCGGGGCTGATCGGCATGCCACAGCTCTTCGGCAGCTCTCACCAGTACGGCTCCACTATTCAGACCGGCATCGGCTTCACCGGCATCGCGGTCGCCCTGCTCGGCCGCAATTCCCCGTGGGGAATCGCCGCGGGCGCGCTCATCTTCGCCTACCTCACCGAGCAGGCGAACCCGCTGGGCATCGTGGCGGGGATCTCGCCCGACATCATCGCCGTCACCCAAGGGGTGGTGGTGCTGTCGGTTGTCATCGCCTACGAGGTGGTACGGCGCTACCGCGTCAGCCTGGAGCAGCAAGAGGTCGCACAAGCGCTGTCTGAGGAACCTGAGATGCAGGAGGCAACGCGATGAGCGTCGTTGTGCAGACCGGCTCCGTGGCGGCAGCAGCACCACCGCCGGAGGGTCGACGCGCCGGCCGGTTTCGGCTATGGATGTGGTTCCCCCTTGTGCTCGTCTTGATCTCTTTGACGAGGGTGGTGACGGGAGCCGACGACATTAGCTCTGCTGGAACCCTGCGCGCGGCGCTGATCGCGGCGATCCCCATCGCATTGGCGGGACTGGGGGGTTTGTGGGCGGAGCGAGCTGGAGTCGTCAACATCGGGCTCGAGGGAATGATGATTCTCGGCACCCTCGGAGCCGGCTATTACACCTACCACTTCGGCGTCTGGGTCGGACTGCTCGGCGCTCTCGCCTTCGGTGCGATCGGTGGAGTCCTGCACGCGGTCGCGACGGTGATCTTCGGGGTCGACCACATCGTCTCCGGTGTCGCGATCAACATCATCGCCGCCGGAGTCGCCAGCTTCTTGGCAGAGGCGTTCTTCAAGGATCTCGAGGGTGGCGGTCCGACTCAGTCGCCCGGCCTCGACAGCCCGCCGTCTCTTACGATCCCAGGAGTCGCCGACGCCTCGGCCGCCCTCGCGGACAACGGGTGGTTCCTGATCTCCGACGTGGCGGCCCTGCTCAACGCGTTGACCGAGAACTTGTCGGTGTTCACGCTGCTGGCGCTGGCGCTCGTCGTCGGCACCGGGTGGTTGCTGTGGCGGACGCCGTTCGGGCTTCGGCTGCGGTCTTGCGGCGAGTCGCCCACGGCCGCCGAGACGCTCGGCGTCAACGTCTATCGGTACAAGTTCGTTGCCGTCGTGGCGTCTGGGATGCTCGCCGGTATCGCCGGCGCCTATCTCACCGTGGTGGCCTCTTCCGGCTACCAGAACGGGTCGACAGGCGGTCGAGGCTTCATCGGCCTCGCGGCCATGATCTTCGGCAACTGGCGACCAGGAGGTCTGCTCGCTGGCTCACTGCTGTTCGGCTACACCGACGCAGCACGCCTGCGTTCTGGGGGTGAGTCGATCCACGCCTTGTTGCTGATCGTGTGTGTCGGCCTTCTCGCTGCGGCGATCTGGCAGCTCACCAGGCGCAGCTATGTCTTGGCTTCGGTTTCCCTGGCGATTGCTGCGGCAGGGCTGTGGTGGTATTTCTCCACCGACGAGATTCCTGGCGACTTCACCGAGATGGCGCCTTACGTCACGACGCTGCTCGTGCTGGCGCTGTTCTCTCAGCGACTACGGATGCCAGCCGCCGATGGGCTTCGATATCGCAGGGGCCAAGCAGGATGACGTCGCCCCCGAACCCACACCGGTGGCAAGCGGATGATGTCCCGTGGGATGAGCTTCAGACGCAGGCGGTGGCGGCGATGCACCGCGCGTACGCGCCCTACTCCGACTTCCCGGTGGGAGTGGCCGGCCTCGTCGACGATGGACGGATCGTGGTCGGCTGCAATGTCGAAAACGCGTCGTACGGACTCGGGCTGTGCGCCGAGTGCGGGATGGTGTCAGCGCTGCAGGTGTCCGGCGGTGGACGTCTGGTTGCTGTTGCCTGCGTCGACAGGTCCGGTGAGCCGTTGATGCCATGTGGGCGCTGCCGACAGCTCTTGTGGGAGTTCGGCGGGCCGACTCTGCTGGTGCAGACCGCGGGCGGCGTCCAGCCGATGAGCCAGGTTCTTCCCGACGCGTTCGGCCCAGACGACCTGGTGAGTCGGTGACGGTTCGGCCGATCTCCTCGCTCGACCTGGCTGACGAGGCGTTTGTCGCCGACCCGTACCCGGCGTTTGAGCGAGCGCGCAGCCAGCATCCGATCGCGTGGCACGAGGACAGCCAGATGTGGCTGGTCTGCACGCATCGAGAATGCAACGCCGCCCTGCGCGATCGGCGGCTTGGCAGGATCTGGAGTGAGCGTGAGCCCGCCGAGCGGTTCGAGCCCTTCAACCTGCTGCACCGCAACCAGATGATGGAGAACGAACCGCCTCAGCACACCCGGCTTCGTCGTACGGTCTCGACCGCCTTCGCGCGAGGCCACATCGAGCGAATGCGCCCCCGAGTGAAGGTGCTGGCCATGCACCTGCTCGAACAGATCAGTGCTGAGGAGTTCGACGTGCTCTCGGACTTCGCCGAGCCGCTCCCGGTGATGGTGATCGCTGAGTTGCTGGGAACGCCCTCCTCCGACGTGTCAACCCTGCGCGCCTGGTCTCAGTCGATCGTGCGGATGTACGAGCGGCCGGCCCCTGCTGACGAGATCCAGCAGGCTGCCCTGGACGCAAGCAGTGCTTTCGCCGACTACATGCGAAACCTAATCGCCGCACGGCGTCGCGACCTTCGCGATGACCTCCTCAGCGACCTGCTTCGGGCCCAAGGTGGAGACGGCGACGCACCCCTCACCGATGACGAAGTACTGGCCTCGGCGATCCTGCTTCTCAACGCGGGCCATGAGGCATCCGTCAACGTCTTCGGCAACGGCCTAGTCGCCTTGCTCAACTGCCCCGACCAATGGCAGCGGGTGGTCGGCGCCGAGGTTGCGATGGAAGTCGCGATCGAGGAGATGCTGCGTTTCGACTCTGCGTTGCAGCTCTTCGAGCGGACGGCCATGGCCGATGTGGAGATTGCGGGTCAGAGAGTGGCCGCGGGTGAGCGAGTTGCTGTCCTCCTCGGCTCGGCGAACCGTGACGAGGCAGTCTTCGAGGCAGCCGGTCAGCTCGATGTGGGGCGCGAGCCCAACCCTCATCTGGCTTTCGGGGCCGGGCTTCACTTCTGTCTGGGCGCGCCGCTGGCGCGCATGGAGCTGGCTGAGTCCCTGCGACTGATCAGCTCGACATACCCTGACCTTCGGCTGCGGCGCGAACCGCTCAGGCGTGCGACTTTTGTGCTGCGGGGCTATGTCGACGTCTCGGTGACGAGCGAAGTGAAGGTGGAGCCGAATGCCTGAATGGCAGGACGCGGTCGAGGTGATCATCACCAAGCGCGACAAGGGAGCCTTGAGTGACGAGCAGATCGACTGGGTCGTCGACGCCTACACCCGCGGAGTCGTGGCCGATGAGCAGATGTCGGCGCTGGCGATGGCGATCTTGCTGAACGGGATGGATCGGCGCGAGATCAGCCGGTGGACCGCCGCGATGATCTCGTCGGGGACCCGAATGGACTTCACGAGCCTGTCTCGGCCAACAGCGGACAAGCACTCCACTGGTGGCGTCGGCGACAAGATCACCTTGCCGCTCGTGCCACTGGTCGCTGCTTGCGGTGTCGCCGTCCCGCAGCTCTCCGGGCGGGGCCTGGGCCACACCGGCGGCACGCTCGACAAGCTCGAGTCGATCCCCGGCTGGCGCGCGGACCTCTCGTATGACGAGATGATGTCTCAGCTCGAGTCGGTCGGAGCGGTGATCTGCGCGGCGGGCTCGACTCTGGCGCCGGCGGACAAGAAGCTCTATGCCCTCCGGGACGTGACAGGCACCGTCGAGGCCATTGCGCTGATCGCCTCGTCGATCATGAGCAAGAAGATCGCCGAGGGCACCGGGGCGCTGGTGCTCGACGTCAAGGTCGGGTCAGGCGCCTTCATGAAGAACGTCGACGATGCCCTCGAGCTTGCCCAGACGATGGTCAACCTTGGCCGCGACGCCGGCGTCACCACGGTGGCCCTGCTGACCGGCATGGCCACGCCGCTCGGGCTGACCGCCGGCAATGCTCTTGAGGTGCGAGAGTCGCTCGACGTGCTGGCTGGTGGCGGGCCGGCGGACGTGGTGAAGCTGACACTGGCGTTGGCGCGCGAGATGCTGTCCGCTGCTGGTCGCGAGGACCACGACCCTGCGGACAGGCTGGCTGACGGCTCCGCGATGGACGTATGGCGGCACATGATCGCGGCGCAAGGGGGTGATGTCGACGCGGACCTGCCCGTCGCACGTGAGACATCCGAGGTGGCGGCGCCGATCTCGGGGGTCATCACTCGCCTTGATGCCCTGGCAGTCGGTATGGCGGCGTGGCGGCTGGGTGCTGGCCGGGCCCGCAAGGAGGACCCGGTTCAGGCCGGCGCAGGTGTGGTGCTCCACGCCAAACCGGGCGACTCGGTCAGGGCAGGTGAGCCTCTGATGACGCTGCACAGCGACGACGGGCACCGGCTCGATCGGGCAGAGGAGTCGCTCGAGGGAGCCTTCGACATCGCCGCGGAGGGATCTGGAACTCATTTCGAGGACGAGCTGATTCTGGCGCGCCTCACCTGACGGGCTGTTCAATCGAGCAGCAGCGTCAGCGCCTCGGCCACCAGCGCCGGTTTGGGCTGCATCCGGCCTTCATGCTCATGCTCGAGCGTGACGCGGGTGGTGACAATGAGGCCTGCGGCCGCGACATCCACTGCTACCAGTTCTGCTCCGGCGCGCACTCTGCTGCCGCTCTTAACGGCAGCAGGGAAGCGCACCTTGTTCGAGCCGTAGTTGAGGCGTGTGGTCCAGGCGTCGTAGGTGACGATCGAGCCGACGAGTGCCGGCAGGAGCGACAACGTGAGGTAGCCGTGGGCGATGGTGGACCCGTGCGGTCCACGGGCGGCGCGTTCGGTGTCGACGTGGATCCACTGGCGGTCTCCGGTGGCCTCGGCGAAGGCGTCGATGCGCGACTGGTCGATCGTGAGCCATTGGCTGTAGCCAAGGTTCTCGCCAACGGCAGCCGCCAGCTCATCGAAGTTGAGGAACTTCCGCGGGCTAGCCACGCGGCCCTCCGGCGACGTACAGCACTTGGCCCGACACGAAGGACGCGCCTTCGCTCACGAAGAAGGAGACCGCGTGGGCGATGTCGTCCGGGGTTCCCACCCGCGGCACGGGAGTCTCGGCTGCCCGGGCCGCCTGGAAGTCGGCGAAGCTCACCCCCAGGCGTTGCGCTGTCTGGGCTGTCATGTCGGTCACGATGAAGCCGGGCGCTATGGCATTCACGGTCACCCCGAACCTGCCGAGTTCGATCGAGAGTGTCTTCGTGAAACCCTGCATGCCCGCTTTGGCGGCCGCGTAATTGGCCTGGCCGCGGTTGCCGAGAGCCGACGTGCTCGACAGGTTGACGATGCGTCCCCAGCCTGCGTTCGTCATATGCCCTTGCGTCGCCTTGCTCATCAGAAACGCCCCACGCAGATGCACGCGTAGCACCGCGTCCCAGTCGTCCTCGCTCATCTTGAACAACAGGTTGTCGCGCGTGATGCCGGCGTTGTTGACGAGTACGCTCGGCGGACCGAGCTCCGACGCGACCCGCGAGACGGCTGCCTCGACCGACGGGCCGTCGGCCACGTCGACCGCGACACCGACCGCTTCTTGACCGCTTGACTGCACCGATTCGACGGTGGAAGCGCATGCAGCTTCGTCGAGGTCGAGTACGGCGACGTGGAACCCATCGGTGCTCAGCCGCCTCGCCACCGCGGCGCCGATGCCGCGGGCGGCGCCGGTGACAATCGCCACTCGCTGCGAACCTGAGCCGGAATTGCTGGGGGCCATGGTCACCTTTCTGTCGCACAGGGACTAGCAAGGGGGCGAGCAGGACTACCTGGGAGGATAGCCCGATGCACCAGGCCGAAGATCGACGCTTCATCGACGCTCCAAAGGTTGTTCTGCACGACCACCTGGACGGGGGTCTTCGGCCGCAGACCCTTCTGGAGCTCGCGGACGAGAGAGGCCACCAGCTTCCGGCTGATAATTCGGAGACTCTCGATCGCTGGTTCGTCGACGCCGCCAACTCCGGCAGCCTGGTGCGCTATCTCGAGACCTTCGACCACACCGTGGCCGTGATGCAGACGGCCGACCAACTGCGTCGCGTCGCGCGCGAGACCGTCGAGGACCTCGCCGCCGACGGCGTTGTCTACGCGGAGTCGCGTTACGCGCCAGAGCAGCATCTTGGCGCCCAGCTGAGTCTCGACGAGGTGGTGGAGGCGGTGCAGGACGGCCTGGACGAAGGGGTCGCCTCTGCTGCCGCTGGTGGCAAGCAGATCGTCGTACGCCAACTCGTCACGGCGCTTCGGCATGCGGCGAACTCCCGGGAGATCGCCGAGCTTGCAGTGCGTCACCGAGATCGAGGGGTGAGTGGCTTCGACATCGCCGGCGCCGAGGCGGGTTTCCCTCCTACTCGCCATCTTGACGCCTTTGAGTATCTACGGCGGGAAAGCTTCCACTTCACGATCCACGCGGGTGAGGCCTTCGGATTGCCCTCGATCTGGGAGGCGTTGCAGTGGTGCGGCGCCGAACGCCTCGGCCACGGCGTCCGGATCGTCGACGACGTCGAGGTGGACGGGTCTGGTCGAGCCCTGCTGGGCCGGTTGTCGGCATACGTTCGCGATCGCCGGGTCCCGCTCGAGATGTGTCCGTCCTCGAACCTGCAGACAGGCGCGGCGGCGTCCATCTCAGAGCATCCGATTGGGCTGTTGACCCGGATGCGTTTCCGGGTGACGGTTAACACCGACAACCGGCTGATGAGCGGAACCACGATGAGCCGTGAGATGGAACTGCTGTCTCAGGCGTTCGGTTATGACCTCGACGACATGCGGTGGTTCACGATCAATGCGATGAAGAGCGCATTCTTGCCGTTCGACGAACGGTTGCACCTCATCGACCAGGTGATCAAACCGGGGTATGCCGCGCTGACGATCCCGTTCTGAGGTGGCTAGAACGCCACCTCTGTCGCGTGTAGGCACCTCCGGCCCTGTGTCAGCCGCAGACGAAGCCGTCCGTCCGGAAAAGACGGTAGCGTGGGCAGCTCAGGTGGGAGGGACGTATGGCCGGGCGACCAGGCATCTTGGCTCAGCTGGCTCGAGCCGCTGCAGAAAGCGGCGATCGAGCCCCGCTGCCCCTTCGGCTGTGCCGCACGTACGTTCACATCATGCAGGTCGATGGTGGTGCGATCACCCTCGCGTACACGAGACCCGAGCGGGTCACGATCTGTGTGACGGACGTGACGGCGGAGCGACTGGAAGATATCCAAGAGGTACTGGGTGAGGGCCCCGGTCCAGACGCCTACAGATCAGGCGGCGTCGTCGTAGGCGCCTTGAACGGCGACCAGAGCGCTGCGTGGCCCATGTTCACCAAGGCGGCGCGATCCGCAGTCGGCGGGGTCAGCCTGTATGCGTTTCCGATGCGTTCTGAAGGTGAGGTTCTCGGCGTTCTCACCGTCTACCAGTCCGAGCACCGCGAGTTGCCGCACAACTTCGCAGATGCCCAGTTCCTGGCCGACGCCGTCGCGGCAGCGATCGTGCGCGACTCCGATGCCGGAGGAGTCCTGAGTAGCGAGAGTTGGGCGGTTCGGGACAAGATCCATCAAGCCACCGGGATGGTGGTTGCGCAGCTCGCCATCAGCCCAGAAGACGCGCTGGCCCTGATGCGGGCTTACGCCTTCAGTGAGGACCTGAGCCTAGGAAATTTAGCCATCGAGGTCGTCGAACGACGCCGCGATTTCAGTCTGGACTCAGACACCCGAGGGAACGAGGAGTCATGACTGCAGCCCGCGCAGTCAGCGATAGCATGCTTCAAGACTGCAAGGAAGGTGCCTTATGACGGCCACCGCGGATGAACAGCTCAAGGCCCGCCATCGTGCGATGTGGGCTTCGGGCGACTACCCGTCCATGGTGGAGACCTTTCTGCTTCCACTTGGACCGGAACTGGTCGAAGCCTGCCGGATCGGCTCCGGCATGCGCGTTCTCGATGTGGCCGCAGGCACCGGCAATGCCGCCATCCCGGCGGCGCAACGCGGTGCATCCGTGGTGGCCAGTGACTTGACGCCGGAACTGCTCGAGGCGGGTCGGCAGCGGGCTGAATCGGCAGGGGTACAGCTGGAATGGGCTGAAGCCGATGCCGAACACCTGCCTTTCCCCGACGAGGACTTCGATGTCGTCATGTCGTGTATCGGCGCGATGTTCGCTCCGCACCATCAGCTGGTTGCCGATGAGCTCGTTCGCGTGTGCCGACCAGGCGGAACGGTCGGTCTCGCAACCTGGACACCGGAGGGAATGATCGGTGGGCTCTTTCGCACCATGGGCCCATATGCGCCGCCTCCGCCGCCAGGAGCGCAGCCCCCGCCGCTGTGGGGCTCGGAGCAACACCTTCGCGAGTTGTTCGGTGACAAGGTCACGTTCGAGACGCTCGAACGCCGGGTGCTCGAGGTAACGGCGTTCCAACACCCCGTCGACTGGGGCGAGCACTTCAAGGAACGGTACGGGCCGACCATCACCACCCTCAAACACGCCCGCACTAACGGTCGCGGCGACGAGTTGGAGTCGGCGCTCGCGGACTTCTGTCGAGAGTGGAATCTCGGCACAGAAGGTGAGGCCAGATTCGAGCAGGAGTACCTGCTCACGGTCGGAACGCGGAACTAGCCCTCAGCCACCACGAGGGTCCAGCTCTCCTCGGCGACTTCGAAGCCCAAGTCTGCATATAGGCGGCGAGCTCGCCCGTTGCTGGAACTCACTGCGAGCGAGAGAGCCGGCAGCCCGTCGGCCTGAGCGGCAGCCAGTATGTCGACGAGCAGAGCTCGTCCGATGCCCCCCAATGGCGAGTCCGGGTCACGGAAGATGTCGATAACCCAGGGGCCGCCCTCAGGGGACCGACCTGGCCGGTCGACAACGAGACCCGCGCCGACCAGCGCTCCTTCGGCAACCGCCACTCGCGACTGAGCCATGAGGAGGCCCAGGATCTCGCCTGCCGCGATGGCCCGGAGCTCTGCTGCACTGGCTGCAGCGCCTGAGTTTCGGTGGTCCGGGTGAGAGGGGGGATAGGCATTGCATTGCACCTGGCCGAGCTGGCCTGAGTGCCGAACCAGTTGCTGAGCGCTGAGAGGCCATACCCGTATCCGAGGGTCGAGCGCCCGGTCCACCGGAGGCGACTGGAGGCGGCCGCTCAGCGCAGGACGACCGGTCGGCGTCGAGCCGGAGAGGTCGTGGGACATGACCAGGGCATGCCGGACCTCGTCAGCCCCGCGAGCCCTCAGTGCTGCCGCGAGAAGCGCGTCTGCGGTCGAGACCGCCCACCCTGAGAAGAGCTCTGTTGCCACTGCAGCCGCCTCAGCGACCGGCACTGTCTCAGGTCGCCAGACACCGTCAGCCCAGCTGCGGCCACTGCGGCTGGTGCCGGCCGGAGTGTAGGTGAGCAGGTGGCGGCCGGCTGAGTCGAGAGCCTCGGTCCTCACGTCGAGGTGAGCATACGGATCGGTGTCCTCGGCGAAGGTCGACCGACGTTGCGGCGACACGTCAGATACCGATGGGGTGCCAGACCGTCTTTGTTTCGAGAAAGGCAGTGAGTCGGCCGGTGCCCGGGTTTGCGTCCCAATCCAGCTCTCGAGCGTGGGGTCGCAGGATCCGCTTGAGGTTGGCGGCGGCAGCCTCCTGCAGCTGGGCAGCATGCTCGGGATCGTCGGCCGCCCCGGTGAGGTCGATGGCGTTGACGTCCATGTGCGAGGCCAACCAAGGGGCGGTGTCTCCGACGGACCCGGTGAGCACATTGACGACGCCAGCGGGGACGTCGGAGGTAGCGAGCACCTCGGACAGGGTGACCGCTGGCAGTGGCCGGTCGCGGGAGGCCGCCACGACTGCGGTGTTGCCGGTCACGATCACCGGAGCCACGACCGAAACCAGGCCGAGAAGCGACGAGGTCTGCGGCGCCAACACGGCGACGACACCGGTCGGTTCCGGCACAGAGAAGTCGAAGTACGGCCCCGCAACGGGGTTGGTGCTGCCGACGACCTGGGCGATCTTGTCAGCCCAGCCGGCGTACCACACGAGCCTGTCGACGGCTGAGTCGACGACCCGCCCGGCACGCAGACGCGTCATGCCCTCGCCCGCGACCACCTCATCTACGAACTGGTCACGACGACCCTCGACCATCTCGGCGATGCGGTAGAGCACCTGGCCACGGTTGTACGCCGTTTTGCCCGACCACCCCGGGAACGCCTTGCGGGCAGCGACGACGGCGTCTCGGGCATCTTTGCGTGAGGCGGATGCGGCGTTGGCCAGGAAGCGACCGCGGCTGTCGTTGACGACGTATGACCGACCGCTCTCGCTGCGGGTGAACGTACCGCCGATGTAGAGCTTGGAGGTCTTGCGTACGTCGAGTCGGGCCGGTCCGCCGGGCTTAGTGAGCAAGGTAGGCCTCCAAGCCGTGGCGGCCGCCCTCGCGGCCGTAACCGGACTCCTTGTAGCCACCGAAGGGGCTGGTCGGGTCGAAGCGGTTGAACGTGTTGGCCCACACGACGCCGGCGCGCAGCTGGTTGGCCATCCACAAGATGCGTGAACCCTTGTCGGTCCACACTCCAGCCGACAGGCCGTACGGCGTGTTGTTGGCCTTTTCGACGGCCTCGGCGGGCGTGCGGAACGTCAGCACGGAGAGCACCGGCCCGAAGATCTCTTCGCGCGCGATCCGGTGCGCCTGCGACACACCGGTGAAGATCGTCGGAGCGAACCAAAAGCCTCTGTCCGGCAGCTCGCAAGGAGGCGACCAGCGCTCCGCCCCCTCGGACTCGCCTACCGCTGACAGCTCCCGGATCCGGGTCAGCTGCTCAGACGAGTTGATGGCGCCGACGTCGGTGTTCTTGTCGAGGGGGTCACCGACGCGCAAAGTGGCCATCCTGCGCTTCAGCCGGGCGAGCACGTCGTCGTACACGCTCTCCTGGACCAGCAAGCGCGACCCAGCACAGCAGACGTGTCCCTGGTTGAAGAAGATCCCGTTGACGATTCCCTCGACCGCCTGGTCGATCGGGGCATCGTCGAAGACGATGTTGGCCGCCTTGCCACCCAGCTCCAGCGTCACCGGCTTGTTGGTGGCGGCGACGGACCGGGCGATCGCCTTGCCGACCTCGGTCGAGCCGGTGAAGGCCAGTTTGTCGACGTCTGGGTGGGCGACGAGAGCCTGGCCGGTCGAGCCGGCGCCGGTCACGATGTTCACGACCCCTGGCGGCAGATCGGCCTGCTGGCAGATCTCGGCGAACAGCAGCGACGTCAGCGAGGTGGTCTCGGCGGGCTTGAGCACCACCGTGTTACCAGCGGCGAGAGCAGGCGCGATCTTCCAAGCGAGCATGAGCAGGGGGAAGTTCCACGGGATGATCTGCCCCGCGACACCCAACGGACGGGGCTTGGCACCGAAGCCGGCGTACTCGAGCTTGTCCGCCCAGCCTGCGTAGTAGAAGAAGTAGGCCGCGACGAGCGGTACGTCGACGTCGCGCGCCTCGCGGATCGGCTTCCCGTTGTCGAGCGACTCGAGGACCGCAAGCTCCCGCGAGCGCTCCTGGATGATGCGGGCTATCCGATACAGGTATTTCGCGCGCTCGGCGCCGGACATGACCGACCAGGTGCGCGTGTAAGCGCGTCGAGCCGCCTGGACAGCTCGGTCGACGTCGGCGGCATCGGCCGAGCTGATCTCCGCCAGCACCTCCTCCGTCGCCGGGCTGACCGACTTGAAGGACGGGCCACTCGCCTCGACGAACTCACCGTCAATGAACAGCCCGTATGACGACGAGATGTCGACGATGGAGCGCGACTCCAGCGCGGGGGCGTAGTCGAATCCCATGAGCATGCCGCCTTCAGTCCAAGGTGTAGTAGTCGGGGCCGCCATAAAGGCCGGTGGACAGCTTGGCGCGCTGCATGAGCAGGTCGTTGAGCAGCCTCGACGCCCCGAACCGAAACCAAGCCGGGTCGAGCCACTCGTCACCAACAGTCTCGTTGACCATCACGAGGTACTTGACCGCGTCCTTTGCGGTGCTGATCCCACCCGCGGGTTTGACGCCAACCTGTCGCCCAGTGGTCTCGCGGAAGTCCCGAACGGCCTCGAGCATGACCAGGGTGACAGGCATCGTGGCGGCAGGCTGAACCTTGCCTGTGCTGGTCTTGATGAAGTGCGCACCGGCCAGCATGGCCACCCATGACGCACGCCGCACGTTGTCGTAGGTCACCAGCTCCCCGGTCTCTAAGATCACCTTCAAGGAGGCCTGGCCGCAGGCGTCCTTGACTGCGACAATCTCGTCGAAGACGCGCCGGTAGTCCCCTGACAGGAACGCGCCGCGGTCGATGACCATGTCGATCTCGGAGGCCCCAGCCGCCACAGCATCTTTGGTGTCCTGCAGTTTCACGTCGAGAGTCGAGCGGCCCGAGGGGAAGGCTGTCGCGACTGAGGCAACGCGAACTCCCGAGTTCCCGAGTGCGGCTCGAGCCGTTGCGACCCGGTCCGGGTACACGCAGATCGCCGCCACCGGCGGACAGGTGGCGTCTTCGGGGTCCGGACGCTGGGCCTTTGCGCACAAGGCGCGCACCTTGCCAACCGTGTCCTGGCCCTCGAGTGTCGTCAGGTCGATCATGGAGATGGCGAGGTCGAGCGCTTGGGCCTTGGAGGTGGTCTTGATGGAGCGGCTCGCCAAGGTGGCGACGCGTGCCTCACAGCCGACTTGGTCGACACCGGGCAAGCCGTACAGGAATCGCCGCAAGGCGGCGTTCGACGAAACCGTGTCGGAAAGCAGGCCGTCATTACTTTCAACGGGCGCTCGAAGCACGGATGACGTCACCGGGTCAGTCTAGTCTCGAGGACCACACCGGACCGACGCTCGCTCGAGACGACCCTGTTACTCCGTTCGTCTAAAGTGGCGAGATGCCCAATCCAGCCACCACGGCAGCGGGCCGAGAGATCGAGCGCTTTGCCGCTCCAGCCGGCCGCTGGCTCGGCTTTGCTGTCATGGGGCTTGGCGGCGTCTTGGTCGTGGTGGGTTTCGTGGGGAGCACAGTCATCGAGAGGAACGTGGGCCTCGCCGGGACGGCAGCCGCACTGGTCAGCTGGGTCGTGCTGGTGCGGCCGGTGGCCGCGATCTGCGAACACGGGGTGCTGCTGCGCAACATGGCGCGCGACATCTTTGTGCCGGCCTCCAAGATCGAGCGGTGCAGGGTTTTTCAGACCCTGCAGGTCGTTACGGACCAGCGTCATTTCCATGGACTGGGTGTGACTCGCTCGGCTCGCAGCATGCTGCGCGAGCAGCGAGGTCCCCGCCTGGGTGTTGGGTTCATGGGAATCGGGGGAGCCGGTGCTGTCCCAACACCGGGACACGACGACACCATGCACCGGCTGGCGAACGAGGAGCTGACAGGCAGCACCTACCCGGAGTATGTCGAGTCACGCATCATGGCAATGGCCGACGCCGCCAAGCCGGATGACAGGCAACCAGTCAGCTCGTGGGATGTCTTGCCAGTGGGGGCATTGGGCCTGGCCGCAGCCGTGATCGCCGTGGCCTTCGCCTGGAGCTGAGGTATTCGTCCGACTGGACGACGCTCAACACCCCGCTTGTCGGTCGGACGAATCGCGGGGCAGGCCTGCGGCGGCGGCGAGGTCGTTGCGGATCGCGTCCAGTCGACCGGTCGCGGCGATCCTGGATGCGTCCACGCCGCCGGCTTCGACCGGAAGCACGACTTCAAGGTAGCACTTTATTTTCGGCTCGGTGCCAGATGGGCGTACGACGACACGCCCGCCGTCAGCGAGGCGATAGCGCAGCCCTTCGGTCGGCGGCAGTTCGTCGCTGCCGACGCTGAGGTCCTCGACACGTTCGACTCGGTAGCCGCCAAGCAAGCTGGGGGGCTTCGCACGGAGCCGGTTCATCGCCGCATCGATCGAGGTGAGGTCGCTGACTCTCACGGAGAGCTGGTCGGTGGCATAGACGCCGTACTGTGCTGCGATCTGGTCAAGCCGCTCGAGCAGGTTGCTGCCGCGGGCCTTGAGGCTCGCCGCCAGCTCAGCGACCAGAAGGAGGGCTGAGATGCCGTCCTTGTCGCGAACGAGCTGAGGTGCGACGCAGTATCCCAGCGCCTCCTCGTAGCCGAAGCTGAGCCCGGGAACTCGACCGATCCACTTGAACCCGGTCAGGGTTTCCACGTAGTCGACCCCATGCTCGTGAGCCATCCGTCCCAGCAGTGAGGACGAGACGATGGTGGTGGCGAAGACGCCGCGGGTGCCCGAGCTCAGCAGATGGTGTCCGAGCAGTGTGCCGAGCTCGTCTCCCCGCAGCATCCGCCATCCGTTGGAAGTCGGTACCGCCACGGCGAGGCGGTCGGCATCGGGGTCGTTCGCGATGACGAGGTCGGCTCCTGCCTTCGCCGCCAACAACATCGCGAGGTCTATGGCCCCTGGTTCCTCAGGATTGGGAAAGGACACGGTGGGGAAGGCGGCGTCCGGCTCGACTTGCTCGGGTACAGCGAGAGGAGCTGAGAAGCCGGCCCGCAGCAGGACTCTTCCGACGGTCTCGTCGCCGACGCCGTGCAAGGGGGTGTAGACCATCGAGAGGCCGCGCGGACTCGAGGGGTTCGGCAGGGCAGCCACCGCGTCGA
>Ga0183260_10001336_pt1 | contig 20774 bp, 19 predicted proteins | sample AntDrymUQ4972206_2_FD_129768 | JGI IMG/M metagenome (GOLD analysis project Ga0183260, IMG submission 129768) | Polar desert sand microbial communities from Dry Valleys, Antarctica - metaG UQ497 (22.06) (version 2) (version 2) | ecosystem: Environmental > Terrestrial > Soil > Desert | place...
CTAGAGAAACCCGTCCTGTGCCGAAAGGCAGGGAGCAGGGGCGAGCGGTAATGGCAGACCTGAGCGCGTTTGAGCCCCTGGCCGAAAGGCTGCGTCGAGGCGACGGTGACACCGGACCGCAGAGAGCGCACTTCTTCCCGCGAGGGGGGAGTGCGCCTCCGCTCAGGCTCTCCCGTCTCGCAGGGTCGAAAGAGCGACTTCTGCGCTCGCGGTTCGAGCCCAGTACCGCCCATGGCTTAGACAAGCCATTTGAGCAAAGAGAGAGGCTCCTTTTGGGGCCTCGTTTCGTGTCTGGGTCAGATCTGGGTCAGATTCGAAGTCTGGAGCGGCCACTACCATCGTGTCGTGACGGCTTAGCGGCGATGCGGCGGGCGACGCCGCGTTTGGAGTCGCGGGGAGCGCGGCCTATCCTCCGTCTGTGGCCGAACAGGTGTCAGACGGCACGAGGTGCCATACGTGCGGCGAGGTCAACCGCGCCGGACGGAAGTTCTGCAGGCAGTGCGGCATTGCGCTTGGCGTCGCGTGCCCGTCCTGCGGGACTGCGAACGAGCCCGGCGAGCGCTTCTGTGGAGAGTGCGGGACGGCCCTCGATGCGCCTGCGGCCCCACTTGGCGGCGCGGTCGCGCCCGGCGTCGAGCGTCGGCTCGTCTCGGTCCTCTTCGCCGACCTCGTCGGGCACACGGCGCTCTCCGAGCAGCGCGACGTCGAGGACGTGCGCGACCTGCTCACGCGCTACGCGGACGTCGCCCGCGTCATCGTCGAGCGCTACGGGGGCGCGATCGAGAAGTTCATTGGGGACGCGGTCATGGCCGTCTGGGGAACGCCGACCGCGCGTGAGGACGACGCCGAGCGAGCGGTCAGGGCGGCGCTCGACCTGACGCCCGCGGTCGCGGCGCTCGGCGCCGAGCTGGGGGCTCCCACGCTCGCCGCCCGCGCTGCAGTCCTCACCGGCGAGGCGGCGGTCACCCTCGGCGCTCAGGGCCAGGGAATGGTGGCTGGGGATCTGGTCAACACCGCCTCGCGCGTCCAGGCCCTCGCCGAGCCGGGCACCGTGCTCGTCGCCGAAGCGACGAGGCGAGCGACGGAAGCGGCAATCGCGTACGAGGACGCCGGCGCGCGCGAGCTGAAGGGGAAGGCGGAGCCCGTGCCGTTGTGGCGAGCGCTCCGCGTCACGGCCGGACGAGGCGGAGGCCTGAAGTCCGACACGCTCGAGCCCCCGTTCGTGGGTCGTGAGCGCGAGCTTCGCCTGCTGAAGGAGCTCTTCCATGCGAGCGCCGACGAGCACAAGGCGCACCTCGTCTCCGTCATCGGCATCGCGGGCATCGGCAAGAGCCGGCTCACGTCGGAGCTCCAGAAGTACTTCGACGGCGTCGCCCAGGCCGTGCAGTGGCACCGGGGCCGCTGCCTCGCCTACGGCGAGGGCGTCTCGTACTGGGCGCTGGCGGAGATGGTGCGGATGCGAGCCGAGATCGTCGAGGGCGAGGAGATCGAGTCCGCTCGAACGAAGCTCCAGTCGACGCTCGAGCGCGCGGTCGACGACCCTGACGAGCGCGTGTGGATCGAGCCGCGGTTGGCACAGCTCCTCGGACTGGAGGAATCCGGTGACGGCGACCGCTCCGATCTCTTCGCGGGGTGGCGGCTCTTCCTCGAGCGTCTCGCCGATCGCAACCCGGTCGTTCTCGTCTTCGAGGACATGCAGTGGGCCGACACGCCGCTGCTCCACTTCCTCGAGCATCTCCTCGAGTGGTCGCGGAGCCACCGCCTCTACGTGCTCGCGCTCGCAAGGCCCGAGCTGGGTGAGCGCCATCCCGGGTGGGGGCGCGCGATGCGCAACTCGACGACGCTCTCGCTCGAGCCTCTGTCTGATGAGGCGATGCAGGACCTCCTGGAGGGGTTCGTCCCGGGCCTGCCGGACGACATCCGGCGACAGGTGCTCAATCGTGCCGAGGGCGTTCCGCTGTATGCGGTTGAGACGGTACGTATGCTGCTGGACAGGGGTCTGCTCGAGCAGCACGGGAGTCAGTACCGGCCGACAGGCCCGATACCGGCCCTCGAGATCCCGGAGACGCTGCACGCACTCGTGGCCGCTCGCCTCGACGGGCTTGTGGAGGAGGAGCGGCGGCTCGTGCAGGACGCGTCGGTCGTCGGGAAGACGTTCATGCGCCTGGCGCTCGTTGCGGTCACGAGCATTCCCGACGACTCCGTCGACCAGCTTCTGACGTCTCTCGCGCGCAAGGAGATTCTGTCGCTCCAGGTCGATCCGCGCTCCCCAGAGCGTGGCCAATACGCCTTCCTCCAGGACCTCCTCCGGCAGGTCGCCTACGAGACGATGCCGCGGGCCGATCGGAAGAGCCGACACCTCGCCGCGGCTTCGTACTTCGAGCAGGACTGGGACGAGGCAGAGCAGGAGATGGCCGAGATCGTCGCCTCCCACTACCTGACCGCGCTCGAGCTCGATCCGGATGCCAAGGATGCGGGAGAGATCGAAAGTCGCGCACGCAGCACGCTCGTCAAGGCTGGTGAACGTGCCGCGTCACTTGCAGCCACCGAGAGCGGACAGCGCTACTTCGAGCAGGCGCTCGAGCTGACGGAGACGCCGCTCGAGCGAGCCGAGCTGCACGAGCGCGCGGGGACCATGGCTGTCCGCGGGGGGCGCACTGCCGAGGCGCGCACGCACCTCGAGCAAGCCATCGCCGGCCTGGAGGAGCTCGGCCACATACATCGAGCCGCGCGCGTCTCGGCCAGGCTCGCCACCGACGTCACCTGGATGCAGGAGCACGACATCGAACGGGCCCTCGCCGACATGGAGCACTCGTTTGCCGCGCTCGTCGACGACGAGCACGACGCCGACCTCGCGTTGCTGGCAGTCCAATCGGCCCGAGCCCTCTACTTCAGCGGCCGCATCGACGAAGCGATGACGCGGAATGAGCTCGCCCTCGAGATCGCCGAGGCTCTCGAACTGCCATACGTCCTCTCGCACGGGCTGAACACCAAGGCCCTCAGATACACGGAGCACGGGCGGCGAGAGGAGGGAATGCTGCTCATGCGGCACGCGCTCGAAGTCGCGCTCGCGCACGATCTTGCGGAGCCGGCGATCAGGGCCTACATCAACCTCAACGCCTTGGCCTCCGCGCAGGATCGCATTCGCGACGCGCTCGACCTCAGCCGCGCAGGGGCGGAGCTCGCGCGGAGGATCGGCGAACGGCCGGGCGAGGACATACTCCTGACCTGGACCGTGGGACATCTTTTTGCCCTCGGCGAGTGGGACGAAGCGACCGCTCGCCTCGAGCAGGTGGGCGACCCGAGTTATCTGTACATCGAACCCCTCGTCGCTCGAGGCGAGCGTGAGGAGGCGCTTCGTAAGCTGGAGAGAATGAGGGCCACTTTCGACCTGCACGAGCCTCAGGATCGCGCTAGCCTGCGTGCCCTCGAGGCGTTCGTGCTGGTCGACGAGGGCAAGATGCCGGAGGCGCTCGCTGCGGCTGATGAGGCGCTCGCGCTACGTGCTGAGCTCGGCCTCACGCACTATGCCGTCAAGTTCGGGCTGGAACAGGGGCTCACGGCTGCCTTCGCCCTCGGCGACCGTGCGAAGGCTGACGAGTTGCTCGGCATCGTCGAAGAGCTTCCTCCCGGCGGGTTGACGCCGTTCCTTCGCGCGCTCGGCGCACGCTTCGGCGCACGGCGAGCAGCGCTTGACGGCGACCACACGACAGCGACCGCTGCCTACCTCGCGGCTGCGGACATCTTCCGTGAGATGGAGGCGCCTTTCGAGCTCGCCGTCGTCCGGCTCGAGCACGCCGAGTGGCTGGCGGCGAGCGGACGTGCGGCGGAGGCGGAGCCGCTGCTGGACGAGGCCCGCACGGTCTTCGAGCGGCTGCGCGCGACGCCCTGGCTTGAGCGTCTGAATGGCATCGAGCGCGCGAAGACCGAGCCTGTTGCCGTCGACTGAAACGGGTCAGCGCCGCGCGGCCGACGCTTCCACGCGCTCGAGGGCTGACCAAGCCCCGGACTACCCGTCGTGCTTCGGCGACACGTTCCAGCAAAGAAAGAAGGCCCCCTCGCGCAGGATTTAGGTCAGATCTGGGTCAGATCTCGCTGACCCACGGTGGCCGATCCTGGCTCCGGAAAACGGCGCAAACCCGCATGGTTCCGTGCCCTGGCCACCCCTGACCTCGCCTTCCCGTAATCGACAAGTTGGGGGTCACGGCGTGTCGAGAGCCTGAAAGTCGAGATGCATCGGGTCAGCAACGGGTCAGCGAACTACGGGAATTGGCGGGAATCGGTGGTCAGGGATGGGGAGACGATTTGGCTCTATGGAGCCAGATCGGAGCCAGTGGGAAAGGCTCCCCGGTATTTGCCATGCAGAACGTCGTGGGTTCGAGCCCCATCATCCGCTCTAAAAGACCCCGGATCCGGGTCTTTCTGTTGCCCGGAAGGCGACGTGTGTCCCCGATGTGTCCCGGGTTCTCGCCGGAATCTCGTCGTCCAGCAGAGCGTGAGGGCGATCCAGGCGGAGCGCCGGCGCGGCGGTGCCTGGCGACGTGCAACACCCGTCGCGACGGCTACCCTCGGGCGTCATGGACGCGGGACGTCGCGCCGAGATCCGGCGCTGGGCACAGGGTCTCGAGCGCTCGGAGGTCGCGGAGCTCCGTGCCGCAGCTCGCGCGCTCGGCATCCTCGTCGACGAGAACGAGAAGCTCGCGCGTCGACTCGCCCGCCTCGAGCTAGACGGCGGAAGCGACGGAGGCGATGCCCCGGCGAGCACGAACCGCAAGCCGCCGCCGGGGCCGCCCTCCGCGACCGCGTCGGGCGAGATGCGCCGAGCCCGACGTCTTCGCCGCGAACGGCGAAAGCCGCCGTGGCGGCTCGCAGGCACGCTCATAGCGGTGATCGTCCTCGTGATTACGGCTGTCGCGTTAACGACTGCCGCCATTCGGCCCGTGCTCGAGACCGGCGGCCTCGAGCACGGCGGACTCGTCGGCGCGTCCCAGGCCTCCCAACTGACCTTCTGGGCTCGCACCGACGCCGCTGCGGAGCCCGTGTGGCGACTCGACGGCCGCGAGATCAAGCCCCGGCGCGACCAAGATCGGTACGTCTTCCGGCCTGGCCGGCTGCCGGACGGCGTGCACCTGATCGAGATCGGCGTGGACGCGCGCTGGCTCGGTTCGACGACGCGCCGAATCGCGTTCGAGGTCGACACGCAGCCGCCCACGTTGCGACTCGATGCGCCCGCTGCGCACACGCGTGGCGAGCCGGTGCACATTGAGGGAACGGCGGAGCCCGGGGCAGGCGTTCTTCGCGAAGGGAAGCCGGTGCCGCTCGACGGCAAAGGACGGTTCAGCATCGATCTGTCCTCTCCGGCGGCGGGCGGAGCACTAGTCCTCGAGCTCGCGGACCGGGCGGGCAATCGAAGTCGCTGGAGGGTGCCCGTGACGGTCGTCCCCCGTCGGCCCGAGCATCCGGTCCGCTCCGTGCACGTGACGGCCCATGCGTGGGCGGACAAGACCCTGCGCGAAGGTGTGCTCGACCTCGTGCAGGCGAACAAGATCAACGCCGTAGAGCTCGACCTGAAGGACGAGTCCGGCATCGTCGGCTGGGATGCACCCGTCCCGTACGGCAAGCGGATCGGGGCCGTACAGGAGATCTTCGACCTGGAGGAGGCCGTTCGCCAGCTTCATCGTATGGGCGTCCGCATCATCGGGCGGCTCGTCTGCTTCCGCGACCCGATCCATGCCCAGGCGGCCTGGAAAGCGGGCCGGCGGAGTGAGGTCGTGCAGACACGCGGCGGCGGGCCATATGCGGACTACGGGGGGTTCACGAACTTCGCCGACCCGGTGGTGCGGAAGTACAACATCGACGTCGCGGTCGCGGCCGCGAAGCTCGGCGTCGACGAGATCCTGTACGACTACGTCCGCCGCCCCGACGGCCCGAGCTCGTCGATGCACTTCCCGGGCCTGGAGGGGACGCCCGAGCGAGGGATCACGACCTTCCTCGAGGAGTCGCGCAACGCGCTCGACGACACAGGTGTGCTCGTGGGAGCGTCGGTGTTCGGGGTCTCTGCAACTCGACCTAAGGAGGTCGCGCAGCACATCCCCGGAATGGCGCGCGTCGTCGACTACATCGCGCCGATGCTCTACCCGTCGCACTGGGGACCAGGCGAGTACGGCGTGGCCGACCCGAACGGCAATCCCTACGACATCGTCCGCCGCTCGCTCGCCGACTTCGTGCGGCCGACCAAGGGGACGGGCGCGCGCGTCGTGCCATGGCTCCAGGACTTCTCGTACGGCCGGACGTACGGGCCGACCGAGGTCGCTGCGCAGATCCGCGCCGCACGCGACGCCGGCCTCGACGAGTTCATCCTCTGGGACGCCGGCGTCACCTATACGGCGGACGCGCTCGCGCCGACCGCGACGCGCCCGAACCTGGAGCTGACGACAGCGCCGCCGAAAGAGCTTCCGGGGCCGAAGCGGCTGGCCGATCCGCGCCCGACGCCAACCGCGGGCGACGTCGGCCCGGTGAGCGGCCTGCCGCCGAACGAGCTCGGAGTCGTGCCGGTGCTCATGTACCACCAGATCCGCCCCGATCGTGTCGGGGCGTACGACCAGACGCCGGCTGAGTTTCGGGCCGAGCTCGAGTACCTCTGGAAGAAGGGCTACGCGCCCGTTCTCGCATCCGACTTCGTCAAGGGACGGATCGACGTGCCCCCCGGAAAGAGCCCTGTCGTGCTCACCTTCGACGATTCGACGACGTACCAGCTCACGCTCGGGCAGGACGGGAAGCCGGCCAAGAACACGGCCGTCGCCATCCTGTTCGACTTCGCCCGGAAGCACCCGGGATTCGAGCCCAAGGCGACGTTCTACGTACTGCGCGAGCCGTTCGGTGGCACGGCGCGATCGCCCGAGCATCTCCGCTGGCTCGTCGCGAACGGCTTCGAGCTCGGCAACCACTCGCACGACCACACGCCGCTCGAGACGCTGTCGCCCCCGGCCGTCCAGCGGCAGCTCGTCGCGGGCGCTCGGGTGATCGAGGACGCGGTCCCCGGCTACCGGATCAAGACCATGGCTCTTCCGCTCGGCTCCATGCCCGAACCGGCCCGGCTCGCGGCTCGCGGCCGCTCGGGCGGTCGATCGTACGGCCTCTACGCGGTCTTCCTCGTCGGCGCGAATCCCGCGCCCTCGCCCTATTCGAAGCAGTTCGACCGGACGGCGATCCCGCGCATCCGGAACTCGCACATGCCCTGGTCGTCCGCCGAGGAGTACACGTTCGCATACTGGATGCGTGCGCTGGAGGAGGACCCGAAGCAGAGATTCGTCTCGGACGGGGAGCCGAACACCGTGACCGTTCGCGCGGGCGAGGAGAGCGCCGTCGCCTCACGCTTCCGGAAGCTTGTGACGGTCGCCGGCTGAGACGTGCTTCGTGTGCAGGGCGCCGCGCGGGTTATCGGCTAGCGACAGCGTCGTCTTGCTGATGCCGGGCTCGCCTTCGAGCAGCAGCGCACTCGGGGCTTCGCGTGCAGTTCAGAAAGGCGACAACCTTGCCAAGCTCTTCCGCCCGACCAAGCACCAGTGGCTCACCCACTGACATATCGCGGAGCACCGGACAGCAAACCCCGGCAGGCGAGGTTGTCCGGTAGCCCGTAGAAACCGAAACGGCGGTCCTCCTGCCCTGTCCGCTCGCGTTGCGAGCGTTCAGGGCGATCCGTCAAGATCGAGAGGAGGGCCACCGTGAAGAGGAGCTACAAGCTGTCGAGGTCGTCACCAGGGCCGAGGCAGCGCGCGCGGAGCTGCCGGAGCGCGTGCAGGCGGCGCTCGGTGAGCTCGTCGGCGCGGCGCAGGAGAGCTTGTTGGCGCTCTCCGTCGGCGTCGGGGACCGTGGCCCGGGTGTTGACCGTAATTGCGGCAGTCCTGCTCTGGCCGCTTCTGCTCTTCGGATTCGACATTCGGATCAGCCGCTAGTCGGACTTCGAGCGCAGCCTCTCGAGCACGAACGGATCGATCGCGTACTCGACTCCGAGCAAGGGACTGAGGGCGGATTGCCCAGCCCGAGTGTCGATAGCTACTAACGCGTGTTCTTCTTCACGCTCTTCTTCGCGCCCTTGAGCGTGTTCTTCGCCTTGCCCTTGGCCTGGTCACGGTGGCTCTCTGCCTAGAGGCGCTCGTTGCCCGTCGCTGCCCCTGCAACCGTCTTCGCCTTGCCCTCGGCCTTGTCGAGCTTCTCGCCCATTTCTGCCTCCTCCCGGTCGAACGGTGTAGCAACGGTAGAGGTTTCCCATGCCGTGCATCTGATACCGGGGCATCACATGCACGCGCCGTTACGTCGGCGGGAGTAATCTGCGTCTCACGTAGACGAAGGAGGCTGCAATGGGAACGAACGTACGCGATGTGATGACCGCGCGCCCGCGCTGCGTGGCGCCCGATACGCCGCTAAGTCAGGTCGCCGAGCTGATGGAGGCTGAAGACGTAGGCGCGATTCCCATCCTCGACGGGGAGCAGCTTGCGGGGCTGATCACCGATCGCGACATCGTCGTTCGAGCGATCGCCAAAGGGAAGGATCCGCGAGGTATGCCTGCTAGGGAGGTCTCGTCGCGCGAGCTCGTTACGGTGGGGCCCGATCACGATCTTTCGGACGCGCTTCAGCTGATGGCACAGCATCAGGTGCGGCGCCTGCCGGTCGTGGACGAGGAGAATCGGCTCGTTGGCATGGTGTCCCAGGCCGACGTCGCGCTCGAGGCGAAGGACAAGTCCGTGGGCGAGATGCTGGCGGATATTTCCAAGCCGCCCCAAGGGCCGCGGCAGCTGTAGCCGACGCACAAAACGTGTCAAGCGGCGCGGTAGGCGCGTCCGCAACCCCGAAGCGGAAGGGACGGAAAAAATGGAGTCGATGCCGATCTGGGCTTGGGTTCTCATCATCCTCTTGATCGTGTTTCTCCTCGGCGGCTTCACCTTCCGCCGACGACGGTAGGGGCTCTCTCTCGGCGCCTAACCTTCCGCCGCCGGCGCTCGTTGACTGATCAGGGCGCGCCGCAAGAGTACGGTGCTAGGCGGGCGCCCGCGCCAGCCCCGCGGATCCGCTTGAGCGCTCGGACGAAGTCGGCCAGGAGCGGGTAACCGGCGGAGAGGCGCAGGACGGGTCGCCGGCCGGAGCGGCCAACGCTGGCGTTGACGGCGACGGCGACGGCGACGAAGCGGGAGCGCAGCCGTTTGGTGTAGCTCGACCGCTCGCCCTCAGGAAGGGCCAGGAGCTTCAGCCAGGTGAGCACAGGTCGTAGGCGATGAGCGTGATCAGGAGGTAGGCCCAGTTGGCGTGGGAGCCGCGGCAGGGGAGGTTGTCGAGACCCAGGCCGAGCTTCGCCTCCTTGATCCGGTTCTCGACGTTGGCCTTGGCCCGGTGCCACGACTCCAGCTCGTCCGCCGAGCGCTCGCCGTCGTTCGTGACGAGCACCCAGTAGAGCCACTCCTCCTCGAGCGTCAGCTGCTCGCCCCGCTCGAGCGGATCCCGGGCGACGAAGCGCCGCTCACGCTCCCACGTCTTCGGCCTCCAGAGGCGAGGCGATCAGGGGCGACCCCGACCGTGTAGGTGATCCGCATGTGCTCGAGCTCGGCGAGAGAAGACCCGGCCGAAGAAGCCCTCGTCGGGATAGCCGCCGAGCTTGCGCGAAGAGCAGACGCGGAGGACCCACCGGATCCGATCTCCGACCGACTGAGGGAACGGGCACAAGAGCGATTCTTGTGCCCGAACCCCTCGAAAACGACCGCAAACTGAGGCAATCCGAGAGGCCGCCCGAACGGAGCGGAGGAGGGCCGGAATCCTTCTAGACATCGCGCTTCCGGCCTCTCCGAGAAACGTCTCACGGCACGCTTGCCATGCAGAAGGTCGAGGGTTCGAGCCCCTTCATCCGCTTTAGAGCTCGAGGTCCGTTGAACGAGCGGTCTCGTTTCCTACGTGACAAGCGCTATTGGTCCTGATAGCGCAGCTCGCGTCCGGTAGGTGGATACTCACGCAGTGACGCGCTACGAGCTCCTGCTCTTTGTCCATGTGCTTGCCGCGGCCGCATGGGTCGGCGCGGTGTTCTTCGTCGTGCTCGTGTTCGAGCTCGCACTGCGCTCGGCCGATCGGGATTGGCTCTTGAAGCTCACCGAGTACGACGACCGCCTCGCTCCGATTCTCTACATCCCTGCGGTTCTTCTGGTGCTGACCGCTGGGATCGGTCTGGTGCTCGACGGCCCGTGGAACTTCGGCGACGGTTGGGTTCTCGCGGGACTGGGCCTGCTGGTGAGCGTCTTCGTTCTCGGCGTCGGCTTCATCGTGCCCGCGGGAAGGAGAGTGAAGGCGGCAGTCAAGGAAGGTGGTGTCGAGTCGGCCGAGTTTCACGCGCGACTCCAGGTGTTTCGCGCCTTGAGCTGGCTCGACCTCGGGCTGCTGGTAGTCGCGATGTTCGTGATGACCACGAAGCCGTTCTAGTCAGTTTTCGGCTAGAACGAGCGAGGGCCCGGCAAGCCTGGCCCTCGCGTCGATTGCGTTCGGTCGAGTTACGCGGCGACTGTGACGCCGTTGCTACGAGCGATGACGTTGCCGCTCGTGATCTTGGGCTCGTTGGGGAAGGCCGACATGAGGTTCTCGTCGCGGATCCACGAGGAGACGAGCTTCGTCGACTCGACGTCCTGCTCAGGTGTCTCGAAGAGACCGAGCGAGCTGAAGATGCCGTTGCCGGCCTCGATCAGGTAGTAGCCGGCGAAGCCCGGGAGCTTGCTCAGCTTGGGGAGGAGGGTCTCGTTGACCTTGGTGGTCAGCTCGACCGTACGATTCTGGTCCACACCGTCCTAACGGCGAATGGTTGCATCCATGTGAGGCTCCTTCTGCTCATCTTCCAGGGCAGGAGAGTCCGGATGAACTCTCCGCTGCGCAAAAGCCGGCGTGACAGTCGAGGCGAAAACACAGCCCGGCCGCTTCAAAGCTGGCCAACGCGCTTAGGCCCCCTACCTGTGATCGCCGGACGCCGTCGGCGATTCCGGAAACGCGCGTCAGTGTCGGAACAACGGAGGAGGCCTTTCGGCCCCCTCCGTCACTTCCCCCTCCGCCGCACCCCGTCGTGGGGCGCCTAACTCTCAAGTCCTAGGTCACGCCCTCTTGGCGAGCTTCGAGACGCACTTGCCGTGCGCGTTCTTCTTGTTCTTGTTCGTCCCGTGCTTCGCCTCGAACGCCGCAATGGTCGCCGCGCTCGTGCCGCGCTCGGCCTTGCACTTCTTGGATGCGTTCGTCTCGTCCTTCTCGTCGTCCTCTTTGGACGTCGAGGAGACGCACTTGCCGAAGGCGTTCTTCTTATTCTTGTTCTTGCCGTACTTCGCCTCGAACGCCGTGATGGTCGCCGCGGTCGTGCCGCGCTCGGTCTTGCAGGCTTTCTCGGCCCTCGCTTCGGCCGGCGACGTGGGGTCGTTGCCCTTTCCGGCCGGTGGGGCCGCAAGCGCCGCTGACGCAGCGAGAACGAGAGAGAGCAGAGCAGTGATCGTGAGAAGTCTTTTCAAGGGATGCCTCCCAAGGGGTAGATTTCGCGCGGCTATCAGATAGACGCGCGCGGAAAGCGGTACTTGCGCCGAGAAGTGTTAGGGATTTGTGAGGAGGGTTGTGGGGGCGTCGCGCTTGGGTCACGGTTCAGGCATGGCCGTCACGGAGACCGGTCACGCTGCCGCCCGCGAGATCGACGACCTCTATCGCCGGCACGGGGGCGAGGTCTATCGCTACGCGCTCGCCGTCCTCGGTAATCGTGCTGACGCGGAGGACGTGACCCAGTCGACGTTTCTGAACGCGTACCGCTCGCTCGAACAAGGGGTCCGCCCGCGGAAGCCGTCCAGCTGGCTCCTCGCCATCGCGTCGAATGCGATCAAGCAGCGCTTTCGGCAGGACAGCGCCCGTCCGCGCCAGGTCGAGCTCGACGACCGGATCGCGGACACCAGCTCCGAGGTCAGCGGGCCGACGGTCGGGGAGATTCTGACCGGGCTCTCGCGCATCCCTCCGCAGCAGCGGCAGGCGATCGTCCTGCGTGAGTTCGAAGGGCGCTCCTACAAGGAGATCGCCGAGATTCTGGATGTGACGGTGTCGGCCTTGGAGACGCTGCTGTTCCGGGCGAGGAGGTCGCTTGCCGAGGAGCTCGATCACCAGCTCACCTGCACCGAGGCGCAATTCGCCGTCTCGCGTGCAGCCGACGGACGCCTCGGACGCAAGGAGCGCCGGCGGCTCCGCGTGCACCTCGAGGAGTGTCCCGACTGTGCCCGCTTCACCCAGGTTCAGAAGCGCCATCGGCGAGCACTCCGTGGACTTGCGGTGATGCCGATCCCGGTCTCGCTCACGCTCTTCAAGGGCTTCGAGGGCACGGCGTCTGCTGCGGTGCTCCCGAGCATCGGCGCGGGAACGGCAGTCGCTGCCGGAACGGGCGGTGCCGCGGGGGCGATGGGAGGAGGCGTGTTTGCCGGCGGTGTCGCCCTCAAGGCTGCAGCGGTCGTGACGGCTGCGGGTGTCGCGGGCGGAGTCGGGGTCGTGGGTGCGGCCGAGGTCGAACAGAAGATCAAGGGGAAGCCTCCAGCCCAGATCGACAAGCCCGGAGAGCGGCTCGGCCAGACCGCGCCGCGGGGAGTGAACGTGCCGGGTCGGGGTGTTGCCTTCGGGAAGGCGAATGCACCCGGCCAGACGAAGGCAGACAAGTTGCGAGCAGCGAGTGACAGGGCGAGGAGCGGCGACTCGCCCGGGCGGAGCACGGAGCAGGCGAGTGCGCCCAGCTCCAAGGGCCGCAAGGGTGCGTCACCGAAGAAGTCCGATGCGCTGGATCGCGGCAGCTCGAAACGCGTGCTCCGGGTTCAGCCCCGTGGTCGACTGGATTTGGCTCTCGACAAGGCCCGCGGGAAGCCGTCGGCGTTCCGGAAGACTCCGCCTAGCCGACACGGGAAACGGTGATCGTCACGAGACTTCCCGTGGGCCTGCTTGTGCCGCCTGCGGGATCCTGATCGATCACGACGCCGTCCTCGTCGACGGCCTCGGACGGCTCGTCGACGACCTCGACCTCGAAACCGGCTGCCTCCAAGTCTCGGCGTGCCGACTCTTCGTCGAGCCCGACGACGTCCGGGACGGACGCGCGGGCGGGTCCGGTCGAGACCGTAAGCAGCACGGCCTGACCTTTCCGGAGGTCGGTTCCGGGAGGCGGTGACTGCCTGACGACGGTGCCCTTCGGCTCGGTTGACTCGACCGGCCGCTGAGTGACGCGCAGCCCGAGCTCGCGCAACTGACTTCGGGCTTCGGCCGCTCTCAGCCCGACAAGGCGTGGAACCTCGACAGTGTCGGGCGCGGGCGGTGGCGCCGGGCCCGCAACATCCAGTAAGACGATCGTCCGCGGAGCCACCTCTTCCTCCGCTTGCGGTCTCTGGCTGACGACCGTCCCCTCCGGCGCCGACGAGCGGATCGTCCGTATCTCCAGATCGAGGCCGGCCTGGCGCAGAAGGGAAGCCGCCTCGCTCGTGAGCAGCCCCTCGACACCGGGCACCGTCACTCGTTCCGGTAGCGGGGCCTTGGAGACGGTGAGAACGACGACGGTATCCGCCGAGATGCGTGCGCCGGGCGCGGGCGCTTGCTCGAGGACCTCTTCCGCAGGGCCGTTCGAGGTGATCCGCCGGACGCGCACACGCACGTTCTCGCGTTCGAGGAGAGCTCGTGCCTCCTTGAGCGTGAGTCCGGTGAGCCCGGGGACCGCACGCGCAGTTGGAGTCGTTGCGGTCGAAGTCGTGGGCGTCGTCGTCGTGTCAACGGTGTCAGTGGTGGGCGACGCAGTGGACTCGTCGTCGTCTCGCCCGGCAAGCCAAAGCCCCGCCGGGACGAGCACGACTATCAGCAGGACACCGAGGAGGGCGAGCAGTAGTCCTGGCCCGATATCGGGCGGGAAGCGACGGACATGTCCTGCTGGGGCGTTGTCCTGCTGGATGACGATCGTGCCCTCGTCCTCTGCGGGCGTTTGCCGGCGTGGGTCGACGCGATACTGCTCCGCGATCGGCCAGTCGTCGTCGGCGACGGTAACGTCGTCGCTGTCGTCTGGCCCGGGGGGATGTGGAGGCCTCGCCATGGCTCGCCAGAGAGTGCCCACGGACGATGATCCGAAAACGCCTACTGGCGCGTGCGGCAGTCTCCCGTCTCGCCCTCACAGCAGCCGATCTTGAACCGACATCTCGGGCACTGGAAGGTCTCGTGTCGCCACTCCAGCGCAGCGCCGCAGCGCAGACAGATCTCGACGTGCGACCTCGCCTGAGGGGTGCTCACCAGCCCACCGTACTCCGGGAGGTGGACGGCTACGATTGCCGCACGCGTGGCGCCGTGGCCGAGTGGTTAGGCAGAGGCCTGCAAAGCCTCGTACAGCGGTTCGAGTCCGCTCGGCGCCTATCTGCAGAGCGCCGTTTCGAGTGAGGAGGTGACGGGGTACCCAGCCGAAATGACTGACTTCTCGATTGTCAATCTCCGCTCGGAGGTGGAGGACTCGGCACAGAAGTTCGGCTTCTCGCCTGAGCTCGAGGCGCGGTTCGGCAAGAAGGACCTCGAGTCGCAGCGGCTCAGCGTCAGCTACCAGCGGGTGGCGCCGAACGAGTCGTCACCGTTCGCGCATCGCCACAAGGAGCAGGCCGAGGAGATTTACGTGGTTGTCGAAGGGAGCGGAAGCGTTCAGCTCGACGGCGACGCTCGCGAGCTGAAGGAGTGGGATGCGATTCGCGTTTCCGGGTCAGTCGTCCGCTCGTTCGAAGCGGGAGACGACGGCCTAGCCTTTCTCGCGTTCGGGGAGATCAATCCGGCGAATGATGCGGAGATGATCCAACCCGGCGACGACGCGTCCTGACGAACAAGCGGGTCTGGTCGAAGCCGGACCCCGGGCAACGTATCTACCCAGACTTCTGCAGGTAGGCATAACCGCGAGCGTCCGAGCTCGCGAACGGCTCCAGCTCGTACGTGCCCGGCGCTGCAAGCTCGTCCACCGCACGCACGATCTCCGGGAACTCTCGCGGCGTGTAGTCGTCGCATCTGATGACGTCGCCGGCCTTTTGGTGCGCGGCCACGAAGGCGAGCTCGTCTCGTACCGCGTGGTATGTGTGCTCGGCGTCGAGGAAGGCGAAGTGGATGCGGGCTAGCCCGAGTTGCTCGAGGACGACGGCGACGTCGGCGCGTAGGAACACGACATAGTCCTCGACGAGGTCCGCCCACCGGTCGAGGAGCTCGAGGCGCGTCTTCGGGCCATCTGCGTCCGCGATGCTGTTCCAAAACAGGGCCGCTCCGCGTGCAGCATGTCAGCCGTGAGAATCTTTCCCGACCCTCCGGCGTCGCGGAGCGCCTTCGCCATGCAGACCGCGCTGAACCCTCGCGCCGTTCCCGTCTCGAAGATCGTCACCGGCCGGTCCGAGTCCACTCGCTCCAGGTAGCCGGTGAGCGCGGCGTAGAGCAGGAAGCCGTGACTCCAGTCGAGCTCTTCGTCTTTCGGCACGACCTGAGTCGCGAGGGCGAGCTCGTCCACGAACTCTGCATCGGGCAACTTTCCAAATCGCTCGCCGAGAGTCGCTACGAACGCGTCGTTACGGCGCGTACCGGCGGCGAGAGCGAGGAACCGTTCGCGCGAGATGCTCTCGGGATCGACGGCGAACGGGTTCTCGTCGTAACGGCGGTACCAGCCACGCCACACGTCCACGCGGGAGGTGCGCAGCAGGCGGCGGGCGAGGCGGTCGAGCACCGCGCAACGCTAGCCCAGCTCACTCACTGTGGGGTGTCCCTGCGTTCTTGCCTCGCACCAGGAGCTCTTTGGGGCTGAGCGCACCCGGCGGCGAAGCGTCAACGTGAAACACGTTCTAAGAACGAGAAGGGAAGCGCGTGACGGGCGCGGGGCAGCTCCAGTACTCGTAGCCGGACGCCCGCGATTCATATCGGCACTGATCGCCGATCAGGCTCGGGTATCCAGTGAGGATGCCCCCCTTGCACGCATACCACTGGTTTCCGTCGTCGACCGGCGCGCGAACGCCCTCGCACGAGCCCGCGACTCCCCACTCGTGAACGAGATCCTCGCGCTGGGCATACACCAGCCCGGCGATGACTACCGCAGCGACGAGAACGATCTTCATGAGCATTTTCGCACCTGCCTCTCGAGACACTTCTAGTATCGGCACGGAGCGCCGGCCTCAGTAGGCTTCAGCCCATGACCGCGGTCCGCATGGACGGAAAGGCGCTCGCCGAGAAGCTCCGCGCGCAGATCGCCGACGAGGTGACGGCATTCGGCGACACTGTCTGTCTCGCGACGGTGCTGGTCGGGGACGATCCTGCGTCGCACATCTACGTCTCGAGGAAGCACGACGCCTGCGCCGAGGCCGGAATCGAGTCGCGCGACCACCGTTTCGGAGAGTCGGCTTCCGAGAGCGAGGTGCTCGAACTGCTCGACGAATTGAATGCGGACGACGTGGTCGACGGGATTCTCGTGCAGCTTCCGCTTCCCGAGCATATGGACGAGTCCAAGGTCACGCTGGCCGTCGATCCGGCCAAGGACGTGGACGGATTTCACCCCTTGAACGCGGGGCGCCTCTATCAGGGGGATCCGCAGCTAGTGCCGGCGACTCCACTCGGCGTGATGGCCTTGCTGGCCGAGTACGGGATCGAGCTGGAAGGGAAGGACGCCGTCGTGATCGGACGAAGCGAGATCGTCGGGAAGCCGATGGCGCTGCTTCTTCTCGCAGAGCACGCGACCGTGACGATCTGCCATTCGCGTACGAAGGGCTTAGCGGAGCACGCCCGCCGAGCGGACATCCTCGTCGCAGCGGTCGGGCGGCCCGGGCTCGTGACTCGGGATATGGTCAAGCCGGGAGCCGTCGTGATCGACGTCGCGGTGAACCGGACCGAGAACGGTCTCGTCGGGGATGTCGAGAAGGGCGTGGCCGACGTAGCCGGGTTTCTCACACCCGTCCCCGGGAGTATCGGCCCGATGACAATTGCGATGCTTCTGCGCAACACCCTCACAGCTGCGCAACATCGGCGCGCGGGGGTTGCGGCGCCCGGCCGGTAGGCGCTACGGTTCTCGCGTTGAATCCATCGGCGCCGACCTCGAGGCCGGCGTCTTCGCTGTAGGAGGACGTAAGTGGAGCAGGGCACCGTCAAGTGGTTTTCGAACGAGAAGGGCTATGGCTTCCTCGAGCGCGAAGGGGGCGACGACGTATTCGTCCACTTCTCCGCGATTGCGATGGACGGCTTCAAGACCCTCACCGAAGGTCAACGTGTGGAGTTCGAGGTCGTCCAGGGACCCAAGGGTGCCCAGGCCGCGAACGTGATGGCAGCGACGAGCTGACGTCTTTGCGCCAGACCGGAACTCGCTAGCGCGAGTTCCGGTCGCGCGCAAGCGGACCCGCGTTTTGCGCCAGACTGGAACCCGCTAGCGCGGAGCTCCAGTCGCGTGGAAGCAGAAGCAGACCCTTCATGTCTGGGCGAGTTCCGAGAGTTCCGGGGTGTGATACCGGTATCCGCAGAAATCACGGCCCGTTCTTCCTGAGAGGATCATCGAGATGGCGATCACCCGAGAAGAGGTGCTCCACGCCGCGCGGCTTGCGTGGCTCGCGCTGACCGACGAGGAGATCGACCGGCTCACGCCCGAGCTCGACAAGATCCTGGACGCCGTCGGAATCGTCGCGGAGCTCGACCTCTCCGACGTGCAGCCGACCTCGCATCCGCTCGACCTCGTGAACGTGTGGGACGACGACGTTCCGCGTGACTCGCTGTCGCGCGAGGACGTCCTCGCGAACGCGCCGGCCCTGGAGCGCGGGCTCTTCAAGGTGCCGACGTGGCGCCAGTAGTCGACACTCTTCGGCTCACGGCCGTTGAGGCGAGAGGCCTGCTCGAGCGCGGCGAGATCTCCGCTGCCGAGCTTCACTCGGCTTATCTGGATGCGATCGACGAGCGAGACGGCGAGCTGCACTGCTTTCTCTCCACCGTCGAGCGGGCCGAGGGAGACGGCGTTCCGATCGCCCTCAAGGATGTGATCTCGACGAAAGGGGTCGAGACGACGGCAGGCTCGAAGATTCTCTCCGGCTACGTCCCCGTCTTCGACTCGACGGTCGCCGCCCGCTGCAAGTCCACGGGGCTTCCATTGCTCGGGAAGACGAATCTGGACGAGTTCGCGATGGGCTCGTCGACCGAGAACTCGGCCTTTGGCCCCACCCGAAATCCCTGGGATCCGACGCGGGTCCCGGGTGGCTCTGGCGGAGGGTCAGCGGCTGCGGTCACCGCCGGCCTGGCACCGTGGGCGCTAGGCTCCGACACTGGCGGGTCGATCAAGCAGCCTTCGGCGCTCTGCGGCAATGTCGGTTTGCGCCCGACGTACGGGACGGTCTCGCGCTACGGAGTCGTCGCGTTCGCCTCGAGCCTCGATCAGATCGGCCCCGTGACGAAGTCCGTGCGCGATGCCGCGCTCCTCTACTCCATCATCGCCGGGCGAGATCCACTCGACTCCACGACGGCCGAGCTCCCAGAGCCGGTGCGGTTGCCCGAGGGCGAGTCGCTGAAGGGCGTTCGGATCGGGATGCCGACCGAGCTCAACGAGGCCGAGGGAATCGAGCCGGGCGTCGCGGAGGCGGTGGCGAATGCGCTCGCGCTCGCCGAGGAGCTCGGCGCCGAGGTGGGGGAGTGCTCGCTCCCGCGCTCGGTCCGGTACGGAATGCCCTGCTACTACCTCATCGCGCCAGCTGAAGCGTCGTCAAATCTCGCGCGCTACGACGGCGTCCGCTACGGCCTACGGGCTCAGGGCGAGAGCTACCAAAAGATGGTCGAGCGCACACGGGACATGGGTTTCGGCGACGAGCCCAAGCGGCGCATCATGCTCGGCACGTACGCGCTCTCCGCCGGGTACTACGACGCGTTCTACGGCCAGGCGCAGAAGGTGCGAACATTGATCAGCGAGGAGCATCGCGAGGCGCTCGAGCAGTTCGACGTCCTCGTCAGCCCCACCTCGCCCACCGTCGCGTTCCCGATCGGTGAACGTATCGCGGATCCTCTCGCCATGTACTTGAGCGACCTCCTGACGATCCCGTCCTGCCTCGCCGGGTTGCCGGGTCTGTCGATCCCGTGTGGGCTCTCCGAGGGATTGCCTGTCGGTCTCCAGCTGATCGGGCCGCAGTTCAGCGAGAACGTCCTCTTTCGCGTCGGTCACGCCCTCGAGCAGGCGCTCGAGTTCGACACCGTCCCGACGAGGTGGCGGACATGACCTGGGAGCCGGTAATCGGTCTCGAGGTTCACGTGCACCTGAAGACCCGCACGAAGATGTTCTGCCGGTGTCGCGTCGGGTTCGGTGCGGAGCCGAATACCCAGACCTGCCCGGTGTGCCTGGCGTTTCCGGGAGCGCTGCCGGTCGTGAACCGCACCGCCGTCGAGTGGACGATCAAGCTCGGACTCGCGCTCGGCTGCGACATCGCCGAGCACGCGGTGTTCTCCCGCAAGAACTACTTCTACTTCGACAACCCGAAGGGCTATCAGATATCTCAGTATGACTTACCTTTTTGCATAAGTGGCAAGGTGATACTACCCACTGCAGAGGGCGACCGTGTGATCGGGATCGTGCGGGCTCATCTCGAGGAGGACGCCGCGAAGACCGTCCACGTCGGCGGGCGCACCGGAAGGATCCGCGGCGCCGAGCACTCAATCGTCGACTTCAATCGCGGCGGGACGCCGCTCGTCGAGATCGTGACCGCGCCGGACATCCGCTCGGCGGAGGAAGCGAAGCGGTTCCTGCAGCTCCTCCGCCAGACGATCGTCGAGCTCGGCATCTCGGATGCGGAGATGGAGAAGGGAACGCTGCGAGTCGATGCGAACGTGTCTGTTCGAGAGGTGGGCTCGAGCGAGCTTCGAACCCGTACCGAGCTCAAGAACATGAACTCGTTCACCTTCGTCGCTCGTGGGATCGACGCGGAGATCGCACGGCAGATCGCGGTTTGGGAGTCCGGGGCCGAGGTGCGGCAGGAGACGTACGACTTCGACGCCACGACGGGAGCGCTGACGCCGCATCGTGCGAAGGAAGAGGCAGACGACTATCGCTACTTCCCCGAGCCCGATCTCGTTCCGATCGAGCCGCCCGCCGACCTCGTCGAGCGGCTGCGCTCGGAGTTGCCCGAGCAGCCGGCTGCTCGCATCCGCCGCCTCGAAAGCGAGCTCGACCTCGAGCGGGCGACCGTGCTGGTGACGGGCGGGCTCGACCGGCTCTGGGGAGATGCGGTCGCCGCCGGCGCCGAGAAGATCGCCGCGGCGAACGTCATCGCGAACACCATCGTCGGCGCCGGCCTTGACCCCGCGGCCGTCTCCGCGCAGGAGCTCGCCAGGCTCGTCGATGCGCGCGAGCGCCTGCCACGCGCAGCGTTCGACGAGGCGATCTCGAAGCTTGCCGATCCTGGCTTCTCCGCCGAGCCGTACCTCGCCCAGGAAGCTGTGTCCGACGAGAGTGAGCTCGAGCCGATCGTCGCGCGCGTGCTGGAGGCAAGCCCCGGCCAGGTGGACGCCTATCGAAGCGGCAAGGAGGGCTTGCTCGGGTTCTTCGTGGGTCAGGTTCTGAAAGAGACTGGCGGGAAGGCGAACCCGCGCGTCGTCTCCGAGCTCATCCGCGAGAGGCTCGACTCCTAGTGTCCTGAGTCGTTAGTTCGTAGGATATCGGTGATCGCTCGCGAATCCTGTCGTCACAAGCGACGATGGGAGGCGGCGATGGCACAGCGAGGGCGTCCGACAGCGAGAGTGGCGCTGAG